>Ga0307423_1002129_pt1 | contig 11334 bp, 11 predicted proteins | sample SalMarWE160310MG_FD_202154 | JGI IMG/M metagenome (GOLD analysis project Ga0307423, IMG submission 202154) | Salt marsh sediment microbial communities from the Plum Island Ecosystem LTER, Massachusetts, United States - WE1603-10 | ecosystem: Environmental > Aquatic > Marine > Intertidal zone >...
GACCATCCCGGGTCCTGCACTTACACCCCTCGCCGCCGAGGTGACGGTCCACGTCTATGTCACCGGCGGAACGGCGACACAGGGTGGTCCGAACAGCGACTACACATTCGCTGGGGAAACCCTCACCTTCCCGGCGGGGGCCTTCACCGGTAATACACAACTGGCGACCATCCATATCGATGATGACGTGCGCGTGGACCCAGCAGAGACAATCGTCCTCGGGCTGGAAGACAAAACCGGCCCCAGTGTGTTTGGCACGACGACCACCAGCCATACGATCACAATCGTCGATGACGAGTCCCGCGCCATCGTCGTCACGCCGACCGACGGCACCACCGTTGTCGCCGAGAACGGCGGGACCGACACCTTCAAGGTCCACCTGACCAAGCTGCCCACGGGCCCTGTCACAGTTGCCCTGACCGAGACGTTGCTGGGCGACGAGTTCAACATCAGCCCAACGCAACTCACCTTCACGACGGGCAACTACACCGTCGATCAGACCGTGACCGTCACCGGCGTCAACGACGATTACGACGATGGCAACCTCAACGGTGTGATCACGCTGTCGGCGTCGGGCGGTGGCTACGCGGGCGTTACAGGAACGGAGTCGGTGACGATCACAGACGACGACACCGCCGGGGTCACCATCACCCAGAGTGGGGGCACCACCGCCGTCACCGAAGGTGGCGCGGCCGACACCTACACCGTCAAGCTGAATGCTCGCCCGATCTCCAACGTCACGGTGACCTTCACCTACGACAACACTGAGCTGGGCGTCAGCCCTTCGAGCCTGATCTTTACGACCAACAACTGGAACACGGCTCAGACAGTCTCGGTCACCGGTGTCGCCGATGGCGTGGCGGAGGTCACCGAGACGCACACCATTCAGCACACCACGACCTCGGCCGACACACCATTCAGTGGTCTGGCTGTGGCGTCGGTGAGCGTCACGGTCACCAACTCGGACGAGCTTCAGGTGACCATCGACGGACCCACCGTGGGCGCTACCGGTGTCGCCGCGACCTTCGTGGGTGTCGAGAACGCCAGCGGAACGGGCCCGATCGTGTACCTCTGGAACGTTGTCAACATCGACAACGGCAATCTGCTCCCGATCGAGGGGACGAATTCAACCTTCACATTCACGCCCAGTTCGGGTGGTCACTATGGCATCGTGGTAGCTATCAACGACAATGTCAGCAGCAAGGACGTCTTCATCGAATTCACGGTGCTCGGCGACCTCGGGGGCAGCATATTCACCTCCGATATCCTGTGGCTGGCCGAGGAAGGCATCACCAAGGGCTGCAACCCCCCGGCGAACGACGCGTACTGCCCCAACAACCGGGTGACTCGCGGGCAGATGGCGGCGTTCCTGGTGCGGTTCCTGGGTCTGACCGCTCAGAACCCGGCGATCGACTTCACCGACGACAACGGCTCGATTTTCGAGGACAACATTGAGCAACTGGCAACCGCAGGCATCACCAAGGGCTGCAACCCACCGGTCAACGACAAGTACTGCCCCAACAACTACGTGACCCGTGGGCAGATGGCGGCGTTCCTGGTTCGGGCGCTCAATCTCACCGACGACGGGGGTGGCGACCTGTTCACCGATGACGATGGCTCGGTGTTCGAGAGCAACATTGACATCCTCGCCACTGCAGGCATCACCAGGGGCTGTAACCCGCCGGGCAACACCAAGTTCTGCCCGAACGATAACGTGACCCGTGGGCAGATGGCGGCGTTCCTACACCGGGCTGAGGCTCTTCTCCCCTAGGGACGACCCGAGTCCGAACGCGGTGGGCCCGGATGTCACCGTCCGGCCCCACCGCGATGTAACGACAATACGGCCATTACGCTGAGGGTCGAGACGGACCGCATCCCGAGAGGCCGAATAGAGCAATGATCAGCGCACCGTCCGACGTGCCAAAGCTGCTCGTGCTCAGCGAGAACGGATTCGTCGGCTCCCACCTCATCGGCGCAGGTGGGAGCACCGGCATGCATGTGCTCGGCTTTTCTCGCGACTCTTGCATCGAGAGTGGTGACCGTATCCTGAGGTCACTCGGCACGTCCCTGATACCAACGGTCTCAGGAGATCCTACGGAAGCCGCCCAGATCGCCGACGTCCTGGAGCGATACCGGCCCGATGTCGTAATCAACGCAGTTGACGTGGTCTCGCCCCATCCCGACCCCGCCGACTGGCTAGGTAGCCACGAGGTCAACTACCAGACCGCCAGAGCAACGATCGACGCCATTGCGGGCCTCACCCCGGGTGACCGCCCTTTCCTGCTCTGGATAGGCACCCAGGACGAGTACGGGGCAGCTCGAGGCCCATGGGATGAGAGTCTCCAGGCAAGACCGGTGTCAGCATACGGTACAAGCAAGCTGCTGGCCACAACGATCGTGACGTCTGCGATACGAGCCGGGAGGATCGACGGGTGCGTCGTGCGCCTGCCCGTGACCTTCGGACCGGCACAGGCTCCCACAGCGGCTGTCGCCCAGCTCATTATTGCTGCGCTGGAGGGACGCCCCCTGCCGACTGTCATGGACGACCCTGCGTTCATGCTCTCCTACGGGCTGGACGCGGCCGAGTGGATAATCAGGCTCACCAGCGCCCGCGGAGCGATCGCCGTGCCGCCGATCATCAACGCACCCGGTCACCGGCCGTTCACACTGCAGGAAGTGATTGCAGTTCTCGACGGCCTCGTCCCCGAGGCAGTGGTCGGCCCGCCATCCAGCGGATGGTCGCCGGAGCAGTCCTCACCATGGCCCGACACAACGCTGGCGGAGCGAATCGGACTCGGAGCGGTTCTGCAGACACCGCTCGAACTCGCCTTCAGCAAGACCGTCGCCTGGTATGACAAGAACCGCTGGTTCTGGGACGGTCGCTGAGCGATGGTTGCGCGCTGCGAAACTCCAACGTGATTCGCCGCAGGCGGGACAACCCCTGAGCGGGGAGTTTCGCTCTTGCGAAACTCCGATGTGATTCGCCGCAGGCGAATCACACAATTACTTGGCTCCAAATCCGGAGAGCACCGTCCACATCGATTGCCCGAGTATCAACATGTCCAACCAGGGCGACATGTGCTTGACGTAGTACAGGTCGTACGTGAGTTTCTCGACCGTTTCCCGCTCGCTGTCGGCATACCCGAAGTTCACCTGTGCCCAACCGGTCACGCCGGGCCGCACCAGGTGCCGGTAGCTGTAGAACGGTATCGATCCCTCGTACTGCTCGGTGAACACGGGCCGTTCCGGCCGGGGCCCGACCAGGCTCAAGTCGCCTTTCAGAACATTGAGCAACTGCGGGATCTCGTCCACCCGAAACCGGCGCAGGAGCTTTCCCACGTTGGTCAGCCGAACGTCGTTGGTCGTGGTGAACTGTGGGCCATCCTTCTCCGCATCCAGGACCATGGTCCGGAATTTGTAGAGCATGAATTCTTCACCATCTCGGCCGATCCGTTCCTGACGATAGATCGCAGGGCCCGACGAATCGACTCGCACCGCAACCCAAATCGAAGCGGCCAGCAACAGCCATAGCGGAGAAGTCAGCAGAACCAGGGTGATATCGATAGCGCGCTTGATGTTGGCGTACTCGTTGCGTCGCACCGGGGCCGACAACTCCCAGCCTTCAGCAAGATGCACCATCGGCAATCTGCCCGTGTACTCCTCATACACCGTCGAAAGCGCTCGGACCGGATATCCCGCCAGATTCCACGAAGAGACAAACTGCGCCATCCGATCTGACATCACCGGTCGGAGGTCAACGGCGAGCGTGACATCCTCCGGAAGCTCGGCAGGTGGCTCGCCCGTCGGATCGTAGAGATCGACCACTTTGGTGTGCTCGGCACTACGCAGATCCTCGACCAGGCCCTTCTCACTGGTAATGATGACGAGATTCTCAGCCCAGGGTCGTAGCCGCCGCAGATACCGGTGCACCAAGGTTCCTAGCAGCCAGAGACCAACAACAGCCGCAAAGTACGGGCGGGACCAATAGGGGCGACCGAGCACGATTCCCACCGCGGTGAAGGCAGTGCTCATGGCGACAATGGCCAATGCCCGCCCATATGACGGCCGGGGCGCACCCCGAGCCCACATCCTCAGGCTGGTGTACGAGCCGAAGAGTGCGCCGCCAACAAGCATCCAAAGCATCGGCCAGATGCTCTCCGACGGGCGCGTCCCCTGCCACGGGAACAGCTCGTCAAGCGTCAGATAGGACGCCAGAAGCATGGCCACGGCGAGAGCGAGCAGATCCGAGAGCAGGACCGAGAGAAGGAACCTTCTACGCATTCCGCAGGAGGATACCGTTTCTGTTCCCATTCATCAGATCTCGCGAGCTATTGTCCCGACATGCCGCGAGCCACCTTCACCCATCAGGCAACCGCCGACGCGGGTGCCGCGCACGTTTGGGCCAAGCTTCAAGAAGCAGAGACCTGGGCGAACATCGGCCCTGTCGAGGAAGTGACCCAATCCGAAATCGACCAGGACGGGAACCTCGAAGGCTTCCGATGGTCAACCAAGGTGGCTTCAAGGCACTATCCGGGCACTGCTTCTGTGCGTGTTGCAGAACCGCAAGAGCGGATGGTGCTCGACCTGGACACCCGCGAGGTAGCAGGAAGCCTCACTGCCGTCCTCGAACCGAACGGGGACGGCACAACCATCGTCACAGTGACACTCGAGGTCATCGCCCGCGGCCCGCTGTCGACACTGTTCTTCCCGGTGGTAAGCCAGGCAATAGCCAGCGGCCTACCCACCCAGGTTGACCATTTCGCCCAATCCCTGGGCTGAGCCAGTGAGCGCAGCCACCGCACCCGGCCGGGATCAGGAAGCTATTCGGCCTTGGCGGCCGCCTGGTCCATGGCGCGCTCCTCGGCGGCCTTGAACTCCTCCGCCAGACGCAGCGCTTCTTCACGGCCACCCTCGGTCTTCTCGGCGCGGTCTGTGAGGAGAGTGACGTGGTTGGAGTAGATCTGGAGAAAGCCGCCGTGCAGGCCGATCATCGTCACACCACCGTCGGCGTCGGTAATGACAACAGGACCGCTGGCGAGCGCCGCCATCGTGGCCTCGTGGTCCGCAAGGATGCCGATGTCACCCTCGGTGGTTCTGGCAGACACCATTTGAGCGGCACCCGACCAGATGATCGCCTCCGGCGTGACAATGTCGACGTGGAACAGCTTGCCGGCCATTACTGCGACTCCATCTCCTTGGCTTTCCGCATTGCATCCTCGGCGCCGCCGACCATGTAGAAGGCCTGCTCTGGCAGGTGATCGAGCTCGCCCTTGACCAGCATCTGGAACGACTCGATGGTCTCGGCGAGCGGCGTGTTCACACCGGGCTGACCGGTGAAGGCTTCAGCCACGAACATCGGCTGTGCGAGGAACCGCTGGATACGCCGAGCCCTGGCCACAATCAGCTTGTCCTCTTCAGACAGCTCATCAATACCAAGAATGGCGATGATGTCCTGAAGATCCTGATACCGCTGGAGGATCTGCTGGACTTCGGTTGCAACACCGTAATGCTCTTCACCAACGACCTGCGGATCGAGCGCCCGGCTACCCGAATCGAGCGGATTCACCGCCGGGTAGATCCCGAGAGCCGTCAGCGGCCGGGAAAGCACCGTCGTTGCGTCGAGGTGAGCAAACGCAGTGTGCGGCGCCGGGTCGGTGATGTCGTCCGCCGGCACGTAAATAGCCTGCAACGAAGTGATGGAACGACCCCGCAGCGACGTGATCCGTTCCTGGAGCACACCCATCTCACCGGCGAGCGTGGGCTGATAGCCGACGGCAGACGGCATACGACCGAGCAGGGTCGACACCTCGGAGCCGGCCTGGGTGAAACGGAAGATGTTGTCGATGAACAACAGCACATCCTGCCGCTGCACGTCACGGAAATACTCAGCCATCGTCAGCGCCGAGAGCGCAACCCTGAGTCGGACACCGGGCGGCTCATCCATCTGACCGAACACGAGAGCCGCCTTCTCGAGCACGCCCGACTCTTTCATCTCGAGAAAGAGGTCGTTGCCCTCACGGGTACGCTCACCCACACCGGCGAAGACAGACACACCACCGTGCTGGGTGGCAACACGGTTGATCATCTCCTGGATGAGCACCGTCTTGCCGACACCGGCACCGCCGAAGAGGCCAATCTTCCCGCCCTCCAGATACGGGCAGATGAGGTCGAGAACCTTGATGCCCGTTTCGAAGACCTTCTTTTGCGGCTCTACATCTTCGAAGGCGGGGGCATCCCGATGAATTGGCCACCAGTCTCCGGTGAACTGCATGTCCGGAGCGTCGAGAGCATCGCCCCACATATTGAAGATGTGGCCGAGTGTCTGGTCCCCTACCGGAACGAGGATCTCGGCACCGGTATTAGTTACGACCGCGCCGCGAACCAGACCGTCGGTCGGAGCGAGAGCAATGGCACGCACGGTGTTGTGCCCGATGTGCTGCGCTACCTCGAATTTGACGGTCTTTGACTCACCAGCGATTTCGAAGTCGACTTCGAGCGCATAGTTGATCTCCGGCAATGCCTCATTCGGAAACTCCACATCAACGACCGGTCCGGCCACCTTGACGATCCGCCCCGCTGGGAGTGCGGTGGTTGTGGTCATTGTCTCTCCGTCCTTTGCCTATCCGTTGGCCAGCGCTTCGGCGCCGCCGACGATTTCAGATATCTCCGTTGTGATCTCGGCCTGCCGGGCTGAGTTCGCCGCATGTGTCAGAAGACGAACAAGCTCTTCGGCGTTCTCGGTTGCCGCCTTCATGGCTCTCCGGCGGGCTGCGTGCTCGGAGGCGGACGCTTCGATGAGGATGCCGAAGATGGTCCCCTCCAGATAGCGTGGCAGTAATCTCGCCAGGATGCCCTCCGCCGACGGCTCGAATGTGTACGCCACCGATGGGCCTCTGCCCTCTTCGAACTCGGGTGGCTCGATCGGGAGCACCGGCCACTGCACCGGCTTCTGCGTCAGTGCAGAAACATAGCGCGTGGTGAACACCTCGACGGAGTCCACCCGCTCGCTCTCGTAGTCCTCGAGCAGGGCGTTGCCGATTGCCCTGGCATCGGCGTAGACGGGCCTATCGGTTATGTCGAGCCACGTGTGCTCGATTGCGAACTTGCGGTATGCAAAGTACGACCTGGCCTTCTCCCCCACGACATAGAGGCGAACGTCGGTACCGTGTTCATCGCGAAGCTCGTGTACCCGGTGTTCGGCCATCCGGATGATGCCCGAGTTGTAGCCGCCTGCGAGGCCTCGGTCCGAGGAGACCACAACCAGACCGGCCGTCTTCAGCTCACGCCGTTCGAGTAGCGCATGGCTAACCGCACCCGAACCGGCACCCAGGTTGCGGATGACTTCGTTCATTTTCTCTGTGTACGGCTGATTCTGAGTAACCCGAACACGGGCCTTGGCAATCCGCGAGGTGGCAATGAGCTCCATTGCCCGCGTGATCTTCATCGTCGACTCGACGCTCTTGATGCGCCGTCGAATCTGCCGTACTTCGGCGGAAGCCACTAGCCCTCCCTGGAAGCCTTGTAGGCGTCGATTGCAGAAACCAGGTCGTCTACAGGTAGCTCACCAGTGTCCCTGATCTCGTTGAGCAGACCCGAATACCGGGCTCTGACGAACTCGAGAAGGCCTGCTTCGAACTTCCGGATCTGGTCTAGCGGCACATCGTCCATGTGGCCTTCGGTGACGGCAAAGATCGAGACCACCTGCTCCTGAACGGGCATCGGTGCGAACTGGCCCTGTTTGAGGACCTCGACCACCCGGGCGCCACGCTCGAGCTGAGCCAGTGATGCAGCGTCGAGTTCCGAGCCAAACTCGGCGAACGCTTCCAGCTCACGAAACTGGGCGAGATTGAGACGCAACGGGCCTGCGACTTTCCGCATCGCCTTCACCTGCGCCGCGCCGCCCACCCGGGAAACCGAGATACCGGCATTGATCGCCGGGCGGATACCCGAGTAGAACAGATCGGACTCGAGGAAGATCTGGCCGTCGGTGATCGAGATGACGTTGGTCGGGATGTACGCCGAGACGTCGTTTGCCTTGGTTTCGATGATCGGGAGCCCGGTGAGGGAGCCCCCGCCGAGCTCGTCGCTCAGTTTGGCACACCTCTCGAGGAGCCGGCTGTGCAAATAGAAAACGTCGCCGGGATAAGCCTCACGGCCGGGAGGACGGCGCAGCAGCAGCGAGATCTCGCGGTACGCCACCGCCTGCTTGGAGAGATCGTCGAAGATCACAAGCGCATGTTCGCCGTTGTACATCCAGTACTGGCCGATGGCCGACCCGGAGTACGGTGCGTACATCTGAAGAGCTGCCGCGTTCGAAGCCGGAGCAGCGACGATGACGGTGAACTCCATCGCTCCGGCCTGCTCGAGCGCATCGGCAACCTCGGCAATCGTTGAAGCCTTCTGGCCGATGGCGACGTAGACGCACTTAACGCCGAGACCCTTCTGATTGATGATCGTGTCGATCACGATCGCCGTCTTGCCGGTCTGGCGGTCACCAATGATCAACTGGCGCTGGCCCCGGCCTATCGGCGTCATCGAGTCGATGGCCTTGATGCCGGTCTGTAGCGGTTCCTTGACCGGTTGGCGCTCAACCACCGAAGGCGCCTGCGTCTCGAGAAGACGGGTCTCTGTGGACTCGACGGGGCCCTTCCCGTCGATCGGATTGCCAAGCGGGTCGATGACCCTCCCCAGCAGCCCGTCACCTACGGGCACCGACAGGACCCGACCGGTCGAGCGAACCTCATCGCCCTCTTCGATCCGGGATGCCTCACCCATGATGACGCAGCCGATGGAGTCCTCGTCGAGGTTGAGGGCCACCCCGGTGAGGCCGCCGGGGAATTCCAACAACTCGGATGTCATTACGTGGGGAAGACCCACAACCCGGGCAACACCGTCACCGACTGAATCTACGTAGCCGACTGTCTCGGCCTCGATGGATGGAGACCATCCATCGAGGTTGCGCCGGAGTGCTCCGGTGATGTTTTCGGGAGTCAGGGTTAGATCAGCCATTCGCTATGCCCATGCCTCTCGTAGATCTTGGAGTCGGCTCCGCACCGACCCATCAAACAATGTGTCTTCAACCTGGGCCACCAGCCCACCAACTACCAACGGGTCAACAGTCACATGCAACTTCACCCTCTTGCCGGTCACCTCCGACAGCGTCTGCGTGAGCCGCTCCTGTGTCGCAGCGTCCAGCTCGATCGCGCTGGTGACATCGGCGACCACCTCACCCTCGGCCTCTGCTGCGAGCTCCAACATGCGCTTCGCGATCGCAGGCAGGTCTTTGACCTTGCCGACTCCGACGAGCATGTTCACAAGTGACACGGTCACCTCTGACGCCCGCTTACCGATGAGGTCGGAGATGATCGACTGCTTCCTCTCGAAAGGGATCAGCCGGTCGCCGAGAGCGCCCAGCAACTCCTCAGACTCGCCGAACTCTGCGGCGACGCTGAACAACTCGTCCGACAGACGATCCGCGTTACCTTCGGCTTCGACGATGTCGAGCATTGCACGGGCATACCCATCAATGTGGCTGGTAACCATGATCAGCCCTTGCTGCCCAGCTCGTCGATGAACTGATCGACTAGCGCCTGCTGGGAGGCACGATCCAGGTTCCGACCTACCAACTTCTCGGCCACGTCCAGAGACAGGCCTGCAACCTCACGGCGCATGGCTGTCACGGCACGTTGCTTCTCGGACTCGAGCTCTGCCCCGGCCCTGGTCTTGATGGCAGTCGCTTCACCCTCGGCCCTGGCAACGATGTCCACCCGCGCCGACTCACCGGACTGGCGAGCATCCTCGACGATCTTGTTGGCCTCTGCACGGGCATTGGCGATTGACTTCTCGTAGTCGGCCTTGAGCGCCGCAGCCTCCGCTTTCTCGGCCTCCGCGGCCTCCAGGCTTGCCTTGATCGCCTTTTGCCGGTTCTCGAGCATCTCGTTGAGGGCTGGTGCCGCCACCCTCCAGATAAACCCGAAGACGATGATGAAGGCAAGAACCCCGACAATGATCTCGTTCACGTCGCGCGGGAGCAGCAGGTCGAGGCCTGAGGGCTCTTGGCCTCCTTCGGCAGCAAGGAGGAGCGATAATGACAGATTCACGTGAAGCTCCTTAGGCGATGAAGAACAGCACGAACCCGATCAGGGCAAGCGCTTCGGTAAAGGCGATGCCAAGGAACATCGTTGTTCGCACCATGCCTGCGGCCTCGGGCTGCCTGGCCATGGCCTGCACAGCATTACCGGCGACGATGCCGATGCCGATGCCAGGGCCGATTGCGGCGAGACCATACCCGACGATATTGAGTGAGCCACTCAGCTCACCAGTCAAGCCGGTGGCAGCCTGGGCCACCAGTTGCACTGCAAGGAGTGCTTGCATTTCCGTTCTTCCTTCCTATGTCGGACGATATGAAATAGATCTCAGTGCTCAGGATGTACGGCTGTTTGCACATAGACCGCGGAGAGCAGCGTGAAGATGTATGCCTGCAAAACCGCTACGAGAATCTCAAACGCGTAGATGCCCAGGCCAACGATCAGCCACCCGGCACCGACCGGGATTTTTGCAATCCCTCCCTGACCCGTAATGAAGATGAAACCCGAAACCAGCAGCAGGCTGAGCATGAGGTGACCGGCAACCATGTTGGCGAAAAGCCGGACTGCGAGGCTGAAGGGGCGGACGAGGAAGGTCGAAACCAGTTCGATAAGCCCGACGAGGGGTCGCATAGCCACCGGAACTGTCGAAGGCCAGGCGATCTCCTTCAGGTACCCGAGCCCCTGCTCCTTGAAACCCGAGATAACGAAGATGAACCAGGACAGTATCGCCAGCGTCGCAGGGATCACCCACATACGCGACGTGATCGGGAAGCTCACAAACGGCGTCACCTCGAACAGGTTGCCAACCAGAACAAACAGGAACATCGACAGCAGCCACGGGAAGTACTTGAGCCCGTGCTCCGGGCCGATGATGCCGATGGCGATTTCGTCTCTCACAAACGCCACAAGAGCCTCTACTGCCGCACCGAACTTGGAGGGGACGAGCCTATTTCTCTGGCGCACGATGCCGAAATAGAGCAGTGCGATGACAATCAACGCAGCGAGAACCGTAAGGACCATCGTGCGGTTGATTCCCCACCGGAACGGGTTCTCGAAGAGCTCGTTCACATTCTCCGGCACGCAAATGATCTCGTCCGCGGTATTGCACCCGGCAGACGCAAAGATCAACTCCACTCCAACTCCTTTTCATCACCTCGTGACAGGGCTACCGCTTCCCACGACAGCAGCACGAGATAGCTCACAATCGCTGCGATTCCCATTGCCAAACGGTCTACTTCCATCATCT
>Ga0307423_1002131_pt1 | contig 11331 bp, 11 predicted proteins | sample SalMarWE160310MG_FD_202154 | JGI IMG/M metagenome (GOLD analysis project Ga0307423, IMG submission 202154) | Salt marsh sediment microbial communities from the Plum Island Ecosystem LTER, Massachusetts, United States - WE1603-10 | ecosystem: Environmental > Aquatic > Marine > Intertidal zone >...
TTGGGGGGAGAACCCCGTAGGGCGGAGGGAGGCGTTCTGATGAACCCACGCGGGGCGAGGGCGCCGTCCGTACAGGACCCTTCAGCGGCAACGAGCTTCCCGACACCTCCCCGGACTGTCTCCGGCGAGAAGACAATGTCACCCCCGCGGTCACCGCAAATGTGGTCGCGCACCGATGACCGATAACTGAAGACTCAGGACTGTGGACGAGCCTCCCTACCCCTCTTCTATGCCGATCTCGGTTGCCTTGATAGACACCCACACGTTGGATCCAGGAGCCAACCCGAGTGATCGAACGGCGTCCGATGTGACCTCGACGGTCAGAGGGAGAGGTTCACCAACGTTCAGCCTTGCGCGATCGCCCAGCGACTCCACGAGATCGATCGTCGTCTCCCACGCGTTGCGAGGGCTTCCCTCCGGTTGCCGTAGATGGAGCGACACTGCCCTGGGGTGGATGGTGGCGAGTACGGGTCCGGCGATCGTGGTGTCGGCGATGTGAATCGTGTGAGGGCCAATACCGACCGTGCCCTTTTCGGCGATGCCGTTGAACAGGTTGGAGCCTGCCAGGTCCGCAACATACGGGGTTCGGGGTCGCAGTCGGATGTCCTCGGCGGTGCCATGCTGCGTGATGGACCCGTGTTCGATGACGAAGATCTCATCGGCGAGAAGAAACGCCTCGCTTGGATCGTGGGTGATCAGCAGCCGTGGTCCATCGAATGCGTCGAGGTGTTCGGAAAGGGTTCGACGGAGTCGGGTACGGGTAGTGACGTCGAGTGCGGCGAGCGGTTCGTCCAGGAGCAACACATCCGGCCGGGTGGCAAGTGCACGGGCGAGGGCAACTCGCTGCGCCTGGCCGCCAGACAGCTCACGGGGTTTGCGGTGAGCGACCTTCGCGAGACCGAGCCTCTCTACCCAGTCACCGGCGTGCTCACCCTGATCTGCTCCAAACGCAACGTTCTGGGCAACGGTCATGTGGGGAAACAAGAGGTAGTTTTGGAACACGACCCCCATGCGTCGCGACTCGGGCGGAACGAACACGCCGGTCGAGGGATCGTCGAGCACGCGGTCGCCCAGCGTGACTCTGCCCTCGTCGAGGGGAAGGAGGCCCGCCAGCACGGCGACTGTCGTCGACTTGCCGGCTCCATTCGGTCCGAGGAGTGCGACGGTCCGTCCTGGAGGGATGGCCATCGTCACATCGAGTGTGAACCCGTTGCCGTGGCCGAGGACGATTCGAGCGTCGAGTCCGGTCACCATGTCTTCCACCAGCGCTCTCGCAGAACGACGAGGACTGTCAGTGAGACCGCGACCATGACCAGACTCAGCGCAATCGCCGTCCCACGGTTGCTCTCCAACGCAACGAACACGGCGAGCGGCAGCGTTTGGGTGCGTCCCTGCAGGTTGCCTGCGAACGTGATCGTCGCTCCGAACTCACCGAGCGCCCGTGCCCACGTGAGAACGAGTCCCGACGAGATCGACGGCATGACCATCGGCAGGGTCACCTTGCGCAGAACGGTCCATCGCGTTGCTCCCAGGGTCGCAGCCGCGCCTTCGAATCGCGCGTCGAGATTGCGCAGCGCGCCCTCGACCGTGATCACGAGGAACGGCATGGACACGAACGTGACGGCGAGGATGACACCCCAAACCGAGAACGGCACCACGAGGCCCGTCGCCTTGTAGAGCGGTTCGCCCACGAGCCCTCGCCTGCCCAATGCGAACAACAGCGCTGCGCCGCCCACGACCGGCGGCAGCACGAGTGGCAGCAACACCATCCCCCGCACCAGCCTTCGTCCTGGGAACTCCACCCTGGCGAGCAGCCAGGCGAGAGGAACACCGACGACAGCCGAAATGACGGTTGCGCCGAGTGACGAGATCAACGACAGTTTCAGTGCGTCGATCACGATGTCGCTCGATAGCAGCGACGGGAGATCACGCCACGGAGTTCGAGCGAGCAGGCCGAGCAACGGCACGGCGAAGATGGCCGCGCCGAGCACGGCGAGGACGATGAGTAGCCGGGGCGGACGGCTCCGTCGGCTCATGGCGCAGCGAAGCCGTAGCGCGACAGGATTGCCTTCCCCGTGTCCGACAGGACGAACTCGACGAACACGCCGGCCGCGTCGGGGTTCGGCGCCGAGGCCAGAACGGCGATCGGGTACGTAGCGACGACATTGTCTGAGGCTGGGATCTCGATGCCCTCGACCTGGCCCTTGGCGGCTGTCACATCTGTCACGTAGACGATGCCGGCGTCGAACTCACCGAGTTCGATCTTGGTGAGCAGTGCGCGCACATCGGGTTCGTTGGAGTCGATGGATGGAGTGACCCCCGCCTTCTCGAGTGCCTGTCGACCGAAGTCGCCGCAAGGGACCCCCTCAGCGCAGAGTCCTATCAGAAGGTCCTGGCGGGAGAAATCGGCCAGACCGGTCACGTTGCCCGGGTTGCCGGGCGGTACAGCGATCTCCAGTAGGTTCCGTGCGAACACTCGCGGGTCGACGGCGACCTCACCTGCGGCAACCACGCTCTCCATGGTCGACATGTTGGCAGAGGCGAAGACATCCACGGGAGCCCCTTCGATGATCTGTTCCCGCAGTGCCGAGCTCCCCCCGAAGTTGAGCACGACGTCGACCCCGGCGTGCGTGGCCTCGAATGCCGTCTCGACCTCCGCGAACGCGTCCGTCAACGATGCAGCGGCCGACACACGGATCTCGGACGGCGAGCCGCCACACGAGACGGTCACCATCATGACAACGGCCGGCACCCACACGACTCGTACCCACTTCACGAGCGGAAGGTAGCAGCGGACGATGTTGCCACAGTGCGCCGGCCGACCGGCAGAGAGCTGCTTGACTCGTGGCATGTCATCGACATGGCCGCTGGTCGCCGTCCTCATGGTCGCGTTCGTCGGGGCAATGTTCCTCGCAGCGTCGGAAACCGCCCTCCTTCGCATCAGCAAGGCACGAGCCTCCATGCTCCGCCAACAGAGTGGCCGCCGGGGAGCGAGACTTGCCGCCCTGATCGGTGATCTCCCGCGTGTTCTCAACACGATCCTCTTGCTTGAACTCCTCTCACAGATCGCTTCTGCGACCGTGACCGGAATGCTCGCTGCGCGATGGTTCGGATCGGTAGGGGTGACAGTGGCATCGATCGTGCTGACGATGCTGCTGTTCGTCTACGCGGAAGCAATCCCGAAGACGTTTGCGGTCCGCCACGCCGACAGAGTCGCCCTTCGTGTCGCGTCGGCCGTCTCCGTGCTTGACGTGCTGATGAGACCGGTCGTGTCGGTGCTGGTGTGGGTGGCCGATCTCCAGGCCCCCGGCAAGGGCATCGCAGCGTCGCCGACGATCACCGAGCACGAGCTTCGCTGGCTCGCGAGAAGCGCCGCTGCCGAGGGCGAGATCGAGATGACCGACAGGGAGATGATCGAGCGGGCGTTTCGTTTTGGCGACCGAAGGGCCGACGACATCATGGTCCCGAGAACCGACATCGTCGGGATTTCCTCGACCGGTACCATCGAGCAGGCGATCGATGTGGCCATCGAATCGGGGCACAGACACCTGATCGTGTACCGGGGAACCCTTGACGACGTCCTCGGTGTCGTGTCGTTACGTGTCCTCGTGGCTGTCCCGGCGGACCGACGGGCCATCACCGTCGATCACCTCACGTCGCGACCTCTGACCGTGCCCAGGTCGAAGCACGTCACCGCCCTGCTCCGTGAGATGCAAGCCGATGGAACACACCTCGCGATCGTGATCGATGAGTACGGCGGAACGGCCGGTCTGGTGACGATCGAGGATATCGCGGAGGAGTTGATCGGCTCGGTCACTCAGGATGAGCTGATTCGTACCGGCGACTCGACATGGTCGGTAGCCGGCCTGCTCCCCGTGGAGGATCTCCGGGATGCGCTGGGTGCAGAGCTTCCCGACGGCGACTGGAACACTGCGGGTGGGCTCGTGGTTGGGCTCCTCGAACGACTCCCCAGCGTTGGTGACGAAGTGACGGCCGCCGGCTACCGGTTTCGCATCACGTCGATGCGTGGGCACCGCATCCATCGCATAGAGGTGACCGCGGTGTGAGGGGAGGGCACCGTGACACGGGCGGTGCCGGTCGCCCTTCACGCGAGAGCGAGCGATACGGCTCAGAAGATCAGCTGAACCACGACAATTCGCTGGTAGTGACGACCTGACCAGGAGTGGACTTACGCTCCCCTCGGCTGCAAGGCCCGGCGTTGCCGCAGAGAGGAGACGGCTGTACCTCGGCTCGTCCACGGGATCCCCCTTCGTGCAACCGTCAAACCCACACGCGGGCGATACAGTGGAGGGATGCGGCGCTTCATCCTCATCACCCTGTTCGTAACAGCTGGCTGCACGGTCTCTTCCTCGACGACGTCGACGGACGCCGGCTCGACCACTGCACCATCAACGACGGTGACAACCACGACCACCATCGCAGCAACGACCACCACGACTTCCACGACAACAACCTCAACCACCGCGCCGCCAGTACCGACCGTCTCCACACAGACCCGATCTGACGAGTCGGCCACCTTCGAGCTGGTCGTGAACTCGCCGATCGTCGGGAATGTCGACTACGCGACCCGCATCAATGAGCAGACCGCCCAGGCGATCGGCCGGGTCGTCGACGGTTTCTTGATCCAGGCAGCCCGGACGCAAGTGGAGGAAGTCGCCGGCCCTCATCAACTCTATGTCTCCTACCGGACAGGGACTGTCGGCCCAACGCTCGTGAGTCTGGAAATCGACATCTCCACGTACATTTCGGGAGCGGCGCATCCCTTCGACACGGTGACCACCTTGACGTTCATCGACGGAGATCAGATCAGCGTGTCTGACCACATCACCAACTCCGGCGAGGTCACCGATGCGATCGCCGCCTCGATCGCTCACCAGTTCGGAGACGCCCCTGCCGACGTCATCGACGCGGCCGGCGGGGCCGACCAGCTCCTCTCCCTCGCCCACTTCGTTGTCACGGAAGGCGGGCTTGTCGCCCTGTTCGATCAGTACTCGGTAGCTCCCGGCGCGGCCGGCATCGTGCGAGTGGTGCTCCCATTCGACCAGCTCGCCCTCTCCGGGTGGCCCTCCTGACAGGCAGGCCCGGCGGTATCCCCTCCCTCACTGTGAAGCGACCCCCCAGATCCTGCTCGTCGTTCTCTGTCGGAGAATTGCATCTCGGAGCTGACGCTCCCATCAGGACCGCTCGCCGAAGCGGTGGAAGCCATGTCGATGGTGGAGCCGGACGTCCCGGCGCTCGAGGTGGCCGATCAGCGGCTAGAAGCCCGTCGAGAGCGTGCCGGGGTACGGCACGCTGCTAGTCGATCTCAGCGATCGGTGAACTCGGCGATCACCGGCGCATGGTCGCTCGGCTTGCCCTCACCGGCGGTCGGTTTGCGCTCGTTGCGGTCCACCCGAACCTCGGTACAGCGTTCGGCGATTGCCCGGGTGCCGAGGATGAGATCGATACGCAGACCGAGACCTCGATGGAATGCTCCACCCCGGTAGTCCCACCAGGTGAACGGACCGTCTTGATCGTCGTGGATGCGAAGCAGATCAACGAACCCCCAGTCGAGCAAGGCTCCCAGGCGCCCGCGTTCCGCCTCGGAGTGATGCACCTGGCCGGACAAGAGATCCGGATCGTAGACATCCCGGTCATCAGGGGTGATGTTGAAATCCCCGGCGATGACGACGCTGCCGCCGGGGTCAAACGCTTCGGCGATCCACGCCTGGAACGCATCGAGCCACGCGAGCTTGACCTCGTACATCGGGTCGGTGAGGTCGCGTCCGTTGACGACGTAGGCACTGATGGTCGTTAGATCACCGAACGTCGCTGCAACAACCCTCGCCTCGTTCGAGATCGGGTCGTCGGGGAATCCCACGGTGACCTCGTCGGGTTCGGTGCGTGAGAGGACCGCCACTCCGTTGAAGGGCGCTTGCCCATGTGTGGCCGCGTAGTAGCCGGCCGCCTGGATCTCGAGGGACGGGAAGTCGTGGTCGAGCAGTTTGGTCTCTTGGAGCAGCAGGAAGTCGGGCTGCTCCCGCTCCAGAAGGGCAAGGACCCGCGGGAGGCGGGCTCGTAGCGAGTTGACGTTCCATGTGATCAGCCGCACTGTGGAGAGGGTAGTTGATGGTGCAGTCGCGTCGCCGCTGCCAGTGCACGATCCGGTCGGCAGTGATGAGGCTGACGACACTGATTGCCTCGGCTTTTTCGGCGCCTCCCTCTAGGGTGACCCGTCGAGACTCGAGCGGGTGCGTGTGATGAGGCGGATGGTGGCCACCGATATGGATGGAACGTTCATCGGTGACGACCATGCGATGCACGCACTCTGGGACGATCTCGAGGTGGCGGGCATCACCCTCACCTTCTCGACGGGCCGCCACATCCCCGCGATTGAAGCCTTCTACGCCAACCACCACGAAGACCGTCGGGCGACGGCGTGCGTGTGCATGGTCGGTACGGAGGTCTGGTTCCTCGACGGCGACGAATACCGACAAGACCCTGGTTGGAGTGACTACATCTCCGACGCGTGGGACAAGCACGCAGTCGAGTCGATCCTGCGCGAACTACCCGGTGCACACATTCAGGACGCCGAGTGGCAATCTCCCTTCAAGGCGTCGTACTTCCTCGAGGAAGATGTCGACACTGGCCTCGCCCACATCGAACAGCGCCTCGACGAACTGGGGCTTCGGGCCAAGGTGATCTACTCGGCCGGCAGGTTCCTCGACCTGCTCCCCCACCGGTCCGGCAAGGGAGGCGCTGTCCGCTACCTCGCCGGACAACTCGGTATGGACGAGGTCGTCGTCGCGGGCGACACGGGCAACGACCTCGACATGATGCGCGCCGAACTCGGTTTCAGCTGCATCGCCGTCGGCAACGCAACCGAGGAGCTCGCTGCCGTCAGGGAACCACAGATCTACCATGCCGACGCTCCCTACGCGGTAGGCATCAGGGAGGGGTTGGAGTACTACGGCTGGCTTTCACCACAAGGAATGAGCAGAGATGACCGATAGAGAGAGCAGTCTCCAAGGAGAATCGATGGCGGACAGATTCGCGGATTCTGGTCGAACACACGTCCTGATGATCACCAACCACGGTGTCCACGAGTGGAAGGTGATCCCGGGCCTACCTGACACTGGTGGCCAGAACGTGTACGTGAACCAGTTCACCGAGGCACTCGTCGCACAGGGATACCGGGTAACCATCGTCAACCGGGGCGGCTACCCGAACCCGTCGACCGGACAGCCGCAGGTCGGTGCCCGCCTGCACCCGTCTGGCCACGCCCGCATCCTCTACCTGGAGGACGGCGACCCCCACTTCGTCCGCAAAGAGGACATGGCGGGGCACATCCCCGCGCTCGTCGCCGACCTCGAGTCGAAACTCGTGGTCGACGGCGACACCTACCAGCTGATCATCTCCCACTACTGGGACGGCGGTGTCCTCGGTGCGAACCTCAACGCTCGGGTCGAGACCCGCGTGCCCCACGTGTGGGTACCCCACTCGCTCGGTGCGCTGAAGAAACGCAACGTGGACCCCTCCACCTGGCCGGGCCTTCGCATCGACGAACGAATCGAGTACGAGAAGGCCCTGCTCCCGGAGCTCGACGGGGCGGTTGCAACCTCCACTGCGATTCGCAAGACGTTCCTCGATGACTATGCGTACACGGCCAAGTACTTCCTGCCGCCGTGCGTCGACATCGAACGGTACCGACCCCGCACCGGAATCGAATGCGACCCCATCTTCGAGTTCCTGGCCGCGCACTCGAACCCCACCGCTGCCGAGCTGCGAACCCGCACAATCGTCACCGAGATCAGTCGTACCGACCGTACGAAGCGCAAGGACGTCCTCATAAAGGCATTCGCGCAGGTCCACGAACGCCTGAGCGACTCGTTCCTCGTCGTCGCGCTCGATCCGCGTGCCGGAGCCGTTTACGAGGAGGCCATGAAGCTCATCCGCGACCTTCACCTCGAAGACGATGTGGCAGTCCTCGGCTCCGTGTGGGAACAGCTCCCATGTCTCTATGCCGTCTCTGCCGTCTACTGCACCCCGTCGGTGATGGAGGGCTTCGGGATGAGCGCCGAGGAGGCAGCCGCCACCGGCAAGCCAGTGGTCGCTTCCGATCTGGTCCCCTTCGCCACCGAACACCTGCTGGGCGGTAGCCCCACCCACGTTCGTTTCGACGGACTCGCCGATCCGAGGCGGGTCCTGCTCCAAGGTGACGGTGCGATTGTCGTTCCGGCCGACGACATCGACGGGTTCGCACACGCGCTCGGCATGCTTCTCGTCGACGATCGGCTCAGGACCGACATGGGAGAGAGGGCACTGCACATCACCGTTCCCTACTTCACGTGGGAACGGCGTACCCGTGACCTCCTCGACGACCTCGGAGTGACCCCGACCCACACTTTGGCATCGTGACCGATCTCGCCGACACGCTCACCAACACATGGCGGCTTCAGAGCGATGAGGGATTTCTCCTGTCCGATTCGGCGGGCATCGAGGAACGCATCCTTCCCGATGAGCCTGTCGGCGTCGCCTACCGGCTTCGCTGGATGCCACACCGTGAGATCCGATCGGACACCGCCGAACTCGAACGGCGCGGCATCCTCAACCCCAACCGCCGCGACGATATCCTGTTTCGTGACCCGCGAGACCCGTCGGGCCGGCACTGCTTCCTCTGCTCGCGGAATATCGCCGAGTGCAACCCGATGGAACGGCTGGTTCCCGTTCGGCTGGCCGGCCGTGACTATCTGATCGGCGCGAACTTCGCGTGGATCGAACAGAATCATTTCACGGTGATGGCAGCCGAACACATCGACCAGGACTTCACCCCCCACGTCCTCGACGCGATGGTCGACCTGTATCGACGCGCCGGTGGCGAGTACCGAGTGTTGTACAACGGGGCTCAGGCCGGAGCAACGATCCCATGGCACCTCCACTACCAGATCACCACCGAGCGCCTTCCGGTCGAGGACCTGCCGGAAGGAAACGAGCCGCGCTACCCGGCGGCACTGCGGCGCATCCAGCTAGATGGCGACGGAACGCTCGCGGCGCTCGCCGAGGTGAATGACTGGATCGCGCCGGATCCCGAGCACCGGCGAGTCAACGTGCTCGTCACCGGCAACGTGGCTCACCCGACGGTGCACGTATTCGCCAGGGACCGCCGCCTTTCGCACGCCGCGATCAAGGGCCTCATGGGCGGGTTCGAGATCTGTGGTGACCTCATCTACAGCGAACCCGACAAACGCACCATCTTCGAGACTGCCACCACCGAAACAGCCCGCCGTGCCATCGCCGAGGTGAGGCCCGCAGACACCTGGCAGTGAGGCTCGCCGCGGTGTCTACATACGGTCTCTCTCGTGCAGGCTCCTCGCCTGCTCGAACGTCGTGACGGTCCGCCGAGCGATGCCACGCCAACCGTACATGCGGCGAGCGAACCTGGCACCAGCGATCGAGAGGCGTTCCCGCAGTCGCGGGTAGCGCAACGGCATCGAGAGCATCACCGCGAACTCGCGAGGACGCTTGGGATCGGCGAACAGGGCATGCGACCCGAAGTCGAACATCTCCTCGAGTCCGCCGTGAACAGTCACCACGCACGGCGTCCCGCACGCCATCGCTTCAACGGCTGTCATCCCGAACGGTTCATAGCGGGAGGGCAGGGCGAACACGGGCGCGGCACGGTAGTACTGGGCCATGCTCGAGTCGGGAATGTGCCCCAGCCACCGGACGTGATCGGCGACACCTATCTCGCGGGTGAGCGTCTTCCACTTGTCGACCCTGCGCTGGTCGTCATCCGAATTGGCACCGATCGCCAGCTGAAGACGGGCATTGGGAACCAGCTCACGCAACTCAGGAAGCGCCCGTATCAGCAAGTCATAGCCCTTGTTGGCGGCGGCTCGGCCAACCGTGTACACGTCGTGCTTGCGGAACTTGATTCGGCGTCGTGCAACGGCGATCTCGGCCTGGGTGATCGGGGTGTACCGAGATTCGTCGATCCCTGGCGGAATCATGGTGATATGTGTGGCCGGCACGTCGTAGTCGCCGATCAGAATCTCGACCTGCTGGTTGGTCGTTGCGATCACCTGATCACATCTCCGATACACCAGGAACTCCTTGCGGATCCGTTCCTCGAACCGGTAGTCCGACTCGATCTTCTGGGTGTCGCCCTGCATGCCTCGCCGCTTCCACGAGCCGAGCGAGTGGGGGGTGTGGATATGCGTCACATCCAGTTCCTCGGCGATCTGCTGTCCAGCGAAGCCCGCGTCCCAGTAGTGCGAGTCGATGAACTCGTAGTTGAGTCCGCGCTCGCGCAGCGTGTCGAGGAACCGGCGGACGAACTCGTCGAGGTGGTCGTGCATATCCTCTTTGCGGAGGAAGTCGGCTCCACCGAACGGGATCCGCCAGACGCGGAGATGAGAACCCATGTCATCGAACTCTGGTTGGTCTTCGAACCGGCGAGTGACGATGTCGACGCTGTAGCCCAGCTCCACAAACTGCTTGGCCAGTTCCAGAACGAAGACGACCTGCCCGCCGGTGTCCGGGAGTCCCAACTCCGGTTCGCCGGCGAAGTAGCCGTGCAGGGAGAGCATCAGGATTCTCGCAGGGTTGAAACCGGGCATGTGCTCCATGAAGATCCTGGCTCCTTCCCGGCGCTCGCACCGGGCCCTGCTGCCCGCGCTGAGGAACGCCTGTGGCGGATCTCTCAGCTTCACCCTACCAAAGGACCCACCGAAGCCCTACGAGCCTGCTACCCGTCGATCGTTGCGGCGAGGTCGGTATCCCGGCTCGTCAGACCGCCGGCCGAGTGGGTTGTCAAGCGCAGCGTGACCTTGTTCCAGCTGATCTGGATATCCGGATGGTGGTGTGCCGTCTCGGCGAGAACGGCCACTCTGGCCACGAACGAGAACGCTTCGACGAAATCCGTGAACGTGTACGTCCGCGCGAGGGTTTCACCATCCAGGCTCCATGCCGGGTGCGCGCCAAGAAACTCGGATCGTTCCACCGGTGTGAGCAGATCCACGGGCATGACTCTACGAGACTTGCGGCCCAATCGTGCTTGCATGGGTGCATGGCCCTCAATGTGCTCGGCACCGAGCTGCAACCGTGCTCGCTCGATCCTCTCACCGGCTACTACAGGAATGGTCGCTGCGATACGGGTTCGGGAGATGTCGGTGTCCATGCGGTGTGCGCCCGGGTCACCACCGAGTTCCTCGAGTTCTCCAAACGATCCGGCAACGACCTGTCGACACCGCAACCGTTCTACGCGTTCCCGGGGTTGGTGCCTGGCGATCAGTGGTGTCTCGTAGCAGCACGCTGGCAAGAGGCCTTCGA
>Ga0307423_1002132_pt1 | contig 11324 bp, 9 predicted proteins | sample SalMarWE160310MG_FD_202154 | JGI IMG/M metagenome (GOLD analysis project Ga0307423, IMG submission 202154) | Salt marsh sediment microbial communities from the Plum Island Ecosystem LTER, Massachusetts, United States - WE1603-10 | ecosystem: Environmental > Aquatic > Marine > Intertidal zone >...
GCCACTGTGGCGGGTTTCAGTAATGTACTTCTGTCGGTTTTCATGTCCTGGTCTCCTTTTGGTTGATTTCCGTCTATCCTGAAGCATCGACCATGCCAACCCGGCAAATCCCTGATCCCGGGACTTGCCGGTCCTGCACGAGGGCAGAGGCTGCGCAAATAGTACCCACCCGTACAGGGTTGCGTGGACTATCAACCACGAACCTGTAATCGGGGCACGGTCCGTTCACGGACATCGCGTCCGCGGAACCCGTGCCGATGGCGGGAGAAGTGCCGGCACCGGCGCGACGTCCGGCAGGTCAGAGGCGGTGCATAGCACGGCCTGGTTCATATTACCCGGCATCACCGGGTGCAAGCCGCGCAAGCCCCGCATATCCAGTTGTTTTATTCATGCATTACAGACTGGTATCAAATTTGCCTGTATTCAGGCAGGACAGCGCAACACATGAAGCCTGCCCGGCGAGCGCAGCAGGACGACATGCTGCCCGCCGCTCGCGGCATACCGGAACAACCGATTGGAGAGACACATGCATGCCACCCGCACCACGCACTCGAATCCCCTGCGACAGCTTGAGGCTTGCGGCCAGTCCGTCTGGCTCGATTTCATTCAGCGCAGCCTGATATCAAGCGGCACCCTGGACCGGCTTATCGAAGAGGACGGGCTCCGGGGTATCACCTCGAATCCGTCCATCTTTGAAAAGGCCATTGCAGGCGTAAACGAGTACTCGGCAGCGCTGGCCGCCTTGCGCAATCGCCCTGACACCGATGTCGTGTCGGTCTATGAATACCTGGCCATCATCGACATAAAAAATGCCGCTGATCGCTTCATGCCGGCCTATCGCGGGACACGCCGGCGTGACGGTTACGTCAGCCTGGAGGTCTCGCCACGGCTTGCCACGGACACGGAGGCCACGATCCGCGAAGCACGCCGGCTCTGGCACAGGGTCGACAGGCCCAACCTGATGATCAAGGTCCCGGCAACGCCGGAAGGTCTGCCGGCCATAGAAACCCTGCTCGCGGAAGGCATCAACGTCAATGTCACTCTGCTGTTTTCCGTCGAAGTCTACAAACAGGTGACGGAGGCCTATTTACATGCGCTGGAAACCCGCGCCGCCGCCGGTGCCGACCTGTCCCCCATCGCAAGCGTTGCAAGTTTTTTTGTCAGTCGCGTCGACACCGCCGTAGACGAAATCATCTCCCGGCGGCTTGCCGGCGATTCCGCGCCGGGGCTCGAGACACTCAGGGGGAAAATCGCGATCGCCAACGCAAAAATCGCCTACAGGCAGTATCAGGCGACATTTTCCGGTACGCGCTGGGACCATCTGGCACAGGCAGGCGCGTTTACCCAGCGCCTGCTTTGGGCCAGCACCAGCACCAGGAATCCCGACTACCGCGATGTCCGCTACGTGGAGGAACTGATCGGTAGCGACACCGTGAATACGCTGCCTCCCGCCACCCTGGATGCGTTCCGGGAGCATGGCAGGGTACAGCCGTCGCTGACCGAGTCAGTCGATGAGGCAGAACGCATCATCGCCACGCTGCCACGTTACGGCATCGACCTGGAGACTGTCACCGGCCAGCTGCTGAACGATGGCGTTGCTGCATTTGCAGATGCCTACGAACAGCTGTTGTCCACCCTGCGCGAGAGACTCTCCGCCGGCCATGGAACGCCGTAGCAGCATGTACCCTGCCAATCGCCCGGAGCCGACCCGTCACAGACTGCACGGCCCATCACCGGCGTCTGCGCCGTCGCGCCACGGATATTCCCGCGCCACGGCCGGTGAGCGGCTCGATGATCCACGGTAACCTGGACATGAGTTTCTGGAACCTGCTCGCCCTGCTGCTGACGCTGACCGCGCTGTTCGGTTACCTGAACGATCGCTGGCTGAAACAGCCGGCGGTCACCGGCATCATGCTGCTGGCGCTGCTGTTCTCGCTGCTGCTGATCAGCCTGCACCGGTGGGGACTGGATTTGAGCAAACCGGCCGCCACCCTCCTTGCGCAGGTGCACTTCGAGCAGACGCTCCTGCATGGCATGCTTGGCTATCTGCTGTTTGCCGGTGCGCTGCAAATCGACGTCGGCCGGCTGAGGCACAGCGCATGGATCGTGATGACGCTGGCCACGGCCGGCACCCTGCTATCGACGCTCCTGATCGGCGGCATCGCCTACGTCACGCTGCAGGGCGTCGGGCTGCAGATGCCTGTCATGGCCTGCATGCTGCTGGGCGCACTGATATCCCCGACGGATCCCGTTGCGGTACTGGCCATCCTGAAGAATCTTGGCGCACCGGTGAATCTCGAAATGCAGATTGCCGGGGAATCCCTGTTCAACGACGGCATCGCACTGACCCTGTTCATCCTGTTCTTCAAGATGACATTTGACAGTTCCCTCGCCTCCTGGGAAAGCCTGGCGCTGGTTTTCTTCCGCGAAATCATCGGCGGGGTCCTGGTCGGCGCCGCGCTGGGCCGGGGCGCGTTCGAATTGATGCGACGCGCAGGTGATCTCACCGTGGTGATCCTGCTCTCGCTCGCGGTGGCCAGCGGCGGCTTCGTACTGGCACGCCATCTTGATGTATCGGCACCGCTTGCGATGGTGGTGGCGGGACTGATCGTGGGTCATCAGGGGCGTCGGCATGCGCCCGCACTGGCCGGCCGGGCCCAGCTGGATCTGTTCTGGCAGGTCGTTAACGACATCCTGAATGCCATCCTGTTTGTCCTGATCGGCCTGGAAGTCCTGGTGATGCCTTTTCACAGCGCCTACTTCAGGGCCATACTCATACTGATCCCCGTCGTGCTGCTCGCGCGCGGCATCAGTACGGGCCTGCCGTGGCTGCTGCTGCGGCGCCGGCATCACTTCGATGACGGCGCCCTGCCCGTCCTGATCTGGGGTGGACTGCGCGGTGCGCTGTCCGTGGCCATGGCCCTGTCCCTGCCGGCCGGCGGTATCCGGGATGCCATCGTGGCGATCACCTATGGCGTCGTCGTGTTTTCCATCCTGGTCCAGGGCACGACCATCCGCCCGCTGATCGCCCGGTGGACCACCGGCAACCGGAGTCACCAGCCATGACCGGCGAATCGAAACCGGACTCCCCGCCCGTACGCTGGCACTGCCCGACGACGCCAGGGTGGTCGGTTTTTTTCGCGATGGCAGGCTCGAATTTCCCGCCCCCGACACCGTCTGGCAGACCGTCGACGAGATCCTGATCCTGACACGCGGGACTTCGCCCGTCGAGATCGACGCATTGTTCAGCGCGACATGAACGGCACCTCGCCCGGTACGGGCTGCAGTTCACGACCACGCCCGCAGCCGGGACCGCACGGGGCTGCCCGACCCGGCGCCGGCATGAACCGCGCGTCCGGGCTGGCAGTCACGACGGTGCCGGGGTCAGGCGGCGTGCGAAGTCCTGTGCAGGTGTCTCAGGTTGGCAGCCACGAAATCCCAGTTGATGATCTTCCAGAAGGCGGCCAGGTACTCGGCACGGGCGTTGCGGTAGTCGATGTAATAGGCATGCTCCCAGACATCGCAGGTCAGCAGCGGCATCCGCCCTGCTGCCAGCGGGGTATCCGCGTTGGCAGTACTGATGATATCCAGATCGCCGCTGTCATCGGCCACGAGCCACGTCCAGCCGGAACCGAAGGTAGTGACCGCCGTGCGTGCGAACTGGAGCTGGAAATCGTCCACCGAGCCGAAACGTGTCGTGAGCACTTCCCGCAGGTGCGTGTCCGGCGGCGTGGCCTGCGGTGTCAGGCAGTGCCAGTAGAAGGCATGGTTCCAGGCCTGTGCCGCGTTGTTGTACACGGGGCTCGAGCGCCCGGGTGACGGCCGGGTGGCGCGGATGAGCGCCTCCAGCGACACGTGCTCGTAGTCCGTGCCCTTGATCAGCTCGTTCAGCTTGTTCACATAGGCGCGGTGGTGCTTGCCGTAGTGATAGTCGAGGGTCTCCCGCGAGAGGTAGGGCTCCAGCGCGTCGAGTCGGTAGGGAAGTTCGGGTAAGGTGTGCATGTGTGATTCTCCTGTGGCTGCGCGGACCCGTCCATTCGGGTCCCGCCTGATGTCATGCAGCAAGGATGCCAACCCGCAGCTCCCCGTATTTCAGACAGATAGCCCGTCCATCCTCCCCCGGGAGACCGTTGCAGTCCGGAATAATGCCCAACCTGCGGGAAATTACCCTGACCCGGCACTACCAGCGCCTTCCCTGTGCGGCAACGGATTCGCAGCCCGCGGGCGACCCGGGCTAGTGCGCCAGGCCGGGCAACAATGTACCCAGACCACGGGTGATAAACTCGACGGCAATGGCTGCCAGGAGCATGCCCATGATTCGGCTCGCGATATTCAGCCCCGTCGTTCCCATAATCCTGGCAACGGATACTGCCGAACGCAGGGCTGTCCAGACCGCAGCGGAAACAAGCAGGCCGATCACGACCAACGCGACTTTATGGGCAATGGAACTGTCCTGATGCACGTAGATGATGATGGTACTGATCGCGCCCGGGCCTGCGAGCAATGGCATCGCCAGCGGGACAACGGCAATATTGTCCTTGCCACGCGCCTCCTGAGCCTCATCATCCGTATGCCTGGCGCCGCTCATTCTGGCATGCAGCATGGCGATCGCCATGAGTAATATCAGGATACCGCCACCGACCTGAAAGGCCGCGATGCTAATACCAAACGCGGCCAGTACCGGTTCTCCCGCAATCACGGTAACCGTAAAGACAACGGCCACAGCCAGTGCCGCGCGTCGTGCAGCGATGCGCCGGGTCCGTGCGCTGTCATCCGGGGCTAGCGTGATGAACGCGGGCACAGCAAGCAGCGGATTGACGACTGCGAGCAGGCCGACGAGCATCTTGACGTAGTCGTGCGCGTACAGCAGTGATGTCGACATGGCTACCCCGGTCCCCCGTCAATCCGTGATCTTGATATTGTACTTCTCGATGCGGTAACGCACCTTCTCCCGCGTGGTCTTGAGTACCCGGGATGTCTCGGCAACGTTATTGCCATGGCGCATCAGCATGACCTCGATGATCTGCCCGACCATGTCATCCAGACCCATGGAGCCGTCCAGCGGCAGGCACAGCCGGTCTTCCTCGATGCCGGCCCCCCGATTACCGCCCGCGACGGGCGCCGCCGAACTGAGCTGCAGCCACGCGACCGGAAAGCGGTGATCGGTCGCGAAGAGCACGCAGCGCTCCACCACATTGCGCAGCTCGCGCACGTTGCCGGGCCAGTTGTAGTTTTCCAGCCGTTGCCAGACGTCGTCCGGTATCTCGCTGACCTTCTTGCCGGCAATGGCGTTGTACTCGGCGACGAACAGGGGCACCAGATCGCGGATATCGGCAATCCTTGACCGCAGTGGCGGCAGATCCAGCTTGAAGACGCTCAGGCGATGATAGAGATCGGCGCGAAACTTGCCGTCCCGGATCTGTTCCTCGAGATCCTGGTTGGTCGCGGCCAGCACCTGCACGTCGACAGTTATCTCCCGTTCGCCACCGAGCCGTCGCAGGCTGCGGTCCTCGATAACCTTGAGCAGCTTGGCCTGCAGGTCGACCGGCATCTCGCCGATCTCGTCGAGGAAGATCGTTCCACCGTGTGCCTGCTCGATCAGCCCCCGGCGACGCCCCCTGGCACCCGTGAACGCGCCGGCCTCGTGACCGAAGAGCTCGGATTCCAGCAGTTCGTGTGGCAGTGCCGCACAATTGATCTCGACCAGCGGCCCGTCGGCGCGCGGCCCGCCATGGTGCACGATGCGTGCCGCCAGGCCCTTGCCGGTTCCCGTTTCCCCGGTGATGATCAGGGCGCTGAACGGCACTTGCGTGAGCTTGGCCAGCAGTTCGCGCACATTGCGTGCCGGGCCGCTATGGCCGACAAATGAATCGGGAATATAGCGCCGCGCACGATTTTCGCTCTCATCCCGCAGCCGGCGCTGGGCGCGTGCACCGCGTGCCGCACCGTTGATCACGAGATCGAGATGCTCCAGCTCGCAGGGCTTGGTGAGAAAGTCGTATGCACCCAGCCGCATGGCACGCACCGAATCCGGCACCTCGCCATAGCCCGTGAGCAACACCCACTCGCCACGCCCGCCACGCTGGCGGACTTCGTCCAGGAGATCCAGTCCGTTACCATCCGGCAGATTGATGTCGGAGAGAACGACCAGGGGATCCAGCTCGCGGTCGAACAGGTGGCGTCGCGCCTCCCTGAATGATTTGGCCCAGACGACCTCCCAGGCCGCGCGCCGGAAATGCCGCATCAGCTCGGTACCGAGCAACTGTTCGTCTTCTATGATCAACAGGGTATCAGGCATGTTCATTCCCGCCGCATGGCAATTCGAGTGTGACACAGGCCCCGTGCGGGTCCCGCTTCGAGAGTGTGATGGTACCGCCATAGGCCCGCGCGAACCGCTGCACCATGGACAGTCCCAGGCCCGTCCCTTCGGCGCGGTGGGTAACGAACGCCCGGATACCGGATTTGAGCAGATCCTCCGGAAACCCGGGACCATCGTCACAGACATCCAGCCGCAGGCGGCCATCGGCGACATCCGCCGTGACGGTGATTCGACCCGCCTTGTCACCGAGCGCCTGGCTGGCGTTGAGGAGCAGGTTCAGCAGGGCCTGGCGGAACAGCGCATCCGGCAGGTGGCAGACGATGGAATCAGGGATGACCTGCTCGATAACTACCTGTGGCGCTATCTGGTAGCGTGCCAGGACAACAAGTTCGGAAACCGTCCGGGCCAGGGCGACATCACGCATCACCTCCGGCTTGTGTCGCGACTGGTCAAGCAACGAGTTCAGGAGCGCGACAATGCGATCGATCTCCCCTGCGACGACGGAGATCCGCTCCCCGTACTCGGCTGCATCGACCTGCTGACCCAGTTCCTGGCGCAGGTTGGTACAGGCGAGTTTGACACCGGCCAGCGGGTTGCGCAGTTCGTGCGCAATCCGCGCCATCATCTCGCCCACGGCCGCCAGTCGTTCGGTGTTGGCGATACGACGCTGCTGCTCGAGCAGCACACGCGTCGCGTTTTCCACCTGGGTCTCCAGGTCCTGTTCGCGCCGGGCATGCTCCGCTTCCAGCTCGGCCAGGCGGATCACCATCGAGTTGTAATTCTCCGTCAACGGACGCAGCATGGGATCGATGATGGCAGCCGATGCCGGTGCGTAGTTCTTGCGCCCCAGCAGGGTCATGAGAAAACCAAGATGGTTGAGCGGCTCCAGGATCCGGCGTCGCAGCAGATAGATGAGCAGGATCGCGCAGGCCGGAAATACAAGCAGTGCGACAACCCCGATCTCCAGCTCCACTGCGGTTGAACGGGTAATATCCTCTAGCAATCGCCTGTGCTCGGCGGTCTCCCGGTCGATCACCTTGCGCAGATGGGACAAGGCGATAATCAGGGTCTGCCTGGGCCTGATTTCCGCGTCGGCCAGTACGTCGCGGGCCGCGGCGAGTGCCTGCGGCGTGTCTTCCGACAGATGTGCCTGCAGATCCAGGATACCCCCGATCTCGTCACGCATCTGCTCCCGCTCGGTCGCGGTAGGCATGCCTGCATCGTCCAGTCTTTCCAGCAGCTCCCGCTGCATTTCGAAATTGAGAATCTGCAAACGGTTCATCTGTTCAAGATGGCTGCCGACCGGGGCAAGCTGCACATGCGCCATCCACGACAGGACCAGCTGGATAACGAGCACGACCATGAGCAAGCCGCCCAGCACAGCGGCCGGCAGCCACAGCGATACATAGTAACGGTATCCGGTATCGCCCGCTTTCTCAGACACGTTCATACCTGCTCCGGACTCAGCCCGTATGCTGCCGCACAGGCCCGGCAGTCGTATGGACGGGATGTTGATCATCCCGCGCGACATCAGCAGCATTCGTGCTGGTTGCCGGATTTTCCCGCGGGATCTTGCCCCGGAATACGAGGTACTGGAACCCGTTGTATACCAGCATGACGGGTATCAGCAATCCTATGCCTGCCAGCATGAACACCAGTGTTGCGCTGGATGAGGCCGACTCGGCCAGCGACATCGTCGGCGGCACCAGGTAAGGATACAGACTCGCTGCCAGGCCCACAAACGATACCATGAATATGGTCACGCTCCAGATGAACGGCGCGTGCTCCTTCCCGCGCGCCAGTGACTGCATCAGGCGCACATAGGCAAGCAGCCCCATGACCGGCAGCATGGCAAGGAAAAAGACCTCGGGCATGGAGAACCACCGGCGTGCGATGTAACCATGGGCCAGCGGTGTCATAACGGTCACGACGGCTGCCGCGGCGAGCATGATACGGGCCGCATGCCGGCTGCGCCTGCGACTGATGCGCTGCAGGTCGTCACACGTCTTGACGTTCAGATACGTACCACCCAGCAACGTATAGCCCGCCGCGACACCGATGGCAACGACGGTCGGGAACGGGCCCAGCCAGGACCACATATCGCCGGCGAACACCCCGTCCTCGACCGGCAGACCGGCAATGACACTGCCGAGCATAAAACCCTGTGACAGGGCCGCGACCAGGCTGCCGCCGCCGAATGCCAGCGTCCAGGTATTCCTGCCGCGCGCGTGTGCGAGGAACGCTAAGGCAATACCGCGCAGGATCAGGCCAAACAGCATCGCACTGACCGGTAGGTAGAGCGCATGCAGGGTAACGGCATAAACGGCAGGAAACGCGCCGAACAGTGCACCACCGAACAGCACCAGCCAGGTTTCGTTGGCGTCCCAGACGCCGCCGATCGCGGCCATCATCCCCGCACGCCTGGATTCATCGCGCTCGAAGAGTGTGAGTATGCCGACACCCAGGTCGAATCCGTCGGTGATGACATACAGCATCAGGATCAGCCCCAGTATCAGGTACCAGATCGCGGCCAGGAATGCATGCACGTTCATTGACGTTCTCTAACCCGGACAGGCCCGTACGGCACCCGCCCCGGGAACAGGCGCCGTGTCAGGCCCCTGCCTGAGCAGGCGCCGCACAAAGATGACAAATGCAGCAACCAGGATGGAATACAGCACGGCGTACACGACCAGTGTTGTCGCGACGGTTGCCACAGGCAGGTCCGATGCCGCCTGGCCGGTCCGCAACACGCCGTAGATGATCCACGGCTGCCTGCCCACCTCGCGCACGAGCCAGCCGCATTCCACCGCAAGGTAACCCAGCGGCACAGACAGCACCCAGGCCCTCAGTAACCGTCTGACAGATGCTGTATCCGGCACGTTCAGCCGGCCCCGCCACCCGACCCACAGCGTGCGGACCGTCAGCAGCAGGAACCAGAAGCCGACGGCCACCATCAGGCGGAAGGCGTAAAACAGCAGGGGCAGCGCCGGCGGCTGGTCCGCAACGGGAAACTCATGCAGACCCCTGACTCGACCCCGCAGACTGTGGCGTGCGAGCAGGCTCAGGCCATCCGGGATCGACAGTGACCAGTCGTTGGTCTGCCGCGCCCTGTCCGGCCAGGCCAGCAGCGCCCAGTCGGCACCGCTACCGGGCCTGTTCGTCTCCCAGTGGCCTTCCAGGGCGGCGGCTTTCGCCGGCTGGTTGGTAAAGACTGCCTGCCCACTGGTATCGCCGAGCCAGATCTGCACCGGCGCGACGACAACCGCCGCCAGCAGCGCCAGCCTGAACGATTTCATGAACAGGGCGACATGCCGGTTGTGCAGCAGATACCAGGCACTGACACCGGCAATCACAAACAGGCTGGTCTCAAGACACGCCAGCCACATGTGTGCAGCACTCACCAGTGCCGCCGGGCTGAAGATGGCCTGCCAGTAATTGTCCACGACGAACCGGCCAGCCTCGATGTGCCCGCCGCTCGGGACCTGCATCCAGGCATTCGCGACGAGTATCCAGAACGCCGACAACGAGGCGCCCGCGGCCACCATGCAGGTGGCAAAAAAATGCAGGCCCCGCGATACGCGATTCCATCCCATGGCCATGATGCCGACAAAACCTGCCTCGAGCATGAAGGCCATGGCGCCTTCGAAACCGAGTACGTTGCCGAAGAAATCACCGCTCATGGCGGAAAACGGCGCCCAGTTGGCACCGAACTCGAACTCGAGCGGCAGGCCGCTGACCACGCCGAGCGCGAAATTCAGCATCAGCAGCCTCGACCAGAAGCGGGCATGATGGTAGTAATCCACGTCATCGGTCCTCAGCCAGAGCGCCTCGACCGCGACCAGGAACAGCGCGAGCCCGATCGTCAGCACCGGCCAGAGGATGTGAAACATGGCTGTCAGCGCGAACTGCAGCCGGGAGAGCAACACGGGATCATTCAGGTATGCCATGGCAGGGACGGCTGCTGCCTATTCCGGTGTGCCCGGACCGATCGATTCCCAGTACCGCACTTCCGCCTGCTGCTGCTCGGCCCGCATGCGGTCCTGGATATGACCGAGCAGTGACTTGATGTCCCTGCCCTGCGGCTCCTCATTGTCGATCAGGTGCCTGACCTCGTCGACCAGCGCCTTGCCGTCAGGCACACCCTCGAGCTCGCTTTGTGCCCGCGTCAGGTACCCGATAATCTCCCTCGGCTGACCGTCCCGCATGATTGGTCCGGCCGCGAGCACGTAGGCATTGACCACATTGTTATAGGCAGACAGCAAGGCATGCGCCGGCACCCGTGTATACCAGTGGAACGTTGCCAGCGCGCTTTGCACCGCCTCCAGTGCACCGGTCCAGTCCGGCGGCTCCAGGCTTGCACTGGCCTGCGCGGAATCCAGATCCACACCGACCTTGCTCAATGGAAAAATGCCGAGGCTGTATTCCAGGGTCGAGGTCACGACATCGAGCTGCTCGGCGACGCGCTTGCGATCGCCTTGCGCCGCCGCTTCCCCGGCCTTTTGAATCGCCTCGTGTGCCCGTGCCTTCACCTCATCCGGCACGGACACCAGCACATCATCGATCTCGGCCTCCACCGGTACCCATAATTCCCTGTCCAGGCCCTTGCTTCTGTCCCTGAGATCGTTGCGGATGATCTCCAGCTGTTCGCGCAGCGGCGTGGCCTCCGGGGGCTGTTGCAGGCGGTGGACCGTCTCCCCGGCCTCACGGATCGCCACCCGCAGATTGGTGGGTTCCCTGTCGAGCGCGGCCTGTCTTGCCCGCTGCAGATCAGCGTAGACCGAGCGTCCCAGCACCAGCAGCACCGGATCGTATTGCGAAGGGACACGATGATGCTCGACCTGGTACAGGCTGCTGCCCCGCCAGGTCAGGACAGGCTGCCATTCCTCGCCGGCACCGAATACCGCCGTCACGCGGGTAGAGAGAACGGCCAGCAACGCGACGGCAGACACAATGACAAGTGCATTTCGTTTTGATTGCTTCATCTCGATCCTCCGTTCCGGGCGGC
>Ga0307423_1002134_pt1 | contig 11316 bp, 12 predicted proteins | sample SalMarWE160310MG_FD_202154 | JGI IMG/M metagenome (GOLD analysis project Ga0307423, IMG submission 202154) | Salt marsh sediment microbial communities from the Plum Island Ecosystem LTER, Massachusetts, United States - WE1603-10 | ecosystem: Environmental > Aquatic > Marine > Intertidal zone >...
CTGTTGACGACTAACATTGCTGGCGAGTTTTCGCCCCGAACAATGCCGCAAGAACTGGGCGTTAAAGGAGACGAATAAAATGGAAATCGATTACGGCAAAGTAGGGTTAAAGGTTGGCTTGGAAATCCATCAGCAGCTTAACACTAAGGAGAAGCTGTTCTGTAGTTGTCCGCCCCAACTGTTCAAGCAAGAACCTGAGATAACGTTTCTGCGCAGGCTCAGACCCACCCAAAGCGAGCTAGGCCAAGTTGACCCTGCCGCTTTTTTTGAGTTCCAGAAAGGCATAAAGGTTCGGTATGAAGCGAACCGCGCGACCAGTTGCCTGGTGGAGATGGATGAGGAGCCGCCGCACCCGCTGAACTTGGAGGCTGTTGAGGTGGTTTTAACGGCGGCGTTGATGATGAACATGCAGCCCATTGACGAAGTGCATGTTATGCGCAAAACCGTCATTGACGGCTCAAACACCACGGGTTTCCAGCGCACCTGCATCATCGCCTCAGACGGCTGGATTAAGGTTGGAGAAAAAACAATTCCGATGCAAGCGGCAAGCTTGGAGGAAGATGCAGCGCGAAAAACAGGCACAGAAGACAACGGCAAAACAATTCGCTACCGCATCGACCGCTTGGGGATACCGCTTATTGAGGTTGCAACTGCACCCGTGATTTATTCGCCCATGGAAGCGCAGGAAGTCGCGTTCGCCATAGGCAGGATTCTGCGTGACACAGGCAAAGCCATGCGGGGTTTAGGCACGATACGGCAGGACTTGAATGTGTCCCTGCCAAACGGCGCCCTCATCGAAATTAAAGGCGTTCAAGAGCTTGAGTTGATTTCGAAGGTTGTTGAGTACGAGGTTCAGCGCCAGCTTGGACTCATCCAAGTCAAAACGGAACTGCAGAAAAAAGGCGTCACAGCCGAAGCACTGAAGGAAGAGTTTGTTGATGTTTCAGACGTTTTCAGGCAGACAAAGTGCAAAGTCATCCGCAAAGCACTTGACAAGAAACAGCCAGTCATGGCGGTTAAGCTGGTTGGGTTTGCGGGTTTGTTGAAGCGGGAGCTTATGCCTGATTTCCGTGTGGGAACGGAGCTTTCTGACCGCGCGAAGTTTTGGGGCAGGGTCGGCGGGATATTTCACACTGACGAGTTGCCTGCTTACGGCGTAACCGCTGAGGAGGTTGAGGCTTTGAGGAAAGTTTTTGGTGCTGGTGCGGGCGACGTGGTGGTTTTTGTGGCTGACACGGACGAGAACGTTGTGGACGCGTTGAGGGCGGTTGTGGAGCGGGCGAGGGAAGCGTTGGCGGGTGTTCCCGCGGAGACTCGCACTGCCAAAGGTGATGGGACAACAAGGTATATGCGTCCAAGGCCTGGAGCCGCAAGAATGTATCCTGAAACTGATATCCCGCCGACGCTGATTACGGCTGAGCTTGTGGAGAAGATTCGGGGTAGTTTGCCTGAGCCTGCGGAACAGAAGTGTGCGCGTTTGCTGGAGCAGTATGGTTTGAACGAGAAGTTAGCTAAACAGCTTATTGATTCAGAGTACTGCGTATTGTTTGAGTCTGTTGCGAAGGAAAGCGGCGTTTCCGCTACCATGGTTGCGGTGTTTTTAACCGAGACTTTGAAGGCGCTGAAGCGTGACGGCATCGCGGTTGAGAACGTTTCGGATGGCCAGATAATGGAAGTTTTCAGAGGCGTCGGCTTAGGGGAAATCGTGAAGGAGGCTGTGGCAGACGTTTTTGCCTGGCTTTCCAAGAATCACGATAAAACACTTCAAGATGCGGTTGAGGCTCTTGGGTTGAAAATGTTTTCGAAAGCAGAGTTAGCTAAGCTTGTTGACCATGTGATTGAGGATAACAGGCAGTCGGTTGACAGGTTGGGGCAGAAGGCTTTCGGGGTGCTCATGGGTGCGGTGATGAAAGAGGTTAGGGGAAAAGCTGACCCTGCAGTGGTCAGTGAGCTTTTGAGAGAAAGGTTGGGGTAGCAGCCTACTTTTTCTTGTAGTCTGTGACTGCCAGCATTTTTTCTTGGAGAGTTACGTTTTCGCCGCAGTAGGGGCAGAGTTTGAAGTCTGCTCGCAGCATTTTTCCGCATGCGGGACAAACTATATTGAAGAGTAGTTTTTCTTCAAGTGTTTGCATTTGTCTTTTCAGGCTGCGGAGTTCTGTTCTTGTTACTTCCATTGTTTCTTTGATTGGTTGTATGTCTTTGACTTCGGCGCGTACGTTGCGCATTAGATCTTTGACTTGGGCGAGTGTTTCGCTGTCTGCTTCTATGGTTTCGTACATTAGGTCGAAGACTTCACTTTTGCCTTCTAAAAGTTGCGCTTCGGTGGTGGACTGGTTTTTGGCGTCTGACAGTATCTTATTCAGGAACGTTTCCACGGGGTTGTCGAAGGCTATGAGGCATGTTACTGCCCAGAGGATTACGGTTGCTGTGGCTGCGGTGTAGAGGTAGATGTCTAAGGGTATCTGTTGCAGTTGCTGGTTTATGGCGGGGTAGAGTTGGAGAATTTGGGTGGGGTTGCCGAAGAATAGGGCTGATGCGGCGTCGATTACGTGTATGAGGGATATGACGGTTAAGCTGCTGAAGAGCCAGATTACTATTCCTTTTTTTCTCATGCGAGTGTCTCCTGTTTGCGTCGCAGTGACTTGAATATTACGTCTCACTATATAATATTATATTCCCATTCAGAAATATTACAAAAGCCACAAATCCTAAAAGCATAACATACGTGTATATCCATGGGATAACATTGCCAAAAAAAGCAGCCAAACAAAAAAACGAAGGCTTCGCCTTCCGCATCAAACTCGGCGAATACGAAGTTGAAATACACGGAACACCCGAGGAAGTAGAAAAAACCCTCAAAGACCTTCCAAGCATAGTTGCAAACGTTCACAAGGCTTTTGAAAACGTGAAACCCAAAACCGTCGCAACCCTAACCGTGAAAACCGAACCCACACCCAAAGCAAACGAAACACCTAAAGCTCCTACGCAAACGTACCCGAAAATAACGAATACTGTTAACTGTGAAGGCGCGGTTCTTGGGCTTTTGGAGACGGACTGGGGGAAATGGCGTCCGAGAACCATGGAAGAGTTGAATGACGCTATGAAAGCTAACAAAATTATGTACAACCAGCGTACGCTGGAGCGCACGCTGAACAGGCTTGCCGACAAGGGCATGGTGCGGCGTTGGAACACCAACACAGGTTTCGTTTACATACTCGCCGAAAAGAAGCCGTCAAAGGCTGGAGGATCAGCGTAGTGAAGCGGATTGAAGCGCGAATCAAAACTCCTTTCGGTGAAGTCGTGCTTGAAGGCGAAACACCCAAAGAGATTCTGAGCATGCTGGAGGCGATGCCGGAGAATTTTGTTGAGACACTTTCTGATTTCGTTTCGAACAGGCTTATGCCTTCAGGAGCACAGTTAAAAGGCATCGTTGAGCTGACAACGGAAGGCCCAGTAGTGGTGACTCGCGAAAAACTTACTCATTACGAGGCAGTGGGCTTGGTGCTTTACGCTTCAGAAGACAAGACGAACACTGCTGCTCAGATAACACGGTTGCTGGAGTCCAGCGGCATAAAAAGCATGGTTCCTGCACGATTAAACGAGATGACTAAGCGTGGTCAAGTTTTCAAGCCTGACCCGAACAAGCCAGACTTTAAGCTGACGATTCAAGGCGAAAAGTGGATTGAAGACGAAGTGCTAACGAAGCTAAGAGGCAAAATGGCTTGACCGAAAACCCCGCGAAAATCTCCGTGCACTTGAAGTATCGGGATGTGGAGAAAACTTTTTCTGCGCCACCCGAAGAAACCTGGATTCTGCTGAACAAATTCTTCACAAAGTTTCTGCCTTCATTTGACGTTGCGCACAAGCTCATGCTCAGTGTTGACTTGCAGCAGCTTGCCAAGGACTGCGAAGGCTTAATCGCGTTTTCACCTGAAGGCGCAAACTTGCTGGTGTCTAAGAACATGTTGACGGATAACGAGACTTTGCTGCTGTGGCTTCTGGCGGCTTACTTGGGAAGCAAGTTGGGTTTGGTTGAGGGGGACGCGGTTTCGAAGGAGGAGTTGCAGGCGAAGCTGGGGAAAAGCGGCAAGATAACCAGTACGCGTTTGGGCGAACTTGTGAAGGGCGATTTGGTGGCGAAGACGGCTGATGAAAAATTCAAGGTCACCACGTTCGGTGTTGTCCAGTTGCAAAAGGATTTGCTGGGGAAGATAAGGGCGAAAACTAACACTTGAACCGTTGCGGCAAGCCCTGTTCTGGAAAAGCATATTACTGGGTAGCTGCAATTTAGTTTTGAGGAGGCTTAATTGTGAACGAGATTCTTGCAGTGATTTTTGCGGTTCTAGGCATTTTTGACTCTATTCCCCAAATTGACCTTGTTGCACTTGTGGTGCTCGTCATAATCGGCGTAATAATCATACTGCTCATCCGCTTGCTCATAATGCTCATCCCAGCAGTGCTCCTAGCAATTGTAGTTTGGTTCTTCACAAGCAGCCTGTTCTGGGCTGGAATAGTATTTCTTGTCGTCGCAGCCTTATCACTGCTTAAGAAGCTCTGACGATAACGCTGAAGCAGGGACTCTTGCTTGGAACAGTCTATACCCCTTTTTAAAGGGGCGAGGGGTATTGTGGGGTTTTTGGTTGGGAAGCGTAAAGTTGTTTAATGGATTGGTTGTATAGTAGGGGTTGAGGCGAGGAAAGTTGGATAAGCCTGATTTGAATCGGTTGTGGGAGACGTTTATTCGGTTTACGTGGGATGAGTTGTCTTCTGGTGCGCATCTTGGTTTGATTCGGGAGAAGGTGGGGCACACGATTACCATGTTGAAGGTTAAAGGGGATGTTGGCTGGTACTGTTTCTGGATTCATGACAAGAACAGTGGGGTTCCAACGACTCCTGATGACGACTACTTGTATTTCCACATACGTTTCGAGATTAAGAAGCATGTTAGCCCCGTGGATATTTTGCCTGTTTACTGTGTCATGACACGGAGGGTGGAGCCTGAATGGGTAAAAGCCGTTTCCGTAGACGACAGGGGCACGCCGTTTGACGTGTCTCTGCTGAGGGACGAGAGCGTTGAAGAGGTGTGGCGGCTCATCGGGGAACAGTCAGAGTGGCTGCTTCACCTGTTAGACAGGTTTAAAGACAACAGCAACATCCCAGTGAGCCACGTTCAAGGGTTCCTGAACCAATTCACAGACATGACCGCGCTGATCATGCGGCGCACCTGCTGACCCTTCAGGGTTTGCTCGGCGAGCGTTAAGGCTGAAAACGCGTGGGTTGGGAAAGTTTAATGTGTACATATGAGCATTTTGGTTTGATGAGTTATGATTGTTATTGGCATATGCGGTAGTCCAAGGAAGCAAGCCACCGAGCACGTTTTGAAGGAGGCTTTGCGCATGCTTGAGGAGCAGGGGTTTGAGACGCGTCTTTGGACTGTTAGGGGTAAATGGGTTGACCATTGTGCGCACTGTGACCATTGCCTCACGGAGAGGGAGTGCGTTATCCAGGATGATTTGCAAGAGCTTTACGCGTGGCTCACCGAAGCACAAGGCATTATCCTTGCATCACCAGTATACAACGGCGGCGTCAGTTCCCAAACAAAAGCAGTTATGGACAGGATGCGCGCAGTAGTTGCCGCGGATAAAAACTTTTTCAGGAACAAAGTTGGCATGGGCATAGCGGTTGGCGGAGACAGGAATGGCGGCCAAGAGTTTGCGCTTATGCAGATTCACGCGTTCTACATCATACAGGGGATGATTCCTGTGGGCGGTGGGTTTTTCGGTGCAAATTTGGGAGCGACTTTCTGGTCGAAAGATACCTTGGAAGGAGTGAAGCTGGATGAAGAGGGTTTCAGGAGCCTGAGAAAAACAGTGAAGAAGTTTAGTATGTTTTTGAAGCAGCATGGGCAGGAGGATAAGAAATGACTGAGGAGAAAGGTAACAAAGTGAAAGTGGCTTGGGGTATAACTGGTGCGGGTGACAAAATCGCTGAGTTCCTCGAAGTGATGAAGGCTATCCAGAAGGAATACGCGGAAACGGTGGAGATACAGGTTTTCCTTTCCAAGGCAGCCGACCAGGTTTTGAAGTTTTACAGGCTGGAAGACGACCTGAGGCAGAGTTTCAGCAAGGTCAGGATTGAGATGAACGCTAACGCGCCGTTTCTTGCGGCTTGGATGCAGATGCGGAAGTATGAGTTCCTGCTTATCGCGCCTGCCACGTCGAACACGGTTGCTAAACTCGCCACGGGCATAGGCGACACCATGCTCACCAACGCCGCCATAATGAGCCTGAAAGCATTCGTGCCCGTCTACATAGCCCCCACAGACTACGAAGTGGGCACGGTGTACACGAAACTGCCAAACGGCAAAGACATGAAACTCCGCGTCAGAAAAGAAGAAGTCGAACAAGTCAACAAACTACGCCAAATGGAAGACGTACACGTACTGGAAGGACCACAAAAAATCCGAGAACCCTTCCAAAAACACTTCAAATAAACCTCGCCTCTCAAGAACTACTCCCTCCCGTACTTATAGGCTCAATTTCGCATGCGCTTGCCAAGAAACATGTACTATAATAGGGGATTACTGTTTTTTTTACTCGTCTTCTTGTTCTTCTTCTGATGATTCTTCGTCATTGGTGTTTTCAGTGGTCAAAGTGGTTTGTGCGTCGCCACTAAGAAGCAACTTAATTAGGGCTTTTTCGTCTACTTCCGCGCGGGTTCTCCAGTCCAGATACAGCAGGTCGTTTTCGTCTTGTTGCAGGTAGCCGTAGCGGATGTACCTGTCTATGTTTATGCCGACTTTCCAGCCTGGCAGTTTTTCGCCTAACAGTTTTTCTACGTCTTTGCGTGGTGCTTGCCCTTTTTTGCTTATTATATGGGCTATGGTTACGGCTAAGCCTGCGAGGTCGTCGATTCTCCAGCCAATCATTTTTGCTTCTTTCGGCGTTAAATCACCGCGTAGCGTGATGTAGAAGCGTGCTTTGTCCAACTCTTCCACTGTAGGCTTTGCGGCTGGTGTTTTTTCTTCTTCGAAAACGGTTTTAACCTGTAAATCCAAATCCTTCAGATGATCGTCCAAGATTTCAAGAACTTTGGGGTAGTCTACACCTAAAGCTTTGTGAAGTTCCCAGCCTTTAACGCCGGGTTTCTGATGTCGCCTGTAAAACAGCATGTGCGTTGCCCGCTTCATCTTGCTAGCGTAAACGCCTCGAGTTTTCTTTCTCAATCCAGTTCGCCTCTCTTCCACTTTTCCCAGTTCTTATAAGTAACCGCAATCGGGATTGAAATTGACTGCTGCGAAAGAACCTCCGTGTTGGGTTCCTCGAAGGGTTTGATGAAAATCTCCTCTTCCAAACGGTGAATCTCCAACGTCGCATAACCATAAGATATCAGGAAGCTTGTGAGGAAAGCCCGTTCCACAGTCGCCTCGTAGGTGTCTGCGCCGATGAAGTCCCAGTAGCGAATCTTGCCGTCGGCGCTTTTAGCCTTCACTTTCTCTTTCAGTTCTTCCCAGTAGGCTTCCAGTTCGTCAGAAAAGAATTTGTCTCCGAGTACCCTCTGTTTCACCAGTTCGTCTCGGCTGGTGGTTCCCATAGCAACTTCTTGAACGTCAAGGTCTGGCCACCTGTCCTTCAACGGCACAAGGCTGTCCCAGTACCGCATGGCTGCAGCGAGGCTGTTCATGCTTAGCTGTTCCAGCTCAACCAGCGGGCGCCACGCTCCGAGGAACACGTGTAGCATTTCGCCTTTGCCTGCTTGGTCGATTTTTTCTTCAAGAAGAAACGGGTCAGTGTAAAGCGATGTGGAGGAGTGCTTAACCCATTCGCTTTGAAGTTTAATGACAGAAGCTAAGTGGTGAATCACCTCGGAATCCAATGTGAGTTCGTCGGCTTCTTCCCACTGGGGAAAATACTCTTTCACCACTTTGAGTATGCTGTCCACGTCCAGCATAAAAGGGTCTACCTTGCGGTTTTCTATGTCCTGCATCATGTCTATGATGCGCTGCAGTTTTTCTCTGCCCGATTTCTTTTGCTCTTTACTGGACTGCACTACGTAACCTCTCTGACTACTGATTTGCCTTCCACGTTCTGCACGGTGACTATGTTCGCGTTCTCCTGCGCGAAGGTAATCTGGCTGGGCGTGATGACAATGTACTGCGCCGTAGCGTCCTTAATCATGGATAAGAGCATACGTGCAATCATCTCACGGTTCTTCGGGTCCATGTGAATGTCATACTCATCCACTGCCCTGAACGGCGAACGCACGTGCTGCTGCAAAGCTAAGAGGAAACTCATGGTCGCCGTGGTTCTTTCGCCGCCGCTCTGCGTAAAAGCGTCCAAAGCCACGGGTTTTCCACCCTTAAAACCGACAAGAATCTCAAGCCCCGCGGTTTCAATGTCATGCCCGTTGGCAAGCCGCACTTCACCCGTCGCCAACGTCTGCCCCATAATCCTCTGGTACTCCAAGTTCACACGCTCCAACAGCCGCTGCATCACATTGCGCCACGCGTCCATGCGCACCTTCACTTCCTCCAGGGTTTTCTCGCGGTTTTCAGCAACCACCTGCGCCTTCTCCTTCAGCTCCAAATAAAGCTTGGAGTAAGACTCGTACATGCGCTCAATGTCCTCTGACACGTCTGCAAGCGCAGCTAAGTGCCCGTCGGTAACTCGGATTTCGTCAAAAATGTCCGCGGTGCTTTTAATCACGGCGATTCTGGCACCGGACACTTCTGCCTTTGCTGTAGCCTCTTTCAAGTTGCCATCCGCGTCTTTAACCGCACGACCAAGCTTCTTCAAATCAGCCTCAGCGTTTTCTCTGCGGTACTGCAGCAGAGCGAGTTGAACGCGATTGTCTAAAACCTGATTAGCCACCTTGTCAGCGGCGTCTGCCACGCCTTGCAGTTTAGTCTGGTTCTCCGCGACCTTCTCGTTTATCTTTGAGAGGTTCTGCCGCGAGTTCGCCAGCATCTCCCGCAGGTTTTCGCTTCTGAACAGCTTGAACTGGCTGGGGTTCTTCTGGATTTCAGGTTCCAACACCGCAGCTTCCGCAAGCAACTGCTGAACCATGGCGGCGGTAACTTCGTTTTCTGCGACGCCGCGTTCAAGGCTAAAACGCTCATCTAAAACCGTTTTCATGGTTGCTTTCAGCGCTTCCTGCTGGCTCTGCTGGTCCGCAAGCTCCGCCTTCGAGTTTTTCTCCTCCGTTTCTATGCGATTCAGGTTTTCCTGTTCCTTTTGCATATCTGCCTGCAACGCTTTGAGTATGCTTTCTCTGCGTTCCACTTCAGCCCAGGCCAATTCGCGTTCAAGAAACCTACGTTTCGTCTGCATCTGCTTCTTCTCTTGGTACTTCTCGTACTGCTCACGCCAGTAATTTAGCGTCTGTTCCGCCTGCTCAAGGAGTTTGCCGACGGATTCTTCTTGGCTAAGAATACGCGTCAGCTTGTGCTGGGCTTGCAGCACGTTCTCGCGGAACGGCTCTAAACCCACCGCGGCTTCTACCATGCGCAGCTTTTCAACGTTGGAGAGCACCGAGAACTGTTCCACCATGTTCTGGTGCATTATGATAAGCATGTTGTCAGGGTCAACGCCGAACTTGCCCAGCAAACGTTCAACGTCCTGTTTTGTGGCGGCGCGGTTCTCCAGTTCAAACCAGTACTTGCCGTCCCTCCGCAACACGCGGGTGAGGAAAAGCTGGTCCTTGTTGTATCTGCGGACTGGACGGTTGCCGCCTCGTTTGCTGTTGTCCAGAATAAGCGTCACGCGAGCCTTGTCTTTGCCCCACCGTATCAGGTCACTCAGCTTTCTGGAGCGCTCCGTGTACGTCTGCCCCAACCCCACTGAAATAGCCAGTAGAAGCGAAGATTTCCCTGCGCCGTTAGGTCCCCCGATGACGTTCACACCAGGCTGGAAGGGTACCCTAGCGTACTCGTAGCTCATGAAATTCTCCAAGATGACTTCCTGAATCAACATTACAGGTTCTTTGCCTCTTAATCAGTGTCCGTTAATAGGTGAAAAATCTATTATTTAACCAAATTGCACAGTTTCAGGACAAATAATATAGTTAAGAAAAAGGTACTTTTGTACAAGTTGAGGCGAATATTATTTAGGCGTATCTTTGATGCAGAGATTATGTTCTAAAGGTAGAGTGATAGTGAAAGTTGTTCCTTTGCCTAAAGTGCTCTTAACGTTGATTTCACCGTGGTGAGCTTCAACAATGCGTTTGCAGATTGCCAAGCCGAAACCCATACCCTGCGCCTTCGTCGTGAATAAGGGATTAAAGATTTTCGCCAAAGTCTGCTCAGACATGCCCTCGCCATCATCCTTAAAGACGATTTCCACGTTTTCTTCTACACGTTTGCTGCTGACCTCCAAAGTTCCTCTCGCAGGGATAGCGTCAAAAGCATTCTTTATCAGGTTAAGGAAAACCCGCTCCATCTTGTTCACATCAATCCATATAATGGGCTCGTAATTTGTTCGATCTACGATCCTTACACGTTCGGGAACCTGAGCCATCAGCAAAACATAGTCAATAAGTTCCTTCGGCGAACTCTGCTCAATCTCCAGCCGTATCTCAGCTGAATACTCCAATAAGCTACCAACGATTTTGTTTGCGTGCTCAACCGACTTGTCAACAATATCCAGCATTTCCTTTTCTTTGCTGTCCCCTGAACAAGCCTGCTTTCTTTTCAGGTAGTAAACAGCGTTCTTGATTGCAGTCAAAGGGTTACGCAGATCGTGCCCAATCATCCCTGACAGTTCGCCTATAGCCGCAAACCTCTCAGCCCTTAATAATCGCTCATGAACTTCTTTCAATTCCTGAGTACGATTGTTAACCTCTGTCTCCAACCTCTCCGAGTACTCTTCAAGTATCGTCTCCACTCGCTTCTGCTCAGTTACATCTCGAACTACAGCCAATATACCCACATGAACTCTCTCAATCCGAACCACAGACGCGTTTATCTCGATATGTTTTTCGAAACCATCCTTCCGCCTAATCGTCATTTTGTAACCTGAGATCGGTTTTCCTTTAAGAGTGTCTTTTATCATAGCAACAAGTTTCGGAACTATTGGTTTATCAACAAGCCACAACTTGTAGAATGGCTTTCCTAAAATCTCTTCTTTTTTGACCCCAGTCAACTCTAAAATTTTGTTATTAACGTCGAGAACTTTTCCCCTGCCATCAAGGTACACCAACCCGTCGCTGGCTTTCTCCCAGAGAGTTTTGTATTTCCCTTCTGAACTGCTGACGCCTTCTATGGTGACCCTGCTGTCAGTCATGTAGTCTATACCTGGTGGATTCCTTGACCGGCTCAAT
>Ga0307423_1002136_pt1 | contig 11306 bp, 8 predicted proteins | sample SalMarWE160310MG_FD_202154 | JGI IMG/M metagenome (GOLD analysis project Ga0307423, IMG submission 202154) | Salt marsh sediment microbial communities from the Plum Island Ecosystem LTER, Massachusetts, United States - WE1603-10 | ecosystem: Environmental > Aquatic > Marine > Intertidal zone >...
AGTCGGCATGGAGGGTGGAACCTGCCCCGATGGTGTTGATGTACGCCGCAGAGCCTGCATCGACCGGCAGACCATCAACTCTTGCGTTCCAGATGTTGTCCGTCGGAAGGATGCTGCATCGCTCCGGCGGGACTATCGGGGTCAGACCGCCGGAGCGGGTTAGGAAAGTTGCCATCTCGTCGCGGCGCACCGGACGATTCGGGCAATACATTGAGTTGTCAGGAGGATTGCAGCCGTGTGTGATCCCGGCAGTTGCCAGACGGTCGATGGCATCCTCGAACACCGAGCCGTCGTCATCGATGAACCGATCCCCACCACCGTCGTCACTGTACCCGTATGCACGCACCAGGAACGCCGCCATCTGGCCACGAGACACCGCGCTCTGGGGACAGAAGAGGTCATTGTCGGGCGGATTGCACCCCTTGGTGATCCCTGCCGCAGCCAGGCTATTGATCTGGGCTTCGAACACTGAGCCGTCGTCATCGGTGAAGTAGTCGTCGCCCACAGGAGCAAGGTCGAGGGCCCTGACGAGGAATGCCGCCATCTGGCCGCGTGTGACCGAGGCGTCCGGGCAATACAGGTCGTTGGCCGGCGGGTTACACCCTTTGGTGATCCCGGCTGCCGCGATTGCTTCGATCGAAGCCTCGTGGATATTGCCGTCGTCGTCGCGGAATGTGCCCCCGGCCTCGAGCGGAGCCGCTGCCAGCGGCGTAACACTGAGCACCATCGACCCGACGATCAGCAATAGCAGTAGCGAACGTCTCCTCATACTTCCTCCTGGCTCGCGCCACACAAACTTAGGAGCGCTGTGGCGCCTATGTCCGCTCAGTTGCCAAGACGGTACCTCTCGAGCTCGGCGGCATACCGGAGCAGGAAACGCGATGCCATGGCCCCGTCGACGACCCGATGGTCGAACGACAACGACACCGGGAACACCTTTGCGATGGCGATCGCGCCGTGCTTCACGATCACGTCGTCTTCGGCCCGACCCACCGATACGATCGCCGTGGTGCCGTATGGGATGATCGGGGTACCAAAGCCTCCGCCCACGGCGCCCACGTTGGACAGGGTGAAGGTGCTACCGCTCAGCTCGCCAAGGCCAAGAGTTCGGTCCCGGGCGGCAGCGGTGAGACGCTCGATCTCGGCATTGAGCATGCGCAGATTCATGGCCTGAGCGTCACGAACGACGGGCACCATGAGCCCCGCGTCCGTGGCAACGGCGATGCCGACGTGTGCGCTCTCGGACCTGTTCAACCGGGAACCGTCGTAGGTGGCGTTGAAGTCCGGGAATTCCGCGAGTATCGGGAGAACCGCCATGACCAGGATCGCCTCGAGCAGCAACCCGGTCTCCGCCTTTGCGGCTAGTGCTCCCGTAGCATCCACGCCTCTCCACACCGTCACATGGGGGATCTCGGTCCACGATTGGGTCAGATTGCGGGCGATGGTCCGCCGCATCGCCGATAGAGTCTCTCCGTCGTACTCCCCGGTTCGAGCCGTCGGCGCTGCCTCGATGGCTGCAGTGTGGGCTGCGGCATCTTCAACATCGCTCCGCGTTATCTTCCCTCCGGGGCCGCTGCCCGCTACGGTCGCCAGATCGACTCCGAGCTCTGCGGCTAGCTTCCGAATGACGGGCATCGCTTTGACGACAGCACCCGGCGAATCCTGGCTCACGGCAGGGTGCTGCTCTGCATCCTGTGGCTCCTCGACAGCAGGGACATCGACGACGGTCGGTTCAGCCTCCCACCGCTCACCCTCATCTCCGATGACGGCCAGCACGTCACCAACATTGATGGTCTTGCCGGCCTCACCACCGACATGCAGCAGCGTTCCGGAGCGTGGCGAAGGGATCTCGACCAGGGCCTTGTCGGTCTCGACCTCGACAAGCGGCTGGTTGGCGGCGACGGTCTCGCCGATGCCGACCAGCCATGTGACAATCTCGGCCTCGGTCAGACCCTCTCCGATATCAGGTAGCAGCAGCTCATATGCCATCAGCCGGCCACCGCTTCCCGTATTGCCGCGGCAATCTGGGCCTGATTGAGGAGGGCGTGTTTCTCGATATGGAACTGCGGCCACGGGGCATCGGTCGCGGCGATCCGCCGAACCGGCGCCTCGAGCGAATAGCCGCACCGCTCCCCGATAGTCGCCGCGATCTCGGCGGCCACACCCCCGGTGCGCTGGGGCTCCTGGACCAGCAGCAGCCTCCCCGTCTTCTCGACCGAAGCCACCACCGTCTCGACGTCCCATGGGTAGATCGTGCGCAGGTCGATGACCTCTACATCGATTCCCCCGGCTCCCAGCTCTTCGGCCGCCCGCAGCGTCGGCGGAACCATACCCCCATATGTCACGACGGTGACGTCGCTGCCTTCACGGGCGACTCGTGCTCGGCCGATCGGGATCGTGTAGTGGTCGACGACGACGTCCTGTCGTTCGGACCGGTAGAGAACCTTGGGCTCGAGGAACACAACGGGGTCCGGCGACTCCAGTGCCGCTGCTATGAGCCCCTTGGCGTCACGCGGGTTGGATGGAATCACGACGACGAGACCTGGGGCATGCATGAAGTAGGCCTCCGGGCTGTCACAGTGATGTTCGTGTGCCCCGATACCGGCACCGTTCGGGAAACGAAGCACAACCGGGACCGTTGCGTGACCCCGGCTCCGGAACCGGATCCGGCCGAGATGGCTGGCGATCTGATCAAACGCCGGGTAGGCGAAGCCCTCGAACTGAATCTCGGCGATCGCCCTCGTCCCGCTGACTGCCATCCCGATTGCAGTGCCGACGATGCCGGATTCGTTGAGCGGAGTGTCAATCACCCGATCGTCACCAAATGCCTCCTGCAATCCGGCGGTTAGGCGGAACACGCCGCCGGCAACACCGACATCCTCACCGAGGATGACCAGGTCGGAGGTACGCTCCATCGCCTGGCGCATGGCTGCGTTGATCGCCTCCGCCATCGTCCACTTCTCGGTGGGTCCGGACACGGCTGGATCCTGGCCGACGCTCCACACTTCCTCGTCATCAAATTGGGTTGGCGGTTCGCCTGCCAACCGCTGCATCTCATGGAGCTGATCTACAAGGATCGCGGGGATCCGGTCATATGCCTGGCGGACGATGCTCGAGCGATCCACCGGCTCCTGGTCTTCGAGACGGCCGAGTGCGGCGTCAAAAGCCTCACCCGCTTCGGACAGCAGTTGCTGCTCGCTTGATTGGTCCCACAGATCCTGCCGTTCCAAGAACAACCGCATTCGCAGCAGCGGATCCCGACCACGCCAGCTCTCGACCTCGTCGGCGTTCCTATAGAGATTCGGGTCGTCTGCGGTTGCGTGCGGCCCGTAGCGGTAGCAGATCGCCTCGATCAGAGTCGGCCCATCTCCGGCACGGGCCCGACTGATTGCATCCCGGGTTGCCTGATAGACGGCCAGCGGGTCCATCCCGTCGACGCGAATTCCATCGATCCCGTAAGCAATGGCCTTCTGGGCAATTGACTCCGCTGCGGTTTGCTTCTCATACGGAACGGAGATGGCGTATCCATTGTTGGCGCAGATGAAGACGGTGGGTGTCTTCCACACCCCGGCGAAATTCATCCCTGAGTGGAAGTCGTTCTCGGAGGTGGCGCCGTCGCCGAAATACGTACCCGTGACGACATCCTCGCCCCGCAAACGGGCCGCATAAGCATGCCCGACGGCATGTGGCAGCTGACTGGCGATCGGGACCGTAACAGTCATCATTCGATACCGATGGACATCCCAGTCCGTGTTCGGGTGGCCGCGCCAGTACGAGAGGATGACGTCGTATGGCATGCCGAATGCGAGCTGCACACCGTGCTCCCGGTAGCCGGGGTATATAAAATCATCGGGCCCAAAGGCGAGCGCCGAGCCGATCTGGACGGCTTCATGCCCCTCGAGCAGCGCATAGGTGCCGAGCCTCCCCTGACGCTGTGCCGACACCGCCCGTCTGTCGAAGTCACGGCTCAGAGCCATGAGTCGGTACATCTCGATGAGCTCTTTGTCGCTCAGATCCGGCCCGGGGCCCACGAGAGTGCCGTCGGGGGCCAGGATCTGAAGCGGTTCGCCCACCGAGTATGAAACATTCGGGCCCATTGGACTCCTCCTATACGTCGGAACGGATGTGATCAAGAGCGGCAAGAAAGCGCTCGTTTTCGGCTGGGGTCCCGACGGTGACACGGAGGTGAGGCCCCAGTGTCCGAACGATGATCCCCTGCCGGAGCAACGATCCGGCCACGCCTGCCGGATCAGCGATAGACCGGAGCAGCACGAAATTGGTCTGGCTCGACACGAACTCGATTCCGAGGTCGGCAAGCCCTTTCTCCAGGTGCTCCCGTGCTGCTGCGTTGTCAATTGCCCGCTGTCTCAGCTCATCCCGGCAGTTGAGCGCGGCAAGTGCCGCCGCCTGTGCCATCGAGTTGACCGAGAAGGGAACTTGACCGCGCCGGAGTCTGCTCAGCGTCTCCGGTTGGGCGACCGCGTAGCCAACGCGCAACCCTGCCAGACCGAATGCCTTCGAGAAAGTGCGGGTGACGAGAACATTGTCCCGCTCCAAAGCCAACGGCACACACGTCGAGTAGTCGTCGGCTGTGACGAGCTCGCAATACGCTTCATCGACCACAACGAGGACACTATCGGGCACGCCGTCGATGAATGTCGACATCTGATCGGCCGACAGGTAGGTGCCGCTCGGGTTGTTGGGATTACACACAAACACCATGGTGGTGTCCGGCCGTATGGCGGCACGCATGGCGTCGGGGTCGTGCTCGAGGCCTGGAGTGGTAGGCACGGGGATCGCTTTGGCACCCGTTATCGCCGCATATATCGAATACATGACAAACGACGGGTCGGCGTACACAAAACTCGTCTCTGATCCACCCACCGTGAGCGACGTGGCCAGGAGGAGCTCAGTGCTCCCGGCGCCTGCCCATAGGTGGTCGACAGGCACATCGAGGTGCTCGCTCAGCGCACTCAGGAGACGGGGCGCCGAACTCTCGGGATATCGGTTGAGACCTCGCGCGGCCCCTGCAATGGCTTCGATGACAGCAGGGAACGGCGGCATCGGCCACTCGTTGGAAGCAAGCTTGATGATGTCGCTGATTCCCAGTTCCCGACACACCTCTTCGATCGGTCTCCCCGGTGTGTACACCGGGATGCGGTCCAGGTCCCGGCGGAATGTGGGCATTGTGCCCCCTCTCGGTAGCCGAGACCCAAGCCTACCGATAAGACAAGAGTTGAGCCGGGTGTTCCCAATGTGGCAACGGCGCCGCTGAGCCCTAGAAGAGACCGGCGACGTGGAGTATTGCGACGGTCCCGGCGGTGATCCCGGTGAAACCCCAGATGGCGACGAGGGCACGCGTGTGGCTACGTGGCACGACCTCGACGGGGATTTCATCGGTGTCCAACTCGGCGATCTCGACGTCGGGACCCTCCAGCTGAACCGGCTCGGGGTCGGCCTCTGGAGCTACAGCTGTATGCGCCGGGTCCTCGGCCGGGCCGAATCGGCTGGCCAGGTCTGGCCCCTTCTTCAACTCGGGAGGTGGCACGGACACGTCGCGTGCGAGTTCCTCTTCAACAGCGGAACCGATATCGTCAAACGAGGTGACCCTGCGTCGCGGTTCGTTGCGTTCAGTCGCCGAAACGGAGATGAGAGAACCGTCCACAGATGCCGTCCGCGGCTTGCCTGCCGGTCGGTCCTCTTGAGGACGTCGGGCGACTACATCGTGAGTGTTCTCGTCGTTTTCGGGGAAGGCAACGGCATCCTGATTGCCCGAGTAGGCCTCGACTACCTCACGCTCCACGGATCCGATCAAGTCGCGAACACGGGTTCTCTCGGGTGGTGGCTCAGGCACGGGCTCGGAAACGACGGGCCGTATCCCCTCTTTGGGTGCATCGGTCAGCAGAGCGGAATTTGAAGTCGAGGTGCCGCCCTGCATCAATCGATCCATCCGCGCCCGGAGGTCGTCGATCTGGCTGAGCAGTTCCTCTTCATTACGCCCGGATGGATCATCCGGCATGAGTGTCTGTCTCCTGTGTCCTCAACCTTATCACCCCCTCTTCGGCAGAATCGGCCCTGATCTTGAGGTGTTAGGAGGCAAATCCCATCGGCGTGATTCAGAAGCTGCTGGCGTAACATGGCTTGTCGACAACGGAGATCCCATGAAACGAAACCTGCCCCTGCTGCTGGCCCTGGTGCTCGTCCTCGCTGCGTGCGGCGGCTCAGATCAGGGCGATACCACCACCTCGAGCGCTTCGGCAACCACGACGACGGCGGTCGGCGACGGAAACAGCGACAGTTCAGCGTCCGCTCCTTCTGGCGGTGCTCAGGATGGCGATATCGTTGCCGTCAACTATGTGGGAACCCTCGATGACGGGACCGAGTTCGATTCATCCTACGGAAGAGAGCCGCTCGAGTTCGAGTTAGGCACGGATCGGATGATTGCGGCTTTCGATGAAGCTGTCCACGGCATGGTCGTCGGCGAGAAAAAGACCGTGCGCATTCCCCCGGAGGAGGCATACGGGCCGGTCGACGAGGAACTCATCTTCCAGGTGCCAATCGGTGATGCCCCGGACGATGTCGCGGTTGGCGACGGGGTGCTCATCGATGGCGTTGTCGAAGGACGTGTCACTGCCATCGGCGATACTGAGGTGACGATCGACACCAACCACAGGTTCGCCGGGCAAGCGCTCACCTTCGAGATCGAAGTGGTCTCCATCAACGGATAGACCGCAATCGTAGCCGTCAAACATCATTAATTACCCTTTACCTACGTCGATAGCCGACTACAATCGACGACAGAGCCAGAGAGGAGCGAACATGGCCCAAACATCTGATTTTCCGCCGGTGCTCGACACCGCAATGGTGGCCGAGCTCCTCGGGATGAATGTGCAAGTGGTCCGGCGCATGGCCAGGGAGGGCTCGATCCCCTGCTACCGGATCCCCGGCGGCCGGCCATTCCGGTTCTTCCGTGACGAGGTTCTCGAGTGGTTGAGGGGTTTCCCCGTTCACGAAGAGGTCGGCGCACACACCGAAGAGACGGCAGACGCATAGCGGCGCCTCATGGGTACCTGGTGGTCTGAGCATCCCGATCTCGAGTCGCTGGCACGTCGCGGGCGCCGCGAATTCACCGAGGAGCTCGCCGCTGCCGAGCACGACACTGAACTGCTGCGCAGACGGAGACGTTCCCTGGTCGACGTCTGCTTCGAATGGATGAGTCGGGGTGACCTGGTGACGGTCACCGTCGCAGGAACCCAGTTTGAAGGCGAGCTGATTGCGGTGGTCAACGACCTGGCGTTGCTACGGACGAGGACCCTCGAGGTCGGGTTCAACCTCGGCGCAGTCGACTTCGTGCGCAGCAACCAACGGGCTGCATTCACAGGTACCTCAGGAGAACGCACCGTCAGCTCCTTCAGGGCGCTGCTCGGCAAATTCGAAATCGAAGAGCTGCCCGCAAGACTCGTGGGCCGGGGCAAGACATTCGATCTGACGGGTGTCATTGGGGCGTCGACGGAGGACCACATAATTGTCGTGGATGACCCGGGCCACGAGTGGTTGCTCCCTCGCAACCGGATTGCCTATGTGATCGGCCCTACTTAGGAGTCACGGTGACGGTGCCGGTAGCGGTGCCACCGTGGCCATCGCTGATTACATAGGTGAATGTATCTGGCTCGGTCCAGTTGCCTGGGTCGGGGTGGTGGTATGTACACCTGTCGGCGTCCGTGGTCACCTGTGCGCCCTGCGCACTCACCGAGCAAGATATGAGCGTCAACGGATCTCCGTCCGGATCTGAGTCGTTGTCCATCACCTTGATCGGGAAGGTTCGGTCCGCCTGGCCTGTGACGGTGTCGTTCGCAGCAATCGGGGCGGTGTTCACCGGCGGAGCCGTGGTTGATGTCGTGGTGGTTGACGGCGTCGTAGTCGAAGTCGTGGTAGTCGACGGTGCCGATGTCGTGGTAGTCGACGGTGCCGATGTCGTGGTAGTCGACGGTGCCGATGTCGTGGTGGTCAACGTCGCGCTCGACGTCGTGGTGGTCGATGGGGCTTCGGTGGTAGACGACGAGGTCGCCACGGACGTTGGCGGAGATTGGACCGTGGTCGTGGGTGCGGCAGCGAGTGTCGGCGACGGCGCTGCGCTGGTAGTAGTTGTCACCACGGCAACCGGAACATCAGCGGGGTTGAAGGTTGATAGCGGGGCGATGATACCGGTCGCCACCACGGCTGCCACGGCAGCGGTGCCGGCAGTTGCGGTGCCCGCCCATTCGGCGACCCGCTGCAAACCGGCAACGAACGGGACCTGTGCCAGCATCGCCAGCGGCCCGGTGAGCCTGCGCAGTCGCTGCGCCGAGATGTCGAGGAAGGCGCGCACCACCCTAGGGTCGAACTGAGAGCCCGCGTTGCGACTCAGCTCGCGCAGAGCCTCCCTCGGGCCCTTGGCCGCTTGATACGACCGCCGTGCGGTCATGGCATCAAAAGCATCGGCGACTGCCACGATCCTGGCGCCGTAGTTGATCTGCTCTGCCATCAGGCCCTGGGGATATCCGGTGCCGTCCCAACGCTCGTGATGGTGCAGGATCGTGTCACCCCACGGTTCGAGGAACTCCTTGATCGGATTCACCAGCTCGTCGCCAAGGGCGGGATGCTTCTTGATGGCCTCCCATTCGAATACGTCGAGCCGACCCTCCTTGTTGAGAGTCTTTTCGGCGATCTTCAACTTGCCGACGTCGTGAAGAAGAGCAACCCAGCGCAGCTTCTCCCGCTCAGCCTCGGGGACTCCAAGCTCGACGGCGAGCAGGTCGGTATAGGCGCGAGTCCTCTCTGCATGTCCCCGGGTCACATGATCGTGTGCGTTGAGAGCAGCAACCAACATCAGGACTGTCTCTCCAGCCCGGGTCGGGTCATCATCGATGCCCCGATCACGCGCCTCGTGGATGCTCCGCTGCAACTGGGCGGTCGTCCAGGTTCGTAGGGCCACCTTGACACGCGATGGAGCGGCGCCCGGAAACACGAGGGACATGTCGAGGAGAGCCGCGAGCGGGAGGAATTTGCGGGCGACACGGTCGGTCAAGTTGACAACGACGAACGACGAGGCGAGCACGACGATCCACCAGGAGATCCCGGGCAACAGGGTGCTATAGCCCGGCAGGATGCGGGCCACCGCCGTTGCCGCGACGATGCCAACAATCAACGGCACGACAAAGACGAGCACCCGCACTAGGCGGGATGCCCATTTCCGGGGTTCCCATTTGATGTCGCGAACCACCTAACGATTCCTTCGCTACCAAGTCGTCCGAGGCCTGTCGACTCTGTTATCGGCTGTGCTGCGACATATCTGTACCGACTAGCGCTGGTTTGCCCCCGGAATTGGTTACGCTCGGATCACGGATGTCTCTCGGGAGCATGGGATGAGTCGCTTGTTTGGTTTCGGCGTAGTGCTCGCGCTGGCTCTCACCTACCTTGCCGCCGCCCCCACTGAAGTGGCCGCCGCCCCTGGTGATGCTCTGACGCCGGGTGCGATCCGGGTCGATCCCAGCTTCGAGACCATCGGCGTGGTCTGGGAGGTATCCGGCGACACCAATCTCGACAGCTCCATGATTCTCGAGTTTCGAAAGAGCGGGGCAACGGACTGGAACCCGGGTGCTCCTGCAATGCGTGCCTACCCGTCGATCATCGTCAATGGAGAGCCGCTCGGTCTCGACCGGTGGGCAGCAAGCGCCCTCTTCCTCGAGCCGGGTACGGCGTACGACCTTCGCCTCACCGTTGCCGACCCGGACGGCGGCGGCACCGTGCAGCAGACAACGGCTACAACCAGGGAGTGGCCAGCGTCGGATGCCACGGGTCGCAACCTTGCCGTCGTGCCCGGCGACGGGGGCGGTACCGGGTCGAGCGACGATCCGTTCCGCGGCCTACAGGCGGCCGCCAACGCAGCCCGACCGGGCGACACCTTCAACGTCACCGCCGGCACATACCTCCCATTCCAGATTCTGACATCTGGCTCGGCCGGCCACCCCATCTCATTCATCGCTGAAGGCAACGTGATCATCGACGGGGCCGGCACCGACCGCGGCGTCGTCACCATCGGCGAATACGATCGAGACACGTCGCACATCATCCTCAACGGATTCTCCATCAGTGACGGCCAGTGGGGCATCGATGCCCAGAACACAAAGGACATCCTCATCACCGGCAATACCATCCACGACGTCGCTTTCGGCATCGTCAATCGCCGTGACACCGACGCCGAAGCTCGCCAGACGGTATGCGACAACGAGATCATCGGACGCACCACCTGGCCGCAGGACGGTGTGATCCCCGGAGAGCGAGGAATCGATCTTCGGGGTACCGGCAACGTCGTCTGCCACAACACCGTGCGCTACTTCGGTGACTGTGTTTCGGTGCAGCCCTACACCGGCGACTCCTTCGGGCAGGACATCTACGGCAACGACGCTGCCTTCTGCGTCGATGACGGCATCGAGATCGACTACAACCAGGCCAACGTCCGTGTCTGGCAGAACCGGGTGACCAATGCCCGGATGGGAGTCAGCGTTCAGCCGATCGCAGGTGGACCTGCATACATCTTCCGCAACGAGTTCTTCAACCTCGAGAGCGTCCCGATCAAGATGCACAACGACACCACAGGGTTCATCGTGGTCCACAACACCGGTGTCAAAGTGGGCGACGGGCACGGCGACAACGGGGCGATGTGGCGCAACGCCATCTTCCGCAACAACGTGTTCATCGGAACTCGCTATGCGTTCGAGTTCACCACCGTCAGGGATGAGGGTTTCCGCGACTTCGACTACGACGCCTGGGGCACCACCCGGGAGGTCGATCCGGGCGGTCCATGGTTCAAGTGGGAGAACGTCCGCTACGACCACATCGCCGACCTGCCGGCCGGTGTGGAAGATCACGGGGTGGAGATCGGGATTCTGGAATTGGTCGGTGCAGGGCTGCCGACGAATTGGGACATCGCAGTCGAGCCTGGATCTGCCGATCTGCGACCGGCGTCCGGAGCGGTTGCCATCGACGCCGGGACACCGCTCGACAATCTCAACGACGGTGTGACCATCGTCAACGAACCCGACATGGGAGCCTTCGAATACGGGTTTGCCCTGCCCGGGTACGGACCGCGGATTGAAGGCGTCGGTTCCCGGTTCATCGACGTGCCCCCGGGAACTCTCTTCTTCACTGAGATTGAGTGGTTGGCTGATGTGGGGGTTACCAGGGGCTGTAACCCGCCACTCAACGACCGGTTCTGCCCGAACAATCCCGTCACCAGGGGACAGATGGCAGCGTTCCTCAACCGG
>Ga0307423_1002137_pt1 | contig 11302 bp, 11 predicted proteins | sample SalMarWE160310MG_FD_202154 | JGI IMG/M metagenome (GOLD analysis project Ga0307423, IMG submission 202154) | Salt marsh sediment microbial communities from the Plum Island Ecosystem LTER, Massachusetts, United States - WE1603-10 | ecosystem: Environmental > Aquatic > Marine > Intertidal zone >...
GCGGCAAGATTTCTGGCTTTAACCAGCATCCGATCCCCTCCTTCGATCGTATGGCAGTGATCTTTATGCCCGCAATGGGAACAGGCGCTCTTTCGCTGCGTCTTAACCCACACCCATCCGTCTTCTAGGGTTTCAACAATGCCAGTTTCCTGAGACATGATGACTCCTTTGCTTAAATCCGAAGGCTAAAATGAACCAACCGGAAAGCTCATTTATGCATGAGTTTTTTGCCCGGCCGTATTCACTTAACCGGACAGGTAGAACCTTCCTTCTTTTTAGAAAGGAAGCTCTGCCTGCCAGCCAACCCTACCATCTATTCATTTAGGCTATTTTTTAAGGTATTTTTCAGGATTTTTTGAGAATGATTCCTTGCAGCCGGCTGCACAGAAATAGTAGGTTTTTCCTTTATATTCGTAAGTCGCTGCAGCCTTCTTTTCATCAACATTCATGTTACAAACAGGATCAACGGCCATATCTTTCACCTCCTTCACGAAACTCTCTGATTTTCGGAACCATTTGTTATTTCTATATTTATTAAGCTTTAGCCTATAGTTTTAGAATAAGCTTGCAAGATACATTGTCAAGGCATGTCTAATGCTATTCTTAGCTAAATTTTAATTCGTTTGTTATGAAGCTGTCCGATCTATTGTTTTTTGGTGCTTATCCTCTTCGACCGTTAGCACGGTATATTGATCTTCTCGAAGATCGATAACGTCCTCTTTTATATCTGCGGATAGCTCATAAGGGTGCTTGTCTTTGTCAGGTTCAGCGCTATGACCGCAGTGACTGCCGTGACTATCATGACCGCTGTGATCGTCATTCCTACCATGACCGTCGCAGTACCCCATACCCATACTTTCTTTTCGGAAAAATAGGAGATACACAAAAAAAGCCGCTAAGATCAGTGTGATTATTTGCATTGCTAATCCTCCTTATTGAAGGATGTTCATTTTAATGATTTAATTGTCCCAAAGGAAGTCTGTTATCCGAAAGTCCTTACAAAATACCCACCCGACGCCGATACCTTAGTCTTATTCAATTGAACTCCTGATATTTCGCATCTACATTGTGGCATTTTTTCAAATTTCATCAATTGACTTCGCAAATAATATGCCACATTGTGATATATTCAATTCAACTCTCAATAATTACTTGATAAATTAGGTTCGTTCCTGCTTGAAAATCCGCAAAATATAAACGCATCATCACTCCAACAGGGTAAAATGTATCCAAACTTCCTTCTTCAACAAATAAAGAGTTGGGTATTTAAGATACATCTGGACAACTTTTAGGAATAATATCCGGGTACTTTTTATCCACACTATTTCATTCTCTTGGTTGGGGAAGAGATTTTTAACTTCTAATATCTTAGTTTAGAATCGTTATATCAGGATGTTAAATAAATTATTTGCGATACGGCACGGCATTTGCAGTACCACCATGTAACACATAGATGAATTAAGAAATGATTGGAGGTTCGTTGTGATAGAAAAAATTAAAGTCATTAAAGTTCATCAAAATTTTTCTAAATGCTGCACAACTCCGGTCAATTCTCTGAAACAAACTAAGGACCATGTTATGAATCAGGGTATTGATAAAGAAAATTCCCGGATCACTCTTTTTGTTGAAGGCATGACATGTGCGGCCTGCGCTCGAAAGATTGAATCCGCGCTGTTAAACTGTTCAGGAGTTACCTTTGCTGTTGTAGAATTATCTGAACGGAAAGTGATAGTTCATTTCAACCCACCTGAAGCCAATCCCGACGATCTGAAAAGAGCAATAAACGCTGTCGGCTACAGTGTTTTGGAAAGCGGTGCAAGTAGCACAAACGCCACATATAAATCACAAGGTGTGCTTTCGAAACAAACTTTCAATCTGAAACCATATCTATTTGGTGTCATGGCGACAGCCGGCGTCATCGTTTTCTACCTGGGCCTTTTGACCTTAGTATCGGACTGGTATAATGCCAAGTCGCAGCTTTCACAATATTTGGGATGGATTATCGCCCTTGCATTGGGTTTAGGTATTCAAGCAACATTATTTAGTTATATTAAAAGCCAGCTTAGAGGGAAAACAATAACAGCTGCAAAATCAAGTTTGGCCGCTTCCGGAGGGGTATCCACAGCATCCATGGCAGCCTGCTGTGCCCACTACCTCGTTGCCTTACTCCCGGCATTTGGACTTTCATTCTTCTCAACTGCCGCAACCGGGTTGGCAAAATATCAAGTGGAATTTTTCTTTCTGGGCGTAATTTCGAATGTTTTTGGAATCTTTGTAATGATTCGAACAATGAATAAGAATGGATTGATACCTGCAGGATTCCTTGCACAAAGTTTGACTATTGGGCTTTAAAAAGATGTCAAACATGCCACAATGTGGCATGTTGTTTGCACATATTAATACCAAGCCAACAAGCAGCTTTTAGTAAGACTCACAGGCTTGGAAAAACTAATAACAAAAGGAGAAATAATCATGAAAGTAAAAATATATACTATAATAATTTTTGCATCAATATTCACCATCATCACTACTGCAAATGCGCAAGATCCAGGGAGACGAATTGCCGATCGGAATATGGAAAGTATCAACTTGGCAATGATGGGCAGTGGAAGCATGATGGGCGGAGGAGGAATGATGGGTGGACAAGGGGGTTTTAATGGTTCCGGTTGGGGGCAAAGAGATTCGAGGGTTCCATCGGATGAATATCGACAAAACCGAAACCTGAATAATCAAAGAATTCACAGGGAAGAAATACAGAGACTACACGAAAGGATACAACAGAAAAGAAGAGAATTATCTTCATTATATAGATCGAACACCGCAGATAAAACGGAAATCAACAAGAAAATCGATGAACTCAACAATCTCGAGCGAAATCTTGACGACCAGGTTTCGAGCTATGATAACAGATGATAACTATTTAAAATAAATTACCTTTCTGAAGATACATATATTGAGAGGATTAAGATATGAAAGTCATGCTGTTTGATAAAATTCGAAGCAATCATCTGTTACTGATGTTTTTCTGCTGCGCGCTTCCGATAGCAGTCGTGTTGTCATTATCCTACTTGGGAGTTCTCGGTTCCTGGGGATATTATGCTTTATTTTTGTTATGTCCTCTGGCCCATATCCTGATGTTCAGAAAAGGCCAGACCAAGCAGGGCAAAGCGGTTGTCAATAAAAGCTGCCTTTAAATTTCAATTTTTATTATTATACCACGAAGTGGTATTATCAGAAGAAATGATTATATTATTCTTAAATGAAACGACTAAGGGAGTTTAGCTATGGAAACAATCGAAACATCAAGAACTTTAAAAAAATCAGTTATTGATCCGGTGTGTGGAATGAAGGTTGAACCCACCCAGACCCATTTGCTGATTAACCATGAAGGTTGCACCTATTATTTTTGCGCTGAAAGCTGTCGAAAAGCATTTGAAGCGAACCCCAAAAAATATTTAAAGGGAAAGCATCCCAAGCGTAAAGGGTTGTGGGGACGCTATCTGGAGCGCCTGGAAAAAGCCACCGGCGGCAAATCTTTAGAATGCCATTAAAAGAGAAAAACCTTTCAACGAGTCTTGCCTCTTAAAATAAACAGGTTAAGTTTATGTGTCATTTAATTTTATTCTTGCCGGTTTAATGTTTATCCTATCCGAAGGCCGTAAAACCTTCCATAAGGTGTATATTTTGCTTCCGGAAAAAATTCGAAAGAGAAGTAGACCATGATCTATGGGTCTTGTTTCAATAAAATTGGAGAGAAAGTGATGAAATGAATAATATAAAAAAAAAATTTGATAATTTTGATAAAAGATCAATTGCACTTCTCTATCGAAAACGTGCCAAACGCTATGACTTCAGCGCAAATTCCTACTATTTGCTTGGTTTTCGGGAATTCGCATATCGGAAGATAGGTGTAAAAGCCTTAAATCTAAAAAAAGGCGATACCGTTGTTGAGATAGGGTGCGGCACGGGGCTCAATTTTAGCCTCTTAAGAAAACAAGTTGGCCCGAAAGGTAATATAATCGGTGTCGACCTGACACCGGAGATGCTTGAAGAGGCAGACAAACGTATCAGACGAAATGGTTGGCAAAATGTCAAATTGGTTCAAAGCGATGCTGCCCTGTATTCGTTCCCGGAGCATATAGATGGAATTATATCGACTTTTGCCATAACTTTGGTTCCGGAATACGACAGGGTAATCCAAAAAGGCGCAGCAGCATTATCACCCAATGCACGATTTGTGATTGTGGATTTTAAAAAGCCGGATAAATGGCCGATGTGGATGATAAAGCTATTTGTGATCCTTACACGCCCTTTTGGAGTATCGTTAGATATTGCCGACCGCCACCCTTGGGAATCTGTGGCTCGATATATGACAATCGTCGAGTTTAGAGAATTGTACTTTGGGGCACTCTATATGTGTGTTGGTGAAGCGTTAAAAGATAGAAATAAATGATTTAAAAATTATTATACAAGCCGCCAGCCAACGTGTTTTAGAAATCAAAGAAAAAAGGAGTAACGAATTCGACTTCAGAGAAAAAAAAGACAAGCTTATTGCTAAATTGCTTACAAAATATCCGTCACTGTTTAGAAAATGGGTTCATCGCTCAAAATTCATAGAATTCTCCGATTCTCCATGGACTCCATTTGACAAAGATATCTCAAAATGCCGCCTGGCACTGGTAACCACCGGAGGCGTGCATCTTAAGTCACAAAAACCTTTTGATATGAAGGACCCTTATGGCGACCCGACATTCAGAGAAATTCCGGCAGACACACAGCCCGCAGATTTTACCATTACGCATAATTATTATGATCATGCTGATGCCGATAGAGATATCAACGTCGTCTTTCCCATAGAGCGTGTTCAGGAACTAAAGCAATCCAATGAGATCGGTGAAGTAAATTATCGACATTTTTCTTTCATGGGGCACATCATGCATCATCACATTAAAACGCTTATGAAAGAAACGGCGCCAGGTGTTGCAGCAGCTTTAAAATCGGATAAAGTCGACATCGTGATTTTAACGCCTGCTTGAGGTCTCTGTAATCAGTCCGTGGGACTGATCCAGCGAACCATAGAAGCATCGGGGATTGCGACCATTTCCATCAGCCTGTCCAAAGATATCAGCCAAAAAGTTTTACCCCCGCGAGCCATTTACCCCGGCTTACCTCTCGGACATCCGATGGCTTTTCCCGGACAAACCTTTCGACAAAAACAGATTCTACGCCTGTTGTTAAAATATCTGAAAACAATTAATTCACCGGGCACCATTATAAAACTTGATTTGACCGAAAGCGACGTTCACTCTGCTACCTGCGACACCTGTGCGTTGGATTAATGGAAAGGAATATTTATGCTCAAACCTTTGTCTGATATACCATTTTCCCTTGAAGTTCTTCGCAGCGATATAGCAAAATACGACAATAGAGGTGAATTCACCAAAACCGGAATCAAATTGACAAACCAGATTGAATTTGAAAGACTTTCCTGTGCTATGAGTAACCAAAAGAACAGTATTTTCCAAATTGGGTATGTGCTTAACGACAAATGGGTGATCATCGAGTTTATCGGCAAAGGCGCCATGGGTGAGGTTTATCGTGCGCATCAATTGAACCTTAAAAGGGACGTGGCTATTAAGGTTATCTCGCGGGAAATGCTCGCTTCTTTGGAAGACGATCCGGAAGAGATTGATACTGCCGTACACAGATTCCGGCGCGAAGTTCAGGCCATGGCACGAGTTCGGCATCCCAATGTTCTGCAAATTTTCGACTATGGCTCAGAAAAATTCCATAAAGATGACCGTGATGTTGCGGTGGAATACATCGCCATGGAATACATTCCAGGAGCCACACTTCGCTTTACCATGCCTGAAGAAGGGTTCTATCCTGAACAGGATTTGATTTCGGTCTGGCTGGCCGATTACTATCTTCCATTATTAAAAGGCGTCGAAGCCATCCATGCCAAGGACATTTCCCACCGTGATTTGAAGCCTGAAAACGTTCTTATGGACGGTACAACCCCCAAAATCGCCGACTTCGGACTGGCCTGTTCTATCTGCATGCAGCCTGTAACCCAATCTTTAGATGTCAAAGGGACCCCGGCATATATGTCGCCGGAGCATTTTTTTGATTTTAAAAATGCGGACCAACAGAGCGATATTTATTCTCTGGGCAAGATTCTTTATGAGGCTGTTGACGGCAAAATCTCCTCAAAGGTCCTCCCGTTTAAGGGTGCCGCCCTTTCAAATCCGGATACGCCTTTTCTTCAAAAACTAAACCAAATAATTAAAGACGCCACTGCCGATAAGAAGGAAGATCGATTGAAATCAGTGGGTGATCTTCGAATTGTCATTATGGAAGCGTTAAATATCCTGAAAACCGAAAGCATTCCCGACACGCCGACAACTACAAAACCCCTCCCCTTGTTATATCAACCCTGGTTTATCTGGACAGGTATTGTCGTTGCCGTTTTGTCTGTGGCGGCCATGGGTTTTTGGCACCTGTTGGGTGAACCCGTGGGGAAAAAAGCACTTTTGAAGAACTCGGAAACAATCCAGATGAAGTCGTTGCCACCCGGTTCCGCGGGCTCTTTAACCTCGGAGACGGCAACATCCAAAACCCCTGAACCCTTTATCCTGGGCAAAGACGGCATCACCTTGCATCTAATTCCCGGTGGAAAATTTATGACCGAAAGCAAAGATACAAAGGATGCAGGGCAAACCGTTCAAATCGCACCTTTCTATATGGATGAAAAAATGGTGACAAACCATCACTTTGCCGATTTTTTAAATGAAATGAAAAACTCGCTGGTGGTTGAAAACGGTATTGTAAAAAATAACAATGAGATCTGGTTCTATCTTGGAGAAGGTGCCGAAGCCGTTCAACAGATTATTTTTAAACATGATCGATTCCACTTGCGGGATGCCGAGTACGCAGCATATCCGGTTACCCGTGTGACATGGTATGGTGCATCCGCCTATGCTCACCACTACGGCAAACGACTCTTGACGGAATCCGAGTGGGAGTATGTGGTTTCAAAACACATGATTCCAGGCAAACGGCCTTCGGAAAATAAAGCGGATAACCATTTAATTAATAAAGGAAATGCGTCGACCAATAACCAAATGCACGCCCATATGATGGATATGGATGCCACAGTCGACACCGACAAGGGTCAGTTAAAGACACCCGCACACAGGGAACTCGGAAAAATTTTCAAGGAATGGGTCATACGGAATGATACGTGGCAAAAAAGCATCTATGAAGATGAATCTAAAGAGAACATATTCTATCCAAGCCTGACGGTGGCAACGTCGCAATATCCCGATCAACCATTTAAAAACTTCCGGTATCCATGGGAAGCCTTCGCAGACGTCGGCTTTCGATGTGCCATGAATTTAGAAAAATAGTGTGGATAAACACGCTGATAACTTTGCTAGCTGCCAGGACCAGGCTCTATCCGCCTATGCACTTTATCAAAAATACGATGATATTGCCCGCATGAGAATAGGTGTTGATAAAAGATTCAGGCGGCCGTTAAGCTAAAACCTTAATGTGCGAAAATAGGATTTAGACAATGAAACAAAAATGCTTGTTTTTGATACTTCTTTTTACCCTGATACTCCCGGCGCCAGGCCATACACAAAGCAAGGCAATGGCCATTGACTCGCTTACCATTGAACTCTGGCCGGATTATGACCGCGCTTCTGTCCTGGTTTTGTTAACTGGTGCTCTGCCCGCTGACACAACGCTACCTGCAACCGTCACACTACCGATTCCGAAAACCGCCCAGTTGAATGCGGTAGCTCGTATAGATAGCAATGACGGCAAAATGAAAGATGATATCTCCTCCAGCCTTGTCCCAGATGGAGTCAGCTTCATTACCCCTGATTTACGTTTTAGATTGGAGTACTATCTCCCTTATGCCGTCAACAACTCCCAGCACACCTTTAACTTTAGCTGGTTGGCTGCCATATCCGTGAATAAATTTCGATTAAAGATACAGCGCCCCTTATTCGCAAGTCAGCTTACCACTGAACCTGTGTCCATAAATATATTTAGCGGTGAAGACGGGTTTACCTATTACGCCTTTCCTGAACAAGCTGTCCCGGCCGATCAGTCATTTTCAGTTCGCGTGGATTACACAATGACCACGGCTCAATTGTCAGTTGAACGTTTGACTCCGCCAAGTACACGCGCACAAGAACCTGGATTACCTTCCACAGCAAAGACTGGCTCAGATGTTAATTGGTCTCTCTTAGCCATTGTTGCGGGTGGTATAATTATTCTAATAGTTTTTGTTTGGAAAATTACCACCCGCCGAACTGAGTCCAACCGACCCATAACCAGCAATGCTGAGGCCAAAAAAGAGTCATATGCAAAATTTTGTAGTAATTGCGACAACCCGGTAGATATAGATGATAGATTTTGCAGCAAATGCGGAGCGTCCGTATGAGGTAGATGACCCTAATGTTTTAAACTCATTTTATAATAAGCGACAAATCAAACAACGCTAGCGCTCAAGAGAATATCTTCTATCCAAGCCTGACGGTGGTAACTTCGCAATATCCCGGTCAACCATTTAAAAACTTCCGGTATCCATGGGAAGCTTTCGTAGACATCGGTTTTCGCTGTGCCATAAGTATAGGAAACGAAAACTGATCTGTTTTTTTCGACCTGCTACACCGATTTGGCAACGCTGGAATTAAGGGTGCGAAACTCGAGTTAAAATTGGTACGAAAATTATAATTGTAAGGCTCGGCCTTGACAAGCGACTAAAAAGTATCACTTTGTGATAGAAAATAATCAGAAATCAGTGTCCATGAAACATTCTTACAAACTGATCGTTTCTAGTGGTATAACGGTCAGCTTAAGGTTTTGGTAAAGCAAACAGAGGCTCTTTTAGGCGTTGTTTTTCGGGAAGGATAAAATGGTATCATGAAAAAATTATTAACGTTAATTATTATTTTTGTGTGTTGTATCGCCGGACCTGCCTGGGGGTATGATGCCACATATTTTTATAATCTCGGTCTGGACAGCACCATGTCGAACACAAAAATCAACTATTTCACCAGGGCCATTGAATTGAATCCTGAGTTGTCCGCCGCCTATGAACAACGGGGGATGCTTTATTATTTTCAAGAACACTATAATAAAATGATTCGTGATTTTCTGAAAGTTACCAAGTTGAGCCCTGACAATGCAAATGGCTACACCATGCTGGGAGTGGCTTATTTTAATAAAAACGATTATGATTCAGCGGTGTCCAACTTGACTCGCGCCATTGAATTAAAACCCAAACTCGCAGAGGCTTACGGATATCGAGCTGAAGCATACCGTTTAAAAGGGATGTTGGACCTTGCCGTTCAGGATGCCACCCGGGCCATCGAAATCGGTGGCAACAGACGGATTATCGGCAAGGCTTATTCCACACGTAGCAAGACATACAAAGACTTGGGAGAGACTGAACAGGCCGACGCAGATTTTAAAAAGGCAGTAAACTTAGATCCCGCATATGATATCTATAAATACTTTACCACCACCGAGTTCCTTGCAGATTCAGCCGGCCGATTCGGAAGTATAAAAGGCATCGGCAGAATGGGAGCAACTATGATGGCTGCCATTTTCTTGGTGATGATTTTTAAACTGACTCTGCCTGCACCAAAGAAGAAGAAATGGCCTGATTGGTGGAAACGCAATAAATGATCTTGGTGAATAAGCGGAGGGCATAAATTTCATGTCGGAACAAACCATAACTTTGCCGGTAACCGGGATGACATGTGCCAACTGTGCGGCAAACATTGAAAGAGGTTTAAAAAAACTTGAAGGAATTCAAAACACCAATGTCAATTTTGCAGCAGAACAGGCGGTCATTGCTTTTGATCCAAAACAACTTCACGTAAAAGAGGTTGTCAATAACATTGAGAGATCCGGCTACAAGGTAGTCTCAGAAAAAATAGAACTTCCGGTGACCGGGATGACCTGCGCCAACTGCGCGGCAAACATCGAAAGAGCTCTAAACAAAAAAGTCCCCGGCGTTGTACAGGCTGCCGTGAATTTTGCCACGGAACGGGTGTCAGTGGAATATATCCCCGGTATTTCCGGAATCGACGATATCGTATCGGCCATTGAAAAGGCCGGTTACGGTGCCATACTCCCGGACGATGCCATGGAAGCGGAAGATGCGGAACAGGCGGCACGCCGGGCTGAAATCAAGGATCAAACCCGTAAGTTTGTCATCGGCGTAGTGTTTTCCTTACCCTTGTTTATCATGAGCATGATGCGGGATTTCAAACTCATCGGTCTTTGGAGTCACGCACCTTGGGTAAACTGGTTTTTTCTGGTTCTTGCCACGCCGGTTCAGTTCTATACCGGATGGGATTTCTACATAAACGGATACAAAAGCCTTAGAAATAAAAGCGCAAACATGGATGTTCTTGTGGCCATGGGATCATCCATTGCCTATGTCTATTCAATATCGGTTCTCCTTTTTCCAATGTTGGGTCAACATGTTTATTTTGAAACCTCGGCAGTTATCATTACCCTGATCAAACTGGGCAAGATGATAGAATCCCGAACCAAGGGCAAAACCGGCGGCGCCATCCGAAAGCTGATCGGTCTTCAACCCAAAACCGCAACAATTGTGGAGAACGGCAAAGAAAATGAGGTCCCTTTAACCCGGGTCAGGGCAGGTAATGTGGTAATTGTCAGGCCGGGTGAGCGGATTCCTGTAGACGGTACGATTCTAGAGGGAGAATCCGCAGTGGACGAATCGATGCTCAGCGGCGAGCCGATTCCGGTGGACAAGCATGTAAATGACTTTGTGGTGGGCGGAACCATCAACGGAGAAGGGCTGCTAAAATTTGAAGCCACCCGTGTGGGGAAAGAGACCGCCCTTGCACAAATCATCAAGCTGGTCCAGGAGGCCCAGGGAAGCAAGGCCCCTATCCAAGCCATTGCAGACCGGGTGGCGGCTGTGTTTGTACCGGCTGTTATTGTTATTGCCCTGATTACCTTTGGCCTTTGGTGGAGCATCACCGGTGAATTCGTGCCCTCTATGATCCGCCTGGTGGCGGTGCTGGTCATTGCCTGCCCATGCGCCCTTGGTCTTGCGACCCCAACGGCCATTATGGCCGGTACGGGGAAAGGCGCTGAAAAAGGGGTCCTCTTTAAAAGAAGCGAAGCCCTTGAAATCGCCACGAAACTCAACACCATTGTGCTCGATAAAACCGGAACCATCACCATGGGAAAACCCGCTGTGGTCGACATTATCCCCTTTGATGCTGATTTTGAAAACAACGAT
>Ga0307423_1002138_pt1 | contig 11298 bp, 13 predicted proteins | sample SalMarWE160310MG_FD_202154 | JGI IMG/M metagenome (GOLD analysis project Ga0307423, IMG submission 202154) | Salt marsh sediment microbial communities from the Plum Island Ecosystem LTER, Massachusetts, United States - WE1603-10 | ecosystem: Environmental > Aquatic > Marine > Intertidal zone >...
CATTATCCCAATGGTTTTGATTTTATCTTTATTGATGTTAAGTAAAATTAAATATGATACTATTCCTAAATTTTCAACTAGTGATATTAAAAGAAATCCAATGCTGTACATTGCATATTTAATAGCCCTTATTGTTTTAATTATTTACAATGTAAAGGGGTTATTTTTCATTTTTGTTTTCATGATTGTATTTGGTATTTTTCGTCAAATATTTAAGTATTTCTCAAATAATAAAACTGAGTAAAGATTGTTTAAAGCAAAAGTCTTAATAAAAAGAAGACCATCAATTTTAGATCCGCAAGGAGTTGCAGTTGAAAAAGGCGCAAAACATCTTGGCATAACAAATATCAAAGACACCCGCATCGGAAAACTTATTGAGTTTAATGTTGATCTTAAAGATCGCAAAGCTGCAGAAAAAGAAGTAAAGGATTATTGCTCAAAACTTCTTTCAAATCCCATCATGGAAGATTATGAATTTACCTTATCTGAATTTACTCTAGAGAATGAAGTAAAATGAGTTTGAAGTTTGGTGTAGTTGTTTTTCCTGGCTCAAACTGTGATCACGATGCATATTACGCTTTGCGAAAAATTCTTAATTATGATGTTGAATTTCTCTGGCATAAAGATACAGATTTAATAAAAAGCAGCGTTATTCTGTTACCCGGTGGATTTTCTTATGGCGATTATCTTCGCACGGGCGCAATTTCAAGATTTTCCCCAATAATGAATTCTGTAATAGATTTTGCAAATAAAGGTGGAATTGTAATTGGGATTTGTAACGGATTTCAAATATTACTGGAAGCTGGTTTATTGCCAGGTGTTATGATACGCAATAATTCCCTTAAGTTTGTTTGTAAAGATGTTTATCTTTCTGTTGAAAATAGAGACACAATTTTTTCAAGAGAAATTAGTTCTGATAAAAAAGTTGTAAAAATTCCAATTGCACACGGCGAAGGAAATTATTTTGCAGATGATCAGCTACTTCAAGAACTAGAAGCAAACAAACAAATAGTTTTTAGGTATGCAGACGAAAAAGGAATTGTTAATGATGAGAGTAATCCTAATGGATCTCAAATGAATATTGCTGGTATTGTAAATAAAAATGGGAATGTGTTTGGGATGATGCCGCATCCAGAAAGAGCTTGTGATCCTGTACTAGGCAGAACTGATGGGAAATTAATTTTTAAATCTATAGCGAATTATATATTAAACTAAAGGTAATGATATGTTTGGCAATTTAGGTGCTGGCGAAATATTGATCATTGTACTTGTGGTACTTTTGTTATTCGGTGCAAAGAAAATTCCTGAACTTGCTCAAGGTCTAGGTAAAGGAATTAAGGAGTTCAAAAAAGGTATGAAAGATGTTGAGGATGAGATCAAAAATCCTGACGATGGGACAAAAAAAACTGATAAATCTTAAGATAGGGCTGACTAATAAAAGTTTAGAATTATTATTTTTAATTATTTTCTATTTTATTTTGAATAAATAACAATGAGCTAAAGGTGTTAAAATGTTTGAAAACCTAGGTGCTGGCGAAATATTGATAATTGCACTTGTAATACTTTTGTTATTCGGTGCAAAGAAAATTCCTGAACTGGCTCAAGGTCTAGGAAAAGGAATTAGGGAGTTCAAAAAGGGCTTAAAAGATGTTGGAGATGAGATCAAAAAAACTGATGATGAAATAAAGAAAACAGATAAATCTTAATTAAGAAATTTTTAATATGATTCTGAAACCGTTTCATTTAAACGAAACGGTTTTTTATTGTTCATTATGATGCATTATAAAAATCAAAAAGAAAAACTTGAACTTTTAAAATCCGGCAAGCTAAGCCTGGTTGAAAATGTTAAATATTTTCTAAAAAACATTGAAGACCAAAAAGATTTGAATGCTTTTAATTTTGTTTTTGCTAATAAAGCAATCGGATCCGCAAAAGTTGTTGAGCAAAAAATAAAAAGTAATTCAGCCGGTAAATTAGCAGGAATGGTTTTAGCAATAAAAGATGTGCTTGCTTACAAAGATCACCCACTCACCTGTTCATCAAACATCTTAAAAAATTTTACTTCACTTTACACAGCAACAGCTGTACAAAAACTTATTGATGAAGACGCAATTATAATTGGTAAAACAAACTGTGATGAATTTGCAATGGGTTCTTCAAATGAAAATTCTGCTTTTGGAAATGTTTTAAATCCTTTTGATAAAAACCGAGTTCCTGGCGGCTCCAGTGGAGGTTCTGCGGTTGCTGTTGCAGCAAATCTTTGCGATGTTTCACTTGGAACAGATACGGGCGGATCAATTCGCCAGCCTGCTGCATTTTGCGGAGTTTATGGATTGAAACCAACTTATGGTAGAGTTTCCCGCTTCGGATTAACTGCTTTCGCTTCATCATTTGATACGATTGGACCGTTTTCAAAAAATGTTGAAGATGCTGCTTTAGTTATAGAGGTTCTTGCTGGTAAAGATGAAAATGATTCAACTTCTGTTAAGAAAGAAATACCAAATTATTCATCATTACTATCTGAAAAGAATAAGCTTAAAATCGGAATCCCGAAAGAATATTTTGCTGATGGGCTTGATGAAGAAATTAAAACTGCCATATTAAATATAGTTGATGAAATGAAGCTTGAAGGTTACGAAGTTAAAGAAGTATTACTGCCAATGACTGAATACGCAATTGCCACTTACTATATTCTTACAACTGCTGAGGCTTCATCTAATCTAGCAAGATTTGATGGCGCACGTTATGGTTTTAGAGCAAAAGAATATGGAAATCTTAAAGAGATGTACTTAAACTCCCGCACTGAAGGTTTTGGTAAAGAAGTTAAACGAAGAATAATGCTCGGCACTTATGTGCTTTCATCCGGCTATTATGATGCTTATTACCGCAAAGCCCAAAAAGTTAGAAGATTAATTAAAGAAGATTTTGATAAAGTTTTTTCTGAAGTTGATTTATTAATCACACCAACAACTCCAACCGCTGCTTTCAGGATTGGCCAAAAATCCGACGATCCATTGCAAATGTATTTGAGTGATATTTACACCACTTCAGCAAACCTTGTTGGAATACCTGGAATGAATATTCCAATTGGTAAAAATTCGGATAACCTCCCAATCGGGTTGCAAATCCTGTCACAACAATTTAATGAAGAAAAAATATTTCAGTTAGCAATTCATATTCAAGATGAAATCTCCAACTGAAATAATACTCCGCAACTGGAATAAAAAAGATTTTCCCATTGTAAAAAAAATATTATTAACCACCTGGAAAGACACTTACTCTTTTATTCCTGAAAAAGATATTCTTTCACACTTCGATAAGTTTTACGGCCAAGATCAGCTAATTGAAATCTTAATCGATCCATTCTCGCAAGGCATTGTTGCTGATCTTGACTCAGTTCCTGCTGGTTGGATGAAATTATTTGAAGATCATATCAATAAAAAAATTTATGTCTCATCACTTTATGTTTTACCAAATTACCAGGGTTTTGGTCTTGGTAAAAAAATGTTAAATGAAGCATATCAGATTTCTAGACAAAAAGGGTTTAATAAAGTCTGGCTTGGTGTTATGAAACAAAATATTAAAGCATTAGAGTGGTATAAAAATCTTGGGTTTATTTTTGTTGAAGAGGAACCATTTAAGATGGGATCAACTGAAGTTATGCATTTAATTGGTTACAAAATTATATAGTTCATTTGGATAAGTCATCCCGAATAAAGTAAGAAATCTGTTTTAATTATCTGCCAGATTTCTCACTTAATGAATCAAGATTCGAAATAACTTTAGATTAAATTCATATCAAAATTTATCTATATCAAAGAATTTCCTTATTTTTGTAGTCAAAATTAAACTTAGTTAAGGGAATATTATGGCAATCATTATTGATAAAAACACTCGTCTCGTTGTTCAGGGAATTACCGGCAGTGAGGGCTCTTTTCACACAACTCAAATGCTAGAATATGGAACGAAAGTAGTAGCCGGTGTAACTCCAGGCAAAGGCGGCACAAATTTTCAAGGCATTCCAGTATTTAACACTGTTGAAGAAGCAGTAAATACTAAGAAAGCAAATACTTCAGTAATTTTTGTTCCCCCTGCTTTTGCCGCTGATGCAATTTTAGAGGCCTCAAACTCAGGAATAAAATTTATTATTTGTATCACCGAAGGCATTCCAACAAACGATATGCTAAAAATTTACAACGATATAAAAGGAAAAGGAATTGTTTTAGTTGGTCCAAATTGTCCCGGAGTCATTTCTCCCGGCATCGCTAAAGTTGGAATTATGCCCGGCTTCATTCATCAAAAAGGGAAAATTGGTGTTGTATCCCGCAGCGGCACATTAACTTATGAAGCTGTTAAACAATTGTCAGATGTAAACCTTGGTCAATCAACCTGTGTTGGCATTGGCGGTGATCCGATAATTGGTTCAAGATTTATTGATATAATAAAAATGTTTAATGATGATCCTGACACAGATGGAATTGTGATGATTGGTGAGATTGGCGGTAACGCAGAAGAAGAAGCAGCTGAGTTCATCAAGAAAAATGTTAAGAAACCTGTTGTTGGATTTATTGCAGGTAGAACCGCGCCTCCCGGAAGAAGAATGGGACACGCTGGAGCAATTATATCGGGTGGAAAAGGAACTGCAGTAGAAAAAATGGCTGCAATGAAGAAAGTTGGGATCCACGTTGTTGAAAGTCCTGCTGAAATCGGTGTTACGATGTTGAAAGCGATTGAAAAACTTAAAGTCAAAAAACCTATCAAAAAGAAGATTGCTTCATCAAAAAAAACTGCATCTGTAAAATCTGTTAAAGCTGATAAGAAAAAATCAAAGAAGAAAACTGTGAAGAAAAAAGAAGCAAAATCAAAAAAGCACAATAAAAAATCAGATAAGAAAAAGAAAAAAAAGAAATAGGAGTATTACTTGAGCAATAGAACTTTGGCTATCATAAAGCCTGATGCTGTTAATGATAAACATATTGGCGAAATCATAACATTAATATCAAAAGCCGGATTTAAAGTTAAAGCCCTTAAAATGGTTAGACTGTCTGAAGATGCTGCAAAATCATTTTATGAAGTCCACAAAGAAAGACCTTTTTATAAAGATCTTGTTGAATATATGACCTCAGGTCCCTGTGTTCCCATTGCACTTGAAAAAGAGAATGCTGTCGAAGATTATAGGAAATTGATTGGTGCGACAGACCCAGCTCAAGCTGACGAAGGAACTGTAAGGAAACTTTATGCACAAAGTAAACAATACAATGCTGTGCACGGCTCTGATTCTGATGAAAATGCAGCAAAAGAAATCGCATTTTTTTTTGGTAGCAAAGAATTAATTGAAAATTTTCCAGCGTAGATATTTAAAAAGTCATTTCGAACCCCCAATTTATGGGAGGTGAGAAATCTGTATCTATCGACAGACTTCTCCCTTAGGTCGAAGTGACAAAGTTAAATTTAGGACAACCTCTTTGGAGGTTGTTTTTTTAAGATATAAATCTAAAATGAAAACCAAATACTTCTACAGTTTATTGATAATTTTTTTTATTTCTCTTTTCACTATTAGGATCAATTCCCAAATTATAAACGGTGACGATTTGCTTTTTTCAGAAAATATCAATCTAATAAACGGTAAAAGAGTTGGGGTTGTTTGTAATCAAAGTTCTATTTTATCAAATGGAACTCATTTAATTGATGATTTGATTGAACAAGATAATGTAAAGGTAAATGCAATATTTACGCCTGAACATGGATTTAAAGGAATTGCTGAAGCAGGTGAAGTTATTGATTATAAGAATACTATTTACAAAGGGATTCCGATAATTTCTCTTTATAATAAAGATAAAAAGCCATCTAAAGAAATACTTAAAAATGTTGATGTACTGATTTTTGATATTCAAGATGTAGGTGCAAGATTTTACACATATACTTCAACTATGTATTATGTATTGGAAGCGGCTGGGGAAAATAATATTCCGGTAATTATTTTAGATCGTCCAGTTCCAATTGGTGGCAACTATATTGATGGACCTGTTTTGGATAATAGATTCAAATCATTTGTTGGTATTGCTCCAATTCCAATCGCAAGCGGAATGACAATTGCTGAACTTGCAAATTATTTTGTTGGAGAGAAATTAATATCAAGCTGGAAGAATATTTCACTCAAAATTATCAAATGCAAAAACTGGAAACGAGAGATTCCAAATGAATTCTACTCCAAATGGAATCCTCCATCACCAAATATAAATTCGTTTGAAACAGCATTGGTTTATCCTGGTGCTTGTTTAATTGAAGGTGCAAATATTTCAGAAGGAAGAGGAACAAGATTACCATTTTTACAAATTGGCGCACCCTTTTTAGAATCAAGAGAAATTATTGAAGAACTTAATCTTTTAAAAATTAAAGGGGTTGAATTTCAGCCAGTTAACTTCATTCCTATGGATATTAGTGAAATGGCAACTAATCCTAAATACAAGAACCAAAGCTGTAATGGGATAAAGATTAAAATTATAGATCCAAATAAATTTGAATCAGTAAAATTTGGTGTAAAACTATTGTATGTTCTGGTTAAATTATACGATGATAAAATTAAGTTTAATGAAAAATCATTTGATAAACTTGCCGGAGAAAGTACATTAAGGGAACAATTATTAAAAAAGACCGACCCTGACATAATTTTTGCTTCATGGCAAAAAGATTTAGAAAATTTTAAAAAAATAAGAAAACAATATTTACTTTATTAAGAGGAAAAAATGTTTAAACATCTTTTAGTTCTAATTGTGCTTGGTTTAATTTTAATCGGATGTGGAGAAAAAAATAATCAACCTGGAAAAACATTAACAGACAAAGAAAAATATACGTTTGACTCCACTGATATTAAATCAGATGGAATTGATAACACAGGCAAACCTTTTCTGATGGAATATAAATTTAAGATAGGTGACAAATACACATACAGATTAACAACCATTTCTGACAATACTCAAAAAATTATTGTTGATACAACAATCACAAGCAACGTAAGCCAAAAAGTAATATACTTACTTGATCTTAATGTAAAAGATGTTGACAATGAAGGCGTGACAGAAGTCGAGGTGACTATATCTGCATTAAAACTTGATGCTTCCGCAAACGGACAAGTATTTAACTTTGAAGCTGGAAAAGATAAAGATACCTCAAAGGTTAAACAGTTTGCTGAATTCCAAGCAATGTACAATAATCCTTTCAGTGTAAGATTCAATAAAAAGGGTGAAGTTTTAGAAGTTTATAAAGTCGATAAAATTTCTAATAAATTTCTTGAATTGCGTGGTGCCATCGACACAATTAAGACGGAAGATAAAAACCTGGTTAAGCAGGATTTGATAAACAGTGTGTTAAATCCTTTGATAACACAGATATTTAGAAAGATCCCTGATAAAGAAGTTTATAAAGATTCAACTTGGGAAATTTCCCAGAAGCCGCTTGCCTTAATGGTTTATCAAATTAATTATGTGAATAAGTACACTTTAGAGAGCGTAGAAAAATTAAAAGATGATCGCATTGCAGTTATTGATGCAGGTATAAACTTTACATATTCAGGACAATCAAAAGTCAGTCAAGAAAACGTTTCTTATAATTTTCAAAAACCTATATCAACAGCAGAAGGTAAAATATTTTTTAACGTTGATAAAGGAATTCAAATTAAATCGCGTACAAAAACCAGACTTGAAATCACTTACACTATGGAAGCAAATACTCCAAAAGGGAAACAAAAAGGTAAACGAACAGATGTTGTGGGTAATACAAATATACTTGAGTTGCTTTAATAAACTTTGTAATTAAAAAATGCCGGATTAAGCCGGCATTTTTTATTTATGAATAACATTGATGAATACCCTAAGTTAAAGTTGTGACAACAACTTTAACCCCTTCGACTCTTAATACTTTGATTCTTGCACCCTTATCTATGTACTCGGAATTTGCAACCACATCAATTCTTTTTCCATCAATTTCAGCAGTACCACCAGGGCGTAAAGTTGTAAATGCGATTCCTTCCTTACCAAGCAAATCTTTTTCAGATGGATAAGAAACAAAACCTTGCTCAGATTTTTCAGAATGTGAAAGAACAAGTTTATTAAAAGCCCTAGAGTTTGGTAAGTACTTTGCAAGAATAAAAATTCCAATGAGAGCAAAAAGTATTGCACCGGAAACTTGAATAATTGCTAATGAAACTGACTCCATATCAATAAATGGTTTATTTCCTAATAAAGACAAAATGATTGAGGCAAAAATCAATATAATACCTGAAATGCCTGCAACTCCAAAACCCGGAATAATAAAAATCTCAGCCACTAGTAAACCCAATCCAACTATAAACATTAAAATCTCAACAACCGAGGCAAGCTGAAGTATATAAGATGAGCCAAAAAATAAAGCTAGTGCTATCAAACCAGTTGTTCCAGCAACTCCCCATCCAGGGGATTTAATTTCTGCCATCAGACCAAAAAAGCCAATCATAATAAGTATAGAAGACATAATCGGATTGTTTAGAAATTTTACTACACCCTCTGCCCAATTAGATGTGCTTTGAACAATTTTAGCATCTTTAAGATTTAAGTAGCTCAGTGCTTCGTTAAAAGTTGTTATAACTGTATCAACCATTTTATATTTAAGTGCTTCTTTTGAAGTTAAAGTAACAAGCTGTGTGCTGTCAACCAATCCTGGTATCACAATTCTCTCGTCAACCATTCCTTCTGCAATTCTGGTCGGTCGTCCGTTTCTTTCGGCTGTGGATCTCATTTCTGAGCGCATATAAGATTGATATTTTTCCCCAACTTTTTGTCCTGCTTGATCAACCACGGTTGCGGCTCCTATAGAACTACCAGGCACCATAATAATTTTATTGCAAGAAAGTGCAATTAAAGCACCGGCAGAAATAGCTCGATTATTAATGAAAGCTACAGTTTTAATTTTGCTTCCTAATATTGCATCTTTGATTTGAGTAGCAGCATCAACTCTTCCGCCGAATGTATTTACTTTAAATATTATAGCATCAGCATTATTTCTTTCTGCTTCTGAAATTACTCTACTTATGTAAGGCGCTAAACCAAGATCTATTTCACCATCAATATACCCGACGTAAACAAGTTTTTGCTGTGCAAAGGTCGTAAAAGTAAAAAGTAATATAATTAAGTATTTCATTATTTCAGCTCAAATTAAGGTTTTGTAAGGAAACTAAAATATCCTTTATGAAAATACGCAAAAACAAAATTAGCAAAAAGTGAGAATTGAAAGAGATATGCTTAATAGATAATTAAAATTGATGTTAAAAAAAATAAAAATCTGTGTAACGCAAGTATTAAATTAACTTACGCTACACAAAATTTTCTAACTAAATGTAAAAAGGTATTTTAGAAATAAAACGCTTTATTTAACAACACTGCCAATCCCAGAACGTTCAACTTTAATTTTAACATTTGGAGCAATTTCTATAAGAACAGTTTTTTCTTCAATTCCAACTATTGTTGCATGAACTCCGCTGCTTGTAATTATTTTATCGCCCTTTTCAATATTAGAAAGAAGTTTTTCTCTTTCCTTAGCGCGCTTTTGCTGTGGTCTTATAATCATAAAATAAAATATTGCGAATATCGCACCAAACATTATTAAAGTGCTAATCAAACTTCCGCCACCATCTCCACCTTGTGGAGCCATTGCTATTAGTAAATCCAATTTACTCTCCTTTGTTTTTAATTTTTAATTGATATTTCTGTTACTATTTTGTTTTTCCATTCGAAAAAATTACCATCGAATAAATGTTTACGCGCTTGCCTTACTAAATCCAAATAAAAAAATAAATTATGAATCGATGCAAGTTCCAGAGCTAATATTTCTTCCGCAATAAAAAGATGTCTTATGTAAGCTCTTGAATAATTTCTGCAAGTATAGCAATTACAATTTTCATCAAGAGATATAAAATCATCTTTATACTTTGCATTACGCATAGAAAGCGTTCCATTCCAAGTAAACAAATTTGCATTACGCGCGTTACGCGTGGGCATAACGCAATCAAACATATCTACACCAAGTGCAATTGATTCCAGAATATTTTCAGGTTTTCCAACTCCCATCAAATACCTTGGTCTATCTTGAGGCATAAAATCAGTTGTAAAATCAACAAGTTCGTACATCTGCTCGATTGGTTCTCCAACCGCAAGTCCTCCGATTGCATAGCTATCAAAATCCAATTTCAATAAATCATTAGTTGATTTTTCTCGAAGATCTTTATAAGTGCTACCCTGAATAATTCCAAACTGAAATTGTTTGTGTCTGTAATGTGGTTCAGATTTTTGAAATGCCTCTTTATTTAAAATTGCCCAATTGCTTGTAAGTTCAACAGAATTTTTTGCATAATCATAATCGGACGGATAAGGTGCGCATTCATCAAGAACCATCATTATATCAGAGCCAATGCTTCTCTGAATTTCAATAACTTTTTCAGGAGTGAAGAAATGCTTCGAACCATCAAGATGCGATCGAAATTCTACACCATCTGATTTTAATTTCCTCAACTCGGATAAACTGAAAACCTGATACCCGCCGCTATCTGTTAAAATAGGCTTATGCCAATTCATAAATTTGTGAAGGCCACCAGCAGCTTCAAGAATTTCGGTTCCCGGTCTTAAGTATAGATGATAAGTATTTGAAAGAACAATTTGTGCTTTTATTTCTTCAGCAAGGTATTTTTGATTTACAGCTTTTACCGTCCCCTGTGTTCCAACAGGCATAAAAATCGGTGTTTCAACTTTACCATGATCAGTCTCAAACCATCCTGCGCGTGCTTTACAATTAGTGTCTTCAGATTCAATGTTAAGCTTTAACAATACTCTATTTACTCTTCAAATTAAGTTACAAATTTAACCTAATTTATTGTTTATCCCAATTAAGAATATTTGAAATTTATTAAAGAAATTTATTTTTTTCTTCAGACGTTAGAATTCTGCAGTTTTCATTTTTACCAAAAATCGCGTACCTATTCTTTGCAATAAAATCATAAACAAAATTATTAAAGGAGAGAGGAAATATTTTGAATACAAGAAAAATATTGAGCCATCCGCCCAAATCTTCAACAATTCGAAAAGCAGCAGAAGATTTATTTAAGACTTTATCTTGCGATATTAGTATAAAAGAATCAAATTCATTTTGTGGTATATTAAATTGTGTTAGAAGTTCGCTCCCCTTTTCTGATTGAAATGCTGCAAACCTGAATTGATTATGCTCATCTCTATCTAAAATAAAATTGATCAAGTAGTTACAAAAATTACACAC
>Ga0307423_1002139_pt1 | contig 11293 bp, 12 predicted proteins | sample SalMarWE160310MG_FD_202154 | JGI IMG/M metagenome (GOLD analysis project Ga0307423, IMG submission 202154) | Salt marsh sediment microbial communities from the Plum Island Ecosystem LTER, Massachusetts, United States - WE1603-10 | ecosystem: Environmental > Aquatic > Marine > Intertidal zone >...
ATGATGCCGACGACTGGGCTCACAGGGGTTTTACCGTTTTCAGGAGTTTGATCCAGCTTGTCCGACCGCGCTTGATGCTCCACGGCCACGCGCATATACAACGCAACCTGGAGATCACCGAGACTGACTTCCACTATTGCCGGATCATCAATGTCTTTCCGCAGCGACTGGTCCAACTGGAGATTGAATCCGAATCGAGACCAGTGGGGGAGGTTAGAAATGTTGCGTAAACCGGAGGGTCTCCCCACCGAATGGACCTGGCCTTTCAGCCTATCCACCATAACAGCGGGTCTGAGACGGCATCTCGAAGATACGGGCTTGCAGGTCCTCGAAGTGGAGAGTTTTCCGCTCCCGCACCGGTCGCCGTCCATCGGGCGGATTCGCGGGCTGCTCGTTTCCTACGCCAGCCAGCGCGGCAACGGAAGCATCCGATTGGTGTTGAAAGAACCGCTGGGCACTACCAGGGTCGGCTTGGCCGGAGCAGGCCGGCGCGAGGTCGGCGTGTATCAATCACTGGCGAGCCACCTGCCGCTGCGAACTCCCGCTTTGATCGCCGGATCTCCCTATGGCGATTGGCTGATCATGGAGCTGATTTCGACTGCAGTCAATCCCAGGGAGTGGAAGAGTCGAGATTACTTAAAAGCGATCGAGAGCCTGGCCGGCCTGCACGATCGCTTCTGGGACTTGGGGCAGGACCTGGATGCGTTCGCCTGGCTAAGCCGTCCACACGATGTCGATTTCGAAGTCCATCTCACAGCCGCTGCCCAGGCTATTGAGCGCCTGGTGAGCTCAGGCAGCCCGGCTGCCCTGACCGGAGACCCGGAGAGGATGGTGCTGCTGGAGGCATTAATTGCACACGCCGAGCAAATTGCTGAACCCCTGCGGGATGAACCAGCGACGCTCCTTCATGGAGACTATTGGCCAGGAAACATCGCGATTGTAGAAGATGGAGCGCAGGTTGTTTATGACTGGCAGCTGGCAGCTGTTGGTCCAGGGATACTCGATTTGCTGACGATGGTTGTGAAGAGCGAATGGTGGTTCGATGACCTTCCGCTCGAGCCGCAGGAAATGGTTAAGAGCTACCGAAAAGACCTTAAGCAGAGGACAGGACAATCCTGGAGCGCAGCAGAGTGGAACCGTCTGTGGGATCATGCCCTGATGTGGAGGTTCCTGCAGGAGTGGCTTGATCTGATCGCGGCAACACCAGGACCGCTGCTCGAGACACGTGCCCGGCAGCTTGAGTGGATATGGCTCGATCCTCTTAGCCGAGCCTTAGAACGCTTGTAGGCCGGGCTGGATGGTCGCGATGAACGTGATACCTGCCCCGACCAGATACACGCTATGCCAGCCATAAATCCATCCCAACTTAATCGTCAGGTTGAGGAAGCGATGGCCCTGGCCGCGAACAGCGCCCAGTTTGCCAGGTCGCTGCGGGCGATTGTCGAATACTACGCCGACCGGACGAAGCGATCGGCCACAGCCTCCGAAGCGCTCATACTGAGCAATGTCCTGCGGGTTCCCGGCCCCGTGCTCAGTGCAATATGCGCGGCAATCCATGCGCACAGCGAAATTTCTCCGCGCGATAACCTGCCGGCTGCGCAAAGCCTGTGGGAGATGGAGTTTCGCGAGACCCGCCATATTGCAGTTTGTCTTGTGCGCGGTTTGGAACCGGCTGAGCTGGGTGTGATTTTCGAGGGATGGACGGCCAGCTGTGATGACCGGGAGGTTCTTTCCTGGATGGCTGAAGAGGGGATGGCAGATTGGTGGAGCGTATCCGGGTTTGATCCCTGGCGAGTTCTGCGCAATTGGATGGCAGGTGATGATTACCGGGTGCGGCACCTGGCATTACTAGGAGCCTTGTACGGTCTGGAAAGCGGATCTAGCGACTCACTGCTTCCGAAGATTTTCCAGCTGTTAAAGGGTGCTGTTGTGAACCTGCGCAGTGATGGCTATTCAACCCTGATCGAGCTCGTACAGGCCCTCGCCCGCCGTTCACCGCAGGAGACGGTCCGTTATCTGCTGGATGAAATCAAACGCGGCACGCCCGGCAGCCGGCGCCTGGTTCGTGATTGCAGCGCTGAATTCACTCCGAATTTAAGGGAGGAGCTCGAAAGTGCCCTTTAACCTCTCATGCAGGAACCCTTCTGGTATAATCGGTCCGATCCGAATGACTAGACCGGCTCGCGGTTATGCTGCAGAAAACTGCGAACTGGGCGACCTGCAGAGGAGCAGATGTCATGACTTTGACAAAGGAAGAAAAGGACAAACTGATCACCGAGTTCCACCGGCATGATTCTGATACCGGTTCGCCGGAGGTTCAAATTGCAATTCTCTCCACGCGAATCAACCAGCTAACGGATCATCTTCGTGAACACAAGCATGATGAATCTTCGCGCCGGGGATTGTTAAAACTCGTTGGACAGCGCAGGAAGCTGCTCAGCTACCTGAAACGCAAGGATGCCCATGCGTACCTGACGATCACGGAACAACTCAGCATCCGGCGCAAATAAGCAGAGTGTCGGGACGAGCGAGTGGCTGGTTCTCACTCACTTGCTCGTCCCTTTTGATTTTGCGGGGGGACTGCGAACGTCCCCAATCGTTTCGGCGCTCACCGCTGACGCAGGGTTAGGTATTGGAGAGTGCGCTTCATTTCCGGGGTGAAATGGAGAGCGATCTCCAGTCCCTGACCCACAGCTGGTGGGCGCGGGAGGTAAGTACATGAACGAGGAACATAAGTTCCGCACCAGCCTGGATGGGAAAGAATATATCGTTTCCACAGGCAAACTCGCCGGCCAGGCCGGCGGCGCCGTCACCGTACAGCAGGGAGATAGCTTGCTCCTAGCTACGGCAACCATGAGTAAGGAGACGCGCGAGGGGATCGGGTTCTTTCCGCTGACCGTAGACTACGAAGAACGACTCTACGCCGGCGGCCGTATCCCCGGTTCCTTCTTCCGGCGAGAAGGACGACCCACGGAAGAGGCGATCCTGATGGCACGCCTGACGGACCGCTCCATCCGGCCGCTCTTCCCGAAAGATATGCGTAATGACGTCCAGATCATCCTCTATGCGTTCTCCTCAGACGGCGAAACGCCACTTGACATGCTTGGCCTGCTGGGCGCATCCGCCGCATTGACGATCTCGGATGTACCCTTTGGCGGCCCTGTGGGCGCTGTCCGCGTAGCTCGCATTGATGGCAAGTTCGTCTTCAACCCGACCTACCAGGTCGCTGAAAGTTCAGATCTGGACTTGCGTGTGGCAGGCACTCGCGAGGCACTGCTGATGGTGGAATGCGGCGCGAACGAAGTCGACGAAGCGACCGTCGTTGCGGCTCTAGAGGCAGCTCAGGACGCTTATCAGGCATTCATCGACCTGCAGGATCAGATGCGGAATGAAGTTGGCAAGGAAAAGCGCAGCTACCCATCCTTTGCGCTTGAGCAGGACATCATTCAGCGCGTGGACGAGTGGCTTGGAAACCGCATGCATGAGCTGGCCGCCCAGGACTTTACCAAATCTGAACAGGATGATTCGCTAAATGCCCTGCGGACGGAAACGCTCGAAGCGCTGGCGACAGAAGAAAGCGGTCTGGCCGCCTCGGACGTGCGTGAAGCCTTTGAAGACCTGCACCGAACTGCAGTCCGGAAACGCATCATTGAATCTAACAACCGGCCTGATGGCCGTGGCTTGAAGGATATCCGGCCGATCAGCGCCGAAGTCGATATCAGCCCACGCGCGCATGGTTCGGGGCTTTTCACCCGGGGCGAGACCCAGGTCCTGACACTGGCGACGCTCGGTACGCCGCGCGAACGCCAGGAACTGGACGGGCTTTCCCCCCATGAAGAAAAGCGCTATATGCACCATTACAATTTCCCGCCCTTCTCCACCGGCGAGACACGCTTCCTGCGGGGCGCCTCACGCCGGGAGATCGGTCACGGCGCGCTGGCGGAACGAGCTCTGATGCCCGTCTTGCCTGCCCCGGATGAATTCCCGTATACGATGCGGCTTGTTTCGGAGGTCCTTTCCTCGAACGGATCGACCTCCATGGCTTCAGTATGCGGTTCGACCCTGGCCTTGATGGACACCGGCGTGCCGATTCGCGAACCAGTCGCCGGGATCGCCATGGGGCTGATCAAAGACGGCGACCGTTATGCTGTGCTGACAGATATTCAGGGCATGGAAGACCACCTCGGTGACATGGACTTCAAAGTCGCCGGGACCAAACAGGGCATCACTGCACTCCAGATGGATATCAAAACCAAGGGAATTACCTCCGAGATTATGTCCGAGGCTCTCGGGCAGGCACGTGAAGCTCGGCTGTATATCCTGGGCAAGATTCTGGAAGTCATGCCCGCTCCGCGGGCTGAGTTGAAATCCCACGCCCCGCGTATGACGGTGCTCAAGATCGATCCCGAGAAGATCGGGGCGGTGATCGGGCCCGGTGGAAAGGTTATCCGCAGCATCCAGGAAGAGACAGAAACACGGATCGACATTGAAGATGATGGCACGGTCTTCATCTCAGCTGTCGATCGCGATAGCGCCCAAATGGCGCGTGATATGGTCGAGAGCTTGACGGAAGAGGCTGTTGTGGGCCGTATTTACACCGGCAAGGTCGTCCGTACAACGGACTTCGGAGCCTTCGTCGAGATTCTGCCGCGCATCGATGGCATGGTGCACATCTCGCAGCTTGATACGGAACATGTAGAGAAGGTGGAGGATCTCGTGAAGGTTGGCGATGAGATCACGGTCATGGTGACGAATATCGATCCGGCCGGTAAGATCCGCCTATCTCGCCAGGCCGTGCTTGAGGGCTGGACACCAGAAGAGGCGATGGAACGCGATCGCCCCAAGAAACGCTCCCCTCGCAGCGGCAGTGTTCGGCGGGGTAGTGGCGGACAGTCCCACAACCGCTGAACCGAGCCTTTTCGTGAGATTTAAACAGGTGCTCCCGGATTTCCGGGAGCACCTGCGCGTTGGGCTGCTGGTCTGACGAGGCTTGATTGGTTAGAATAGGGGCGATCCCTTAAACGCATCCATGTGGATGCATCCAGTGTTTCACCGTACAGCGAACGAGGGGAAATATGGCTGAACCGATCCGACCCGAGGATATTCAATCGCCTCCCTGGAAGTCCGGGACGCGGCTCGTGGCCGGCGTGCTGATCGTGCTGTTTGGCCTGCTGCTGCTCTATCAGCTCCGCAGCCTGGTCGTAGGGTTCACGATCGCCTTCTTATTCGCTTATATGTTCTACCCACTTCTCATTTGGGTTACTTCGAGAAGCAAGCTCCCACGGGGCTTGACCGCCTTTCTAATCCTGCTGCTCTTCCTGCTCCTCATTCTCGGTGCAACAACTGGCCTCGGGCTGACCCTCTCCCAGAGGGTTGTCGATCTGGCAACCTATTTATCTAATTTAGCCGAGCAGCTGCCATCGCAGATCCAGAGCCTGGTGAATTTCAAGCTGAGCATTGGTCCCTGGACCTTCGATCTCGGTTCGCAAGGGATCAGCCCGCTCTTGAACAACCTGGCCTCTTCTCTGAGCCCACTTCTGGCGCAGGCTGGCACGCTCCTTGGAAACGTAGCTATTGCTGCGGCCTCGGCGGTCTCGAGCTTTCTGCTGATCCTGGTGGTCACCTTCTATCTGCTGAAGGACTTCGATCATATCCGCCCTGCAGTGGAAAAACTGGCACCTCCTGTATACCGCCAGGATGTTTCATTTTTATTGGGAGAGACGAACCGTGTCTGGCGCGCGTTTCTACGGGGACAGGTTTTACTTGGCGTCGTGATCGGAGTGATGAGCGGCGGTTCGATGTTCATCATCGGCCTTGATTTCCCAATCATCATTGGACTGATATCAGGTGTGTTGGAGCTGGTGCCGATGTTCGGACCGGTCATCAGCGCCATCATCGCAGTTCTGGTTGGACTCTTCCAGCCGATGAATCCATTCGGAGTCACCCCCCTGGTGTACGGCCTGATCATCGCGGCCATTTTCCTGGTGATTCAACAGCTCGAAAACACGATTCTCGTGCCGCGGATCCTGGGAGAAAACCTGAACCTGCCGCCGCTGGTTGTCTTTATGGCGGTGATCGCCGGCGGTGCCCTGGCCGGCTTTTTCGGCATCCTGCTCGCGTCGCCCACCGTCGCGACTCTGCGGCTGTACTTGAGTTATGTTTATAATAAGGTTGCAGATCTGGAAGGCCGGCCTTCGCCGGTTGTCGAGATGCGCCCGCCTTCAAGCCGGCTGGAACGGCTGCGTGCCAGTACCAGTTCATTCGTAAACAGGTTGCGAAATAGTCGTTCACGGGATGGTGCGGATGAGTGAGCAGGGCTCAGAAGTAGGCTCGCCTCACTGGGGAACTGCTACCAAAGCTCTGGTAGCATTTGCGCTGATGATTGTGCTGGGTTTCCTCTTCTGGCGGTTCAATCATCTCATCCCACTTCTAGTGATCGCCGCGATTATTACATTTCTCGTCGTACCGCTTGTTCAATTCCTGAACGTGCGCCTTCGAATGCCGTGGGGTCTGGCAGCGAATCTGGTCATGCTCGTCGTTATCTTGCTCATTCTGGGCGCATCAACCGCAACCGGGCTGGCAGTCTTCGGCCAGCTTCAAGCGCTAGTGTTGATCGTCCTGCGCTTCCTGGGGAATCTCCCTGAATGGCTGGCGACGTTAAGCACGCAGCATTATACGATTGGTCCCTGGGCAATCGACTTTTCGCAGTTTGACCTGCAGGCTGTTGGTGAGCAGCTGCTGGCGGGAGTGAGGCCGCTGCTAAGCGATTTGAGCGGTTTCATCGCCTCCTTCGCAACCGGCGCCATCGAATCCGTCACGCGCGTTGTCTTCACCCTGGCCATCGCCTACTTCATGACGCTCGACTACCGCAGAATCCGCACCGCCCTGATCAGCGTATCGCTGCCGGGATATGAGAAGGACTTCCGCCGACTGCGGCTCTCCCTTTCCCGCATCTGGCGTGCCTTTCTACGTGGTCAGCTGCTGGTTGTATTTCTTACAGGCTTGATCACGTGGACCTTGATGTCGCTGCTAGGTTTGCGCTTCTCGCTTGGCTTGGGAGTGCTGGGCGGCATCGCGAAATTTGCGCCCATTGTTGGGCCCACCACGGCTGGCCTGGTGGCAGCCCTGGTAGCGCTGTTTCAAGCTGGAAATTGGCTCGGCCTGACGCCGCTTGTCCATGCCTTGCTGGTCATCGGAAGTGTGATCCTGATCGATCAAGCAATCGACTACCTGCTGATCCCCCGCATCATGGGGACTTCCCTTAATTTGCATCCTGTGGTGATTCTAGTTGGAGTGCTTGTAGGAGCGTCGGTGGCTGGTGTGCTTGGGCTGCTGCTGTCGTCTCCCACGATCGCTTCGCTCATCTTGCTCAGCCGGTATACCTACCGCAAAATGTTCGATTTGCCAGCCTGGAATCCGCCTATCGATATCCAGAAGCCTCATACGATCCACGAGCCAGTTTTGCTGCGCCTGTGGCACTGGCTGCAAGGGTTCATCGGACGGATAAAACATTGAGCGAGGGCAGCCGAGAGATCAGCTGCCGTCCTGCGCGATCATCTGACACACTGGCGGTCCAGGAATTTCTACGCTCGATCTGGGATGGCGAGGATTATGTTCCAGGGGTCTGGGAGGAATGGCTTACTTCGAAGACCGGGTTGCTGGTCGTCGCAGAATTCAATCAGCGGACAGCGGGCCTGGGCCGTCTGCGCGACCTGGGGTGGGGCGAGTGGTGGCTTGAAGGGCTGCGGGTAGCACCCCAGCTCCAAGGACATGGTATCGCCTCTCACATCCATGAATACTTGCTTGATCGGTGGCTGGAAACAGATGGCATCGTCTTGCGACTGGGGACCCATGCGCGCCGGCAGGCCGTGCGGCATCTTTGTGAGCGGACTGGTTTTCAGCACATAGCGCGCCTGGGAGATCTCCACGCTCACGCCCGGGAAGGTGAACACAGCTTTCATCGAGCGGATCGTTTGCAGCTACCCGAGGCAGAGAGTTCAAGGGAAGGCATTAAAGCCTCACCATTTTGCAATCGACTGATGAATTTGGATTGGGCGTGGGCCTGCCTGCGTCGTGAGCGAATCGGGGAGGGGTCCCGGAATTCATTCTGGTCCTGGCGAGGGCTTGAAGGCTGGGTGATACTCCATCAGCCCGCTCAAGATATAAGGGAAGATATCCTGCTGCAGGCTTATGATGCGCCTGATAGGTACGCTCCCGAATTCTTTTCAGAAATTCGAGCTTTGACCCATCAGCTTGGAAAACCTGGAGTGCGGCTTTTCACCCAGATGGATTTAGCCCAGAATGCATTCTGGATCGAGGCCGGATGGGAGTTAGATCCGGAAGAAGACCTGCTGATCTTTGAAAGGCGGAGATGAAGGTTTTTCACCGGATGTGGAAGCGGATATTTTCGCGTACGGCGATGGATGATGTTTCGCCGACATTTTCGTATAAGATTTATTGGACAAAGACGGCCATGACATGGAATCCGGAAATGCGAGCTCGTGTGCAGCAAGAGCTGCAGGGATTATTGGCGCAGAGTTCCTTTGCCCGCAACCCGTATCGACGAACCTATCCTTTGAAAGCCCTCGGAGAGGGCCACTATTCCGGCGAGAGCCTGGCCTGCTTGAAAGAAGTGCTGGAGGCAATAGGCTGAGCTGGACCAGGAGCGAAAGCTGATGACGGATAACGATGATGTCTCGACCGAAACGCTCGCTGAAACGCCTCGTTTTCTTATCTGGAAAGCGGAAGAACCAGACGGGGAACACACTTTTCATATTGAACTAGGGACCGTTACGCTTCACTTCTTCAAAGAGGAATGGGACGAATTCCTCGAGCTAATGAAGGCGCTGTAAGTTTAAGGGCTGACCGAAACACGCGGAACCCAGCGCCATCCACCATCCCCGACCAGGGGTGCACCGACCCGGGATGCGTTTTTTGATTGTCTGCCTGCGGTACTGGTGCTAGACTTAACTTTCAGCCATCGACGGTCAGGTTTTCGAGGGGTAATGGCACAACGACAGGAACTGGTCACCTGGGATGAGGTGATGAGATTGATCGACCATCTTATCCCACAGTTCACGATCGCTTTCGACGGGATGGTAATCGTCACCCGCGGCGGGATCATTCCCGGCGGTTTGCTTTGTGAGGCGTTGGAACTGGAAGATGTGCTTACCGCAGCGGTCGACTTTCCCTCCGAGATGGCGCGCCAGAGTGCCAAGCTGCTCGCATGGCCGAAATTTATTCAATTCCCGGATGATGAACAACTACGTGGTCGCCAGATTCTGATCGTTGACGACGTCTGGGGTTCGGGTCGAACGATTACAGCTGTACGCGGGCGAGTTGCAGCAGCCGGGGGATATCCTCAGACCTGTGTCCTGCACTATAACCCTTATCGAAATTTGTTCGGACAACTCCGTCCGGACTTTTACGCCGCGATCACCGATGCCTACATCATCTACCCGTGGGAGGGCAACCCGGGACCGGATCGCGTCCTGCTGGATGAACCGTAATAATCCCCAGCCAGGTGACGGTGTTTGACAAGCAAATTTGGCCTGAGTATAATGAGCTTGCGCTCGCAGGACAGTTGATTGCGTCGTTGCGAATGGACGAAGAGGAGTGAGCCGAAGCAGGTATCCGATCTAATTCGTAACCGTCGGATGAGCTAGATTGCCTGGCCGGCCTGAGAATGCGCTGGCCAGGGATTTTTTTATCGGGGGGTACCGGGGATGGACAACGCAGGGGATGACCTTGCAGCATTGCTCGCTGGCGAAGAGCTTCTCGCTACCCCTGAACGGGGAGACCTGCTTGAAGGGGTGGTCATCGCCAGAGATTCCAACGGAATCATCATTGACCTGGGGCTCAAACGAGATGGGGTCGTAGCCCGTTCGGACCTAGAAAAATTAGCCCGGGAAGATACCTGGTTCGAGGTTGGTGACACGATCTCGGTCATGGTGATCGACCCCGTCGATTCGGACGGCAATCTGCTTGTTTCAATTGCACAGGCCCGGGAAAGTGGTGATTGGATCGACGCCCGGCGCCTGGTTGAATCAGAGGAAATCATCGAAGCGGTTCCAAGCGGCTTTAATCAAGGCGGCTTGCTGGTTCCTTTCGGCCATTTGCTTGGATTTGTCCCGGCTTCGCACCTGAGCAGCCTGCCGCGCGGCCTGGATGAAGAAGCACGTTTGAGTCATCTGAAGTCGCTGGTAGGAGAATGCCTGCCCTTTAAGATCATTGAGGTAGACCCCCAGCGCAGGCGGCTCGTCCTATCGGAACGAAAAGCCATCCGCCAGTGGCGCCAGACGCAAAAAGCTGAGGTCATCCAAACACTGCAGGAAGGCGAAATCCGGAAGGGTGTCGTCACAAGCTTGCGTGAGTTTGGAGCATTCGTTGACATCGGTGGGGCTGACGGACTGATTCACATCTCCGAGCTTTCGTGGATGCGAATCGAAGATCCAGCGAGCGTGTTGGAGATCGGGCAGGAAGTTGAAGCGTTGGTCGTTCGGCTCGATCAAAAGAATAACCGTATTGGTCTGAGCTTGAAACGCCTGCAGGAAAACCCCTGGCAGGCATTGGAAGAACCATTCGTACCCGATCAGGAAATTGATGGCGTGGTCACGGTGATATCGTCCGTGGGAGCCTTCATCCAGGTTGCTGAAAACCTGGAAGGATTGTTAAAAACACCAGATACCCAGAGCGCGATTGGGCCCGGGCAGGAAGTAAGGGTCCGTGTTCTGGATTTTGATCCGGAAAAAGAACGCCTGGACCTGGAACTGGTACGCGCAGAAGTATCTGAATAAAGCTTGCGCACGGGAGGAGGTGAGTTACATTGCCAACGGTTGTACTTCGACCGAATGAATCTGAGGAGCAGCTCCTTAAACGCTTCCGTAAAAAGGTGGCAAAGAGCGGCATCCTGAGCACCGTTCGTCGCAAGCGCTGGTTCGTTTCGAAAAGTGAACTACGTAGGATTCAACGCAAGAAGGCGATCCGTCGCCTGAAGCGTCGACAGAGGAAGGTCGCTTCACGCGGTCGTTAGCGGTTGCAGGCAGTGCTGGGGAGGAGTTCATTCCCGGCTACAAACCTGCGGAGGTGTACATGGGTAAGAAAGAAGAGAAAATCGTCATGGAGGGGACCATTATCGAGGCACTGCCGGGAACCCAGTTCCGGGTGGAGCTGGAAAATGGGCACACGGTATTGGCATATCTCTCCGGTAAAATGCGGCGCTACTACATCCGCATCCTGCTGGGAGATCGGGTTCGAGTGGAACTATCCCCTTATGACCTTACCCGGGGCCGGA
>Ga0307423_1002140_pt1 | contig 11289 bp, 8 predicted proteins | sample SalMarWE160310MG_FD_202154 | JGI IMG/M metagenome (GOLD analysis project Ga0307423, IMG submission 202154) | Salt marsh sediment microbial communities from the Plum Island Ecosystem LTER, Massachusetts, United States - WE1603-10 | ecosystem: Environmental > Aquatic > Marine > Intertidal zone >...
CAGGACAATGTATGAACTGCCGGGAATAATCAAAGACAGGATGACCGCCGCACCACCGGCGATAACCGCAGTGATCACATAGAAACGCCCTTTGAGCTGAAATATCAAAAGGCAGATAAACATTGCCGTTAGCGCGTAATCGATACCGAACGAACCTTCGTGGATGAATCGGCCGCTGTATCCGCCGATGACGCTGCTGACGACCCATGCAATATTTGCCGTGTGATTCACCACCAGCGCTTGATCCAGGCTCCAGATTTTCTGGCTGAACCGGGTATGGTTGACGGCAAAACTTTCATCGGTTACACCATAGGCAAATAGGGACAGCTTCTTTCGGGTGGTGTTACCCATAAATACCGCCAAAGACGAACTCATCAGTAAATGCCTTAGATTAACTGCAAATGTTGTAATAATAATCGAAAAAGCCCCTCCACCGGCTGAAAGCATGGACACGGCAATAAACTGTGAGCTGCCTGCAAAAACCAAAATAGACATCAGCATGATCTCTAGGGGATAAAGCCCGGCCTTTTGGGCCAGTACGCCGAAGGCAATGCCGATGGGAATATATCCGAGGCAAATGGGCCAGGCCGCCGACAGACCCTGTAAGATTGACGTCTTGATTCCTGAATCTTGCATGGAAATTAATGAGAATTTTTAAATTAATTAATCGAAGAGGGTTTGAGCAAAATCATATCATTGTTCATTTCACCCGAATGGTATACTTGCCTTTCTCTGTGAGGCACGATCTGGCAGGTCGAATGATGATCTTTTTTTCTCATCAATTTTCACCCAAAGGGCAAGCCGGAGACTTTCATTACCTGCGGTATGACGCCTACGGCGTCTACGTTATTAAGCGATCGCAATAGTTTATTATGGCTTCGCCCTTAAGTGCCTTGCATATGAAAGCCTCCGACTCGTTCAAAATTAAGGTGATATCACAATTATTTTGAGGAGAAACAGAATCAGACATTGCCCGTTCAAATACCTTAGAGCCGTTTAATTTGAATATACCGAAAAAATATTTTGAAAACTTAGGGCGAATTTAAATCCGAATATATGTCATTGGTAAAATCGTTTTGTCAAATGTTTTTCTAAGCTGTATAATATTTGACAAATCGGCTGTCTCGATTATTTTTTACCTAAGCCGAGCGTTTCAAATTTTTGAAATGGTTAATTTAACAGTATTTTTAAGGTATTCTGACATTTTGAATTTCAACAATTTGAAACCCTGCGGGATTTCCAATTTCACCACAGCTACTGCGTCAGATGCCGTTCCGCATAGATGACTATAGCGAAACAACATCTTCCTTGTATCTGCAGCAAACTTGAAAATCGCTCAACTTAGGTTTTATTTAAGTAGTGACAATTGGATGTTTCGAATTATAGTGGTTTATAGGAGTTCTAAATTTGTTTAACGGAGAGCTTTATGAAAACTGACACCAATAATAAAGATGATGCGATTATTCTTAGATGTCCGGAATGTCGCGCACAGTTAAAAGAACGGAGATCTCGTACGCCGGATAAATGTGAGATGATTTGCGGTGGGTGCGGGCAAAGTTTTGATGTGTGTGACCTTGAAACGCTGGATGCACTGAAAAAGCAGTCTTAAATAGTTTCCATCCATAAATGGTCTTTTTGCCCAATCCGCCGGTCGAAGATGCCGCGCTGGCGGTGAGGCGGACAAGTCTCTGTGCTTGTCCTGTAGAATGCGGAGCCTATTCCTCTGGGGTTATGCTCAAAAAATAATCCTCGGGATATCAATTATATGCCTGCCTGTCCCGTAGGTCTCCGTTTAAATATCGGAACAGGCCGGCAGATCGTACTGGGATGGTTATTTTTTTCGCATGCCTTCCGTCTTCGCCTGAAGGCTACGCCGGACAAGTGATCTTGAACAAAAACTCCAATTTCTGAATGGAAACTAAATGAGGGGTCGGGGAGTTTTTCTCCTAAATCCTTGGATATAGCGGAATGGATGATCTTTTTATAAATCGGATGCTGTCTGAGTGGCTTAGGGATCGTTAGAAAAAACAGGCGCAGACCGAAATCGTGTCTTTAAAAGAAATTTAAAATGATGCAGAGAACCTATTGATATTTCAAAGATAGTTTCCTGTTTTTTCTTTACGATCTCTTGCCACGAGTTCATGCGGTTTAAAAAAAGATTATCCATGTAGCGGTTGTTTAGAAAAACTCCCCGACCCCTCAACTAAATAGAGTTATTCCAGAAGCTCCTCAATGGCTTTTAGAAGTACGGGCAATTCAATAGGCTTGGTTAATGTTCGCTGTGCCCCAAACATTTTTGCTAAATTTAAATAATCCTGTGGCCCTAATCGACCGCCCCCTGAAATGGCGATGATTCTAATGTCCGGAAATTCTTTCTTCAACTCCTGGATGGTTTCTATTCCATCTTTTTCCGGCATAATGAGGTCCGTGATAATGAGATCCGTGGGGTTCTTCCGATAGAGTTTTATCCCCTCTTTACCGCCAGAAGCTTCGATAACCTCATATCCATTTCGCTCTATCATTTTTCGGAGCATTGTCCGAAACTGAATATCATCATCTATGATAAGAATATTTGCCATTACGTATTTTTTCCAGTTTCATCGATTTTGTGGCGCCTAAAGGTTTCTTTATGAAATTAGATTAGATGAGGTATCTTCTTATTTTAACAACCATATTCAAAATTTAATACCATAATAACAACCATATCAGACTCAGAGTCAAATGTAAAAGCTAAAAAATATCAATACTCTCTACCGGGCAGGTTACCCAGACGTCGTCGCCGATACCCATTTCATGACGGTTGAACGATTCTCTGGGGATCAATACATTTAGAGGTATTCCGGCATCAACAAGGACACGAATATTGAACTGCTCCTGGTTCAGCTGAATGATCTTGCCTTTTCGGGTGTTTTCTTCGGTACTGCATTTGTTTTGGCTGATCCTGACCTTGCCGGGTGAAATGGAAATCCGGTTCTGCCCAGTTTTTTCAGATCGTGTCCTTAATTTAAATCCGTTGGGAAGCATGCAATATTGGTGACCGTCTGCGCCGGGCTCGATGCGCGCGCTGAAGATATTTTCATATATGGATTTTGCCACCTTTCCCTCAAAGAGAAACAGGGTTTCATCTGCAAGCCTTGACGTCTGAACCACATCATGGGTGGTGAAAACAACTGAAATGCCCTTTATCTGATTGATCTCACGGATGATGCGTTCTATGGTAATCTGGTTTTCAACATCGACGCTGCTCATAGGTTCATCCAAAAGAATGACTTCCGGGGAACAAGCCAGTGCCCGGGCAATGGCCACCCTCTGGGTTTGACCCCCGGAAAGGGTGTGTGCCGCGGCAGCCCTGAACGATGCCATGCCAACCAGCTCCAGCAATTCATTGACGATTTCGCTTCGTCTTGCTTTGGGCGTGCTTCTGATTTTGAGGGGGAAATCGATGTTTTTATAGACCGTTGTGGTAAAGAGGATGGGATGTTGCTGAACCAGAACCACCTTGCGCCTCAGTTTCATCAGTCTGCCCATATTTGAATTGATTTGTTCCTGTTTGAACCAGATTTCACCGGAGGTTGGAGGCAAAAGAAAGGCCAGAATTTCAAGGAGTGTCGTTTTCCCTGAACCATTGGGTCCAAGAAGCCCGATCACCTTACCTTTTTGAATGGAAAGGCGTTTGAGGTCTAAAACGGCCTGTCCATCGTAGGCCTTGATAATGTTTTTGAGCTGGTAAAGCATGTTTAACTACTTCCGCGTCCTTTGCCCTGAAAATAATTGCAAAAGATATTGACGGCAAAACTGACACTTAAGAGAACGAGTCCCAGAGCCACGCTCAACACAAATTCCCCTTTGTCATATTCCAGGGCCATGGCCGTTGTCATGGTCCGGGTGAACCCCTTGGCATTTCCGCCAAGCATCATGCTGATTCCCACTTCTGCGATGACTCTTCCAAACGCCATGACCACGGCCGCCGTAATACCGAATCGCGCTTCACGGATGATCACCCATGCAGTTTGTCTGATATTTGCGCCAAGGGTCAAGGCGGCTTTCCGGTAACGGTCGTCAATACGGCTAACGGCGGAGACGGTCAGGGTGGTGACGATGGGAAAAATAAGGATGATCTGGCCGATGATCATGGCTTTCTGGGTATAAAGAAGGTCATAAGTGCCGAAAATACCTCTTCTTGAAATAAAGGCGTAGACAAACAGGCCGATAACCACCGTGGGCAAAGCGAGCAGGGTATTCAGTATGGTGATGACCAGCCGTTTCCCTCGAAATTCGGAAAAGGCAATTAAAAATCCAGCAGGGACGCCCAGCAACGCCGAAATGAATGTGGAAACCGAACTTACCTTCAAAGACACGTTCACAATCTCGATCAGGTTATGATCCAGCGTCCAGATCAAAAGCACCGCTGAGAAAAAACTATCGATTAAAAAATTCATAACAGGAATTTATTTTTTATAGAAAGCCACTATTTTGCATTCGGTACTGCATCCGGGAAAAAAGCCTGCCTTCCGGCAATCTTGTAACTTGCGATGAGGGCCTGTGTTTTTTCAGATACCAACCATTTGGCAAATTGGTCCGCCAGCTCAAATTTAACGTAAGGGAATTTTTTAGGGCTGACAGGGATAATACCATACGGGTTAAACAATTCCGGATCTCCCTGATAAAGGATGTCAAGGTCAAGACCAAGCTTCCTTCCATACTTGTATTTAAGGTATGTTCCCCGGTCCGAAAGGGTGTACGCCTGTTTTTCTTCCGCGAAAGTCAGTGTTTTTCCCATACCTTGGCCAATGGAGATGTAATTTTTTCCAGGTTCAAGGGGATACACAAAAGAAAGGGAACGTTTTTTGCCTTTCTTGATTATTTCGGAAGTCTCGGTTTTCAGATTTACGCCGCTGGCTTTCCAGATCGCCTGTTCCTTGATGTGGGTGCCGCTGTCATCCCCGCGGGAAATAAATTTTGCTTTAGTCAGGGCAATTTTTCTGAATGCACCGGCGGCATTGGGCGACCCTTTGATTCCAGCAGGATCATCGGTCGGTCCGAGAATCACGAAGTCATTGTGCATGACCCCCAAGCGATAGGCGCCGTAACCTTCAGAGATGAATTTTTCTTCCAGTGCTTTGGCGTGTACAAGAATCACATCTACGTTGCCTTCCATCCCGTCGCGGATGGCGGCCCCGGTTCCCTTGGGAAAAACTTTGACTTTGATACCGGTCTCTTTTGTGAATTCGGGAAGCAGGACATTCAACAGTCCGGAATTCTCCGTGCTCGTGGTTGTGGACATCTTGATGATCTTTGATTCTCCTCTGACCGTAAAAGGGAGAAGCAAAAGGGCAAGGAAAATCAGAATCACAGGACCCGTTCTTTTACTCAAATCGTTCCACTTACAGTCCATAGTTACACCTCTTTCAACATATTCCGGATCAAAAGGTAATTAATTCGCATTTAAAAAAGCGATTCGGTACTTTAAACGAAAATGAATTTGAATGTATGTGTTCACAGTATGTGCCTCCTCGTTTCACTCCGGTGTCTACGTGTCTGGTCATTTCAATGACTTAGCAGCGGGGGCATTCCTGCCCCCTCCGCGTTCTCCCGCAAAAAACATGCGGGAGCCGCGGTCTCCCCCACGGCTAAGTCATTGAAATAACGAAGCCACTACGCCAATGCCGTTACACGAGGAAGCACATCCTGTGAACACATATACTTGAACCATAGTGTCTTGTTTTTTACTCATTTCTGGGGAAAAACCATTTTTGAGCAGAGGCTCATATCATAACCTTTCAGGTCTTGAGCCAGCTCCTTAAAGGCGACTTCAGGTAAAAGTCCTAAAAAGAGTTGCACGCCTTTTTCGAAAAAACGGTCCTTGAGAATCAAAAAATCAAAGCGCTCCCAGCGCAAGGGTATAAAATCAAGATCCAGCAGACCGGCCACTGCCTGGATTCCGGGACCTGCATCCGCTCTGCCGGACAATACCTCAAGCCCCACATCCAGGTGTCGCTGAACCTCCAGCTGATATCCTTTGATCCGGTCTCCTATGATTTCAGCCTTTTTAAGTTCTCCGTCAAAGAGCAACCGGGTTCCGGTGCCCAAAGGTCTATTGACGATCTTTATGCCGGGTTTCCCTAAATCGGCGACGTTTTGAATCCTTTTTGGATTCCCCTTGGCGACCAGAATACCTTGCTGCCGTTGACAGAAATTGACCACTGCCGGCAACTGTACCAGTTCCTCTTTGGCAAAGCCGAAATTATAGTCCTGTCCGTTTTCCTGAAGCAGATGGCTCGATGCAATATGGCACAGATTGCGCCGGAGCGCCCGAATTCCTCCCATGCTTCCCAGGTTTCCAAAAACCGCTAAATGCTCGGGATGCAGGCGATTGAACAGGGAAATCGTACGATCAAGAAGAATATCGTTGCTCCCGGTGATGATCAGAAGGCCCTGATATGGGGGTAAAGGAACCGTTGGTTTCGGATAGTTGATGGTCTCATTCTCCAGCCACTGTTCTACCAGATAACGCGGAAAAAGCCATTTTCCCGTCACTTTGGTTGCCGGCAATCCCTTTTCTGAAACCAGGGTGTACACCATTTTTTCATTTACTCCCAGAAATTGGGCCACCTCTTTTGTGGATAGAAATTTTTTCATGTTGTTTTGCTTTTTTGATGGTTGTTCATAAAATATCCCAATTAGATGTTTTAAGGTATAGTTTCCATGGTACTGTGTGTCAATATTTTTCAACCAATTTTATGAACTTATATTAACCAATACCAACCAAAAAGCCATCATTGTCTCTTTTCTTCCTCAATATTTTCATTCCACCTCCGGTAAATTTAACCGGATCGCCGTTATAGGGCGACAAGGATCCGAACATTCCTTAGGATTTCGATCAAGCGGCACGGCAAGCACCCATGCTTTAATGTTATAATTGGTAATTTAGAGTTATAAACTGTAAAACAAATTATAACAATATGAAATCATTGACATATTTAATAATTAGGGTTATTTGCTGGTGGAATTTAATGTGAGTTTTATGGTTAAAATGGCTGAAAATGAGTCGGTTTTGGTACCTGCAATCACTTGGATACGGAGGCGATGGATGAAAAGGGGATTAATATGGGTTTCGGTTTTTCTGGTCATCGGAACGTGGCTGGGTTTTCCTCAAAGCGGATTTTCAGAAACAGAATCACAACAGACGGCGGCATATACCCTGGGCGAAGTGGTGGTTACCGGCGAACGGGTGGGTGTGGAGTCCATCGGTACGGTGCGGGAAATTACTGCCCACGACATCGCCCTGCGTCATGCGCGAAACCTGAACCAGGCCCTGGAACTGCTGCCCGGGCTGGACATCCGTACAGCAACCGACGGCATTCCGCGAGTCGATTTGAGGGGGTTTCGATCACGGCACGTGCTGCTTTTGTTGAATGGAATTCCATTTAATTCCGCTTTTGACGGTCAGTTCGATCCGAGTATCATCCCGGTGGAAAACATCGCCAAAATCAAAGTGTCCTACGGCAATAACTCGGTGTTATACGGCCAGGGCGGACTCGGCGGGGTCATCAACGTTATTACCAAAAAGGGGACCGAGGGCATTCAGGGAAATGTAAAGCTGGAAACCGGAGCGCGGAACCGAAACCTGGGAAGCTTTAGCGTCTCAGGCGCCAAAGACCGGTTTGACGCTTTTGTCAGCGGCAGTGCGCTGGACAGCGACGGCTTTGTCTTGGCCAATGATTTTGAGGCCACTTCAGAGGAAGACGGCGGCTTGAGGGAAAACAGCGATAGAAAACAAAAAAACCTTTTTGGCAACGTCGGGTATGCTCCAAATGATATCTGGGACATCGGGCTGGTTGCCAACACCATCCGGGGCGAATTCGGTAAGCCGCCGATTACCATTAACGACAACACGGACATTTTCGCCAGCAGCCCCAAGTATGATCGAATTGACAATTACGACGGCTTTTCCGGACAGATTTCCGTGAACGGCAATCTACCGGGTCCTTTTGGTGTGCGCGGATGGCTCTTTGCCAATCGACTGGATGAAGATGAGAACCGTTATGATGACAACCAGTACGATTCCATGGACGATCCAACCGTAAAAGGCACCTATGCCCTGAAGAACACCACCAAAATCTATGGCGGTACGCTGCAAACTTCCGCTGACCTTGAAACCATGGGCCTTTTTACTGTGGCATTGAGCGGTGAACAGCAGGCCTTCGAGTCCAATGGTATTATCCGTGACGTTACGTCCGGAGGTGGCGGCGGTGGCGGAGGAGGCGGCGGTGGCGGAGGTGGAGGCGGCGGTGGTGGTGCCACGACCTACAACACCCGAGATTTCAGCGAGGACCGGTCGGTTAAGATCTATTCTGCTGCCATTGAATACGAGGTGTCATTGTTTGATCGGTTCGGCCTGGTGCTCGGCTACAGTCATCACTGGTTTGAAAAAGATAACGGCGACAGTGACGATGATTACGGTTTTCTCGCGGGCGCACATTACGATGTTTTTGAAAATACCCGCATTAGAGGTTCCGCGGCCCGCAAAATCCGGTTTCCATCCATTCGCCAGCTTTACGAGGAAGATACCGGGAATCCGGACTTAAAGCCCGAAAAGTCTTACAATTACGAACTGGGAATTGAGCAGCGGCTTTTTGAACGCACCACACTTTCGCTGACCGGATTTTATATTGATGTTCAGGATTACATTGAAAAGGCAGATTCCACAGATACTTTCGAAAACAACGAAAAGTATCGTTTTCAAGGCGTGGAATTGACCGCACAGACGCAGTATTTTAAAAACCTCTTGCTGCGTGCCGGTTACACGTTTATGGATACCAAAGACAAGTCCCCCGATACCGAAAAGGACGAATTGCAATACAGACCGGAACACAAGCTGACGTTTGAAACCCAATATGTTTTCGGTTTCGGGCTTTCCGCTTATGCCAGCGTCATGTACGTGGCTGACCAGTACTTTTATTCCCGGAATACACCGCTACAAAAGCGAAAACTGAACGACTATACTGTGGTGGATTTCAAACTGGACCAGGCTTTTCTGAAAAAGCGGTTGCATCTTTATCTGGGCGTGGACAATCTGTTTGACCGGGATTATGAAGAGGCCTACGGCTTTCCCCGGCCGGGAAGAACCTTGTATGTTGGAACTATATATCATTTTTAAGGAGAACACGATGAAACAAATATTCTTGGTTGTTGTTGCGATAATAGGTTTCCATATGCCGGCATATGCGCTTTCAGAACATGAAGTTGTTTCCATTCAAATTCCGGACATGCGATTCTACGCTGTAAAAGCCATTACGCCTGTGCCAAAAGATCGAATGGATCTGCTTGCTGCCGGACAGATCAAACAAAAAGATCGAAATGATGGATTGATCATGGCATTTTCGATGATTAACGGTAAATACAAAGAACTTAGCCGGGAGGTTTTCTGTATCGGACCCAAAAGTGCCGACAATAAAACCCGAATCCGTTCTCTAGTTTGCATCAAAGCGCCATCAACCAACCAATACCTTGTCGTTGTCAACGGAAAAGCCGGCCCTGAAAACCGAGAGGTCGGTTTTATCCGTTCCTATGCGTTTAATGGTGCATTCCATCTAAAAGACAGCATCGAGTTTTCGGACCCCAAAACGTCATATACCCATGGATTCTCGCTCATTCAGGCTGACATCAATAAAGATGGGAAAAATGAGATTATTTGCGGTGGTTTTTCAGGAAGTAATGACCGGGATCATGCCGACATCAGGATTTTTTCAATTGGAGAACACGGACACCTTTCCCGGATAAAAGGATTTCAGACAAATCAATTAAATACCTATCAGCTGCGGGTAAATGCTTTGGCTGCGGGAGACCTGAACCAAGACGGCACGCCGGAAGTTGTAGCCGCCGGCCGAACCGTTGAAAACGATATCGAACATGCTGCCCTTGCCGTTTTTTCAGATCAGACCCTGATTTGGAAAAAACTGAATGATCTCGGTACCTGCCGGTACCGGTATGCCATGGTTACAGACATGACCGGAGACGGACACCCGGAACTGGTTCTTGGCGGACGCATTGATCAGGGGGGTACATCCTATGCGCTGCTGGATATCTGGCAGGCACATGACAAGGATATGAACCTCATCTCGCGATACCGCTTTACCGGAGCCGGTTCTACACGATTGCGGGTAGTGGAACCGATGCCAGCAGGGTTCCCAGGACGTCTGATCATCGGCGGGCGCCAGGAAACCATCCATAATGGCCGCATGAAATGGAAAGGGTTTCTCCAGCAGGTGGCATTCGAATCCGGCGCCATGTTCCCTTGCTCAAAACCGGTTATCCTGGATAAGGACTGGGAAACCCGGGTTCGGACCATGGACATTTCCAATAACGCTCTGATTATTGCAGGATTTACGGAAGACAAAACCAAGGAATCCACAGCCTTTATTTCAATTTATCCATTGAAATAACAACGCACCTGAAAAATTCGGGTTAAATCAGGCTAGGGCATTCTTTTTTTAAAATAATCCTATAAAAGGTAAAAAACCGGATCACGGTCGGGGGTTGTTTCAGCCCATTAATTGCCGCCCTCCCGCTGAGGCCCCGGATGACGAATATCCCTTCTGGCTGACCACCGGAACCATCTTTACCCACTATCTTACCAGCACCATGACCCGAAGATGCTCCACTCTCAATCTTGAGAATCTCGGAGTGTTCATCGAAATCAGAGATAGCCGTTTCAAGAAGATGCTATGCACAGGTTGGAGAAAACTGGTTTGAAAAACAGTTAAAACAGTGTTAGATCCGTTAAATATCTCAGTTTGACAAATTTGTGTGGGCGTGGCAAGTAACATGAAATTCTTACGTGACAAGCATGCCGCAATATTACGTATTTCGGCTGAGGACTATCGGTTGAGGATTATATGTTATTTCCGATATCAGGGGTTGAAGTAAATCCGATCATTCCCTTCATGGTGGCTTTTTTTGTTTCTTTTTTCACGTCTATGGGCGGAGTCTCCGGCGCATTTCTCCTTTTGCCTTTTCAGGTGAGTTTTTTGGGTTATACCGCGCCATCGGTCAGCGGAACCAATCAAGTTTTCAACATCGTGGCCATTCCAAGCGGCGTTTATAGGTACATCAAAGAAGGCCGAATGCTCTGGCCGTTAACATGGGCCGTCATTATCGGCACCTTACCGGGAGTTTTTATCGGTGCGTGGGTTCGGATCGAATATTTGCCGAATCCTAAAAATTTCAAATTTTTTGTCGGTGTTGTTCTTCTGTATATTGGTTGGCGCTTGTTAGTGGACGTCGTTA
>Ga0307423_1002141_pt1 | contig 11284 bp, 8 predicted proteins | sample SalMarWE160310MG_FD_202154 | JGI IMG/M metagenome (GOLD analysis project Ga0307423, IMG submission 202154) | Salt marsh sediment microbial communities from the Plum Island Ecosystem LTER, Massachusetts, United States - WE1603-10 | ecosystem: Environmental > Aquatic > Marine > Intertidal zone >...
CTGACTGGCGGCGCCGTGACCATGAGAATGTCACCCTGTTTACCGACGGTCTCGCGCGTCTGTTCACACTGCCCGTGCCGGGACGGGGACTGGCTACCGGCGCCGGTATGGTGGCGCTTGACCTGCTACCGCCGGCCAAGCGCCTGCTGACCCGGCTGACCATGGGCCGCTCCGGGCGCATGCCGCGGCTGTCGCGCGGGCTGCCCCTGTGACCCGGGGCCTCGACGCAGGTTGCCGGGTGCGCGCCCTGCACCGTTGCTGGCGCGTGACACGCACCCTGCGGCTGTTTGCCGGGTACACTCCGTGTACCATTGTCGGTGCGTATAACGCACCCTGCGTCTGACTCAGTGGGTAAAACGCAGCCTGTGTGTGAATCGTTCTTTCCGGCAGTAGCCGGTGTGATTCTTTATGGAACAGTTTGAAGTCATCATCATCGGCGGTGGCATCGTGGGCAGCGCCGCGGCGTGTGCACTGGGTGATGCCGGCATGCGCGTGGCGGTGGTCGAGGCACGCGCGGCTCGCTCCGACGCGCCGGAACGTGATTCGCGCAGGTACGCCATCACGCGTGCCTCCGAGCGGATCTTCCGTGCCCTTGAGGTCTGGGATGCCATTGCGGCTGAAGACCCCTGCGCGTTTACTGACATGGAAGTCTGGGATGCCGTCGGCAACGGCAGGCTGCACTTCGACTGTGCCGAGCTCGGCGAGCCATGCCTGGGCTATATCCTGGAGCCGCGCATCATTACAGCCGCGCTGCGGACCGGCCTGCAAACACGGTCCACGGTCAGCGTATTCAGCCCGGCCAGCTGCACGGCCCTGAACAGTGCTGGCACGCACATCGAGGTCATACTCGATGACGAGCGTGCGCTCGCCGCCAGCCTGGTGGTCGCAGCGGACGGTGCGCGCTCGCCGGTGCGCACCCTGCTGGGCATCGATACGCGCAGCCGGGACTATGACCAGAGCAGCCTGGTGGCGCTGGTGCGCACGGACGAGCCGCACCGCAATACGGCCTGGCAACGTTTTCTGCCGGGCGGGCCGCTGGCGTTTCTGCCCATGGCGAATGGCTGGTGCTCCATCGTCTGGACGCTGCCGGCCGCCGACATCAACGGCATGCTGTCCCTGGCAGAGGATGACTTTCACGCCGCGCTGGGTACGGCCTTTGATCACAGGCTGGGCGCCATCGTCGAATCAGGGCCGCGCACGGCCTGGCCCTTGCGACGCCAGCATGCCGGGCACTATGTCATCGAGCGTGCCGCACTGGTCGGTGACGCCGCGCATACCATACATCCCCTTGCCGGGCAGGGTGTCAATCTTGGCCTGCTGGATGCGGCGGCGCTGAGCGAGGTCGTCCTGGATTCGATCCATCAGGGCCGGGACCCGGGGTCGCTGCGCACCCTGCGCCGCTATGAGCGCTGGCGGCGCGGCGACAATCTGCTGATGATGTCGGCAATGGACGGCATCAACCGCCTGTTCAGCAATGCCAGCCCGCTGCTGGGACAGGTGCGCAGCCGCGGCCTGGATGCCGTCAACCATGCCGGGACGCTGCGGCAGCTGTTCATGCGTCATGCCATGGGGCTGGGCGGTGATCTGCCGGCACTGGCACGCGTGCGGCAGGTGCCATTGCCGTCGGCGTGAGTCCTGCACCGGCGCCATCCCCGCACGATATGGGGCTTTTGTCCGGACCCGCGGGGCCGCCAGCCGCCGCGAATCTGGAACTCGGGCGCCGGCAGGAGTATATTTGCACCTCAACGTAACTCTGCTGCAGGAGAGTGTGCCGCCCGACAGGCCAGGCACCGCCGAAGGCGCAACACGCCAGGAAACGCTCAGGCAAAAGGACTGTGGCAGATGTTGACTCTGGAGAGCGGCCCACATGGCGGCCCACCGAAGGGGACGGGTGATCCGCTGTGCGGCCCACCTACACTCTCAGGTCACCGGACAGAGGGGCGACGGACAGGAAGCTGCCGTCGCCTTTTTTATGCCTGCGGGTGAACTGTTAATTTAGAGAACGAGTGACTATGCCAAATCGAACACCCTTGTACGATGAACATATCGCCGACGGCGGCAAGATGGTCGATTTCGCCGGCTGGCAAATGCCGATCAGCTACGGATCGCAGCTCGAGGAGCACAACAACGTGCGCAGCGATGCCGGCATGTTCGATGTCTCGCACATGGTCGTGGTCGACCTGACCGGGGAACGCACCCGTGAATTCCTGCGCTTCCTGCTGGCCAACAATGTCGATCGTCTGAAAGATACCGGCAAGGCGCTCTACAGCTGCATGCTCAACGAGGACGGCGGCGTGATTGATGACCTGATCGTCTATTTCATCCGGGATGATTTTTTCCGCATGGTGGTCAACGCCGGTACCCGTGCCAAGGATCTTGCCTGGCTCGAACAGCATTCGGTCGATTTCAGCGTGACGGTGACCGAGCGACCGGAGCTGGCCATGATTGCCATCCAGGGGCCGAATGCGCGTGCCAAGACCCTGCCGCTGCTGAGTGGCGCGGCGCGTACGGCTGCGGGTGAGCTGCAACCGTTTTTCGGCATGTTTGACGGCGACTGGTTCATCGCCCGGACCGGCTACACCGGCGAGGACGGTTTCGAGATCATGCTGCCGGCCGAACAGGCTGCCGATTTCTGGGGTCGCCTGCGTGCTGCCGGGGTACGCCCGACAGGGCTGGGTGCGCGCGATACCTTGCGCCTCGAGGCCGGCATGAACCTGTATGGTTCTGACATGGACGAGACGGTCAGCCCGCTGGAAGCAGGGCTGGGCTGGACCGTGGCCTGGGAACCGGCCGAGCGTGATTTCATCGGGCGCAAGGCGCTGGAGCGACAACGCGCCGCGGGTGTGAGCCAGAAACTGGTTGGCCTGCTGCTGGCAGACAAGGGCGTGCTGCGCAACCATCAGAAAGTGGTGACCGGCCGGGGCGAGGGCGAGATCACCAGCGGCAGCTTCTCGCCGACGCTGCAGCGCGCCATCGCGTTTGCACGGATCCCGAAGGACGCCGGTGACAGCTGCCAGGTCGAGATGCGCGGCAAGCTGATGAGTGCGCGCGTGGTGAAGCTGCCGTTTGTCAGGAACGGCAAGGCGCAGATCGAGCTGTAATCTTTTTCAAACCAGCGCCAGGAGGCTGCCGGATTCAGGTGATCGTTGTCGGCATGGCGGGAAAGCAGGAACAGGTTTTCACGATTTCGGGGCGCATGGTGATACCACGCAACGGGACATCGGGAAATCCGGGCCGCTCCTCCCGCCAGCGCAGCAGGTCAAACCTGAATCGCGCAGACTCCTGGCTGAACGAACCAGTGAGGCGAGCATGAGCAATATCCCGGTTGAACTTAAATATACAAAGACCCACGAATGGGCGCGTCATAACGATGACGGCAGTGTAACCATCGGTATCACGGACAGCGCGCAGGACCAGCTGGGTGACATGGTCTACATCGAGGTGCCGGAAGTGGGCCAGGCGGTCATTGCACAGGAGGCCTGCGCCGTGGTCGAGTCGGTCAAGGCGGCTTCCGATGTCTATGCGCCGCTCACCGGCGAAGTGGTCGAGGTGAACACGGGTCTGGCAGACACCCCGGAGACCGTTAACCAGGATGCCTACGGGGCAGGCTGGCTGTTCCGCATCCAGCCGTCGGATGCCGGCGATATCGACGCGCTGATGGACAGCGAGGCCTATGCCGGCTTCCTGGAAGCAGAGGCGCATTGAGCGGTGCGGGCCAGGCCACGTCACCACTATTGAATACGAATTTCCGGAAGCACAGATACCATGCCATTTATTCCCCATACCGAAGCCGATGTGAAGGACATGCTGGCCACCATTGGTGCCGGTGACATCGAATCCCTGTTTGATGAAATTCCCGCCAACCTGCGCACGGGCAAGCTGGACGGTGTGCCGCACGGGATGAACGAACAGGAAATCTCGCGGCTCATGATGGAACGTGCCGAGCAGGACGGCCGGCCGCTGTGCTTCATGGGTGCCGGTGCCTACGATCATCATATCCCGGCCGCGGTATGGGAGATCACCACGCGTGGCGAATTCTACAGCGCCTACACACCCTACCAGGCGGAGGCCAGCCAGGGCACGCTGCAGCTGATCTACGAATTCCAGACCATGATGGCCGGCCTGACCGGTCTGGATGTCTCCAATGCCTCCCTGTACGACGGTGCGTCCGGCCTCGCCGAGGCGGTGTTGATGGCGATACGCGGCAACCGCAAGTCGAAATCCCACCGTGTCCTGGTCCCCACCACGGTGCATCCGCACTACCGCAAGACGGCGCACACCATCGTCAGGAACCAGGGCATCGAACTGGTCGAACTCCCGTATTGTCCGTACGGGGGCAACACGCTGCTTGACGCGCTGCAACCGTATGCGGGGCAGGACATCGCCGCAGTGGTTATCCAGCAGCCGAACTTCTTCGGCATCCTGGAAGATGTCGACGCACTGACTGACTGGGCGCATGCGCAGGGCGCACTGGTGATCGGCATCGCCAACCCGATGTCGCTGGCACTGCTCAAGCCGCCGGGCCGCTGGGGCGGAACAGGCGCGGACATTGCCTGCGGCGAGGGCCAGCCGCTGGGTGTGCCGATGATGGGCGGTGGCCCCTATTTCGGCTACATGTGCTGCAAGATCGACCTCGTCAGGCAGATGCCCGGGCGTATCGTCGGTCGTACCATCGACCGCGACGGGCGGGAAGGTTTTACCCTGACGCTGCAGGCGCGCGAACAGCATATCCGCCGTTCCAAGGCGACCTCCAATATCTGTACCAACCAGGGGCTGCTGGTTACCGCCGCAACGATTTACATGGCGCTGCTGGGTGCGGAAGGCCTCAGGCGTGTCGCGCTGGCCTGCCACGACAATACCCGCAAGCTGGTGGCCGCGCTGACGGCGAATGACGGCGTGGAGCCGGTCTTCAACCGGCCGTATTTCCACGAGGTCCCGCTGCACCTGTCACTGCCGGTGGAGAGTGTTGCGCGCTCGCTGCATGCACACAACATCCTGCCGGGGTATATCCTGTCGAAGGAATACCCCGAGCTGGCTGATACCCTGCTGGTATGCGCCACGGAAGTGCGGACCGACGCAGACATCGAGACCTATGCCGGGCACCTGAGCCGCGTGATCGCGGCACAGACGGCGGCGGGGTGCCCGGTAAAACCCAAAATGGCCTAGGAAAACGTTAAGTAATTCGTCATTGCGAGGAACGCAGTGACGAAGCAATCTCCAGCCGGTTGATGATGAATTGAAAAGATTGCTTCGCAACTGGCGCACTGACGGGATGTATGAAATTGCCGGAAATTACCTGGTACAGGCATTTTCATGAAATACACAGATACGGAATCGGGAGGAGAACAATGGCGAAAATTACCCTGAATGGAACCGCGTGCAACACCAGCGGTGAATTACCGGCAGTGGGCAGCAAGGCGCCCGACTTTCATCTGGTAGACAGCAAGCTTAACGATGTCAGCCTCGCTGATTACAAGGGCAGGAAAATCGTCATGAATATCGTGCCGAGCCTGGACACGCCAACCTGTGCCACGTCCACCATCAAGTTCAATGCCCATGCCGCGGTGCATCATGATGCCGTGGTACTGGTCATCTCCGCCGACCTGCCGTTCGCGCAGGGCCGTTTTTGCGGGGCCGAGGGACTCGAGAACGTCATCACGCTGTCGATGATGCGCACGCGCGCCTTTGCCAAGGATTACGGTGTGCTGATAACCGACGGGCCGCTGGCCGGAATTACCGCGCGTGCGGTGGTGGTAGTGGATACCGATGGCACGGTGAAGTACACCCAGCTGGTACCGGAAATCGCCGACGAGCCGGATTACGAGGCGGCACTGGCGGTTTTATAAACGAGAGTAGGAGCGCAGGCATGCGCGAACTGCCATGGTTGTTCGCGCATGCCCGCGCTCCTACATTAAATATTCTGGATGCAATTGACTATGCTGATATTCGAACACTCCCGCGCCGGACGTCGCGCACAGGCCCAGGCTCCGCATCAGGCTGCCGCAGCGCCGGACATCCCGGCCGTGCTGCTGCGCGATGAGCCGCCGCTGCTGCCGTCGGTTTCCGAATTGCAGGTGGTGCGCCACTACACGCGCCTGTCGCAGAAGAATTTCTCCATCGACACCCAGTTCTACCCGCTCGGTTCCTGCACCATGAAATACAACCCCCGCGCCTGCAACCGGCTCGCCATGCTGCCGGGATTCCTGGCGCGCCACCCGCTGGCCCCGGATCCGATGGGGCAGGGTTTCCTCGCCTGCATGTACGAACTGCAGGAAATTCTCAAGGAGGTGACCGGTATGCCGGCCGTGTCGCTCTCGCCGGCGGCGGGTGCGCAGGGTGAATTCGCCGGTGTCGCCATGATCCGCGCCTATCACGATGCACGCGGCGACAGCGCGCGCACGGAAATCCTGGTGCCGGATGCCGCGCATGGCACCAATCCGGCCACCGCGGTGATGTGCGGCTACAAGGTGCGCGAGATTCCTACCGACCGCCAGGGCGACGTGGACCTGGAGGCGCTGCGCGGTGCGGTGGGGCCGCAAACCGCGGGTATCATGCTGACCAACCCGTCCACGCTGGGCGTTTTCGAGCGCCGCATCGTGGAGATCGCCACCCTGATCCACGAGGTCGGCGGCCTGCTGTACTATGACGGTGCCAATCTGAACGCGATCCTCGGCAAGGTGCGTCCGGGTGACATGGGTTTCGATGTCATCCACATGAACCTGCACAAGACCTTCTCCACACCGCATGGCGGCGGTGGTCCGGGCGCCGGCCCGGTGGGGGTGAGCAAGCGCCTGGAACCGTACCTGCCGGTGCCGATAGTGGGCTTCGACGGTGACGAGTATTACTGGATCACCGAGGACGTGCGCCCGCACAGCATCGGCCGGCTGTCCGCCTTCATGGGAAATGCCGGGGTGCTGATGCGCGCCTACATCTACGCCCGCATGCTGGGTCGCGAGGGCATGCAGCGGGTTGCCGACTATGCCACGCTGAACGCCAATTACCTCATGGCCCGGCTGAGTGCGGCGGGCTTCGATTTGGCATATCCGGGGCGGCGGGCAACGCATGAATTCATCATTACCCTGAAACGCCAGCACAAGGAGCTGGACATCAGCGCGATGGATTTTGCCAAGCGGCTGCTCGATTACAACTTTCATGCGCCGACTACCTATTTCCCGCTGCTGGTGCCGGAATGTCTGCTGATCGAACCGACCGAGACCGAGGCCAGGGAGGAGCTGGACGGCTTCGTGGATGCGATGATCCGCATCCAGCAGGAAGCCGAGAACAGTCCTGAGCTGCTCAGGGAGGCGCCGCACACCCAGCCGGTGCGTCGTCTGGATGAAGTGCGTGCCGCCAAGCAGCTTGACCTGGTCTGGCGCCCAGTGACGGCATCGTCGTGAGTCGGGCTCGCCGGGCGCAACCCGGCAAGCTTGCCGGTAACTAAATGGCCACGGACGAACACGGAAACAACCAATGCATGGCGCATTGAACATGAGGCATGAAATCATCATTGTAGGAGCGCATCTCATGCGCGATTCAAATGGCCACGGAATAACACGGAAACATACATTGCAGGATGCATCATTGCGTGATGTGTGGATTGAAGGCGCAGGCATTGATCAACACATGCAAGCCTCGGCCTCCTCTGGAGGCGGCTGGCGCCGTTGCGTCCTGGCGCGCGATGTTTTACACGGCCCGCGTGTGCTCCTGCCGATGAGCCGCGGCATTCAATAAAAAGGGAGATAGAAATGTCAGCACTGATCTGCGGTTCGTTCGCCTATGACACCATCATGGTGTTCAAGGACAGGTTCAAGAACCATATCCTGCCCGACAAGGTACATATCCTGAACGTCGCCTTCCACGTTCCCGAGATGCGGCGCGAGTTCGGCGGCTGTGCCGGCAATATCGCCTATAATCTGAACCTGCTCGGCGGCGACCCGGTGCCGATGGGTGCGGTCGGCGTGGACTTCGGTCCCTATGCCGACTGGCTCGATTTCAATGGCATCGACCGGACGCATGTCGTGGCGCTGGAAGGCCACTACACGGCGCAGGCCTTCATCACCACCGACATGGACGACAACCAGATCACGGCCTTTCACCCGGGGGCGATGGACGAGGCGCACTGCAACAGTGTGAGCGCCGCCGGTGGTATCAACATCGGCATGGTCTCGCCCGACGGTCGCCAGGCCATGATCGATCATGCGGACCAGTTTGCCGAGGCGGGCATCCCGTTCATCTTCGACCCGGGGCAGGGACTGCCGCTGTTCGGCGGCGAGGATCTGCGGCATTTCATCGACAAGGCCACCTGGGTGTGTGTCAACGACTACGAGTGCGAACTGTTGCAGGAGCGCACCGGCATGTCCCCGCACGAGATTGCCGAGCAGGTCGATGCGCTGATCGTTACGCTGGGAGGCGAGGGTTCGCATATCTACACCCGAAGCCAGCGCATCGAAATTCCACCGGCAAAGGTTCGCGAAGTGATCGATCCGACCGGTTGCGGCGACGCCTATCGCGGGGGGCTGCTGTACGGGTTGCTGAACAGGCTGGACTGGGAAATCACGGGCCGGATTGCTGCCGTGATGGGCGCTATCAAGATCGAACACCACGGAACACAGAACCACCGCTTCACCATGGACGATTTCAGGGAGCGTTTCCGCGCGAGTTTCGGTGCCGAGCTTGGCTAGCCCGCATTTCTCAGCGGGTGGCGGTTGCACGACAGAATCAACTGAAATTATGCAAGTGATGCCAATTCAGCTGCGAACAGTCTGTTATCGGCTGGTGCCTGTCCCGGTGAGAAATGCGGGCTGGCTATAAAGGCCACCGTCCCTGGCGGCAGACTTCTCCTGTATCGCACCACACGACAGGCTTATTCAGGCACGGGCCGTGCCCTGCGGAAATAGCCCGGCCAGCCCAGTACAAAGTTACTGCCGGCCTCCGGTCATGTCGCACCCGCGAGCGCTCGCAAGGTCTGCCCGGCCGGTTCAGACGGGCTGAAATGTATATTCCGTTGGAGCCTGCGTTGATTGGCTGCCATCCAGGCACACGGAAAAGTGATGCGTTCGTCCGAGCACCCGGCGCGCAAAAGCGGACATGGTGTGACACTTTCAGTCGAATGTCTTCCCCGCCAGCAGGACCTCGAGCCTGTCGATGGCCGTGTTGACCGTCGCCGTATGCCTGGACAGTATCGCGGTGTGCAGGGTCCTGAATGCGGTGCTGAACTCGTCGAGTTTGAAGTAGTCAACCACGCCCTTGAGCTGGTGCAGTTGTTCCTGCAGCGCCGTCTGGTCTCCGGTAGCGTATGCCTTGCGCAGGGCCTGCAGCCCTGTGTCCAGTTCCTCACGCAACCGCTGGCGGAATTCGGGTGTCAGGCAGATACATGCCTGTGCTGTCTCCGGTGCATCGGCATCCCGGGTTGTCCCGGCTGTATCAGGCCCCGGCCTTGCCCGGGCACCGGGATGACGCCACCGCTGCAGCATGTCGACAAGCTTTTGATCGGAGACCGGCTTGTAGAGACAGTCGTCGACACCCGGCCCGACGAGATCGTGTTGCTGTTCTGTAAATACGTCAGCCGTCAGTGCAATGACCGGTGTCAGCCTGTTTACACCCTGCCTGATGTTGGCTGTTGCCTCGATTCCACCCATGACCGGCATATGGATGTCCATGAAGATGATGTCGTACCTGTGCGCGCCGGCCAGCTTGCAGGCCTCTCTTCCATCGATGGCGAGCGTCGCCGTGACCCCGTGATCCTCGAGTAACCGGCTGAACAGGTCACGGTTGAAGCGATTGTCCTCGACAACCAGTACATCCAGACCGGCCAGACTCTCTGCAGCGTCGGGCCGGACGGCCGTCGCGGCGGTCACTGATTCAGCTGCCGGTTTGTCGGGCAGCTTCAGCAATGACCTGACCGTACGCAGCAACAGGTCGCTCCTGGCCGGCTTGGTCAGGACACGGCAATTGGCCATGCAGTCAGAGTCGGGTGCCGGCTCGCCGATTTCGGCGCTGACAACGAACAGTGTCGGCAATGTCATGCCCGTTTTGTATTCCCTGCACATGTCATTGCAGGACTGCTTGTCAAACTCCTTGTAGGACAGTCCCATCACCAGCAGGTCATAGTGTTTTCCAGTCGGACCCGTGTCGTCAAGCATCTGTTGCAGCCTGTCACGGTCGGAGGTGTTGAAGACCGACGCACCCCAGGTGATGAAGCGGTTGCGCAGCGCACGCAGCGAGAACGGGTTGCTGTCATAGACCAGCACCTTGCTCCCTGCCAGGTGGTACTTGGGCAGGGCATTGTCTCCATCCACGCGCTGCGACGGTATCGTGAAGCTGAACGTGGATCCGCTGCCTTGCCTGCTGCTGACAGTGATTTTTCCGCCCAGCAGTTCAACCAGTTTCTTGCTGATCGAGAGTCCCAGTCCGGTACCGCCATACTCGCGGCTTATGGAGACATCCGCCTGGATGAAGGGGTCGAATATCTGCTCCAGCTGGCTGTCGCTGAGCCCCATACCGGTATCACTGACGGCGACCCTGACGGTTACGGAATCAGCCGTGGAGTCGAGCAGCGAAACATCGATGACAACGTGGCCGCGCCGGGTGAACTTGATCGCATTGGCGGCGAGGTTGGTGAGTACCTGGCTTATCCGGTTCGGGTCGCTGGTAATGTACTGCGGGACGTCCGAGTGGATATACAGCACCAGTTCAAGCTGCTTTTCATGTGCCGATGCAACGAGCATGCTGACGACGTTCTCCAGGCAGTCATGCAGGTTGAATGACGTCTGTTCCAGCTTCAGGGTGTCCGACTCCAGCCGCGTATAGCCGAGGATGTCCTCGATCACCAGCAACAGCTGTGATGCAGCCTGGCTGACGGTGCGTATATATTCCTGCTGGTTTTCGGACAGGCGGGTTTTCCCCAGCAGTTCGTTGAAGCCGATGATGGCATTCAGCGGGGTGCGGATTTCATGGCTCATCCTGGCAAGGAAGTCCAACTTCGCCTTGGCAGCGCGCACGGCCTGGTTACGTGCAAGATCGAGCTCGATATTCTTGGCCTCCAGCTCGGTCACCGTGCCTTGCAGTGCAACCGTGGCCGCCTCGACTTCACCTATCAGCTTGTCCTGTGCATCCTGCAGGGAATCCGCCATCTGGTTGATGCCGGTCTCCAGGCTGCCCAGTTCGCCCGGCGACCCCTGCTGGCAGCGCGCGTCGAGATCGCCTCCGGTAAGTTTTTCCACGATGGCGGTGAGATGCCTGATGGGAGTGGAAATGCTCAGGGCGACGATGTAGGCAAGCAGGA
>Ga0307423_1002142_pt1 | contig 11283 bp, 12 predicted proteins | sample SalMarWE160310MG_FD_202154 | JGI IMG/M metagenome (GOLD analysis project Ga0307423, IMG submission 202154) | Salt marsh sediment microbial communities from the Plum Island Ecosystem LTER, Massachusetts, United States - WE1603-10 | ecosystem: Environmental > Aquatic > Marine > Intertidal zone >...
GGGATGACCAGGGGCAAATTGATTAAAGAGATCATCGAGAAGACCAGGGTGCCCGGCGTTACCCCCATCATGACTCAACCGATTCGCAACCGTATCGATATGCTTTCCACGGGCATTCAAACCCCCGTGGGTGTGAAGATATTCGGATCCGAGCTGAAAGTGATCGAACGGCTGAGCACGCAAGTTGAAGAAGTGCTGCGGGGCATCCCGGGGGCCGTGAGCCCCTACGCAGAACGCATCGGAAATAAGCCTTATATAGAGATCCAGATCGACCGAAATCAGGTGGCCCGGCACGGGATCAAAGTGGGGGATGTCCAGTCTATCATCATGACGGCTTTAGGGGGCATGAATATCACCACCACCGTCGAAGGCAGGGAGCGCTACCCGGTTCGTGTGAGGTACATGCGGGAGTTGAGAGACAGTGTGGAGGCGATCAAGCGGACAATGGTAGATTCCCCCCTGGGATATAAAGTGCCCTTGAACCAGTTGGCCCGTGTCGTCAGGAGTCTGGGGCCGGCCAAGGTCGCCAGCGAAAATAGTCTTCTTTACGTGCGCATTTTTGTGGACGTGGATACAGAAAAAACCGGCGTTGTTGACTTTGTCAAGGAAGCGGATCGAATCGTGAAAGACGCCGTGACTTTTCCGCCCGGTTACTACATGACCTGGAGCGGGCAGTATGAATACGAGCTTGAGTCGCGGAAAAGATTGATGATGGTTGTCCCCATCTGCGTGCTGGCCATCTTCATGCTGCTTTACATCAAGTTCAAGTCGGTGGCCGCCGCCGTTATTCTCCTTCTGGCTGTTCCGTTTGCCTTCGTGGGTGGCATTTGGCTTCAGTTTTTCATGGGGTACAAGTTCTCAACAGCCGTGTGGGTCGGGTATATTGCCTTGTTCGGCGTGTCGGTTGAAGCGGGCGTTGTCATGCTGGAATATCTCGATCAAAGGAGAAAGATGGAAGGCCAAACAAAGCCTCTGGGAGACGTGGTTGTGGAGGCGGCATTGCTGAGGGTTAGGCCCATCATGATGACCACGGCGACCACCGTGCTGGCCCTCATGGCGGTCATGTTTTCCACCGGCACGGGTTCGGAGGTTATGAAGCCCATTGCAGTTCCCACGGTAGGGGGAATGGTCACTGCTACACTCACCAACCTGATCATCGTCCCTGTTTTGTTTTACTGGCTGCATAGAAAGGCGAAGGACCACGGGGATGAGTAATTCGGTGAAAGGAGTAATCTTATGACGCCTATGCCAAGAGCCGTCAAATCCCTTATCCGGACGGTGTGCATCGCCATGCTTCTATGTATCTACGCCGTCGCGTGTGGCCCCGAAGTGATTCTACATCCTCCAGAGCTGCCGAGCCCGCCAGACGTTGAGATCAAGGGGCACACAGACTACCGCTGGAAGCTTCGAACGTTGGATGGGGTCGATGTCGATTTCGAACAGTTCAGGGGTAAAGTCGTCTTCCTAAACTTCTGGGCCACCTGGTGTCCTCCTTGTACCGTTGAGTTGCCGAACATCGAGCGGCTGTATGAATCTCTGAAAACCGAGAATATCGCTTTTGTTGTCAGCTCGTTCGAAGACGAACATACGGTAAGGAGGTTCGCATCAGAAATGAATCTCAAACTTCCATTGTATTTGCACGGCAGGTTCGTCCCTTCAATTTTTATGTCAAACAGAGGCATCCCGGTGACCTTCATTATCAACAGGCAGGGCGATATTGTATACGAACATATAGGTCCGGCAAAGTGGGATGATGAATCAGTGATCAATTTCCTCCGGAAGTTCATGTAGGTAATCTGAGAGGAAGATCTTTGCAAACCTTTCGGTCCGTTGCTTAAGCGGCAAAGGGACTCGCTTCACTGTGGCCCACAATGCCTTGAGTAGGCTTGCGGTTGGTGTGGAACGGGTGGGGTCTCAGATCGATATCCCAACCAGCCCCAGGCCGTCCCGAAAGAGCAACAGGGCGAGGACAAACAGGGCGGCACCTAAGGTCCGCATGGTGTAGATATAAGCATTTCCCGCCAGGAACGTTCGCGATTTTCCAACGACCAAAGCCAACCCGATCTTGGATCCAATGAGGAGCATATAAAAACTAACGATAAATGCGGCGCCACCCAGGGGACTTTCCCGTTGCGCCTTGATCACCAGGGGTGCCCCCACGCTGAACCAAAACAGGTAAGGATGCGGGTTGAGTGCATTGACCATGGCACCCCGCAACAGGGATCGAGGCTTCACATCTTCCAGGGTGACGTTGAAGGGGTTTACCCGGAAAGTCTCGTACGATAGATAGAGTAGAAACGATCCGCCCAGAAAGCAAATTACGGATAAAACCGTCTCGAATTCGGACAGCCTGTGCAATGCAAAGAGCGCAATCAATATAACCGGCAAGTCCGTCACAAGGGGTGATAGGGCCACTTTGAGCCCTTCTTTCGCATTGTACTTCAATGTTTGGGATATGAGAAAGGTCAACAGGGGGCCCGGGACAAGCCCGGCCGACAATCCAAGAACGGTTCCTGTGACGAGTGGGTGTAACATCCATAAATCCTGAGGTCGGGAGGGTCTAACTTGAATGATCAGGGCACGCTCGACTGATTCAGTACCACACAACAGAGCTTGGTTACAGCGTTTTTACCCGCCGGCACTCGTTGGCGATCCGGGTCTTCCCCGGGACCTTGACAATTGCAGAAGATTCAGGTTACCGGTGGTCAGGTATTCAAACGGCTGAACCGTGATGAAAGGGTCGCGGGGGAAGGAGGGTCCCATCGAGGTGGGAATTGGACCGAAGGTCGGCATAGGTGTCATCGTGAAACGCTCCGGTCAGGTTCTTCTCGGCCGCCGCAGGGGGGCCCATGGGGCGGGAACGTGGCAGTTTCCGGGTGGGCACTTGAAATATGGAGAGTCCGTAGAGGCCTGTGCCCGGCGTGAATTGCTCGAGGAGACAGGAATCATTGCGGGCGAGGTGCGACTGGGTCCGTTCACGAACGATGTCTTCGTGGAGGAGAACCGGCACTATGTGACCCTCTACGGCATTGTTGAGTCATCGAGCGGCGAAGCCGAATTGCGGGAAACAGAGAAATGTGAAGCGTGGGACTGGTTTGGGTGGTCAAGCCTGCCCCGTCCTCTATTCCTGCCCATTGAGAATCTTTTGAAACAGGGCTACGACCCCTTTGAGTTCCCCCGGCTTTTTCCTTGACACACAAAGAGGACCACTTTACCCTTCCACCCAATAACCGCCCTCACCGGCACCGCGTCCAGCCAAGGCGGGGTGCCTTTATTATGACATGGGTAGAAAAAGGAGCAACCTGCATGCTATCAAAACCGAAAATACTTGTTTGGGTGTGGTGCCTTGCTTTGGCGCTCGGATCGGTCACGGGGCCGTCAGCAGCGGAAGATAATAGGTCTTCCAGAGATGAAATAGCCCTTGTTAATGGATCCAAGATCATGCGTGCTGATTTTGATCGGGAGATGAACCTTGCCAGCGGAAACTCCCCCGGGACGGGGCAGCCCATGACGGATTCCGAATTGTCCGAGGCACGGGATAAAGTCCTGAACAGGCTTATCTCCCTTGAGTTGCTCTATCAGGAGAGCCAAAAAAAAGGAATCAAGGTGGACGACACCGCCGTCGATGAGCAATGGGCAACCCTGAGAAAACGTTTTGCCAATGAATCGGAATTTCAGGCTGTGCTCAGTCAGATGAATCTGACCGAGACGGACGTAAGGTCTCAGATGGCGCGGAGTCTCACCATTCAAAAATTCATCGAGGAGCAATTTGTTCAGAAGGCGTCGGTTTCAGACGAAGAAACGAAAGCCTTCTACGACGGCAACCAGGATTCTTTCAAGCAGCCCGAGCAAGTGCAAGCGAGCCACATTTTAGTCAGTGTTGACCCTGAGAAAGGCGAAGCGCAGAAAGCCGAGGCGCGAAAAAAGATTGGGGAGATTCAGCAGAAGCTTCGTGGGGGTGAAGATTTTGAAGCGCTTGCCAAAGAGTTTTCGCAATGCCCCAGCAGTGCCCGCGGGGGCGACCTGGGGTACTTTCAGCGCGGGCAAATGGTGAAGCCCTTTGAAGACGTGGCATTCACCCTGAAATCGGGTGAGGTGAGTGACGTCGTCGAGACCAAGTTTGGATATCATCTGATCAAAGTGGTCGACAAGAAACCGGAGACCGTCGTGGCTTACGATGATGTCAAGGACAGGCTGGGCCAATACCTGAAGCAGCAAAAAGTTGAAAAAGAGGTTGACGGCTACGTTGATCAACTCATGGCAAAAGCGTCGGTAGAAAAATTTCTGCCGGAAAAGGGACCGTCAACCAACTGATCCAGGATGGGGTCGGGAGGCTATGATGGGCATGTCTCATCTCAGGCGAGCGTTTTGTTGTTGGCCGTGAGCGGCAGGATGCGGAAAAGGAGGGACGTGATGAAAGAGGTCAAGATTGGATGCGGCAAACCGACAGGCACGGTGGTCGGAGAGCCCGCAAAAAAGAAACCCCTTGAAAGAACTGATCCCGAGAAGAAGGAGGCTGCCATGGTGACCGCGAAGGTTGGTGGGAAGGCACCTGATTTTCAAGCTCCTGCGTTTTACAAAGGCAAGTTCATCCAGGTGAAATTGTCTGACTATCTCAAGAAATGGACCTGTCTGTGTTTTTACCCTGGGGACTTCACGTTTGTCTGAGCGACCGAGCTGGCGGCAGTTGCCTCCAAGCACACGGCGTTGAAGAAGTTGGGTGTTCAGATGCTCTCTGTTAGCGTGGACAGTCATTTTGTACATAAGGTTTGGCAGGACGAAGAGCTCTCCAAGATGGTCAAGGGAGGCGTTCCCTTTCCCATGGTCTCTGATGCCGGGGGAAAGGTCGGCCGGGTCTACGGTGTCTATGATGAAATAGCCGGCGTGAACGTGCGCGGTCGTTTCATCATCGACCCTGACGGCGTGATTCAGGCGATGGAAATTCTGACGCCGCCCGTGGGTCGAAACGTGAGTGAACTGATACGGCAGATCCAAGCTTTTCAGCACGTGAGAAAAACCAAGGGCGCAGAAGCCACCCCATCGGGCTGGACGCCCGGCAAGCCCACCCTAAAACCCGGACCCGAACTTGTTGGAAAAGTCTGGAAGGTCTGGAAACCGGACCTGGCTTTTTAGCCGGACTCTTTATAGAATCCCCCGCGGCCTGCCGTGGGGGGAGTGGTCCCCCTTATATGAGACTCGCAGATTCTTCCGGCCTCTGGGGGTGACACGGGGAGGAAGCCGACCATGAGCGAAGACAAAAGAAAGAATCCCAGGATCGATTTCTGCCTTCCCGTGACAATCAAGGGGCACGAGGGCGCCAAGGAGATAAAGGATTTCAGCCTGAGCGGCCTCTTTGTTGAGGTGGAAGATCCGTCCCGGTTTGCGCGAGGCGATATGATCAATCTCGTCATAGAGCTTCCCTACGATAAGCCCATCGTCGTCAAGGCCAGGGTCATGCGTCTGACCGACAAAGGTATCGGTGTGGAATTCGTGGACCTTCATCCCGAGGATTTGATGGCTTTGGGGGAGTGTTTTGATATTTTCAAGTATACTATCCCGATGCCCGGGAGTTAGAGAGTGTCCATCCATAAATGGCCCTTTTTCCGATGAGCTGCGTTCTCCGCGGGTTTTCGTCTGCGGAGTACGACTTGTACGCCTCGATGAAAACCCTTGTGCGGCCTTGCTCATCGAAAAAACTGCTCATTTCTGGATAGGACACCACACAGTGTCAAAAAGCAGGCCCTGGAGAAAGACGGCATGACTGAAAAGAAGGAGACGCTCATCGTCCGAGCAAACGTGGAACTGACGGCGGATTGCCTGAAAGCCATTGTTGAAAATCTCAAAAAGATCTCAGAGCCCGATGAAAAAGGATTGTATCGGGTTGATCCAGCGGACAAAGTGAGTGAAATGATATCTCGCTTTCTCCGGGAGAATGACTTTGAAGCCTTTGTCAAAGACAGCAGCAACTATTATACGGCCTAACCGCCCTATCCGATGAAACGATACATCATCAAAGAGGGATCTGGTCGGCCGGCCGCAAAGCCTTTCACCATTCCCTATGAGGCAGCCTTAAATCCCGCACAATACGACGCTGTCACCACCCTGGAAGGGCCCCTGTTGGTCATTGCAGGGGCCGGAAGCGGCAAGACGCGAACCCTCACCTACAGGGTTGCCCGCCTTGTTGAGGAAGGGGTCCCACCGTCGAGCATCCTGTTGCTCACCTTTACTCGCAAGGCGGCTCAGGAGATGCTGAGACGCGCTGCAGGACTTCTGGACCAGCGGTGTGAGAAAGTCGCGGGGGGGACATTCCACGCTTTTGCCAACTTGGTTCTGCGAAGATATGCCGGGCAAATCGGCTTTGAGTCAGCGTTCAATATCCTGGACCGCACTGATGCGGAGGATGTGATCAACCTCCTGCGGACCGGCATGGGGCTGAACCTCAAGGATCGTCGCTTTCCAAGAAAAAGAACCATCGCGACCATATATAGCAGGGCGGCGAACAAGGCCGTTCTGATTGAGGAAGTGATCGCAAGAGACTATCCCCATTTCACGAGGGAAATCCCGGACCTGTACCGGCTTCATGAGGCGTACCAGCGATATAAGCGCAAGAATCTCGTGATGGATTACGACGATCTTCTGCTCTATTTCAGAGCACTGCTCGAAGAAAATGCCGAGCTGCGCCATCAAATATCCCGGACCTATCGCTACGTCATGGTGGATGAATACCAGGACACCAACAAGATTCAGGCTGATATTGTGAGACTTCTGGCTGCTGCCCACAGCAACGTGATGGCTGTGGGTGACGATTCACAAAGCATCTACGGCTTCCGCGGCGCCAATTTCCGCAACATCATGGACTTTCCAGTTATGTTTCCCGACACCAAAATTGTTAAACTGGAAGAGAACTACCGCAGCACGCAACCCATCCTGACTGTGGCCAATGAGATCATCGACCGGGCGAGGGAAAAGCATACAAAGGTGCTCTACACGAGGAAGACATCGGGGGCTTTGCCGGTTCTGGTTGCGGCCGAGGATGAGCGCATGCAGTCACGGTTCGTGAGCCAGAGGATTATGGAACTTCGAGAAGAAGGCATTCCCCTCGATGAGATGGCGGTTTTGTTTCGCTCCAGTTATCACGCCTTCGACCTGGAAATTGAACTCAATCACAAAGGCATTCCATTTGTGAAGGTCGGCGGATTCAAATTCATGGAGACGGCCCACATTAAAGACCTGCTGGCGCATTTGAAGATTCTTGTCAACCTGAACGACACGGTGAGCTGGCATCGTGTTTTGTGCGGGGTCGAGGGCATTGGGCCCAAGACAGCCCAGGACATTATCTCAGCCGTGACAAAATCGAAGGCCGGGATGAAGGGCCTGTCCGCGGTCAAGCCCGGAGCCCGTTATGCTCAGGCCTTTGAAAGACTCAGGAGCGCCTTGGAGGATGCGGACGGAAACGGCCTCCCGGTTGAAGAGATGGGCGAGAGACTGCTGGAATACTATATGCCTATTCTGAAACAGAAGTACGACGACTATCCGAAGCGCGCCAAGGACTTGAGTCAACTGCTGACCATCATGGACCGCTACGAGAACCTCGGCCACTTTCTCAGTGACATGGCCCTTGAACCGCCGAGTACCAGTGTGAACGACGTCCTATCCACAGACGACCGGGACGAGCACGTTGTTCTGTCTACTATTCATTCCGCCAAGGGGCTCGAGTGGCACACCGTCTTCATCATCTGGGCGTTGGAGGGCCGATTCCCGGCCATGTATGCGGCCCGCAGTGAAGAAGAGATGGAGGAGGAGCTTCGTTTGATGTACGTGGCTGCTACCCGGGCCAAGGAGAATCTCTATTTCACCTATCCGGTGAACGTCTATGATTATGGCCTGGGCACCGTCTTTTCGAGGCTGTCGCGTTTTATCGACGGGATTCCCGAGGAGATCTTGGCCCCCTGGTCATTGGTCGCCGGGGAAGACTGAGGGGTGGCAGGGTCTCTATATCTGCGTTGACGCCGCACTCAAGCTTTGGTAGCTTCCCGCCTGTATGATACCCATTCGTGATACCGTAAGGTCTCAGACGTATCCGGTTGTCAATGCCGTGATCATCGGCATCAATATTGTGGTCTTTCTCGTAGAGCTGTCTCAGGGGCGAAGGCTGACGCAGTTCACCTACGTGTACGGGCTGGTGCCGGCTCGGTATTCGGTGCCCCAGGTAGCCGCCTATTTCACCTCGGGTCAGCAGATCTTTTCTTTTCTCTCCTTCATGTTCTTGCATGGCGGCTTTCTTCACCTGCTCGGCAACATGTGGTTCCTTTATATCTTTGGCGACAATGTGGAGGACCGGCTTGGACACATTCGCTATCTCTTCTTTTATCTGTTGTGCGGATTGGCTTCGGGGGCTTCACATCTGTTTCTTAACCTGGATTCCACCATACCGACCATCGGGGCCAGTGGCGCCATTGCCGGCGTGATGGGGGCCTACTTTGTGCTTTATCCGCGGGCCAAAATTCTGACCCTGGTTCCGATCTTCATCTTTATTCAATTGATCCATCTTCCAGCCTTTGTCTTTTTGGGGATCTGGTTTCTTTTTCAATTCCTGAGCGCTGCGGGGACATCTGCCCAGTCCGGAGGCATTGCCTGGTGGGCCCATATCGGAGGATTTGTTTTTGGCATTATTTTCTTAAAGCTTTTTGAGTTGATTCCATCCACGGGCGCCGGTGGAAGAATTCACGGCTTGACCAAAAAAAGGAAGACACCGCGCCTGCAAGTGATCCGCCCTGTCGGGGTCGGGCAGGATCTGGATCGCCACGGCGTCATTTCCATCACGGAACGTGAGGCCCTGTTCGGGGCGCGCAAACTCATCAATATCGCCGAAGGGTTCAAAAAGAAGACTTTCTTGCTGACCATTCCGCCGGGTGTATCCCAGGGCAGCAGACTGAAACTGAAGGGCCTGGGACGGCGGGCGCCTGATGGTTCCCGGGGGGACCTGTACATGAAAGTAGAAATCGGAGAATAGAGTCCTGAGACACGACGCCTTCCGACAAGGCGCTTGCCTCGTTTCCCGAGAGGTGGTAATAAGGATTTTCGGAGCGCAGCGAAGATCCCATCGTCGCGTGGCGGCGGGGAGCTTCATATGGGAGTTTAGGCGTGTTGTGGGACTGTGAGTCAACAAGGAGGGGCAGATGAGTCAGAAAGTGTTAAGAAGCTTACTTGATGAACTTGGCGCTCCAGTGACCGTAGGCGACGGCGGCATGGTGTCGGTGACCGATGAGGCGAAACTGGCCGGACCGGTAATGGACCGGCTGGCCAGGGATGCGGTATTCGGCCGCGATGATCGGAAGGCCGCAGCCAGATGGCTCCTTTGGGCGCTGGGGCAGGCGTTGGGCATTTATCCGGCTTCCATCAACGGGCTTTACATGGCCCGCGGCCGGGGCGAAGTCCCACTGACCTTCACCGTGCCGGCGATCAATCTTCGTGCCATGGCTTATGACAGTGCACGAGCCGTCTTCGCGGCTGCCAGGCCGCGCCGCGTAGGGGCCATGATCTTTGAAATCGCCCGCTCTGAAATCGGCTATACGGACCAGCGACCGGCCGAGTACCTGAGTGTGGTGATGGCCGCTGCCATCAGGGAGGGGTATCGAGGGCCTCTTTTTGTTCAGGGAGATCACTTTCAGGTCAATTTAAAAAAGTTCAAGGCTGATCCGGATGCAGAATACGGCGCCGTGGCCGACCTTGTGGCCGAAGCCATACAGGCCGGCTTCTACAACATTGACATTGATACGTCCACGCTGGTTGACCTGAGTCACGCCACGGTAGAGGAACAGCAGCGAGACAACTTTGAAACGTGCGCGCGACTTACAACAGTCATCCGCGCTAAACAACCTGAGGGAATTACCATCTCCGTAGGGGGCGAGATCGGGGAGATCGGTGAGAAGAACAGTGATGAGACCGAACTCAGGGCCTACATGGATGGTTACAATCGCACCCTGCCCAAGGGGATGGTCGGGCTTTCCAAAATCAGTATCCAAACGGGTACGGCACACGGAGGCGTCCCCCTTCCGGACGGCACCCTCGCCCAGGTGAAGATCGACTTCAACGTGATCAAGGAATTGTCCCGCATAGCCCGTGAGGCGTATGGCATGGCCGGAGCGGTCCAGCACGGCGCGTCCACGCTCCCGGACGAGGCATTCCACCAGTTTGTTCAGAACGAGGCGGCGGAGGTTCATCTGGCCACGGGATTTCAAAACATGGTCTATGATCATGAGGTTATGCCGAAAGCCCTTCGGGAGAAGATTTACGATTACATCCGGACCGCTCATGGCAAAGAGCGAAAAGAGGGGCAGACGGAAGAACAATTCATATACAAGACGCGAAAGAAAGGGCTTGGTCCGTTCAAGGCGGAGCTGTGGGGTTTGGGAGAAGACGTTCGAGGCGCTATTCGCCGGAGCCTGGAAGAAAAGTTCGGATTCTTGTTTGACCAGCTAAACGCGGGCAACACCCTGGAGGTGGCCGCTCAGCACACGCCCCATGTCAAGATCCACAAGGCCCTTGAGGCGTTCGGGGGCGGGGTGAAATCAGACGAAGACACCTCTGAACTGTCTGATTAAATTTTGACGACTTCGCAAAAAGTCCAACTTCTACGTTGCACTGCATCCTTCGTCACTGCGACGTACTGTAAGTACGCCTCATTTCTCAGGATTGCGCCTGAGCGGCTTATAAAGAGATGTGCGCCTTGAATTTGGAGCTTTTTGCTTTGTCGTCTAATTTGGACTTTTTGCGAGTTCGTCAATTTTCAATATCCCGTCTCAGGGGGGTGCTTCATTTTAAAGTTTGCAATAGTCTGCTCCACGTGCTATACAGAAATGTTCGTTTTGCCGAGGAATTGGTTTTGAGTGGAACCTCTGCCGCGAGGGCGCTGAGGCGTCGCGGATTCCGTATGATGATAAAGGAGTGCGAAAACATGTCAAGGGTATGTGAAATATGCGGTAAAAAGCCCCTGCGGGGCGCCAATGTGAGCCACGCCCACAATGTGACAAAGCGGCGGTTTTACCCAAACTTGCAGCAGGTGCGCACCGTTCACAATGGCCGGGTTCAGAGAATGAAGGTCTGCACACGTTGTCTCCGAAAGGGGTCGGTACAGAAATCGGCCTGATTGGTTGTCTTCAAAATTTGGTGAGCTGCAGTCGAAACGTTTGATGAACTCGCAAAAAGTCGTCACCCCGGTTTTCACCGGGGTGACGACTTTTTGCGAGTTCATCACTTTTTAAAAACCTTCATTTTGCAAAG
>Ga0307423_1002143_pt1 | contig 11275 bp, 10 predicted proteins | sample SalMarWE160310MG_FD_202154 | JGI IMG/M metagenome (GOLD analysis project Ga0307423, IMG submission 202154) | Salt marsh sediment microbial communities from the Plum Island Ecosystem LTER, Massachusetts, United States - WE1603-10 | ecosystem: Environmental > Aquatic > Marine > Intertidal zone >...
GAGGCCGTCAAGGCCACAGGCACCCGGGCCGGCAATCCGGATACTCTCTACGGGTGGGGGATTCTCCAGGCGCTCAACGCTTCGGACTTCCAGTCTTTCTCTGGCATCTCTGCCGATGATCAGGCCTCGCCCCGGCTCAGGGTCTATCCCAATCCGGTACGTACGACCCTTCGCATTGGTCTTTCAGGATCCGCGGCCTGCCTGCCTGTGTCCTTTTACGACATATCCGGGCGCCTGATCGGAAGCCGTCTGGTCGGGACCTCAGGCACCGCGGAGGTCGACGTGGGTTCGCTCCTGGGTAAGGCGGCACCGGGGTTGGTCATAGTCGATGCCCCGGGATATAGGCCTGCAAAGGTGCTTTACCTTAAGCCTTAGGCCTTGAGCGGCAAGTATGGCGGATCCGACCTGATCTGGTGGATATAACCGGGTGATCTCAGTGCGTCGACGGTCTCCGCCTTGAGGCAGTCACTTTGCCAACCCGACACGGCGGAATGTGGCCGGGAAAATCCTTGCGGCCAACCCTCAGGTGGCATTACATTTAAGGCAATAATCGAGCTGTAATGCTGCATAAAGCGCAGGTTTAACGTTCAAGGAAGGGTGTGGCCAAAATGGAACGACTCGTATACTTCTTCGGTGCCGACAAGGCAGATGGTGACGCATCTTTGAAGGATCTTCTGGGAGGCAAGGGTGCAAACCTCGCCGAGATGTCCAGGATAGGTCTCCCCATCCCGGCCGGCTTTACGATCACGACATCGGTATGTGCCTACTTCACGGCCCACGGAGGCCAGTACCCCCAGGGGCTCGAGGCCGCCGTGCTGCATAACCTGCGCAAGGTGGAGCAGGTGATGGGGAAAGGGTTCGGCGATGAGGAGAACCCGCTCCTGGTTTCGGTCCGGTCCGGAGCCAGGGTTTCCATGCCCGGCATGATGGACACGGTCCTCAATATCGGCCTCAATGATGAGACCGTCAAGGGCCTGGGCAAGGGCGGCAATGAGCGATTCGCCTATGACTGCTACCGCAGGCTGGTCCAGATGTACGGTGATGTCGTGCTCGGGCTCAAGCCCGTGGAGGACACCATCGCGGACCCCTTCGAGACCGTGATCGCTGCCAAGAAGAAGGAGAGGGGAGTCACCAAGGACACGGATCTCGAGGTTGATGATCTCAAGGACCTGGTGGTCCAGTTCAAGAGCCTGATCAAGCGCGAGAAGGGCATTGACTTCCCGGAGGACCCCTATGAGCAGCTGTGGGGAGCCGTAAACGCGGTCTTCAAGTCCTGGAATAACCGTCGTGCCATCGAGTACCGGCGTATCAATGACATACCGCATGAGTGGGGCACCGCCGTCAATATCCAGTCGATGGTGTTCGGCAATATCGGCCAGGACTCGGGAACCGGCGTGGCCTTCACGCGGAATCCCGCCACCGGTGAGGATGTTTTCTACGGTGAGTACCTCTTGAACGCCCAGGGGGAGGACGTGGTGGCCGGAATCAGGACCCCGCATCCAATCAACGAAGCACAGAAGGGCGAATCGAAGCTCGAGTCCCTGGAAGCGGTCATGCCCGAGGTTTATGCCCAACTTCTCGAAGTGCGCGCGAAGCTCGAGACCCACTTCAAGGACATGCAGGACATAGAATTCACCATCGAGAGGGATGATCTCTGGGTGCTTCAGACGCGTGCCGGCAAGCGCACGGGTCTTGCGGCCCTGAAGATCGCATTCGACATGTTCAACAAGCGCCTGATCGAGAAGGAGACTGTGCTCCTCAGGATCGATCCGGAGCAGCTCAACCACATCCTGAGACCGGTCTTCGATTCCAAGGGCAAGGAGAAGGCAAAGCGCGAGAAGCGCATCGTCACAACAGGCCTCAATGCCGGGCCCGGCGCGGCGAGCGGCCAGGTCGTTTTCAGCGCCGCGAAAGTCAGGGACTTCGTTGCAGAAAAGGGCGTGCCCGTGATACTGGTCCGCGAGGAGACAAGCCCCGAGGATGTCGGCGGGATGAGCTTGGCCGAAGGGATCCTGACCGCGCGGGGAGGCATGACCTCACATGCCGCGCTGGTCGCGAGGCAGCTCGGCAAGGTCTGTGTCGTGGGCTGCGAGGCTCTCGAGATCAGCTATGAAAAGCAGCAGATGGTGATAGGTGAGCATGTGGTCAAGGAAGGTGACAGCATATCCATAGACGGTACCACCGGCGAGGTGATCCTCGGCGAGGTGGCCACCGTCAAGTCCGAAGTGGAGCGGGTGCTGATCGAGAAATCGCTCGCTCCCGAGGAGTCGGAGATATTCCAGCTCTACCAGAAGGTGATGGACTGGGCGGACCAGTGCAGGAGAATGAGGGTCCGGGCCAACGCCGACCAGCCCGACCAGTCCAGTACGGCAATCGCGTTCGGGGCCGAGGGCATCGGGCTCTGCCGGACCGAGCACATGTTTTTCGCGGAAGACCGCATCAACAAGGTGAGGCAGATGATCCTTGCCGAGAGCCGATCCGAGAAGCAGGAGGCCCTGGCCAAGATAGAACCTCTCCAGCGGGAGGATTTCAAAGCGATCCTGAAAGTGATGGCCGGCAAGCCCGTGACCATCAGGTTGCTCGATCCTCCGCTGCACGAGTTCCTGCCCAAAACGGAAGCCGAGATTGAGGCGACGGCCCGGGAGACGGGCGTTGCCAAGGAGAGGATCCTGGAGAAAAGCTCGGCCCTGGAAGAGGTCAACCCCATGCTCGGAAACAGGGGCTGCAGGCTTGGGATCACCCATCCCTGGATCTATGACATGCAGGTGAATGCCATAGTCCAGGCGGCCTGCGAGCTCAAGCTCGAAGGCGTGGACGTCAGGCCTGAGATCATGGTCCCGCTCGTGGGTGATGCCAGGGAGCTCTCGTATATCAGGGAGAGGGCTCAGAGCGTCGCGACGAGCGTCATGCGGGAGAGGAAGGTGCATGTCGATTTCCTGATAGGGACGATGATCGAGATACCGAGAGCATGCGTCACCGCTGATGAGGTAGCCAAGGTCGCCGAGTTCTTCTCGTTCGGTACCAATGACCTGACCCAGATGACCTATGGCTTCAGCCGCGACGATGCGGGCCCGGTAATCCGCAGGTACGTCGACGTCGGAATCGTCCGGAGAGACCCGTTTGAGGCCCTCGACCGGACGGGCGTGGGCGGACTGATGAAGCTCGCCGTCGCCAAGGCCAGGAAAGTGCGGCCGGACATCAAACTCGGGATCTGCGGGGAACACGGCGGGGAGCCCAGCTCGATCATGTTCTGCGAAGAGATCGGCCTGGACTATGTGAGCTGTTCGTCCTTCAGGATTCCCGTTGCAAGGCTCGCCGCGGCCAGAGCGGTGCTGCTCAAGGCCCGGGTCGATGTCCCGTCACCTACGGGTTAGGAAAAGGGATAGGAAAGACCATATTCTTTCATGCGGCGGTAGAGGGTCCGCTCGCCGATTCCGAGGTTTCTGGCGGCCTTCTTCCTGTTGCCGCCGACTTCTCTCAAGGTTCTTTCGATCAGTTCGCGCTCGACCTCCTTCATTGATGTACCCGGCCTCACGATAATATCATCACCCGCGTTGATTTCCTCATACCGCGCGGTGCCCGGGACCGGGCGGCCCCTGCGCGGAGTTGCCGGGTCTTCGATGACGGCGTCTCGGATATCGAGCACGAGCTCGGTCAGCTGGTTCACTCGATGCTCGATCTCGGCAAGCCGGCCGAAGAGCAGGTCCCGTTCGATCTCGTCTCTGGGGCGGCCCGCCCGGATGGGCAGGTCTCGGCGCATCTGATCGGGCCTGACTATGTGGTCCGGAAGATCCTCTAGTCCGATTCTCCTGCCTCCTGAAAGCACCAGCAGGTTCTCGGCAAGGTTCTTAAGCTCCCTCACGTTTCCCGGCCAGTAGTAGGCCTCCAGGGTGTCAAGGGCTTCCCGTGTTATTCCTCCGAATTCAACGTGGTTGGCGACACGCGCCTGCTCCACCAACCCGAGGAAGATGGTCTCTATGTCATCCCGACGTTCCCTGAGGGCCGGCAGATGCACGGGCACCACATTGAGGCGGTAGTAGAGGTCTCTCCGAAAGCGGTCCTCTTCAACGAGATGCCTCAGGTCGCTGTTCGTCGCGGCCAGGACCCGAACGTCCACTTCGACATCCTGGGCCCCCCCGACGCGCATGAACCTCTCCTCTTCCAGCACCCGGAGCAGCTTCACCTGGGTGCCGAGCGGCATCTCCCCCACCTCGTCCAATAGGAGGGTACCGCCGTCGGCGATCTCGAATCTCCCTTTTCTCAGGGCGGTTGCTCCCGTGAAAGAGCCCTTCTCATGGCCGAAGAGCTCGCTCTCCAGCACACCCTGCGGCAGCGCGGCGCAATTGACCGCAACAAAGGGTCCACTCCTGCGGTCGCTGCGAAGGTGGATCGCCCGGGCTATCAGTTCCTTGCCCGTCCCGCTCTCTCCAGTTATGAGCACAGTGACCTTGGTGGGGGCGATCTCTTCAACTGTCTCGATGATCTGCAGTATCTTCTCGTTCCGGCCCAGCAGGCCGATCTCGCGGCGTGCGATGAGGCGCCTGATAGTGGTCTCGACCCTTGCTGTGTCTGAGTCTGTCTCAATGTAGTCATCCGCGCCATCGGCAATCAGGCTCCGGCGCTCTTCCAGTGGAATCCGGGGACCGAAGACCGCACCCAGCATCAGTGGATACTTGCGCTTGAGGCTGCGGATCACCTTTGCGCCACTTGAATCGGCCAGCCGGTAGTATGCCAGCGCATAGTCGGGACTCTTCTTCTTGGCTGCTCCGAGCGCTGTCGAACCATCCTTAACGCTGATGATCTTGACCTTGTTATGCTCAAGCGCATCAGCGACGACTGCCATTTTGTCGGGGTCTTCGCATACCAAAATGGCAGTGTGCCCGTCGGTACGACGCTCGGATTCCATTTTTCTCTTACCTCCGCCGAAAACCTAACATGGAGTCGGGAATGCGGTCAAGATTTATCCATGTTTTTCCTTGACAACGGACATTATTGTGATAAATTCATCAAAACCCTCAAACAATCACGGAAGGTCGTGAAGACCGATGCCTCGTATTTTGGTAAGGCAAAACGAGTCCATAGACAGAGCGATCAGGCGTTTTAAGAAGGAATGCGAAAAGGAGGGGATAGTCAGGGAAATAAAGAGGGTTTCGAGGTTCATGAAGCCCAGTGAGAAGCGCAGGAAGAAGGCTCTTAAAGCCGAGAAGCGGAGAAGGACTAACGAAGGGCGGAGGTAGAGCTTTTCGAGCCCTTTCGATTCTACCGGTTTATGCGCCGCGCAGCGCAAACTGGAGCACGTAGAAACAGGAAGGGGGAGCTCTATTGGGCTACAATGAGGATGAGATCCTGGTAAGGGATCGGCCCAGTGCCACTTATGATATGCTTCTCAAGAAGGCGGAACGGGAAGGGAGAGTAGGCGGTAGACATACCTGTCCCGTGTGTGGAATGAAATTCAGGAGAGAACGAGAAGCGATCGACTGTTGCAGGGATATCGCTAGATAGGGGAGAGGATCGTGCCCAAGGCCAAGACGAACAGGGCTGCTGCTAAGAGATTCAAGAAGACGGGAACGGGAAAAATCAAGAGGGGAAAGTCGGGCGCTGGTCATATGCTGACGTCCAAGACCAGGAAGCGGAAGCGCAGCCTGCGGAAGTCCGGAACTGTGGCCGGGTCCGATACCAAGAAGATGCAGAAGCTCTTGCCGGGCTAGCCGGCTCGCTCAGTCCAGCAGAGCTTCCAGATGCACACCGACCGACGCCGCCAGTGCGTCGACATAGTATCCTCCCTCGAGTGCGGATGCGAGTCTGCCATCGCATCACTCATGGGCGATCAGTCCCTTTCGACCTCCTCGACCTCTCTATACCATCGCAACCTGTCACCCAGTATCGACCGGACCTTCCATCGCAAGCTCTTTGGAGCGGCCTCCACCATGGAATGCAGGGTACTGAGTCTCTCCACAACAGTCCTGGCTCCTTCCGCCGCGAGGTAATCCCCGGCGAATTCGCTTGCCTTGCCGATGTTCATTGTCGCTGTACGCCACCAGCCCCAGTCCCGGCTGCATAAGGCCGCGACCCTGGAACCGTCTATGCAGTCTCTGGCATCCGGCGCTTCACGCACATTGTACTGGCTGAGCAATACCATGATGTCGATCAGATCTTTCCGGTTGATCTCCACGATCTGGAGCTTCTCAAGGAGAAGATCCACCAGAGGTATGGTGGGGCTGTCAAGCTCAAGCCTGCCCCTGAAGTCTATTTCGTGGCAGAAGCGAAGCTTGTCGAGGAAGACATCTGAGTGCAGGGGAAGTGACGGGTGGTAGAAGATCCTCCTCTTGTCCCCGAACAAACGCAGGACATTGATGTTCTCCTCCCAGCCCAATTCCTCGAACATGTCCTGCACTCCGCCGACATCACGCGAATAGGCGATCAGGTCGATGTCGGTAAGAAAGCGTCCATTATCGTACTCGATGTGCTTGTGGTCGGGACATCTCCTGCGAAAGGCGATGGAGCCAATTACTCTTACGGTCGCGCGGTGTGCCGCCGCACGGGCCATAAACTCATCCAGCAGGGCGTCGAACTCGCGTTCTTGCCGTTCGAGGTTCTCTCTGCTCAGAGGTGCCCCCTCATCCAGGAAGGGAGCATGCACGCCGGGAGGGAGATTCCTCTTCGCGCTCATCCTTCCACCTTCCACTGGTTGACGACTCTGGAGTCTTCCATATCAACTATGTAGCCACGCAGAATACCCTCTCCATACTCTGAACCGGGATTGACCACAACGGTACGGCCGATTCTGTCGTCGCCTGATGACTCATGGATGTGGCCGTGGAGACCGATCATGGGTTGGTACTCCTCGATGGACTTAAGTACGGCCTTGCTGCCGACGTGGACGAAGTTCACCTGACCCGCCAGAGTCACCGGTTTTCTGCTTGCATCAAGCTCCGGGGCGAGATCAAGCATCGTGCCGTATGGCGGCGCATGGAAGTTGAAGATCGCCGATGAGGGATCCCCGAGCCTGCCGATCAGCCTGTCGATTCTCTTGGTGAGGTTCTTCTCACTGTCTTCTCTCGGGGTGTCCCAAGGGGTGGGATTGACGTAGTCCAGGCTTACCATAGGTGCTCCAAGCACCTCCGTCACCCCATCGAGGCACCAATTGACTCCCCTGTCCCCGAACGACTTGATCACGTCATCGATCTCACCATCATCATCGTTGCCGGGCATCACGATAGCATCGACCTTGCTGACGTCGACGGCCTCAATGAGCATCTCCATCCACTGTGCGATTCTGTCCAGGATCATGCCCATCATCAGTCTTTCCACCTCAGCCGGGTCGTTCTGGAGCGAGGCAACGCGGTCGGGATCACACCTCAGCGTGTAGGCTCCGGCGTCACGAATTCGTTTCTCCATCTCGGCTAGTTCAGAGCCCTCTCGAAGCTCCCAGTTCCTGCCGAAATAGAAGGCCCGGTACCGGCCGCCTCCCTGGTCAATCAGGGGGACAAGCGACTTGCCCGTCAGATCCCCGCATAAGAGCATGGCGTCGACATCGTAGATCTCGGGCACCTTCAGCCATTTCTTCCAGACACTCTCGGCGCCATGCACGTCTACCGAAAAGAAGAGCTTAGCCATATGCCGCACTCCGTTCCTATTCTGGCGGTATCCGGGAGTAGATGCTGTCTATGTCCACCCCGTCCCTCTTGTTTCTTGCCTGCTGGTAGAGATAGACTGCGATCCCGGCCAGCATCACCGCGATAAGCGTTATCATGACCGGAGGGCTGAAATTCCTGAGCGAGAGGTAGATGAAGAACCAGCCCGCAAGGAAAGTGAAGCCGCCGAGCAGGGTGATCGCGGGTATCCCGAGAATGGTCCACTGAACCGGCGACCGTTCATAGATCTCACGCTTGTAGTAGGGGAGAAGCATGGCGCTCAGCCCGAATGGCCAGAAAATGAAAAATGTCGTTATAGTAAGCAGAGACAGAATCACGTCCACCGAGAGCATCATCATCAGGACGCCCAGGAAGCAGAAGACAGCGTTCAGGTGGACCGCGTTTGTAGGTGAACCTGTCCGCCGGTTGACCGCCGACAGAGCCCTGGGGAATGACTTGTCCATCGACAGCGCGAAAGCGAGTCTGGAATTGGCGAGGAAACCCGGCAATATTGAATTGGCGAACCACAGTGCGAAGGAAACTGCCACCACCAGCCCGAACCAGACATTCCCCGATATGGCCATGAAATAGAAGGGCACGGACGGCTGGACAAGCCCTCCCATGATGCCGGAAAGGGCCTCAGGGTGATGGTCATAGAGGAAGTCGTAGCATGCGATGAATTCGCCGAAGGCCCCGTAAACGCTCTGCACGATGATCACGTAGAAGATCCCGACAAAGACCGTGCCGACGGTGAAACCCCGTAACATGCTGGTTTTCGGGGTCTTTATCTCACCACCGGCATAGTTGATGATTGTGATGCTGGCGTATGCCCATATGACCACGATCAGGGAACTGACCGTGGCGCTGAGACTGAATGAGGGCCGGTTCCATCCGAGTTCGGCGGCCTTCCGGATGATCGCCTGGAAAGCCCCGCTACCCCAGGTGTGGTTGAAGCTCGCGGCAACTCCATCGGGTCCACCTGACAGCGCAAACCACGCGATGGCCACGGCGGTGCCGGCGAGGGGTATGAAGAAAATCGCACGCATCATGCTTTTCACCTTCCGGATACCCCTGTATGCTATCAGCCAGAACAGACCGACCCACAGTGCGCCGCCCACGAGCTGCCAGTGGGACACCTGCATGATCTCACCGATCTTCGCCAGCCAGCCTATGCCGCTGCTCAAGGCCGCCGTGGAGAACGCCGATCCGATCAGACCCACGACTATGTAGCCCAGCACGCCGCTTGATATGCCATAGCCTATGAAGAGAAGCCAGGCACTGAGGTACCCGATCGTAGGCCCCATCACCCTGCTCACAACTATGTAAAGACCGCCTGAACGAGGCATAGCCGCTGAAGTGATCGCGACAAGCAGCGTTATCGGAAGGAAGACCGCGAGCCCCACGAGGAAGGCAAGCGGCAGGCTTGCACCCGGGAAGTCCGCCGCCGTCGATACCGAGTAGAAAGTAACACCTGACGCGGCCGGCCCCGCCACCACAAAGATGAAGACATCAAACCAGGAGAGCTCACGAACGAGGCCTGAAGCTCGACGGGTGAAAATCACTCCTTTATCCAGATTCATTGTTCCTCCTTCTCAGACTCAGAGTTGTCGGCCGGGATCAAGCCTGTCCCCGTCCCCGCGCAAGCCGCGGACTATTCTCTTCGTGACATACCTGTTGTTCATGAGCCTGGCTACGGCCATGTAATCCGGCCGGAAGTGAAGCTGTTTCCCGACCTTCCACTTCTTCTGTTCCTTGCCCAGGTCGTAGACCGTCATATCCGACGTGGTACCGATGAGCCTGATGCCCTTGTCCTTGAGAGTCAGATCATCCAGCTCCACGTCCAGCTGCCCAAAATCCACAAGACAGCGGTAAGACTCATCACCCTGTGATTCAGACGCATCGAGATCGACGGTGTGGCCAACTCCTGCGCCGCTAATGCGACCGTCAGGCCTGGAGGCTTTCCTCTCGATTTCCACGATCTCTGCGGAGAAGTCGAAGACATCGGTTGAAAGATCGCGGAATCGTGTCCCGGCCAGGAGGGATCTTCCAAGGAATGCCGTCTCCCCGATTCTCAGATGATTGACTCCGCGGGGAATCCGTCCCTTGCCCACCAGCGGGAGTGTGATGGAACTGCCGCCGGAAATCAGTTCCATCTCTCTCTGGAATCTGGCCTTGACCAGCTGGGCATACAGGTTGAGCTGAATAAGCTTGTCATAGGTCGGCTCGATTCCGAACATGCATCCGAGGTTGGTTCCCAGACCTATCACCTGGATATGCGGCAGGTTGAATATGCTCTCGTAGAAATCGATCACATTGTCGCGCGCTATACCCTCACGCAATTCCCCGAGCTCCAGCATAACCACAATCCGGTGCCTCTTGCCCTGGCGGCCGGCCTCCTTGCTCAGTTCACGAATCGTGCGGGAAGAGGTATTGAGCGAAATATCAGCATACTTGATCACGTTTCTGGCCTGGTTGACCGCCGCCGGCTTTATGTACATGGTCACTATGTCCGGCTTGATCTTCTTTATCACGCGGAGATTGGAGATACGGGAGTCACCGACCGAGTGCAGAGATTTCATGCACGGCGCCTCCAGAAGATTCTCCAGCAGGGGCTGGTAGCCACTCAGCATCTTGGTCACAAGCGTCCAGGTGATATCGTGGTCTGACAGGTACCTGTTCAGCTTCCTGACATTACTCAATATTCGATCGACATTGACTGTTAGTACCGCCATGCCACCCGCCTACTTCAGGAACCTCATTTCGGCATACTTGCTCGTCATGCCAAGCCGCTCATAGAAACGCTTGGCAGGATTGTCATACTCGACATGGAGGGCCACATTTCCTTTGCACATCTTGAGCACCGCATCCATGATCCTGGCGCCCAGACCTTCACCGCGGAAGTCCTCGTGAACCGCGATGTACACCAGAAGGTGCTCTGGGACATAGTCGGACATGCCCGTGTGGTTTATCACCACGCCGCCCACCAGGTCATCCCCGGCATGAGCGGTCACCAGGAAGCCGCCCTTGCCCTCGCTTTCGGAGAAAGCATAGTCGACCGCCTTGGTGATTGCAGCTCTGCTATCTCCGAATCGTCCCAGGTGTTTATGAAGGAAACCGACGAACCCCTCCTTGTTCAGTCCATCCTGAAAGTCCTCCTCGCTGCTTATCTGCTTTATCCTCATATACTGTCCCCCTCTGAATCAGCGTCGTAAGCCGCAACTCAATCCACAACCACCCTCGGGATCTCCGCCGGGATGCGCACAAGTACCTCGTAATTCAGGTTACGACTCAGTTCTCCGAATGAGCTAACGCTGATTTCATTTCTGCCTTGCTTGCCGATGACCACAACTTCATCACCCTTTTCGACATCACGCACGCTGGTTATGTCAACAATGATCATGTTCATGCTCACGAATCCCAGAATCTGGGCCCTCTTTCCTCTCACAAGCACGTGGCCCAGGTTGCTCAAGTTGCGGGCAAATCCATGGTAGTAGCCTATCGGGACGGTGGCGACCTTCTGCTGGCGGCTGGTCTGGTAGAGAGTGCCGTAACCCACGTACTCTCCGGCGTTCACGCTTTTCACCCCCATGACCCGGCTCTTCCATGTCAGGACAGCCCTGAGAGGGCTGCGACTAAGAGGC
>Ga0307423_1002144_pt1 | contig 11275 bp, 22 predicted proteins | sample SalMarWE160310MG_FD_202154 | JGI IMG/M metagenome (GOLD analysis project Ga0307423, IMG submission 202154) | Salt marsh sediment microbial communities from the Plum Island Ecosystem LTER, Massachusetts, United States - WE1603-10 | ecosystem: Environmental > Aquatic > Marine > Intertidal zone >...
ATGTGGATCGGAATAAGCGCCGAAGTCTCGCGAGGGAGCGTGCACGGCTGATCAAACGGATCGAGGGACGCGACGCATACCACGCGTGCACGAGCCGGACCGACGGAGGTCTAGGGTCCGAGGAGTTGAAGCGATTTGGCGTGAAGAAGAAGGCACTTGAAATCATACAAACTATAGGAGGTAAATAATGCCCGAACGATGTTATATAAGTGTGTATAGGGCGATCGGAGGTTGGCAGAGTCAAATGATATGTTGGTATCCTGAGGACAATATGTGGGATGTACAACAGACTGGAATGGGACCATACAAAACCCGAAAGGAGGCAGAAATAGATGCAAAGTGTTGGGCAGGGACAGAAGAAGTAGAACTTAAACTATAGGAGGTAAATAATGCAACGTGGAAAATTCAACATCGTTATAGGAGCACAGGCTGGCAGCGAAGCCAAGGGGAAGTTGTCCGGTTGGCTGTGCGCAAAGCACCGCCCGGACCTGCTGGTAATGACATCCAGTCCGAACGCTGGACATACCATCATCACCCCAAGAACGCTCAGTGCAATGGCGGGGAAGAAATGGGACGAGGGTGTGAAAAAGGTGTCGTACCACCTGCCCATCGGCGCGGTAATGTGTGATGCCCGGATCGCCCTAACTCCAGCGTCGCTGATCAACCCCACAACGTTTGAACGCGAGATCGCGGATCTTGGCATCGATCCGGGTCGCATAACCATCGATCCACGTGCATCGGTCATCCAATCCTGCCACATCAGAGCTGAAGAAGATGGTCGAATGTCCGATATCGGTAGCACCCTGCAGGGCATCGGGGAGTGCCGACGCGGCAAAATGGAACGCAAGGGTCGTGGACACCACACCCTCGTGGGCGATGTTGCGGACGTGTTCAGGGGCATGGGGGTGTCGGTTGCCCCTACCACGTATCTGATCAACAATTCCCTGGACATGGAGGCCATGGTCCTATGCGAGGGTACGCAGGGATTCGACCTCGACCTCGAACACGGCATCGATCCGGTCTATTGCACGTCCAAGATGATCAATCCCGCAATGATGATGGCCGAGGCCGGTGTCGCTCCGTCGCGTGTGGGCGAGGTGTACGGGGTATTGCGACCGTACCCGATTCGGGTGAACAACCGAACGGGGACAAGCGGACCATATGCAGACGCGGAAGAGATCACGTGGGATATGGTGACGCGCTGGTGTGGTGCACCAGAACTGTTGGATGAAATCACCACCACTACGAAGCTGCCCAGGCGCGTGTTCGAGTTTAGTTGGCAACGATTTAGTGCGTTCGTGCGGACGTGCGGACCAACCCAATTATGCCTCCAGTTTGCAAACTACATCGACTGGTCGGTGTACGAGGCCACCCAACCAGAGGAACTGTCCCCCGACGTACTCCTGTTCATAGACCAACTCAACACCAATTCCCCGTGGGGATGTGGCGTTCGGTTCATCGGCACTGGTCCCGCACATCAGCACATGGTGGAAATATGAGTGAAGATATTATGAGCTATATAAATCAATATTTTGACGACGTAATGGAGGAACCGATGAACAAAGGAGTAAATCAATCCCGTTTTACCCACTGCGACCCCACTCCGCAGGAGGACATTCTTGCCCGCGCTGCGGACAAACGCACCGACCCCATGCACGGTGGTCGCATCGGCTATATTCCGTTTGGGTATCACCTGCTGCCGTTGCGGGGACTTGCGAAAGCTGCTGCGGTCATGAGGGCGGGTGAACGTGCAGGACGGTCCGCGTCAGAGTGGAGGAGTGTGCCAGTGGAGGAGCACATTAACCATGCCATCAGCCACCTGATCGCGTACCTGGCCGGACGCATGGACGACCACCACCTCGCCAATGCGGTATGTCGCGTGCTCATGGCGGCGGACCTGGACACCCGCGAACCACACCCGGAACCCCGGTACGAACCCCAGAACAACTCCGACTGACCCCTGTCCGTATCGTCTCCGTACCCCACGTACAAATCGGGGGCATCGACTCTGCGCCGGTGCCCCCGATTCCTCGTGTGACTATCTCCGAGAGTTAGAGGATCAACAATAACTCTCTTATCTCTGACATATTTTCGTCTAGCCATTCAAGCAGATCGAGAAAATCCACCCTGCACCCGGCATAATTGCCTAATAGGGTGTTGTTGTTGTACCACTCCTCAAACTCCTTTATTCTGTCATGTCGGACGGCTTCTAGTTCAGTACTGAATATTTTCCCGTCCTCGGACTGGTATTGAGTTACCTTTTTCATTTAATACCTCCACATATCAGCCGAACAGCATGTCGGCAATCCAGCAGATCAATACACCCACGAATATTATGTATGCAATTTCTATCATTTGGGTATTACCAGGTCCAGGTACGGGCTTGACCACGATTTGGTAGCCTCGTCTATGGCTTTGGTGATGACCTCCGGATCAACCCCGCGCGTGAGGAGTGCAACCCGAAGCTTGTCGGCGCTGATGCTGGAGCCACTGTTGGTCTTCTGTACCAACTTGCCCACTCCCTCAGCCTCGTGCGACTTGATGTTGTAGGCGATCATGAGTGGCAGGATTTCGTCCTTGACTTCGGACTTGGTGGTTTTGGCGTTCTTCTCGTCGGCTTTGGCCTGTGCAAGGCGCGTCATAGCCGATTCGATTTGACGCCGAATCTTGGCAGGTAACGTTGCTGGTTTCGTCATGGTTTGGTCCCTCCTAATTGCTTACGCAGACGTTCAATCTGCTCGTTTAAACTTCGGTCCTTAGCCTTCTCGCGCAACTGGTCTGCGTGGTCAACGCGGAATTGGGCACGTGCCGATGCTCGACGCACCTTTGATCGTTCGGGGACGTATCCCCATTCATCAAATCGGCCAATCCTCGCAGCTACTTGCTTGATTCCAGTCCTGAACGCAGCACGTGCACGTCCAGCGTCCACATGTGAGTCCGGACATTTACTGCAAACGATCATGCGATTGATCCCGGATTCGCTACATTCCCAAACGGTCTTGCCCGATTCGATCATGTCGATGGTCTCGTTAGCCAATTGCTGGTTTGCTTCGCATGCAGATCGTGTCATCCTGCATGCGAAGAGTGTGCATTCGAACAGGATTAGGCCAGTTTCGCTGTTCGAGGTTTGGAGTTTTTTGACTTGCCCGCGTCAGCGCCGGGGTCCTTGGCCTTCTGGTTGGCAGCAGCCTTGGCCACGTCGGCTTTGGTCTTCTTGGGCTTGCCCTTGCCGTCAACGGTTTTTTCCACGCGTGCAGCAGCGGCCTTGGCCTTCTTATCGGCCTTGATTGCCTCCAGGTGAGACAATGCCCGAATCGACATCCAATCGTTGAGATCGGATACGCCCGGAACCTCCTGCTTCACGTCGTAGACGATGCCCATAGCCTGACGCAGATCAAAGAGTGTGAGCGGATGCTGCGTGCCGGACAGTGCTCCCATGGCACGGGCAACGAGTCGGCTGATCATTTCGACGAGGTACCCGAGATCGTATCCCATAGCCCCAACTGCGGACACGGTAAACGTTCCGGCCTTGGCGTCCCAGCTCATTTCGGTGGTGACGAGGATGTCCATCTTCTCGAAGGATGCCAGGGAGCGCAGAACCAGTTTGCCAATGTTGTTGACGTCACCGACTACGACGTTGATGGTATCCAGCGGACCATCGGAGATGCCCAATTGCTTCATCTCGTCAGGGATGCCGTTGAGGAAATCCGTGGTCGTTCGGGATTTGCTGTCGAACTGAATCTCGATGTTGGTTTTGGTCTTGAGGGCGTTGGCGGTGACGATCTTGGTACCTTTGGCGTTGTTGCCGACTTTTGACGTGGATGTGGTGATAAGTACGTTCATGATTTGCCTCCTATGTGGTTGTGGGGTAATCCCCAGGGGTTATTGGTCATGTTCAAAAATTCTACTGTACCACAGTCCGCAACCCCTGTCAAGTATTGGGGTTTGGGGTCGCGGGTGCGTGGACGTGATTAAACGTCGAATCTCTTGCGTATCCAATCGGGGCGTGTGTCCTCACGGTAAGGAGCACTACCACGAACCGATGTGGGCAGTGATGCTGGTCCCTTGATCTGGCCTCGACACACGGCGCACCACTGGCGCACCATACCGTGACGACACCGATCAAATTCGTGGACTCGTGGATGACGTGGATTCGTGGAAATATTCATGATGCCTCCTCATATCATCAATTTATAGGTGTTTTTCCGTGAAATTCAGTTGGGTGCAAGTACTGTGACCCAAATTGTACATACCACCAATCATAGTGTTCTGATTCATCCATTATGGTATGAATCCCGTCAGCAGCTTCGGATTCATCATATGCTTCCACCAGTATTTGTATTGTGGCAATATACTTTTTTGGTGCTTTCATGGCTTTGCCTCCTCACATGCACATTAGGGCAACCACCACAGCGTATCCGAGTGCCAGCAGAACAATCGTGCACACTGCAGATCCGGCGATGGTCGTGGGTTTTTGGTTGCGTTCGACTTGGATTTTGAGGGCTTGGATTATGCTTGCCCCGTCAACATCGTAAACCATAGTCACACCTCCTTTTTGGATTCCTGGTTGATTTTGTTGCACTCGTCGACTACCACCGGATGCCACAGATCACTGATTTGATCCCCCGGTTGATAGTTGTCTCTTGCCCACTGTCTGAATTCCGGTTCCTCGTCCGGTCCGAGGACTCGGAACAATCCAAGTGCCATACTCATAACTTTATCTTCCTAAGTTTACCAAGTGAAGATTGTGCTCGGTAAGGTAATCGTGGTGGTATAGCCTGTGTTTGATTGGCACGCGGACTCTACCCGGATTCCTCTTCCATGTTTGAGGTTTGCCGTTGACCTTCCACCTCTCCGGGGTCCCGTCGGCGTTCAGGTTGTGGACGTGGTGGAGTATGTCCCCCGGTTTGAGTTTTTTGGCCTGTTCAAGTGTGATCATAATACCTCCTTTCATGTTTAAGGTCCACCATTGGGGGACAGGATTTTGCCCTGTCCCTCAATAACAGTGCTTAAGCAGCTTTGAGGTTCCATGCGTCCATTTGATTCGTGAGTTTAACCATTATGCGTTCCCGCTTGATGTCACTCTTGACTTCATGCGTCAGGTATTGCGTCAACAGGTTGTACAGCCTCCACAGGTTCAACTCTTCCCTGGTCTTCTTTAATTCCACGAAGTCGATCACGGACACGCCTTCTCCGTTTCCGGTGATCTCCTTCATTTCGGCCAGCGATTGGATGACCTCGCCGTTGGCGTTGAGGAGTCCCAGCGATTTGAGTAGATCAGTGGTTTCCTGGGATTTAACCCGGACGGTGGTCCACGCCTTCCAAAGTTCCTGTTGTTCGCTTAGAGCCTTCATGCCGGTGACTATCTCCTGTTTAACGTCGTCCATGTCGATCCCCTGGTGATGCTCCTTGCGATACTTCTGCATTATCTTCCCGATCATCATGCCGTTGGTGCACACTACCCGGAAGGCACCAAATGCTGTCCGGAGTGCCCATCCGGTGTCGTAACTGTTATACGCGTGCAGTGTGGGGTGGAGCTTATCCCCACGGTCAATATCGACGGACACCCCGGTAAAGGTGAAGGTTACCTTCAACCGTGCACCCTCGCGCGGCATGGCCACATCGATTGTGGGGTTGCCGTATTCGGGGAACGAGAAGGCTGCTGCAGTTGCGATGTCAACCACATCCTCATGGCGGATCAGCCTGTAATCGTTGGTGACGTGAGGAGAAAAGATTCGGCCATTGGTGGGGTCAAACAGAGTCTTGGTTTCGGGGATTTCCACCATATGACCAGAGTCGTTGCGGTAGAACGCCGGACCTTCCGATACCTTCGGATAGTCCACGCTTGTTGGCGTGCCGTAATATACCGATTTTTTAAGCAGTTCGTTGAATGTGGGGTCCGATGCCGGGGTCGGCTCCGGGGTGGTTGCCGGTCTGATTGGGGTCACTTTGGTCATAATACCTCCTTATGTGTGTGGTTTGAGTAGCATAGTGGGCACGTATAAACGACGGTCATGCCCTTTATTGTGCCTGTGCGTGAATCCGTAGTGACGGTTGCTTCGGCAGCCCAATCGCCTTCGTGGGACGATCGTCCACATACCGGACACTTGATGTGGGTGTCTGGGGTCTTCACGGGGTCAGTCCTCCTCCACGTATTCAAGCCAGATCGCTCGGTCCTGTTCGCTCATGAGGTCCACGATCAGGGTTTCAACGTCGGCAGTTGTGTCCTCGCCTAGGAGTCCTTCAGCCAGGTCGAGGATGTGGGATAGTGCCCTGCACTGTCTTTTGGTCATGGTATTGCCCTCCTATGTGGTTGTTCGGGGGCTAGTCCTCCTATGTGGTTGTTCGGGGGCTAGTCCTCCTATACAATTTATGGCAAATTACACAATGTTGGATCGTCTGTTCCTGTACTAAGTTCATATGCTTCCTCCAGTGTGATCATATCCTGTAGTACAGCATCCTGTAGATAGTCCGGAAGGTTGGCTATGTCCTTGGTTTTGGGTGTTGGTGCTGCTGCCTGTGCCTGTGCCTGTGCGTTTGCCTTGCCTTGTGTGTTCTTGCTCATGGTCGTGCCTCCTTGTGGTTGCTTGGTTGCCTCATCAGTGCCGGTGCTCCGTGCCCGGTCAGACCAGAGGCGCGCGGACGCGCCCCGGTTTCGGCTTGTGGTCGTGTGGTTGGTTCAGTCGGACAGTGCCACGATCCGCTCGTTGCCTTCCTCGTCCTCTTGCGCCTCAAAGCGCACGTTGCCCCCTCTTCTGATCTCTGCTGCGATTGCCTCCCAGTCCGACAGGACGTCGTCAAGACTCAAGTCTTCTGGTCTGTCCACTGCTGCGATCTCTGTTGCCATGGTGCCCTCCGTGTGCTGTCCGGGGTCCGTCCCGGTCCGTGGGGTGCGGGGTGCCCCCACCCTTGGTGTTGCAAGCCTTGTGCCAGCCCGAAGCCCCACAGACACCCCAACCCCTTGTGGTTGGCGCAAACCCTCCCCACAACCGGTTGTGTTGTTGTCTTGCGTTATGTCTCACACATTGTCTCATCCGCTCGGGCACCCCTCGTCGTCCCGCGTCCCACACGGCTCCGGATTGTCTCACCCTCGTCGTCCCGCGTCCCGCGCGGTCTCGCGGACATGCCCCAGAGCGAGTGCCCGACCGACGCGGTCCCGGATTGTCTCATGGCCGTTGGGGTCGCTGAGACACCATGAGACACTCACCACGCGCCCGCACGCCCCCGTCCGCCGTGTCCCCGCGCTGGCTCCGGGTAGTACCGGCGCGTCCTCGCGTGGTGTCGCCCCACCCAACAGACGGACAGGCGCAGCGGACCCCGGAGCGGCAGAGTAGCGCTCGTGCAACCCTGAGGGTAGCACCGCCGCTACCCCAGAACCCCACGCGCACGCACCGGGAACGGTAGCTCCGACGATACCCCGATGGTTGCGTCGACGCTACCCCACACCACCACACAACCACGAACCCCAAGCAGACCACCGGACCACAATTACGCGACCACACAATTACGCGACCACACAATTATGGGGGCACCGTGAGCGGCCCCGGATACCGGGGGGATATTGATGAACCGGTTCTCAAGTTCCGCAGGGTTTCCGCATTAAAAATATTATCGGGGTCGCGTGGAGTTCCGCAGAATTTCCGGCTGAAAGATATTATCGACAATTCGTGTATTGATCGGGACAACAACACGCGTGGGGAAGTTGGATCGTGGGATCGTGAAACAGTGGATGCGTGGGAGCGTGCACGGGTGGACCTGCGGTGGTTTTGGGGAGCCGAATGCGGACGCATACGGCCTCGCGCGTGGGAGCGTGCACGCGTGCGATCGTGCATGTGGGTGTTTCCCCCTTCGGGGAAAAACCCTGGTTGGACGGTCCCTGCCGTTCTTTTACGCTTTTGGGGTGGACAGGGCCTGTGCGCCGTTGCGTTGGTGCGTGAGTGCGTTTGGGGTTGAATTCGGGGAGAAGTAGTGGCGTGGAGGGGGATACGTGGAGGAGTGCAGGAGGGGTATACCTAGATTGAATTTGGGGATACGTGGTGGGGGAACCCCAAAACCAACCTAGGGGATTTGCTGTTCGTGTGCTAGCGCTGGTAACGTGATTGTGAATGTAAACCACCGTGGGGGGAGGATACGTGACGAAACCTCCCGTCATCCCGGCCTGGTCCTCCGGTAATCCCCCCACACACACTTAAGGGAAATATTATGAGCGAAGAGAAGTTCGACAACAATATGAAAGAGGCCTTTTTGATAATCCTGCGGGAAGTACCGGTGTTGACGGTAGCAGCTAGGGCAGTTGGTATAGCCACATGCACGGTCCGGGACCATCGTACCAAATACCCCGAATTTGATGCCGCAGTTAAGGAAGCCATGGAGGAGGGCGTGGACAGCCTCGAAGCTGAGGCGGTTCGACGTGCACGTGACGGATGGAAGGAGCCGGTGTATTACAAGGGGGAGAGGGTTGGGAACGTGCGCAAGTACAGCGACTATCTGCTGGGCGTACTACTCAAGGGCAGACGGGCTAAGGTGTACAACCCCGGTGCAACGGTTGAGGCCGGGTCCGGCGACAACAAGGTAACCATGAAGTTTAATTTTGGGGGATAAATGATTATCGTTAGTGGACAACCACGATCAGGGACTAGCCTAATGATGCGAATATTGTCGCATTCAGGGTTTGATGTGCACGTCGAAAACAAGGCGTCGTACGAGTGTATAGAATCCACGCGCCTGGACGAAGACCAGAAATGGTTGCATGCCCTGCCCCCCAACACAGCCGTAAAGGTGCTGTACCCCTCGATCATCTACCTCAGCCCCGGACCTCACACGATCATATGGATGACCCGAAACTCCACTGATTGCGCCAAATCCCAGAACAAATACGCCGGTAGTCCTAGATGGGTAGTGGGGGTTCGTCGCAAAGACATAACGAAGGTAAACAAGAAAGTACCACACCTGCTGCGTATGATGGGTATGAATGTGTTCGAGGCTCAATTCGAACATTTGATCAAGAGGGACTCCCGACTCCACGCAGGGTTGGAAAAATTTCTTGGACGTACCATCCTCCTCGACTCCATCGCCAACAGGACCACGGGGTTCAGCCGACTTGCTCCTGGCACACTTGAGATTGCTGGTGCTGGGGTATATGATGGTCCGGGGGTGTCCAATGCACATTGAATACAACGCCGAACCTACCCCAGCCAAATTCCATAAGTCCAACGACTTTTACCGATGCATGCGCGGACCGGTCCGATCCGGCAAATCCACATGCATGTGTATTGAGATATTTCGTCGAGGGTCTGAACAGCGTCCGGATCAACGTGGGGTACGCCGGACGCGTTGGGCCGTAATCCGAAATACCTATCGGGAACTTGAAGATACCACCATGGCTACGTGGAAGATGTGGTTCCCAGAGGAAGTGTTTGGCAAGATCAACGTGCGCACCATGACCCACCACCTCAGATTCAACGACGTCGAAATGGACGTCATGTTTCGGGCGCTGGACCGTCCGGACGACATCAAGAAACTCCTATCACTTGAACTTACCGGTGCGTGGGTGAATGAAGCCCGAGAAGTCCCAAAGGCCATCATCGACGTGTTGGGCGATCGTGTGGAGCAATTCCCCCCAGCCAACGCCGAGGGAGTAACTTGGGGAGGCGTCATGATGGACACCAACTCCATGGATGAGGACCATTGGTGGTACGATTTGGAGGCCAAACCCCCGGTGGTCAAGTTGGCATCTGGCAAAGTGGTTCGCTGGAGGTTTTTTACGCAGCCGGGGGCACTAATCGAACGCAATGGTAAATTCTTCCCCAATCCCCGAGCCGAAAATATAAAGAACCTAAATGGTGGTCATGACTATTACATGAAACGCCTTATGGGAAAGAAGATGTCCTATGTGCGAGTATATTACTGTAATCAGTTTGGATATGTGGAAGAGGGGAAGCGTGTTCATCCCGAGTATAATGACGCAGTCCATTGCAGTCCCAGCCCATTGGTGCCTGATAACCGATACATTGTCCATGTTGGACTCGATTATGGACTTACCCCTGCCGCAGTGTTTGGCCAACGACGTCCGAATGGACAATGGTGGATATTCAAAGAACTTGTAACTCAGGAGTTAGGCATAAAGCGTTTTGGTGAGTTGGTATTGAAGCCATATATAAACTCCCATTTGTCCGAGTTCAGTCTGATGGTCTACGAGGACCCATGGGGAAAGGGCAGATCCCAAACTGATGAACAAACCCCCAAGAAAATCCTAGAGGCCCTAGACCTTACCGTAATAACTCCGAACATATTTGGTGGTGAAACTTTGCGTCGAGAGGCTCTGGCAGCTCCACTGTCACGTATGATCGATGGCGTTCCTGGGGTGTTGGTTGATCCGGATTGTCGCACATTACGCAAGGGTTTATCCAGCAAGTACTACTTCAAGCGAGTACAGGTGGTAGGCGATGACAAATTTCAGGACAAGCCCTACAAGAATTTCTGGTCGCATGTTTGCGAAGCTGCTCAACACATGATGTTGGGTGCAGGTGAAGGGGAGTTAATAACCGTTCCCCAAGACAACCAGGATGATTACAACGACGATTACCAGGATGACTATAGTGAAGAGGGGTGGATGGCAACATGATTAAAAAAACCAAAAAGGGCTATAAGGTTGTGTCTCACAAGGGTAAAAATCTTGGGGGACCTTACAAATCCAAAACGCAGGCCAAAAAGCGTCTGCGTCAGGTCGAGTATTTTAAACACAAGAAGTAGTACTAGACTGAATCGTATAGGAGTAGTATGAAACAGTTTATATGTACCACCAGCGACATACTTAAATGGATTTTGCGATTGTTGGGAACAATAGTATTAATAATCATTATATGGTATGGAACTAAACCTCTAGCCAACGAACAGTCTATACAAAAAAACTTGATCTGTATTGATGGATTGAAAAGGGAAGTTAATATAAATGTTTCTGAGGTTGAAACCGTAAAGAAAAAAGTGAATACAGTTGAAACCACTCTTAACAAGATGGACAAGAAAATGAGTAATCAGAACATTATGATAAAATTGCTCCTACAAAAGGAAGGTATACAAGTCCCCAAAGAAATAGATGGGGAGTGACACAACCACAATTCAATAATTGTTGAAAGGGGGTTAAACGGCATGGCTAATACAACCACGTATGCAAACAAAGTGATAACAATTTCTGGGATAAGTGCTGATTGGAGTCTGGAGGATCTGAAGGGCAAAGGATTTTCTGCTGACCGAGGAGTACAGATTGAAGCAATAA
>Ga0307423_1002145_pt1 | contig 11274 bp, 7 predicted proteins | sample SalMarWE160310MG_FD_202154 | JGI IMG/M metagenome (GOLD analysis project Ga0307423, IMG submission 202154) | Salt marsh sediment microbial communities from the Plum Island Ecosystem LTER, Massachusetts, United States - WE1603-10 | ecosystem: Environmental > Aquatic > Marine > Intertidal zone >...
CCGACCCTTGAACTGCGGAAGTTGGGCTAGCGCTCAGTCTTCCAGCAGCGCCACTGTGACCCCGTCGCCGCCTTCTCGAGGATCCGCGGACTCGAATCGCGCGACATAGGAGGAATCGCGGAGGTGCTGGTGGATCGCCTTGCGAAGGGCGCCGGTTCCGAGGCCGTGCACGATCATCAGGCGATTGGCGCCCGAGCTGGCGGCGTCGTCCAGGGCGGAGACGACCCGATCCAACGCCTCGTCCACCCGCAGGCCGCGAAGATCACAGCGGGTGGCGCCGCCCGCCGCCTTGCGCGGAACGGTCTGCACCGACACGCGTGGCTCCTGTCGCTTGGTCACTTCACCCGACGCTGTTGAGATCCGATCCGCCGGGAGCTCGAGCTTCGCGTTGCCGATCTGGACGCTGACTCTGCCTCGGCGATCCGGCAGCGAGCGGAGCGTGCCTCGCCGACCGCCGGGCACCAGCACCGGGTCGCCGGGTCTGGTTCGAGTCCAATCGACCCGGCTCCGAGGCTCTGGCTCCTCCTCGTCGCCGCGCAGCTCGGTTTCGATTACGCGAGTCTTCTCCTCCAGGGCGATCAAGCGCGCGCGTGCGTGGGCCGCGTCCTGCGCGCGTCCCCCCCGCTGCAGGTCGCGGATCACCCCGGCCACCTGAGCGTGGGCATCCCGAAAACCGCTCTCCAGCTCCTCCCGCATCTCGTCGAAGAGCTTGTCCCGGCGGGCCTGGAGGCGCTCGAGCTTGCCCCGGTACTGGTCTCGCGCTGCCTCGCTCTCCTCCCGCAGGCGCGTGGCCTCGCTTCGCTCGCGTTCCAGTGCCAGTCGGCTGGCGGCGAGCTCCGAGAGCATCCGATCCAGACGGCGGTCCTCGCGCTCTAGCAGGGCGTTGGTCCGCTCCAGGATGTCCCGGCGCATTCCCATGCGCGCTGCGACCGCCGTGGCGGAGGAGGCGCCCGGGGTCCCCATGGCCAGGCGGTAGGTCGGCGCCAAGGTCTCCGCATCGAACTCCACGCTGGCGTTGGCGAAGCGCGAGTCCACCGCTGCCATCTCCTTGAGCAGGTTGTAGTGGGTGGTCGCGACGACCCGCGCCCTTGCGTCGGCCAGAGCCTCCAGCACCGCCTGGGCCAGGGCGGCGCCCTCGGCGGGATCGGTTCCCACGCCCACCTCGTCGAGTGCAATCAGGCTCCGTTCGCCGGCCGTCTCGACGATGCTGGAGAGGTTCGCCATGTGGGCGGAGAAGGTCGAGAGGCTCTCCCGGATGTCTTGCTCGTCTCCGATGTCGGCGAGGATCGACTCCGCCGCGTCCACCTTCGCACCGGGGGCGGCCGGTACGTGAAGACCGGCCCTCGCGAAGAGCGCCGTCAGGCCCAGCGCCTTCATCGTCACCGTCTTGCCGCCGGCATTGGGACCCGAGAGCACCAGCACAGTGAAGCTCTCACCCAGATGCAGGTCGTTGGGAACCGCCTGCGCGACGGGGAGGAGAGGATGCCGGAGCTGGTGCAGCAAGTACACGCCGTCTTCCCCGAGCGTGGGCTCCACCGCCTCCATTTCCCTGGAGAGCTCGCCCCGGGCAAAGGCGAGATCGATGATCTCCAGCATCTCCAGGTTCGACTCGATCGCCGGACGAGCCTCGGCAGCCCGCTTGGTGAGCGCGCGCAGCACCCGCCGCGTCTCCCGCTCGATGGTGAGCTCGGCCTGTTTGAGACGATTGTTGAGATCGACCACCGCCTGCGGTTCCACGAAGAGGGTGCTTCCGGTGGAGGAGGCATCGTGCACGATGCCGGAGACCCGCCCCCGGGCGTCGGCGCGGACCGGCAGTACGTAGCGGTCGTTGCGGATGGTGAAGAACGAATCGGATAGCGCCTCGACGATCTCCGGGTCTTGAAGGTAGCCGGCGATCCGGCGTTGCACGTCGCCGGCGACCTGTCGTGACTCCCGCCGCGCGGCGGCCAGTTCCGGGGAGGCCGAGTCGCGGACCTCGCCATCTGCTTCGAGTGCAGCGTCGATCTCCGCCTCCAGGTTGGAGTGATCCAGCAGGTGGCTGGCCCAGTCGGCGAGGAGCGGCGCTTCCTCGGCCCGGCCGAGCAGGAAGCGCGAGGTCTCGTGGATCGCGCCCAGCGTCGAGCGAAGCCCCAACAGCTCCTCGCCGGTGAGCATGCCTCCCTTTCGCAGGCGGCCCAGAACCCGGGCCTGGTCGCGCACTCCGTCGAGGGGGGGGAGGCTGCCCGCGTCCAGGATCGCCCTGGCTTCACTGGTCTCGGCGAGGCGCGCACGGGCCTCGCCGAGATCTTCTTCGAAGAGCGAGTCGTCGGCCTCGCAACGGATCCGACCCCGGGGCGTGTGGGCAAGCCGCCGTAGCCGCTCGACGACCTCCGGCCACTCCAGTCGATCGAGAGTCTTCTGCGAGACGCTGAACGGCACGCCGTCATTCTAGCCCGCGCTTCCAGGCGGTGGCTGCTGTGGCGAGCCGGTGACCGTGACTGTCCCCTCGTTCAGCTCCGCGGGCGGTCCTGCCGAAAGGACTGGCAATGGCTGACGAGCTTCTCACCGAGGCGATCCTGGAGTCCACGCGGGACCTGGATCGGCGCAGCGTCGGGGAAATCCTCGATGCCATCCACGCCGAGGATCACCGCGCCGTGGAGGCGGTGGGGCGGGTCCTTCCGGATGTGGAGCGCGCCGTCGAGGTCCTCGTCCTCACCCTCAAGTGTGGCGGGTGCTGGTTCAACGTGGGCGCCGGGACCAGCGGTCGCATCGGGGTGCTCGACGCTGCGGAGATACCGCCCACCTACGGCTATCCCCCGGAGCGGGTGGTGGGAATCATGGCGGGTGGCTTCGGCGCCCTGGTGCGGGCCGTCGAGGGCGCCGAAGACGTCGCGGAGGACGCTCGCGTCGCACTCAGGGAAGCAGAGCTGATGCCGGGCGATACCGTCGTCGCCCTGTCCGCCAGCGGACATACGCCCTTCGCGATCGGAGCCCTGGCGGAGGCGGAGAGTGTCGGTGCCCGCCGCATCGCCATTACCTGCGACCCTCGCTCCCCGCTGGCCGAGGCCGCGGAAATCGCCATCGCCCCGGTGGTGGGTCCCGAAGTCATCGCCGGCTCGACGCGGATGAAGGGCGGTCTCGCCCAGAAGATGGTGCTCCACCTGCTCTCGACCGCGGTCATGGTCCGGCTCGGTCGGGTGGAGGGCAACCTGATGACGAATCTTCACCCGGCATCGCGAAAGCTGGAGCGGCGTGCCATCCAGATCGTGATGTCCCTCGGCGAGGTCGACCGGGCGCGCGCCAGGCAGCTCCTGCAGCAATGCCACGGGAGCGCCCACGACGCCATCGAGCTCGCCCGCCGCGGTTAGAGAGCTCGCATTCCGGTAATGTGCTCGCCGAGGATCAGGGTGTGGATGTCGTGGGTGCCCTCGTAGGTCCGAACCGTCTCGAGGTTCACCATGTGGCGCATCGACTGGTAGTCGTCCACGATGCCGTTCGCCCCGAGCAGGTCGCGGGCGCTGCGGGCGATTTCCAGGGCGGCGTTCACGTTGTTTCGCTTTGCCATCGACACCATCGTGTGATGGAGCTTGCCCTCGTCCTTGAGCCGCCCCAACCGCAGGGAGAGGAGCTGGGCCTTGGTGATCTCCACCAGCATCAGCACCAGCTTCTCCTGGGTGAGCTGCTTCGCCGCCAGCCAGCCGCCCTGCACCATCCGCTCTTTGGTGTAGTCGACGACTTCCTCGTAGCAGGCCATGGCTGCGCCGATCGCTCCCCAGGAGATGCCGTACCGAGCCTGGGTGAGGCAGGAGAGGGGGCCCTTCATTCCCTCCGCCTTGGGCAGGCGGTTCTCGTCGGGAACCTCCACGTCCTGGAGGTAGAGCTCGGAGGTGATGGATCCTCGCAGCGAGAACTTGCCCTTGATGTCCGGGGTCTCGAATCCCTTCGTGCCCTTCTCGACCAGAAAGCCGCGGATCCCCTCCTCGGTCCGGGCCCACACCACGGAGACGTCAGCGATCGAGCCGTTGGTGATCCAGCGCTTGGTGCCGTTGAGCAGCCAGCCATCGCCGCGCCGCTCGGCCCTGGTGCGCATGCCCTGGGCGAAGCTGCCGAAATCGGGCTCGGTCAGCCCGAAGCACCCCACCGCCGTTCCAGCGGCGAGGGCGGGCAGCCAGCGATCCTTCTGGGCGTCGGAGCCGTAGGTGTAGATCGGGTACATCACCAGCGAGCCCTGCACCGAGCCGAAGGAGCGCAGGCCGGAATCCCCCCGCTCCAGCTCCTGCATGACCAGGCCGTAGGCGACGTTGTTCATCCCCGGGCAGCCGTAGCCCTGCAGGTTGGTGCCGAAGAGGCCGAGCTCGCCCATCCGCGGCACCAGCTCCATGGGGAAGGAGCCGTCCCGGCGGATGTGCTCCTGGATCAAGGGAAGGAACTCCCTGGAGACGAACTCCCGGACCGTGTCCCGCGCCATCCGCTCCTCGTCGGAGAGAAGCTCGTCCAGGCGCAGGAAGTCGACGCCGCTGAAGTCGGCCACAGCACCCTCCCTTCGAAGCTCGAAGGGTAGCGAGGGGGCGGGCACGAGAAAGGCCCGGCAGGGGGATCTGCCGGGCCTGTTTCAGCTGGGCGAAGGAGCTAGGAAGCGACCGGCTTGTTCAGCTTCTCGAGCTCGCGGACCTTCTTGTTGAGCTGCGCGACCTTGCGCTCGAGCTTGTGGACGTCGGCGTGGGAGGCGATGCGCAGGTTCGCGAGCAGGCCGTCGACCTGATCCTCGATCGCCTTCACAGCGTCGCCGCGAAGATCTTCGGCTCGCTTCACCACCGGGTTGTTGCGGAAATCGCTCTGGAGCTGCTTGACCCGCTTCTCCGCCTGCCTCTCGAATTGCCTGCGGCGCCTGTCTGCGCGCTTCTGGAGCCTCTTTAGATCCTTCTCGATCGACTTGAAGGCACTCTCGATGCGATCCATGCCTTCCTCAATGAAGTTGGCCTCGGCCATGACGAATTTCTCCTTGGGTATCGGTGATATCTTTGGAATCGGGCTTCTCAAGGGTGCGAGAAGTGGAGCCCCTTAAACTTAACACATCGCGTCAGTGCGTCAAGGGAAGCCGGAGAGATTGTATTTATTTTTATTTTCAGTTATTTATGGATGACGCAATGCGCTACCCCGCGGGTCAGGCAACGCGCTGCGGCATGGTCACCAGCGGACCACGGCGCTGGCCCAGGTGAAGCCGGATCCGAAGCCCGTCATCGACACGATGGTCCCCGGGGTGAGCGCGCCCTCCTGCTTCGCCTCGGCGATCAGCATCGGGATCGACGCGGCCGAGCAGTTCCCGTAGCGCTGGATGTTGCTCGGCACCTTTTCGGGCGGGATCTCCAGGGAGTTGGTCACGTACTCGTTGATGCGCAGATTCGCCTGGTGGAAGAGGAAGAGATCCACCTCCTCCTTTTTGATGCTGGCGGCATTCAGCGTCTCGAGCATCACCTCGGGCATCCGCGTGACGGCGTGCTTGAAGACGAACTTCCCCTCCATCTTCGGGTAGACCCGCTTGGAATCCAGGTTCTCGTGGCGCAGGCGGAAGGGGGTCTGTGCACAGCTCGGCATTTCGACCCAGAGCTTCCTGGCGAACTTGCCCTGGGCGTGGAGCCGCATCTCGAGAATCCCACTGGTGTCCAGGGGATCCTCGTTGGCCTCGACGATCACCGCACCGGCCCCGTCTCCGAAGAGCACCGAGACGTCTCGTCCGTCGGTGCTGATGTCGAGCCCGGTGGAGTGGACCTCGATGCCCACCACCAGGACCCGCTCGAACTGTCTGGAGAGCACGTAGCTCCGGGCCACGCTCAGCCCGAAGAGAAAGCCCGTGCACTGGGCGCGCACGTCGAAGCAGGGCGTCTCGCCACCGAGGCGTTCCTGGAGGAAGAAGGAGGTTCCGGGAAACTCGTGCTCGGGGGAGAGCGTCGCCAGGATGATGCAGTCCAGGTCGTCGGCCTCGAGTCCGGCATCGCCGAGCGCTCTGCGCGAGGCCTGCTCGGCCAGATCCGCCGGTCCCTGGCCCTCGGTGATCCAGTGCCGCTCCTCGACGCCCGAGCGCTGGCGGATCCACTCGTCGCTGGTGTCCATGACCTTCTCGAGGTCTTTGTTGGTGACCACCCGCTCGGGGACGTACATGCCGGTTCCGGTGATCTTCGCCCGCAGCGTCATTCCCATCTCCCATCCGCAGCCAGCGGCTCCGCGAGCTGCACCCGCGCGCCGTTGCCATCCTCTCGCCAGAGATCCTCTTCCGCCCGTACCAACAGCTCTCGGAGCCCGGTGCGCTCCAGGGCCGACACCGCGACCGCGCCGTGGCGCTCGGCCAGCGAGGCACCCTGTCCCGGCGGTAGCAGATCGACCTTGTTGAAGACCAGCAGCTCCTTGGTCTCAGCGAGGTCGATCTCGTCGAGCACCTTGCGAACGGCGGCCATGCGGCGCTCCAGGTCCTGCGCAGAGGCGTCGACCACGTGGAGGAAGAGGTCCGCCTCCCGCAGCTCCTGGAGGGTGGCGCGGAATGCCACCATCAGGTCCCGGGGCAGCTCGCGTATGAATCCCACCGTGTCCGTTACGATCACCTCGCGGTCGCGGGGAAAACGGAGTCTCCGCGAGGCGGGGTCGAGGGTGGCGAACATCTTGTCCTCGACGTGCACCTCCTTCTTGGTGAGGGCGCGCAGCAGGGTGCTCTTGCCGGCGTTCGTGTAGCCGACGATCGACAGCACAGGAAGCCCCCGGCGGGTGCGGTAGGCGCGTCGGCTCTCCCTCTGTCGGTGGAGCTTCGAGAGGTCCCGGTCCAGTCGCGCGATCCGGTCCCGGACGCGGCGCCGGTTCACCTCGAGCTTGGTCTCGCCAGGTCCCCGTGCTCCGATTCCGCCGGCCAGACGGGAGAGCGAGGTGTCTCGCTGGGCCAGGCGAGGGAGCACGTACCGGAGCTGGGCCAGCTCCACCTGGAGCTTTCCGTCGCGGGTGGTGGCGTGCTGGGCGAAGATGTCGAGGATCAGCTGGGTGCGGTCGATGACCCGCAGATCCAGGCGCTCTCCCAGGTTCCGGGCCTGGGTGGGGGTCAGATCCTCGTCGAAGATCACCAGGTCCACGCCCGACTGGAAGCAGCGGATCACCAGATCCCGGAGCTTTCCCTCACCCACCACGAACCTGCGGTCTACCTGGGGGCGGTGCTGGACGACCACGTCGGCGACGTCGACCCCGGCCGACCGGGCCAGCTCCTTGAGCTCTTCGATGGAGTACTCGAGATCGTCGGGCTTGCGTCCCGCCGTCACCGAGACCAGGATCGCGCGCTCGCCGTCGCCGACGCTTGGGGTCTGGGTGGTTCGCGCGAGCTCCTCCTCGAGGGCTCGGATCCAGTCCTGGAAGTCCAGGTCGAGCTGTTCGGGAGGGGCCGGATCCAGGAACTGGATCTGGGCCCCGTCCTGGTTGGCGGGAAGCAGCGCCGCCACGTGGGCATCGCCCGGGAGCCCGTTCTCGTCCGTGGCGATGCTCGCCATGGCGTCGAAGCGGAGCAGCGCCAGGTCGGTGAGGTCGTCCCGAGTCAGGCCCTCGTCGCGCAGGTGGGTGTGGATGCAGCGCAGGCCGCGCAGCCGGCCCTTGCCGGCGCGCATCCGTCCCCAGTCGGGCATCTCGATGGAGCGAGCGTCGCCGACCATCACGTGGCCGATGCTCCCCCGGCGGTCCACCAGGACGCCGACCTGGCGCCGGATCTCGTGGCTGATCTCCGTGAGCTCGCGCGCCAGCTCGCGGGTGAGCAAGCGGTCCGAGGGAACGCGGCGACGCCCGAGGCGTTCGATTCGCTTGATCTGGCTCGATTTGAGCCCGTGGGTGTTGCCGAAGACGCGGATTTGCTTTCCTCGGATGACAAGAGTGAAGCCTGCACGAACACGCCCAAAGCGTGCGGGGGTCGGCTCCTGCGGAACGGGGGAGGACGCGGCAAGGGTACGAGACGGGGAGTAGATGTGGCAAGCGCCCATCGCTCCCCGCGGGGAAGGAGCGCCGTCTTCGCAGAGGCCGACCGACCGACTACTCTGTCGGGTTCGCAGCGCCGAAGAGGAACACTGATGGAAGCGCCTGGAACAGAGCTCGCCGTCGTCATCCTGGCCGCAGGTGAAGGCACCCGGATGCACTCCGACCTCAATAAGGTCCTTCACGAGATCGGTGGCCGCCCCATGCTGGGCTACCCGCTCGCCGCCGCCGAGGCGCTGGATCCGCAGCACCTGGTGGTCGTGATCGGGTGCGACGCCGAGCGGGTCGAGGAGCGATTCCGCGGGCGCGCTCGCTTCGTGGTACAGAGCCAGCGGCGAGGGACAGGCCACGCCGTGCAGCAGGCCCTGCCCGCCCTCTCCGGGTTCTCCGGCGAGGTGCTGATCCTGTACGGAGACACCCCGCTGCTCCGCGGCGAGACGATCCGGCGGATGCGGGCGCTCAAGGCCGAGCGGCGGGCGGATCTGGTTCTGCTGACGGCGCGCCTCGCCCTTCCCGGCCGTCTGGTCCGCGACGCCTCGGGCCGGGTGGCGCGGGTCGTCGAGGTGACCGACGCGAGCCCGGAAGAGCTGGCCATCGAGGAGGGCAACACGGGAGTCTATCTGCTCGACTCGGAGCTGCTCGCCAAGACCCTGGCCCAGCTCGACGACCGCAACGAGCAGGGCGAGCTCTACCTGACCGACATCGTCTCGCTGGCGGTCGGCCAGGGCATGTCCGTGGAGGCGCTGCTCCTGGACGACGCCGAAGAGGCACTCGGGGTGAACAGCCGGGCCGAGCTGGCCCGGGCTGCCGCCGTCATGCGCCGGCTCACCGCCGAGCGCCTGATGGCCGAGGGCGTCACCATCGTGGATCCCGACTCCACCTACATCGACACCGACGTGGAGATCGGCCGCGACTCCCGGATCGATCCGGGTGTGGTGATCACCGGCCCCAGCCGGCTCGGCGAGCGGGTGCACGTGAAGCCCCACTGCGTGATCGAGTCGAGCCAGCTCGACGACGACGTCCAGCTCGGGCCCGCCGCTCACCTGCGCCCCGGCTGTCACCTGCGGAGCCGGGTGAAGATCGGAAACTACGTCGAGGTGAAGAACAGCGACGTCGGCGAAGGCGTGAAGGCCGCTCACCTCACCTACATCGGCGACGCCGACGTCGGGGCTGGCACCACCTTCGGCTGCGGCGCCATCACCGTGAACTACGACGGCCGGGACAAGCATCGCACCACGGTGGGCGCGCGCGTCTTCGTCGGCTGCAACGTCAACCTGATCGCGCCGGTGACCCTGCGCGACGACACCTACGTCGCCGCCGGCTCGACGATCAACAAGGAAGTGCCCGGCGACGCCCTGGCCATTGCCCGCGCCAGGCAGCGAAACGTCGAGGGATGGGTGAGCCGAAGGCGAAAGAAGGGAACCGCGCAGGAGGAGTCGGGTCCGGAGGGGAAGGGCGAATCCCCGAAGAAGGAGTAGACATGTGTGGAATCGTCGGCTACGTCGGCCGGGAGCGCAGCGCCCAGCAGGTGCTGTTGGAGGGCCTCCGCAAGCTCGAGTACCGGGGCTACGATTCCGCGGGAGTGGCGATCTGGGGCGACGATGGCCTCTCGGTGCGTCGGGCCGTTGGGAAGCTCGTCAACCTCGACGGCCTGCTTCGCGACGAGCCCCTGAAGGGACAGGTCGGCCTCGGGCACACCCGTTGGGCGACCCACGGAAAGCCTTCGGAAGGCAATGCCCATCCCCACCGGGCGGGTTCGGTCGCCATCGTGCACAACGGGATCATCGAGAACTACCGGGAGCTTCGCCTCGAGCTCGAGTCCGCGGGTCGCGAGATCCGTTCGGAAACCGACACCGAGCTGATCGCGCACCTGATCGATGAGAGAGTCGCGGGCGGTGCCGATCTGCTCACCGCCGTGCGTGGTACCGCTCGCCGCCTGGTGGGCTCCTACGCCCTGGGGGTCCTCTGCGAGAGCCATCCGGATACCATCGTCGTCGCCAAGAATGGCGGAAGCCCGATCATCCTCGGTGTGGGCGAGGGCGAGTCGTTCCTGGCCAGCGATATCCCTGCCATTCTTCCCTACACCCGCCAGATGCTCTTCCTCGAGGACGGAGAGTTCGCTGCTCTCTCACGGGAAGGCGTGCAGATCACCGATGCCGAAGGTCACCTCGTAGAGCGGCCGCCGAGGGTGATCCAATGGGATCCGGTCTCGGCGGAGAAGGGCGGCTACGACCGCTTCATGCAGAAGGAGATCTTCGAGCAGCCCCGGGCGATTCGCGACACGATCGGGACCCGGGTGCGCCAGGACGACGGGAGGCTCGACCTCGACGGGATCGACCTCTCCTGCGAAGCCGTCAAGAAGATCGAGAGGATCTTTCTGATCGCCTGTGGCACGGCCTACTACGCCTGCCTGGTCGGGAAGTACATGATCGAGCAGATCGCCGGGATTCCCACCGAGGTCGATCTCGCCAGCGAGTTCCGCTACCGCCGGCCCATCGTCGACCAGGGCTGCCTGGTGGTTCCGGTCTCCCAGTCCGGGGAAACCGCCGATACCCTCGCCGCACTCCGCGAGGGCAAGCAGAGAGGCGCCAGGGTGCTCTCGATCTGCAACGTACGCGACTCCACGATTGCTCGCGAGAGCCACGATGTGCTCTACACGCACGCGGGTCCGGAGATCGGCGTAGCGTCGACGAAGGCGTTCACCACGCAGCTCGTCGTGCTCTACCTGCTCGCCCTGAAGCTCGGGATGGAGCGGAAGACGCTCTCCGATCAGGAGCTCGACTCCGCCATCGCGGATCTCCAGCGGCTGCCGCGGATGGTGGAAGAGACACTCCAGATCGATCCCCAGATACGCCAGGTGGCGCACCGCTACTTCAGGGTGCCCAACTTTCTCTTCCTCGGCCGGGGCATCATGTATCCCATCGCCCTGGAGGGCGCTCTCAAGCTGAAGGAGATCTCCTACATCCACGCCGAAGGCTACGCCGCCGGCGAGATGAAGCACGGACCGATCGCCCTGATCGACGAGAACATGCCCGTGCTGGTGATCGCCAATCAGAGCCCGGTCTACGACAAGGTGGTCTCGAATCTGGAGGAGGTCCGGGCCCGGGGCGGGCAGGTCATCGCCATCGCCAGTGCCGGGGACGACAAGATCGCGGAGAGAGCCGACGCGGTGATCCGGATTCCCGATCTCGGGGAGTTCCTGACCGCGATCGTGGCGACGTTGCCCGTTCAGCTGCTCGCCTATCACGTGGCGACCTTCAAGGGCACCGACGTCGATCAGCCCCGGAACCTCGCGAAGAGCGT
>Ga0307423_1002147_pt1 | contig 11264 bp, 8 predicted proteins | sample SalMarWE160310MG_FD_202154 | JGI IMG/M metagenome (GOLD analysis project Ga0307423, IMG submission 202154) | Salt marsh sediment microbial communities from the Plum Island Ecosystem LTER, Massachusetts, United States - WE1603-10 | ecosystem: Environmental > Aquatic > Marine > Intertidal zone >...
CGAGACAGAAGGTGGAGGAGATCCTCGAGGCGATCTGGAAGGCGGATGAGGCCGGCGAATTTACGCTCGGCAGCGTGCGCCGGTATTGTCCCGAGGAGATCTCCGACGGGAATCTCCAGCATCTCGAGTCCGAAGGCCTGGTGATCCGGCAGGGGGAGCGGATTCTCTTCACTGCGGAGGGCAAGGAGCAGGCTCGAGGCGTGATCCGCCGCCACCGTCTCACCGAAAGCCTGCTCACCTACGTGCTCGGACTGCCGGAGGAGAAGGCAGACGCGATTGCCTGCGACATGGAGCACGCGCTGCCGCCGGAGATGGAGCGCAGCATCTGCACACTCCTCGGCCACCCCCCCTTCAGTCCGACCGGCAAACCGATCCCACCGGGCGATGACTGCGTGCAGAAGCTGAGCTCCGTCGACACCGCCATCGTGAACCTGTGCGAGCTGAGCCCAGGCGAAGAGGGTCGCATCGCCTACATCCGCCCCAAGAACCACGCCCGGCTACACCGCCTGACCGGCTTCGGCATCGTGCCCGGCGTAACCGTCAAGCTCCACCAGACCTATCCCGCCCTTTGCCTCAAGTTCGAGGAGACCGAGCTCGCCATCGACCCGGACGTGGCCGAGGACATCTTCGTCAGCAGGATTCGCCAGCCAAGGCAGTCCAACCTCACTCAGCCGCCGGGCGGGGATGGAAACGGCCGCAGGTCATCTCGGGAGTCACGAGCCGCCGGTGGATCCGACACAGCCCCTGATCGCCACGGCTCTCGCCCTGACCCGAGCTCAGGATCAGAATCCCGGGGAAGGCGCTTTCGAATTCGGCGGCGTCGCAGATGAGGTACACGCACCCGGTGCAGGTGGATTCCCGAGCCCAGCTCTTCGCAGCGCTCATTGAAGCGCCCGCCAATAGTCGACGAAGACCTTGGTAGTGAGGATGTAGCCCAGGGGAACGTTGACCAGGACGCCGATGGTGAAGGCCCAGAAGGGCTTCAGCCCGAACGTGGCCAACTCCTTGAACCGGGTGGAGAGCCCGATGCAGAGGAAGCACAGTACGAACGCCCAGGAGCGGAGCTTCTTGATGGGAGCGATGACCAGGGCATTGAGCTCGCTCTCGAACCAGTTGGACTTGAGGTGGAGATGCTTCAGGGCCCACTCCTGCGCGTCGTCGGCATCGTGGGTGAGCACATTCAGCTCTTCCAGCGACATCTCCCCCCTGAACGTGATCACCCCGTCCACCGCGTCATGGGAAAACCTGTCCGCCAGAGCCTCCGGAACGCGAAAGTTGGAGAAGTCCGCGTCGTACTCGTACTTCTGCGCCTTGGATTTGAAGGTGCCCGAAACGGGTGCCTTGCCGAGGTAATCCGCTGGGGGATTGGCCGCAATCAGGCTCATGATGACAGAGGCCGCAAAAAAGCCGAGCACGAACTTGGGGAACCTCTCCCAGATCACCGCGGGGCCGACGCGGCCCTGAGGGCCCTCTCCGGCCTGCGACTCTCTTTCCCAGAAAGTCACCGAGACGATGGAAAGCACGAACGCCCAGATGCCGATCCAGATGTCCCGCCCGATCACCTTCATCAGGGTGAAAGCGTGGATCGGCGCGTCGCCGTGATCGGCGGCGAGTTCGGCCACTACGGCAAAGCCGGCCGCGTCCGCGTATTCAGAAGTCCCCACCCAGGCTCCCGCCTCACCCGGAGAGATCTGATACCACTCCGTGATGGCGCCCTCACCCTCGGGAATCATCCACTTGGTGAGGATGGCCAGGGCGAAGATCATCACGATCGCCCAGATCGAGACCACCGCGATGCCGATGGCGATGTGGTCCTTGTCGGCCTTGACGGCTCCCCCGACTGCGATGGAGCCAGACACTCCACAGACGGCACCGCCCGTACCCAGGACCGCGCCGAAGCGCGGGTCGAGATCGAAGATCCGGGTAGCCGCCAGGTAGATCACCAGCCAGGTGACGACCGACACGATGGTCGCCTGCATGAAGGCAATCGGCCCGGCCTCGGCGATCAGCGTGAGCGGCAGCGTCGCACCGAGAAGCACGATTCCCGTCTTGATGTAGTACTCGGTACGCAGCGAGGTATTGAACCACTCTGGGGCGGCTCTGATGTTGCCGATGATGAGACCGACCAGCAGGGCCAGAAGGGGGGCCCCCAGATCCATCTTCTGCATCACCGACCATCCGGCCAGATAGAGGATCGCCAGCGAGCCCAGGAAGAGGATGGTGTAACCGAGCAGGAACTCTCTCAGATTCCGGCCCATGACCCTCATGCTGATGGCGAAGACCAGGCCGAAGCCGAGGAAGATCGAGACGAATGCAGAGCAATGCTCGCCGAAGTCAGCAGCCAACTGGCCCAGGTCGGACCAGGTGCCCGGCGTGACCGCCCAAGGCTTGAGAGTGCTCCCCGCCCAGTAGAAGCCCACCGAGAGCATGATGACGATCATCCCGAGCCAGATGGCCCAGTAGTCCTCGGTGCTGAACAGCTTCAAACCCTTCGAAGAGCCCCGGCTCATCGGTACCCTCCCTTCTCGAAGCAGTTACCATGCAGCAGTCTGCTTCGAATGGGCGATCAGAATCCCCGGGGGACCCCCGTCTCGCGGGGCACAGTATACGAGGAGGGATGCGGATGCGCAGAGGAATCGATCGCGGAACGCTCCTCGAGATGATCAACGCGCCGACAGGCGTCGTCAGCTGTACTCGGGATTGGGTCAGCTCACCCAGGAGGATGAACGGATGACGGAGCTGCCGGATTACATGCCCATCGTCGGTCGACGGATGGCCAGGGGCGACTACCTCCCGCACTACCACGAGCGGGAGATCACCGAACCGGTGGACCTCTGCGACGAGAAGGGTCTGCTCAATCCGGAGGCCGTTGGCTGGTCGCGCTCCCCACGGATCCGGGCCAATCTCGCTCGACACTGGCCGCGAAAGAAGAAGTGGAACATGTGGAACTGGATCAGCCCGAGCTTCGTGTTCTCGAGCACGCTGGCAGACATCGACTACGCGGCGTTCTGCTCGGTCTCGTTCACCGACTTCAAGACCGGGGAACACCTCTCGCGCATGTCCTTCACCCTCCCCCATCGTTTTCAGATGCCCGAGCACGTCGAGAAGAGCGTGAGCTTCGAGGGACGGGACATGGAGTACTCGAACGTCCAACGGGACGGCGGCATGAAGGTCGACTTCAGTGGACGCGCCGAGACGGGAGAGGACATCCGGGCCGACTTCCTGGTCCGGAAACCGGAGGGTCACGAGAGCCTCGACATCGTGGTGCCGTGGAGCTCCGAGCGTTTTCAGATGAACTCCAAGCACAATACGCTGCCCTGTGAGGGCCAGGTCACAGTGGGCGGCAAACGCTACGTGATGGACCCGGCCGAGTGCCACGGCGTGCTGGACTACGGGCGGGGCATGTGGCCATACCGATCCTTCTGGAACTGGGGAGTCTGCACCGGCGTACAGGACGGCGACCTGATCGGTGTCAATATGGGTGCCAAGTGGACCACCGGCACCGGGTCGAACGAGAACGGGATCTGTTTCAACGGCCGGCTCTACAAGGTGATGGAGGATCTGAGCTGGAGCTATCACCCGAGCGATTGGATGAAGCCATGGCGTGTCCGCTCGAACCACTCCGACATGATCGACCTGACCCTCCATCCCATCGTGGTGAACAGCTCCCAGCTCAACCTCGGTGTCATCCGCACCGGGGGTGCCTGCCCCTTCGGCCACTGGAAGGGAACCATCCGGTTCGACGGCAACACGGTCGAAATCGACGGTCTGATTGGCTGGGTAGAGGAGTTCGCGCACCGGTGGTGAAGAGCCGCCCCGGCGTCATCTGCGCAGGACTCGCGGTGATGGATCAGATCTACCGCGTCGAACGGCTGCCCGAAGTGCCGAGAAAGCACTTCGCGACGGGCTTTCGGGAAGTCGGCGGCGGTCCGGCGGCGAGCGCCGCGGTGGCCGTCGCCCGCCTGGGCGGAGAGGCCCGACTCTGGACACGAGTCGGCGACGACCCCGTAGGAGACCGCATCGTTCGCGAGCTGGAGGAGGAAGGCGTGGCCGTGACCGGCGTCCGGCGCGTTCCCGGTGCGCGATCCGGCTGCTCGGCCATCGTCGTCGATGCCCGTGGTGAGCGCATGATCGTGAACTTCCGTGGCGATCGCATGGATCCCGATCCCGGCTGGCTCCCATTGTCCGAGATCCGCGGGGCTGGCGCCGTGCTGGGCGATCTCAGGTGGCCGGAGGGCTCGGCTCGCGCCCTGGGCGAGGCGCGGCGCCTCGGCATCCCTGCCCTGCTCGACGCCGATGCCGCTCCGGCGCGCGAAGGCAAAGAGGCCCTCGCGGCCGCCAACCACATTCTCTTCTCCAGCCAGGGTCTGGTGGAATTCACCGGAGTCAGCGAGATCGAGGGGGCACTTCGCCTCGCCGCGTCGAGGACCGACGCCTGGGTCGGCGCCTCGGCGGGCCAGGCCGGCGTCTACTGGATGGAGGGAGAGCAGCGGCGCCATCTGCCCGCCTTCGCCGTCGATGTCGTCGACACACTCGGCGCGGGCGACGTGCTGCACGGCGCCTTTGCGCTCGCGCTCGCTCGAGGCGAGCGCATCGAAGACGCGCTCGGCTTCGCCTGCGCCGCCGCGGCGATCAAGTGTGGCAGGCCCGGGGGGCGCACCGGGGCGCCGAATGCGGGCGAGGTGGCGGCGTTTCTGGAGGAGCGTGCGGGTGCAGCGGAAGGCTGAGAGCAGAGAAGGGACTGTCCCGTGAGACCGCGACCCGTGGTCGGTGTGATGGCGCTGGCGCGCGCCACCTTCGACGTGGCCCATGCGGAGGAGACGGCATCTCGGGCCTTCGCCACCCTCGATGCCCTGGAAGCCGAGATCGTAGGGTCCCGCTCACTCCTCTTCGACGAGGACGCGGCGCGCGGTGCGTTGGCAGTGTTGAAGCAGAAGCGGCTCGATCTCCTGCTGATCTTGCAGGTGACCTTCACCGATGCCGGCATGACCAAGCGAATCGCGGAGGAGATCGAGGCGCGACTGGCACTCTGGGCGTTCCCGGAGCCCCGCAGCGGCGGGAGGCTGCGCCTCAACTCGCTGTGCGGCGTCAACCTCGCCGCCCATGCGCTGGCGAGGGCGGCGCACGGCTACGGCTGGATCCACTGCGCGCCGGATGCGCCGCAGGCAGCGGCGCAGATTCGCCGCCTCCTGGAGCTTCCGCCCCGGGCCCCGCCTCGCGCCGAAGTGGTCCCCGCACGCGCGGCACCCCCCTCCGAGGTCGCCGCCTCCCAGGCCGAGAAGGCGCTTGCACGGCTGGCGGGCGCGCGGGTGGGCTTGGTGGGAGAAGCACCCGTAGGCTTCGACACCTGCACCTTCGACGAAGGCTTGCTGGAGGAACTGCTCGGCATCCACCTGGAGCGTCTCTCACTCGACGAGGTGTTTCGAGCCGCCAGGGCGCAGTCGCCGGAGAGCGTCGCGGAGGCCCGTTCGCGCGTCGAGAGCGAGCTCGCAGGGACACGGGCACTCGAGCCGGAGCCTTTGGAGAAGAGCCTGCGCGTCTTCGGCGCCTTCTCGGATCTCGCCCGGGAGCGTGGGCTGACCGCACTTGCCGTGCGCTGCTGGCCGGAGTTCTTCACCGACTACGGCTGCGCCGCTTGCGGGCCGATGGCGATGACGACCGAGGACGGCGTGCCCTGCGCCTGCGAGGCCGACATCTACGGCGCCGTGACCAGCCTGCTGCTCCAGGCGGTCACGGATGCGCCTCCCTTCATGGCGGACCTCGTCGACGTAGATCGCGAGGGAGACAGCGCCGTGGTCTGGCATTGCGGTCTGGCTCCCGTCTCGATGGCGGATCCCGACCAGAGGCCTCGCGCCGGTATCCACTCCAACCGCCGGATGCCGCTCCTGGGTGAGTTCACCCTCGCGCCCGGCCGTGTGACGCTGGCGCGCCTCAGCCAGTCGCGAGGTCTGCTGCGCATCGTCGCCGCCGGCGGCGAGATGCTGAAGGCGCCGCAGAGCTTCTCGGGGACATCGGGAGCGCTTCGCTTCGATCGACCCGCCGGCGAGGTGCTCGACAGGATCCTGGAAGAGGGCATCGAGCATCACTACAGCCTCGCATACGGTGATTGCCGCGCCGTGCTGCGGGCCATCGCCGAGAGACTCTCCCTCCCGCTCCTGGAGCTCGATCGAGCCGACACCGGTACCGTCAACGGGGCGGCAGGGCTCGACCTTCCGTCGTAGGGGAACCCTACCCCGCGGAAATCGCAGCATGTAGAATCGCCGCGGGAGGAACCACTCGTGCGGCTCAGTCTCTCCTTCATGGGCATTTCTCCGATCAAATCGACGCTGCCGGCGGTGGGCGCGGCCGAGCGGTTCGGGCTCGACGGCGTCTGGTCTGCCGAACACATCGGCTTCCACGACGCCATCGTCCCGAGTGCGCTCTACCTTCGGGAGACCGAGCGGCTCGAGGTCGCCGTGGTCGGGATCTCCACCGCCGGTCGCCACCCGGGGCTGATCGCGATGGAGCTCTCCTCGCTGGCGGAGCTCGGCCCCGGCCGGGTGCGCGTTCAGGTCGGCACCGGCGATCCCTCGCTCGTCGCGAAGCTCGGCAAGGTGATCGCGCGCCCGGCTCGCTCGACCGAACAGCTGGTTCGGGGGCTGCGGGCCGCCCTCGCCGGGGACGAGATGAACGTCGAGTACCCCGGCTACGCGTTCAGCGGCTTCAAGGTCAACCCGCTGGCCCCGCCGCCAGCGGTGGATGTGATGGCGGTCCGGCCACTGATGGTGCGCATTGCCGCGCGGGTGGGTGACGGGCTCTCGATCAGCATGGCTGCCTCGCGCACCTACCTCAGCGAGACGGTGCGCGACGTCGAACGCGAGCTCGCGGCCCAGGGACGCGACCGCGCCAGCTTCCGCATCAGCGCCGTGGCGCTCGGCGTAATCAGCGAGGATCTGGACACCGCCTGCAGCAGTGCGGCCCCCCTCTTCACCATCTTCGATCCACCGATGCTCGAGTATCTCGCGCGTGGCGTGATCGAGCCCGGGGCGCTGGTCGCAGCGGCGGAGTCGGGGGGAGCGCCTGCTGCCATGCAGATACTTACGCCGGAGGTCGTCCAGAAGATCGCGTTGGTGGCGACCCCGGAGAAGCTCGGTGTCGCGCTCGAGCGCTACGCGGCGACCGGGATCGACGAGCTGGCGGTCTCGATCTTCGCCGCACCGGAGGAGCAGCCCGCGATCGTCGAGCAGCTCGCCGCGGCGCGTCCCAGCTCGAGCTGACGCGCCCTAGTGGCGCCAGGTGAGCCCGAGCATGATCACCTGTCCGTCGATGCTGTAGCGGCCAGGGAGGATCAAAGCCTCGTCGGCCCCGATGTCCCGGCTGCCTCTGAAGGCGTGCCCCGCCATGAAGTCGATCGACCAGGGGTCGAGATTCAAACTGAATCCCACTCCCACACGGGTATCCTGGGTGTCGAAGCACAGCGGCGAGACTCCCTTGTCGCCCACGATCGCATTGGCGTGCCCTACCCCCAGGCGAAGGGTGAGAAGCTCGCTGTAGATGTACTCCACCCCCAGGCCGACCCGCCATTCGTCCCCGGCTCTGGGAACGAACGGGGCGTCCGCGGCCTCGGTCACCTCGAACTCGATCATCGAATCTCCGAATGAGCTGCTGTCGGTCCAGCGAGCCGCCAGCGAGGTGATGAGCCGCTCCCCCCAGTGCTTGCTCACGCCGACGAAGACCTGAGCGGGCATCTCCAGCTCCAGGTCGACGTCCTGGTCGCCCCCTCCCAGCGGCATGCTCCCATCCATCCATATTCTTCCGGGAGTGCGCACGCCCAGCCCCACCGCCAGACCGGGGCGAGGCTCCCAGCGCAGACCGAGCATGCCCTGGATTCCCGGCCCGTTGAGCCGGTACTTGAAACGAAGCCCGCCGAGCGTATAGCGCATGTGTGAGAGGCCGAAGAGAGGCGTGATGGCAGCTCCCGCGGAGAGCTTCTCGTTGAAGCGATATGCTACCCCCGCGCCAAGGGTGGAGACTCCCGCTTCGCTGAAGAAGTCGTTCGGCACTCCTTCGGACGGATCGGCACCGAAGTCGAACTTGTTGCCGACACTTCCATAGAGAGCGAACCCGACGCGCCAGGAATCCTTGTACCGTAGAGCGACTCCCAGCGCGGGGGACATGACGAAGACGGAGCTGGTCTCGTCGTAGGTCGATGGTGCGGAGACGTCGACGCGTGGGTTTGCGAAGGCGAAGGCGGTCGTTCCCTCGACGGTAGTCCGGTCGAACAGAACCAGGCCGGCCGGGTTGGAGAACATCGCCGCACTCGGCGTCCGCGGCTCGGCGACCGTGGAACCACTGAGCGCGGTGTCGGGAGCACTGGTGCTCGAGACCAGCAGCTGGGAGGCCGTGCAAGGCAGACCGAAGAAGCACACGGCGATGACGAACAAGACCCGTCGCAGCATCCAACTGCTCCTTCTTCTGAGCTTCGGCGGCATCGGGGCGTCCGCCAATGTAGCTCTTTCTCCACTGTTCGCCTTCTGATAGGGTGCTTCTCGGGAATGATGCGTGGCTCTGTATGCCAGGAAAGAGGGAATTGAAGAGCCGAGCAGGCGAAATCGAGGTGAGCTGCGAACCGCCAGGCGAAGCGCCGCCCGGCGTGTCATGATTCCTGTGCATCTCAGACGAGGAGAAGAGAAGATGAACGAATTCATGCTCGAAGAGCCCGCACGGGAGGTCCAACGCCAGGCGCGCGAGATGGTGAAGAACGAGGTTGATCCGGAATACCTGCGGCGCATGGATCGTGACGAGATCCGCTACCCGCGAGAGCTCTACGAGCTGTACGCGAAGCACCGGCTGCTGGGGCTTCGCTTTCCCGAGGAATACGGTGGCCGGGGAATGAACTGGGTCGCCGATTGTGCGGCCATGGAGCCGATCGGCGCCCTAGGGATTGCCGCTGGCTGCTCCTTCGTCATGCCCTCGATCGTGGGCGAGGCCCTCAACACCTTCGGCACCGAAGAGCAGAAGCAGGGGTACCTGAAGCCGATGCTGGAGGGCCACCTGGTGGCCGCAGAGGCGCTGACGGAGCCCCGCGGCGGATCGGATTTCTTCGGCGCCTCGAGCCGGGCCGAGGACAGGGGGGACCATTTCCTGGTCCGGGGCGTGAAGAGATTCATCGTCGGTGCCGAGGGCGCCGACTTCTTCCTCGCCTATGTCCGGACCAATATGGCCGACGACGCGCCACCTCATCAACGCATCAGCACCATGATCATCGATCGCGGTCCGGGCGTGGAGGTCAAGTACCTCTACGGCCTGATGGGGGCGCGGGGGGGAGGTACGGGCCGCGTCGTCTTCCGGGACGTCGAGGTGCCCAAGGCCAACCTGGTCGGTTCGCTTCACGGCGGGGCCGCGATCTTCAACCGGATGATGATCCCCGAACGCCTTTGCAGCGCAGCCCCTTGCACAGGCGGGATGAAGGCGTGCCTGGATGTCGCCATGAACTATGCGGATCGCCGCAAGGCCTTCGGACGTCCGATCCGAAGATTTCAGGCGGTGAGCTTCATGATTGCCAAGGCCCAGGTCCTCATCGATGCGAGCCGTGCGATGATCTATCAGGCGGCGCGCGCCGCCGATTCCGATGCTCCGTCGGTCCGGCGCATCGTATCGGAGACCAAGAAGTTCGTCACCGAGTCGGCCTGGGACGCCGCCAACCTGGCCATGCAGATCACCGGTGGCATCGGCTACACGGATGTGTATCCGATCGAGCGAGCGGTTCGGGACACGCGTCTGGCCCAGATCTGGACCGGCACCAACGAGATCATGAGCGCGATGATCCAGCACGATCTCTACGACGAGTTCCGCGCCGAGCGGGGCCTCTATCGAGACTACGAACGGGATGCCATGCACGCCGATGATTCGGAGAAGATCTTCGACGACGAGGACATGTGGAGGGTCTACGACGCGAACGTCTGAGGATCCCGCCATCGCCCGGCACCCCGCGTCGCCCACCCGAATCGGGGAGGAGCGGGCTACTTGCAGGCGAGAATGGTTCTCTTCACCAGCGTCTTGGCGATCTGCACCATGTAGCGGTTGTGAGTCATCGGCCTGGCGGACGACACGGCGGCTTTGGCCGCCGCCTCGGCGTTCTCTTCATTCGCGACCCTTCCCACGATGCTTTCCTCCGCCGCGACCGCCCGGTAGGGCTTGATCTGGACCGCATTGAGGCAGATTCTGGCAGCGGTGACCTTGCCATCCGAGACCGTGATCCTGGCGGCGCAGTTGACGATGGCGAAATCGATGGATTTCCTGAGAGCAACCTTGCTGAAGGCGCTCTTGGTACCGCCAGGCGGTGTGGGTACCTGGATCTCCGTCACGATCTCATCGTCGTCCAGCACCGTCGTCTTTCCAACACCAACCGCGAAGAAGTCCTCGGCCTCGACCGTCCGCTTCGACGTCTTGACTGCCGCGCCCAGGGCGATCAGTGCCGGTGCGGTATCGCTCGGGTGTACGGCGTAGCAGCCCTCTTCGACGGTACCGCCGAATATCGAGTGATATCTGTTGTCGCCATCGATGGCGTAGCACCTTCCGCCGCCCTTCTTGAGACATGGAAAGCGGTTGTTGGCGCTTCGGTAATACCAGCACCTGATGTCCTGGCAGAGATTCCCGCCGAGTGTGCCCATCTCCCGCAGGTTCGGAGACGCGGTTCTTCGCGCGGCTTCGGCGAGCGCCGAGTAGTGTTGCTCGATGGTCGGATGGGTGGCGATGTCCTGGAGCCGGGTCAGGGCGCCGATCCTCAACACTCCGCCCTCTTCCCCGATGGCATCCAGGCCTGGAATGGTCTTGAGATTGACGATGGCCTCCGGGTACCGGGGCAGGATCCGCTCCTTCATCTTGCCCAGCAGGTCCGTTCCTCCCGCGATGACGCTGGCGCCATCCCCGTATCGCCTGAGGTGTGAGACCGCTTCGTCTACCGTCAATGCGTCGATGTGCGCGAATCGCTTCACCTTTGTCTCCGAAACCTCGTTCTCCTAGGCCTTGCCCAGGGCCGCCAGAACCTTGTCCGGAGTGATGGGATAATCGTCGACCCATACTCCGATCGCGTTGTAGACGGCGGGCCCAAGGAGCGCCGGAACCACGGTGGCGACATCCTCGCCGATGCCCACCACGCCGTAGGGTCCGTAGCCCATGCCGGTCTCCACCAGGATGGTGTCGACGGGACCGACGTCGAGCAGGGTGGCGATCTTGTAGTCGATCAGATTGCCGTTGAGCATGACGCCGGTCACCGGGTCGTA
>Ga0307423_1002148_pt1 | contig 11258 bp, 11 predicted proteins | sample SalMarWE160310MG_FD_202154 | JGI IMG/M metagenome (GOLD analysis project Ga0307423, IMG submission 202154) | Salt marsh sediment microbial communities from the Plum Island Ecosystem LTER, Massachusetts, United States - WE1603-10 | ecosystem: Environmental > Aquatic > Marine > Intertidal zone >...
CTGCAACGGTATCAGCCGGTACAGGTCAGGTTGGTGGCGGAGTCATCAACTCAGTCGAGCTCGACATCGCCGTGGAGCTCGGGAACGTCGCGATGACGATAGGTGAGCTTCTCCACATGGGAGAAGGAAGCGTCGTGACACTCACTCAAGCTGTCGGAGACAAGGTCGTCATGCTCGCCAACGGCACCCCTGTGGCGAGTGGGGAAGTTGTCATTGTCGACGGCACTCTCGGGTTCCGCGTAGCGGACCTCATCACAGAAGCCAAAGGAGCGTAACGAAGCATGGCAAAGATAATGATCGTCGACGACAACGCGTTTATGCGCAGCACCATAAAAGGGGTGTTGACCCAGGCCGGGTTTGAGATCGCCGCTGAAGCGGCCGACGGAGCAGAAGCGGTCAGCACCTACCCCACTGCCAAGCCCGACCTCGTCACTATGGACATCACGATGCCCAATATGGACGGAGTCGAGGCTCTCAAAGAACTGCTCAAGCAAGATCCGGCCGCCAAGGTAGTAATGGTGTCCGCCATGGGCCAGGAGTCCCTGGTCGTAGAAGCAGTCACCGCGGGCGCCGTCGATTTCGTCGTCAAGCCCTTCGAGCCTGCACGCGTTGTTGACGCAATCAACAACGCGTTGAGGTAGTTCCGAATCCTTCAACGGAGGAAACCATGCAAGAGATAGAAAAGCAGGACCAGCTACAACTAGTTGCGTTCCGTCTTGGAGCCGAGGAGTACGCCATCCCGATCGAGATGGTTGAGAGCATCATCAAGCTCGGCCCGCTCACAGCCGTCCCCGGGTCGCCGTCGTATGTGCGCGGCGTCATGAACCTGCGCGGCCGAATCATGTCCGTGATCGACTTGCGGCTGCGGTTTGGTATGCCGTCTGAGGCCGATCAACCCGACGGTCGGATTCTCGTCGTGCAATACGCCGAGACAACCATCGGTCTGCTGGTCGACAGCGTCTCGGAGGTATTCAACCTCGACGAGATGGACTTCCAACCACCTCCACCGGAACTCGGCAACGGCGCCGTAGGCGGTGTCGACGGCATCATCCATGCCGCCGACCGGCTGATTGTCTTGCTCAACGTTGAGTCGATCCTCCGCTCGACCGCGGAAGTCGAAGAGCTGGCGCCGGCAGGGTCATGAACTCAACGAACCGTGTTGTTGTTGTCGACGACTCCGCCTTGATGAGGCAGACGGTCTCCGACGCCCTGAGCTCAATACGGGGCCTGGAAATCGTGGCTACTGCGGCCAGTGGGCCGGAGGCGGTCAAGCTGATTGCCGAGCACCGACCCGACATCGTCTCCCTCGATATCGAGCTGCCCGGTATGAACGGGCTCGACGTCCTCAGGCATACCATGCGCCACAACCCGACACGGATTGTTCTGGTATCCGCCCACACCACGGCGGGAGCGGAGACAACTATCGAAGGGCTTGCCCTCGGGGCACTCGATTTTGTGCCGAAGCCAAGTATCGAAGAGGGAGTCGATGTATTTCGAGTTCGGCTGCGGAGAACGTTCCGGGCAGCGCTCGCCGCCAAGCTCCCCCAATCCGACTCTGCCGTACCACAGGCTTACTCAACGCAAGCCTCACCGCTACGGCCCACCTCGCTCGCGGTGATTGCATCCTCGACCGGTGGGCCGCAAGCCCTGTTCGAGTTCTTCTCCAGCTTCACGAGAGCACCGGCTTTCCCAATCGCCGTTGTCCAGCATATGCCGCCCAAGTTCACCGCAAAGATGGCTGAGCGACTCAATCGGGCGGGCCCGGTTGAGGTGGCAGAAGCCGAGGATGGTGACCGACTTCGGCCGGCCACAGCGTTGATCGCCCCCGGTCACGCCCACCTGGAGATCCACGGCGACGTTGTCCGGCTCACCGACGATGCCCCCATCGGCGGGCTCCGGCCCCGCGCTGATATCACTCTGGCGACCGCGGCAAAGCACTTTGGCAAGAACGTGACCGGCATGGTCATAACAGGTATGGGAAGCGACGGGCTCATCGGATGCCGCGACGTCAGACGGCATGGCGGCCAGATCATCGCCCAGGATGGCCCATCGTCAACGGTGGACGGCATGCCACGCGCTATTCGAAACGCCGGACTTGCCGACAGGATCGGCCCACCGGCATTCCTGGCCGAAGTGCTCGAAAAGACCCCCGCCCAGATCAACGGGCAGATCACGGCAGGGAGCACGATATGAGCGTTATCGACGATGTACGTAGCATCATGAGCCGCTACGAGAGTCTCGAGATCGGCGGGATTCGCGATGCCCAGCTGGAACGCCGCATCTCGAGTTTCATGCGACGGACCGGGATATCAGATGAACAGGATCTTGTGGCACGGTTGCGGAGGGAGGTCGAGCTCCGCGCCCGGCTGACCGATGCTCTCACGATCAACGTCACTTCGGTGTTTCGCAACGCTGATTCATGGGAGTTGCTGCGCAACAGATTGCTGCCGAAGCTCGGGCCCCGCTTGAAGATGTGGAGTGCCGGAGCCTCGACCGGCGCCGAAGCCTATTCGATGGCGATCAGCGCGATGGAAAACGGGCAGACGGCCAGCATCATTGCCACGGACATCGATCAACGCAGCCTCGACAAGGCAATGATCGGCCGGTACCCGAAGCAGGAGCTCAATGAGACACCGGCGGACATCAGACTCAAGTACTTCACCGAAGACGGCGACTCGTGGGTGGTCGATCCCGCCCTGCGCCGCTCGATTCAGTTCAAGAAGCATGACTTGCTGGCGGAACCGGTCGTCGGAACGAGATTTGATCTGATCGCCTGCCGCAATGTCGTCATCTACTTCAGCCGGGAAGCACAGATGGACCTCCATCGCAGGCTCAGCGAGGCACTACGGCCTGGCGGAATTCTCTTCATCGGTGGTGCCGAGCGCATTGCCGACGCCGAGGCGAGCAGCCTCGAGCCAATCGAGCGACCTTTCTATATGCGCAAAGAAAACATCAAGGCGGTAGCGGTATGAACACGGAATATCTGGATCAGTTCATCGAGGAGGCTCGGGAGAACTCCGAGGAGTTGGTGGCGGGATTACTTCGCCTGGAGAACGAGGAAGGCGAAGCTGTCGCAGCGACCATCGCTGAGTTGTTCCGGTTTGCGCACAACATCAAGGGGATGGCGGCCACGGTCGGCATCGAGGCGATGACAATTGTCGCGCATCGCATGGAGGACTTGCTCGAGCACTACCGCCAGGGAGGAGGGGTCCCATCTCCTGAGGAGATCGACCTGCTCCTGGCCGGTTGTGATGTCCTCTCGGCCATGATCGATGAGGCGGGCGCAGGGACCAATCCGGAAATGCCTGCCGGCCTCATCGCACAGTTCGACGAACGTGCCACTGCACTCAAGGCCGATGAGGCCCCGGTGCAGGACGGCCCAAGAGACGCGGCGAAACAGCCGGCGAACGAATCGACGGAACTTCCTGACACGCCCGACGAGGAGACATCCGGGCACCCGACTCACCAGCTGACGGTCAGATTGAATGAGGACTGTCAGCTTCCGGGCGCACGTGCGGCGATGGTGCTGCGCACCGCCTCGGCTTGCGGCAACGTCGAATCGACGAGCCCCACCCGGGATCAGATCATCAGCGGCAACATCAAAGAGTTCTCCATCAACATGAGCGGGATTGATGACGCGTCGGCTCTGACGGCAACGATCTCCGGTATCGCCGACGTGGCAGACGTCACCGAGCAGAAGATCGCCGCCAAGGTGCAAAAGGCCAAAGAGACGGTGACCGCCGCACAACGTGCAACAGTCCGTGTTGAGATCGATCGCCTCGACGCCTTGATGGATCTTGTCAGCGAACTGGTCATTGCCCGGGGACAGCTGGAGCAACAGGTTGGTCTGAGCGGGGACCGCCAGATCCACGAGTCGGTCGCCGGCACCGCCCGCCTCATCTCGGACTTGCAGGCCCTGGTGGCAAAAGTGCGCATGGTGACACTGGAGTCGACGTTCCGGCGGATGAACCGTCTCGTTCGCGACACGGCCCGCACCCTCGACAAGAAGATCGACTTCGAGATGGTCGGAGCCGAGACCGAACTCGATAGGCGTATGGTCGATGAGCTCAGCGACCCGCTGGTTCACTTGCTCCGCAACGCTGCCGACCATGGCCTCGAAACCGCCCCCGAGCGAATGGCCGCCGGCAAGCCGGAGGTGGGCAACATAAGGATGGCGGCCTATCACGAGGGCAACCAGGTGGTAATCGAAGTCAGCGATGACGGCCCCGGCATCGACACCGCGAAGGTCGCCGAAAAGGCAGTCCAGAAGGGCATCGTCAGCACCGATGACGTGGCTGCGATGACCCACGCCCAGAAGCTAGACCTGGTCTTTGCCCCGGGCCTTTCGACGCGTACCGAAGCCAGCACTATCTCTGGACGCGGTGTTGGGATGGATGTAGTCCGCTCGTCGGTGAACCGCCTCGGTGGCTCGGTGAGTGTGGAATCCAACTCCGGCGTCGGAAGCACGTTCACATTGAGGCTTCCGATGTCGCTTGCCGTTCTCGAGGCTCTGCTGGTCACCGTCGGACATGAGACCTGGGCAGTGCCACTCGCCCATATTGTCGAGACAATCGTTATCGACAACTCCGACCTCCGCTGGGTCCAGGGTGACCCTGTCATCACAATTCGAGGAGCAACCATTCCCGTCATCCCCGGCAGATGGCAGCTCGCCGGACAGAACACCATCAACACGCCCACACCCGCCATTGTCTACCAGTACAAGGGTCGCCGATGCGCATTGACCGTGGACCAACTAATGACCCAGACAGAGGTAGTCGTCAAGCCGCTACCCGGCTCACTGGCGGCCAACCATGTCTCCGGGGTCACAATCCTCGGCGACGGCACGGTCGGGTTGATCCTCGATCTCGACAGCGTCACTACCTCGTATGCCGCACGCGACCGATCCGTTCGCTTCGAGGTTGACGACGAGGACGAACTCGTCCTGACCGGCGAGGTGTGAAATGACGACCGCGACCGCGACTCCGTCCAAGCAGGCAACCGAGACGGCTGCCGGCGACGCGGAGTCATCGTCGTCGCAGACGCGCACGTACGGGCTCCTGGTCGGTGTAGGGCTCAATGAAGCATCCCTGAGCCGGGCACGCGAGACCAGCGGCTTTGAGGTCAGCAGCGAACCGGCCGACCTCACGGGCGCGGACATTGTTGTCATCTCGACGCGTGCCAAGCGGGGCAGAGCTGCGCGTATCCCGGAGGGAGTCGATCCCGAAACCACGCCGGTGGTCGCCATATGTCACCCCGGCGGTGAAGACACCGCCGTCGAGTTGATGGCGGCCGGTTGCGCTGGAGTGGTTGCTGAGGGCAACGAGCGGGCACTCGGATCCTTCGTTGACCCGGAGCAGTACACCGACGTCCTCGTCGAGGGATTCCGCGAGCAGCAGGAGAAGAGCAGATCGGGTGGCAGGAGCCGGCATCGCGACCCGATCACAGATCTTCCCGAAGTTGCTTCCTTCGAGATGCGGCTCGGCGAGTTCATCGAGGCCGGCACACCTCCCAACGTAGTGATGATGCAGATCACCAACCTCCCCAAGATTCTCGAGCGAACCGACACTCGAGCCGTCAACCTGCTGCGGAGGCGGCTGGCGAGCTTCTATCGGGATGCAGCACAACGCAACTCGTGTGAAATCTTCAGCCTGAGCGACTCCACATTCGCAGTGTTGGATGGCAAGCAGATCTTGCTGGACCCGGAGCGATTTGCCAATGAGCTCATCGAGATTGCGGAGGCGTTTCGCCCCGCGGGGATCAAGCTCAAGCTGGCTGTGGGTGCAGTAATCGCCAGCGCCGAGAGTGAAGTCATGGCTATCCGTGATCAGGCGGAGCAGGCGGTCACCGCTGCCGCCCAGGCAGATGAGAGCGCGTACGTGACCGCAGATCAGGTAACAGTGTTATTGGCCTCGGCAACGGAGTACGCGGTGGCACAGCTTCTCGTCGAAATGGTCGATGGCCTGGTCCCCTACCCGCAGGGACACAGCAACCGGGTCGCAGAGCTGGCCTCCGATCTGGGAAGAGAGTCCGGCTACCAGGGAAGAGAGCTGAACAACCTGCGGCTGGCTGCGCTGCTTCACGAAGTCGGGCGCATACCTCTGGGAGATGATCAGGCCACCGACGAGTCATACCCGGAGCGCGGAGCGCGTTATGTGCTCGCATCGTCGGGTCCCAAGATCGCCGACGCGATCCGGTACCAGGCCGAACGGTGGGATGGGGCAGGCCCTGCGGCACTCATCGAGGACGATATCCCGCTTTCGGCCCGAATTATCGCCATCGCAGAGGCGGCCGACAATCTCATGCACCCCGAGCCCGGCCACCCTGCCGTTGGCCCGGACGAGCTCCTGGAGAAACTACAGGCTGATTCCGGCACACGGTTCGATCCGAACCTGGTCGATACCGCGATCCGCCTCTTCGGGGGGATGTAGCAAGCTACGGGCTCGCCGCGCACCGCTGGAAACTCCTTGGTTGTCGGCGATCAAGCCGATAGAAACACAAGCCGGGGTGGGCACTACCGGTAGCAACGATCTGCTTCCGAAAGTGGGAACAGAATGGACCTGTTGACCGGCCTGAGCAACGTAAAACCCGATATCGACCATCCCGTCGCGCTCTTCGAAGACGAGGGCCACGGAATCTACTGGGTTGGTATTCCGGACATGACCGCCTTTCGCTGCAACGTCTACTTCATCAAGGATGGCGACGAAGGAATCGTCGTTGATCCCGGCAGCCGCGACCATTTTGAGGCCGTCAAGCATCACATCGGCGAGTTGATGGACCCGGCCGCCGTCTCCGGCATGATCCTGTGCCATCAGGATCCCGATGTCGCGGCATCAATGACAGACTGGCTCAGCGTCAACCCCGACATGAAGGTCTTCACCAGCCCCCGAACCAACGTGCTGCTTCCGCACTACGGGGTTAGCGGGTACAACTTCTACGACACAACCGAGGAACCGATCTATCAACTGCCATCCGGCCAGCAGCTGAGATTCATAGACGCGCCGTTCCTCCACTTTCCCGGCGCCATCACCACCTACGACACCGCGTCGGAGTTCCTGTTCTCGGGAGACATCTTTGCCGCGCTTGACCTCGACTGGACGCTAACGGTCGATGACTTCTCCGAGCATATCGCCAAGATGGACCTCTTTCAGATGGACTACATGGCATCGAACCTCGCTGCGCGCGGGTTTGTGCGACGGCTCGACGGCATCAAGCTGGATGGGATCCTCCCCCAGCACGGCTCGGTGATCAAGAAAGAGCATGTCCCGCTCGCGTTGGACTACCTCGAAAACCTTCGCTGCGGTCTCGACATCATCTACGCAGACATGGAGGGTTAGTGACCGGCGCCATGGACGCTGACGAAGCCTCTATCCAGATCCTGCAGCAGAGGGTCACGCTGCTCGAGCAAGGGATCAAGCAGGCCGCCCACATCAGAGAGATGTGGCGCAAATCCGCGGACGAGTTGAAGGCGACCAAGGCTGAATTGAGCGACTCGCTGGCACTGCTGACCACTGCCCACGAGGACTTGAGGGACAAGAGCGACGCTCTCGAGCTCGTCAACACGAAGCTGATGGACGAGATCGCGTTGCGGGAGCGCATGGAAGCCGAGCTGCGGTTGGCACAGAAACTCGAGTCGATTGGCCACCTTGCCGCCGGCATCGCCCATGAGATCAACACACCCATCCAGTACATCAGTGACAACACCCTGTACCTGAGCGCCGCTTTTGACTCCTTCGTGACGTTGTTCAACCAGCTGCTGCCCCTGGCCGACGATACCGTCGACCATGCCATGCTCATCGCGGAGGCGGTAGAGACCCTCAAGACCGGTGATCTCGCCGATCCGGCGGAGGACGTGCCCGACGCTATCGCCGAGACCCTCGAAGGCATTGAGCAGGTGGCAAGCATTGTCAAATCCATGAAGGAGTTCTCCCATCTCGGATCCCAGGAGAAGTGCTCGGTAGACGTCAACCATGCGTTGGAGACAACCGCCACCGTGGCACGCGGCGAGTGGAAACACGCAGCCGAGATCGAATGGCAGCTGGCCGAGAACCTGCCCGAGATCTATGCAGTTGCTGCGGAACTCAACCAGGTCTTCCTGAATCTCCTCGTCAACGCCGCACATGCCGTGGCTGCAGCCCATGGCACCAGCGGTGACGGCCCCGGTCTCATCAGAATCGCCACCACGGTCGAGGGCGACGGCGTCGTGGTCCGCTTGACCGACAACGGCATCGGCATCCCCGATGACGTCAAAGAGCACATATTCGACCCGTTCTTCACCACGAAGGACGTAGGCGAAGGATCGGGCCAGGGCCTATCTGTCGCACGCTCGATAGTTGTGAATCATCACGACGGAATGATCGACGCTGAGTCCGTGCCCGGTGTCGGGACCACTCTGTCGGTCTGGCTGCCGCTTTCCTGAGACAGGGCTATGCGAGGCTCGGGTCGAGCAGACAGCCGACATAGAGCGCCTCGATCCCATCAAGGTGCTCTTCGGCAATGCCGTCTGCCATCAAAGCAGCGCGAAGCGCGGCCATGCCCTCGGAACCGGATGCCTCGCCGCGAATAGCGGCATATGCAGTCTCCATTAGCCCTGGTTCGTTGGATGTGGCCACCAGTCGCTGCGACACCTGGTCGTTGATCGAGCGCATTCGTATCGAGATGCGCTGCAACTGCTCGATGTGCTCACTGGATACCATCGGTTACTCCTTCCACGAGCACGATATCGCAGCGGGAGGAGCCGCGAAGCATCATTTGACCAGCGATTGGGTGACTAGTCGGTCACGTCGACCCGGCTAAACGGACGCAGCGACACCAGAACGAAAATGCTCGGCAACCGATCTGTTGAGTGCCACAAGCACCACCTCATCGAGTCGAGCCGGATGATCCTCGAGCCAGGTGACAACCTCATTCGCGAGCACCGCGGTCGCCGCCGGCACCGGGTACCCGTATATGCCAGCCGAGATGGCAGGAAAAGCAATGCTCCTAATCCCTATCTCCGCTGCTGTGCCTAGAGCTGCGGCCACGGCGGCTCGAAGCAATCGCTCATTGTCCTGGCCGGGCCGGTAGATGGGGCCAGCCACATGGATGACAAAATCGGCCGGGAGGGATCCGGCCCCTGTGACCGCTGCCTGGCCCGGCCCGAGGAGACCGTGGCTGCGCACCCACTCCCTCGACTCAACCTGGATGGATGGGCCGCCCGCCAGGACGATCGCTCTGGCAACACCGCCGCCGTGCTCGAGGTGAACGTTGGCTGCGTTGACGATCGCATCTACCCGCTGGCGGGTGAGATCACCGACAAGAACCCGGACCCGGGCATCGTCACGGATCATGACCAAAGCTGGCTCTGTGACGACTCCCAGAAGGGCTTCCACCTGATCGGCGAACACTCTCACGTCTCGTGTTGTGAGGAACTCGACACCTTCTCCCGTCTCGAGTTCCCCTGCCACACGAAGCACCTGCTTGGCAACGGCGGGCGCCGGATCGATGACTGTGATCCCCTCACCGGCCGCGTCGGTGATGGCATCAATCACAAACGGGTAGTGGGTGCAGCCAAGCACAAGGGTGTCCACACCGGATTCCCGGAGGGGGGTGACATAGCGGGCGACCAGCTCACTGGTATCGGGGGCAGCAATGCCAAGCCTCTCAATTGCATCAGCGAGGCCGGGGCACGCTTGCTCAACGACGATGGCACCGTTGGCATGACGATCCACCACCGACGCATACAGCTCCCCCTGGAATGTGGCATCAGTCGCAAGCACACCGATGACTCCACGCTCGCTGACCGAGGCCGCAGGTTTTACGGCCGGTTCCATTCCCACGAATCTGATGCGAGGAAACACCCGGCGCAGATGATGTAATGCCGCCGCAGAAGCGCTGTTGCATGCGACCACAACGACCTCACAGCCCCGGGCAATCAGGTACGACGAGATCGCCACCGACCGTTCTCTCACCTCGTCGAGGCTGCGCTCCCCGTACGGGGCCATAGCCTGATCAGCGAGGTAGATCACCGGGTGCCCGGGCGCTAACTCGAGGAACTCCCTCAACACCGAAAGCCCGCCGACACCCGAGTCGAAGATGCCTATTGATCCCATGGCTCGGGACGATAGCGCCTGTTCCTTGCGGAACAGGTTCGAGTTTGCGACCGAGCTTCGCACGGTCGCAAACTCGGCCTAGATGATTCGGAGACAGGTCGAGACCCTTTACGAGATGGCGCCTGTTCCTTCGGAACAGGTCCGGGGTATGCTCAACCCCCAATGCGCATCGGTTACCAGGGCGAGCCCCACTCGTATAGCTTCAGGGCGGTCGGCGAGATATTCGCCGATGACGAGCCCATCGGCTATCCCAGCTTTGTCGCGGCATTCGATGCCCTCGACGACGGATCCGTCGATCGGCTTGTCATGCCCGTCGAGAACTCGACTACGGGGAGCGTTTTGCCTGTGCTCGACCGGCTTGCGGGCGGTGAGGGGCGAGCGCCGGTTTCGATTCGACGAGAGCATCTCGTCGAAATCCACCATGCACTCCTCGGCGTGCCGAGAACCAGACTCGAACAGGTCAAGTTCGTGAAATCCCATCCGGAGGCGCTTGCCCAGGCAGAACGGAGCCTGGCCGAGCTCGGGATCCGCCCGGTTCCCCGCCACGATACGGCAGGCGCAGTTCGAGAGGTTTCCACAGACGGGAATCCCGAGATCGCTGCGCTTGGGCCGCCCGAGGCGGGTCCTCCCCACCATCTGGACGTGTTGCGCCGAAACGTAATGGATCGCGATCACAACACCACCCGATTCTTCGTGCTTGCCAAGGGATCCACCGACGTCGACCCGGAAGATGACAAGACCACCATCATGTTCGTAACGGCCCACAGGCCCGGTGCGCTCGCCCTCGCACTAACCGAGCTCGGCCTGCGTGGGGCGAACCTGACCAGGATCGAATCCCGTCCCAGCAATGAAGCATGGAGCTACCGCTTCTTCGTCGATCTTGTCCATCCGCCAGGCCCCATCGGCCTGCGACAGGTCCTCGAGCCACAGCCGGCAACACTGGCCCATCTGGTCGTTCTCGGCTCCTATCAGGCACGCCAAACCTAACCAACCCGGCCGCGGGAAAGTCCTTACACGATCTGGGCTTCAGCCGACTGTTGCTATGAGCGTTGACACGGATGTTGACGAGAACCAAAACGCACCGTCCTACAAGGAGGTACACAAAGTGCGTATCAATCAGAATATTGCGGCATACAACTCGTACCGCAATCTTTCCGCGACAAATTCCCA
>Ga0307423_1002149_pt1 | contig 11258 bp, 9 predicted proteins | sample SalMarWE160310MG_FD_202154 | JGI IMG/M metagenome (GOLD analysis project Ga0307423, IMG submission 202154) | Salt marsh sediment microbial communities from the Plum Island Ecosystem LTER, Massachusetts, United States - WE1603-10 | ecosystem: Environmental > Aquatic > Marine > Intertidal zone >...
CCTGCGAATGGTTGCTACAACTCTGAAGGATAAATTATTAACGGTTGTGGTAATACCAAAGGATTTGTTGCCCATATCATGGACAATAGAATAGAACATTTAGCAATGCACTAAGTCTTTTAGAATACACGAATTTAGCGTGATTTCTCGTTTACTGACTCCAGTAGTGGCTCACCTATTTTCTTGGATTTTGATATTCTCAAATAAATCAAATATGCTGGAATTATGTTGACTAATGCCTGTATCACATTGAATACAGCTATTGGAACAAGCAAACCCACAACAGTAGATTCGGGCATTCGGTAGAAAAACGGTAATAGAAAGTAGTTTGCTGCTGTCATAAAAGCAACCCTCGATGTGATGGCGAGGACTGATTTGGCGATTATGCCTTTCTTCAACAAAACAAAACCCAACAGGGTCGCCAGTTCAGCAACCAGCTTAAAGACCCCGCCCGCAACATTGCCTCGAAGAAAAATTATCGAGCACCCTATCAGGCTTGTGTATACGCCTGGGATAGTTCCATAAGACAGAAGACTAATCATCATGGGTATCCCCGTTAGATCCAAAGAGATTTGAGGATAAAGCGGAAACGGAATATCAAACGGTGGTCCAGGAATAATTTCCCACAAAGCTGCCAACGCACCGAGAAGGCTGGCTGCTGCAACTTCTCGGGCTTTGATATTCTGAGAAATCTTTTTTGTCATCAATCGGAATTCTTTGAAATGCATATAATATTTTCGCCAAAAAAGGCAAAATCATGTCGCCATTTTTCAATTTTATGCACATGTAATCACATGCAACATAGCTATTTTTCTGTTCTACTAACAGTTGGTGTCTCAAATCAATTATAATTCAGACGAGAGATGCTTCACGCAATTGGTGAATTGGAATAAGTATAACTTTAAAAAGTTAAGCTTCTACTAAAGTTAGGGAGGGATTGATATTGACGGAGAGCCAAATTAAAAAGATTGGAATTTTCAAGTGCGGTAACATCGGGACATCCCCGCTGCTTGAGCTTCTTCTTGATGAATTAGCTGACCGCAAAGACGTAAAAATTAGGACAGTGACCACGGGTTCAAAAATGGGTGCCGAAGATGTTGAAGAAGCCTTGCCAAAACTTTTCGAGCTTAACCCAGACCTCTTAATTGTGATATCTCCTAACACTTCGTTACCTGGACCCGGGACAGTTAGAGAAAGAATATCAAGTAGTGGCCTACCAGGCATTGTTATTTCAGATGCTCCTGGAAAAAGGGCGAAGGAAGAAATTGAGGAACAGGGGTTAGGCTACATAATAATTACAGGTGACCCGCTGATTGGGGCAAGAAAACAGTTTTTGGACCCTATAGAAATGGCAATCTTCAACTCCAACATCAGCAAAGTGCTCGCGATCACAGGCGTCTACAGAATAGTACATCAAGAAATTGATAAAGCAATTTACGCGATTGAAAATGGACAAAAGCCAGACTTGCCAAAATTAATCGTGAGCCTGAAAACTGTTCGTAACCGTTCTGAGTTTAGTAATCCCTACGCGAAAGCAAAAGCATTGGCAGCTTACGGATTGGCTGAAAAAATTGCTGAAATAAATGTTCAAGCGTGCTTTATGGAGAAGGAAAGCGAAAAATACCTCCCTCTAGTCGCGTGTTCGCATGAGATAGCTCAAGTAGCTGCTAGGCTTGCTGAGGAAGCTCGCGAAATTGAAAAATGCAATGACACTGTTGTTAGAAGGCCTCATGCAAAGGACGGGAAGCTCAAGGTTAAAACTGAATTGATGCTTCCACCAGTCTCTGAGGAAGACTTTTCGGGCAAAAGCACTCCTTAGCAACCTTTTTTGTATATACCTTATATATTTACATATAAGGTATTTCGGCTAAGTATATATTTTCCTTTTACAGTAAACAGGTTCAAGGATGATTAAAATGAAAGTACTTGAAGTTAAACCTTTAGAAAAAAAGAAACTAACAGTCCTTCTAATGGAAAAAGAGTACAACGAACCATTTAATATTGCTGATCCATCGCCTGCCGCCACTTCGAATCCACTGCACGCACTTCACAGACCTTCGATAGGCTTCTATAAATTCTTGGAGAATGTAGTCTCCAAAGTCAATCTGAATTTCGCAACTGAAGAGCTTGGCATGCGTGCCCAAAAAGACTTTTTTGAAGACAACATTTTGGCAGATATATTCAAAAAGAGTAACGTTCCCTTCTTTCCCGTTGATGTCGACGAAAACGCCAAGACATACCTTAAAGCCGCCATAGACCAAAAAATAGAGCAGAGAAATAAGGTACTTAAGACCTTAGATAACCTGTCTAAGCAAAAAGGTCAGGATTCCACTGAAAGAGATTATTTTGTTGCTTACGGACAAAACTTGCAATTTGAAATTGAAGAACAAGAAAGGGAAACCAATTTCTCAATAAGAGAAAGCTGGATTGTCATGGGCATTCTAGATCACGCAAGAGAGGTTACTGGCAAAGACGAAGTCACATGTTTGCACATATGCAGCCCAGAACATGTTGAGGGAATAAGAAAGCTTTTAGAAAAACTTAACGTTAAAGTTGAGACCGCGAAGCTTTCAAAAAGGGTCATTTCGTCTAATGCAGAGATGCCCTCCTCTCACGAGTTGGAAGATTGGTTACAATCCATGCAAATTCAAGTGAAACCGGTTATCGGAAAAGCTGCTGATGATGCCCCGTATCTGCTTTTTTACTTAGACACAGATGTAAAAGCCAGCCCTTTTGACATATGCATGGCATACGACGTTGGATACGACGCCGTCATTCCCTACGAAAACGTAACGCCAGAAGACGCAAACACAATTGTTCAAGACGCTCTTCTATCACGAGGACCAAAAGGCGTGAAACACACAGCCTTCTTGATTGGAGGTAAAAACGCTGAAAGAGCAGAAGATGTCTTCAAAGCAGCAAAAGATGCAATGTTTCCTCCGTTCAAAACAAGCATAGTAGTAGACCCAGCTGGTTCATATACAACAGCAGCTGCTATGGTCGCAAAAGCTGAAAGCGCAGTCTTAGAAAGCAAGCTTGGTGAACTAAAGGACAAAACCTGCGTGATTTTGGGCACAGGTGCTGTAGGACAAATCGCAGCCGTGCTCTTGGCCAAGATGGGATGTACCGTGATGATTGCCAGTTTGAATCCAAAGCGCGTCGATGGAAAAGAACACGCCGAAAACATGACAAGACTGCTAGCAAAAGACCACGGTGTGCAAGTTCAGGGTGTCTTTGCGCCTACGCCCGCTGCAAAAATAGACTTGCTAAAGAAAGCTGATGTGGTGATGTGTGCAGGAATAAAAGGTGTCCGTCTTATAGATAAAGAAATGCTGAATGAAGTCAAACATATCAAAGTTCTGCTGGACATAAACGCTGTACCACCATTCGGAGTAGAAGGAATCGAGTTGAAAGACGATATGAAAGAAATGATGCCAGGCATCTTCACAATCGGAGCACTTACCGTTGGCAACCTGAAGCATAAAGTGGAAAAAGAGATTCTGAGAGAGGCGCGAAGCAACGGAAAAGAAGTATACAACTACAACAATGCTTTACCAATGGCACGGAAACTACTGCAAAAGAGTCTGTTCCCAAAACCGACTCTAACCTTGAGCTACTCCCCTTCAAAGGGGCCTAAGTAGCAACTTTAAAAGCGCGGTTTACCGCAATCTCCGCTATGTTTGCTGCACAGTCAGCAATTCTTTTTATATTATCTCTTATTGAGCAAATGCCACAAACCAACTCAGCATTTTTATGCTTACCCGTGAATGATTTTACAGCTATTTCTTGATCAAGCTTCTCAATTCGTTGTTGGTATTTCATTATTTCAACAGAAAAAGGGACATCTTTTGAGAAGAAAGCGTTAACTGATTTGACATACAAATCGACCGCGTCTTTTCCTGCCTTAACCATAAGCTCCAATACATCGTCTGGAATTTTCTGTTTGCTTCCGTCTAGCATTATTATATGTCGTGCTATATCCGCCGTGTAGTCTGCAGCGTGCTCAATCCTGTAAACAAGAGTTTGGTGGTCCATGCAGTCTAAGGGGTCTATTCGAAGCTCGTTTGCTAAGGCGGCGTCCTGAGCAGCGTTGCGAAGTAAACGAAGAATGAAAAAAGAGAAGTGATCTACATCATCGTCAAGGGAAAAAACAGACTTCGCTAACGGTATATCATTATTCTTCAAAGCAGTAAAAGTATCTTCACACATGGAATAAGAAATTAAATGCATTCTTTGTATTGCTTGCTCAAGTGACGCTTTTGACTCATCCGCCAGAGTTTGAATGTATACACCTTTTGAGTCAGACTCCATAATTCTCATGTAAAGCCTTCCCGCTATGTTTCGAATGGCTTTTCTTTGCGGGATGGAAAAAATCTTATCTGAGATAAGCGTAACGCCGGAATACCCGTTTAGAAACGGCCCTATTATTTTTTGAGTAATGAGAGTTTCGCCTTCATCCTGACCGATGCGGAGAGTTATCTCTTTTGCTATTGGTTTAGTTTGGGCACGTGGATACACAACTAAGGATCGGTCGCGTTGAATTGCGAAGGAGACGACATCGCCTTTTTTTAATTCGTTTAGTTGCATCCAGCTTTTTGGAAGAGAAATTACCATAGACGACCTGCCTAATGACATTATTCTTCGTTCCACGATTATTCCCTCATTTTGCGTTTCTTCATAAATACATACATCTGCTATTTTAGTATATACGGTATATAATATGTTATACTGCATAAAGTAAACCTTATTAGTTCAAAATGATCCTTTTAATGCTATTATAGTGGCTGATACACCATGAGCATTGACCGCGTAGACAGAATAATTGACAAGTATGGGTGTGAAACAGGCGTTTTAATTCAACTACTGCTCGAAATACAGCGGGAGTTAAATTGGATACCACCTGAAGCGATAACACGCATAAACAAGAGGCTAAAAATTCCAGTAAGCGAAATATACCGAGTGGCAAGTTTTTACACCGCATTGAGCCTTAAGCCTCGAGGGCTTCATTTAGTCAGAGTATGCGCTGGAACTGCGTGTTACGTACGTGGAGGACCCAGAGTTTTAGATTCCGTGGAGCGCACGCTGAATATTAGAGCTGGCGAGACAACAAAGGACGGCAAGTTTACCTTGGAGACAGTGAACTGCTTAGGATGCTGTGCCCTAGGCCCTGTCGTCGAAATAGACGGCCAGTATCACGGAAAACTATCATCGGCAACTGTGGAGAAACTTCTCTCCAAATACAATTAACCGAGGACTGAATAATTATGGACCCACTGAAATCTCCTTCTGATCTTGAAGAACTTAGAAAGAACATCATTGCCAAAAAAGACCCGAAAAAGCCAGCCATCGCCGTGTGCGTCAGCACTGGTTGTGAGGCTCTCGGTGTTAAAGGGGTTCTTGCAGCCTTTAAGGAAGAATTTAAGAAGCAGGGTTTGGAAGGCAAAATAGAGATTAAAGAAACTGGTTGCTTGGGCTTCTGCGAAAAAGGTCCAAGAATTGTTGTCTACCCTGAGGAAATCTTTTATTTCAGAGTAAAGGCTAGCGATGTACCCGAAATTGTGTCGAAAACTTTGATTAACAAGCAAATAATTGAAAGGGTGCTCTACACGGATCCAATAACGGGTAAAGCAGCAAGGAACCTGTCCGAAATTCCCTTCTACAAGTACCAAAACAGGCTTCTTCTTGACAGCAACGCTAAGGTAGACCCCAAGAAGATAGATGATTACATTGCGCTGGGCGGCTATTCCGCTTTGGCTAAAGCTCTTTATCACATGACACCCGCGCAAGTTCTTGACGAGGTTAAAAAATCTAACCTCCGCGGGCGTGGTGGAGGTGGCTTTCCAACTGGTCGAAAGTGGGAGTCCACGCGAAATGCAGAGGGCGAGCCAAAATATGTGATTGTTAACTGCGACGAGGGTGACCCTGGAGCCTTCATGAACCGGGCGTTAATGGAGGGAAACCCGCATAGCATACTTGAAGGTCTTATAATAGGAGCCTACGCAATTGGATCAAGCGAGGGGTTCATCTATGTACGTCAGGAGTATCCTCTCGCGGTGGAGAATATGCAGATGGCCATAGATGAGGCTGAGAAGTACGGGCTTTTGGGCAACAACATTCTCGGTTCAGGCTTTAACTTCAAAGTTACCATCCACAAGGGCGCTGGCGCTTTTGTGTCAGGCGAATCAAGCGCTTTAATGACGGCAATAGAAGGAAAAGTCGGCGAGCCAAGACCAAAATACGTTCATACATCCGAAAAAGGAGTCTGGGACAAGCCCAGCGCGTTAAACAACGTTGAGACGTGGGCGAACATACCTCTCATAATAAACAAAGGCGCTGACTGGTTTGCTTCTATAGGCACCAAGGGCAGCACTGGCACCAAGATTTTTGCTTTGGCGGGAAAAGTGAACAACACTGGGCTTGTTGAGGTTCCGATGGGGATGCCATTAAGAGACATTATTTTCAAAATAGGTGGTGGAATCCGAAATGATAAGAAGTTCAAAGGCGTCCAAACTGGCGGACCTTCAGGCGGCGTTATCCCTGAGCAGTATCTGGATATTCCAGTGGATTTTGACGAGCTTGCCAAGCTAGGCTCCATTATGGGTTCCGGCGGCATGATTGTCATGGATGAGGATACCTGCATGGTGGATGTGGCACGTTACTTTGTTAATTTTCTCTGTGATGAATCATGTGGTAAATGTGTGCCGTGCCGCGAGGGGCTGAAGCAGGCGAGAAAGATATTGGACGATATCGTGGCGGGTAAGGGTAAAGAAGGAGACATGGAAAAGCTTCAGGAGATTGCGGAGGCAACTAGTGCAGCTGCTCTTTGCGCTTTAGGGAAAACGTCTGCGAATCCCATGTTGACCACAATTCGGTATTTCAAGGATGAATATGAAGCGCACATAAAGGAGAAGCGATGCCCCGCGTTGGTGTGCAAAAACCTAATATCTTATTACATTGACCCCGCGAAGTGCGCTGCCTGCACGCTTTGCTACAGGAACTGCCCAGTTGGCGCGGTTGAAGGCGAGAGAGGCAAGATCCACATAATTGACCAATCCAAATGCACGAAATGCGGAACTTGTTTTGAGGTTTGTCCGCCAGCGTTTAGGGCAGTGACAAAGTTATCTGGAGAGCCAGTTCCGCCGCCCCTTCCCGAGGAGCAGCGGTGGATAAGGAAAGGGGAGAAAGGAGTTACAAAGTAGATGGAAGCAAAAGAAGTAGCATTGAAGATTGACGGTAAAGAAGTGAAAGCCGCCGAAGGGACCTCAATTTTAGAAGTGGCGAAAACACTCGGCATCAAAATTCCCACGCTCTGCTATAACAGCGCTCTTGAGCCTTTCGGCTCCTGTCGCGTTTGTTCGGTGGAAATAACGGATCATAGAGGAAGGAAAAAGGTGGTGACTTCCTGCAATTACCCCGTAACCGAGGGGCTTGAGGTTTCCACTAACTCTGAGAAGATTCTGAAAACTCGGAAACTGCTCCTTGAACTTTTGCTGGCTCGTTGCCCGAAAGTTAAGTCGATACAGGATTTAGCTCGAGAATACGGCGTTGAAAAGCCCCGGTTCTGGATAGAAGACGCGGAGGAAGATTGCATCCTTTGTGGCTTATGCGCCCGCGTTTGTCAGGAACGCATCGGAGTGTACGCCATCAACTTTGCAAAACGAGGCATAGAACGAGAAGTTACTGCGCCATACCATAGTTATTCTGATGACTGCATTGGCTGCGGAGCCTGCGCCATGGTTTGCCCAACAAACTCAAGAAGAGTGCAGATAAACAATTATCCAACGTTACCCGAAGACATCGAAAAAATTGAGCAACAGTTCCTGAAAGGAACAAAAGATGAGAATTTCGGCGTCTACAGCGAAGTGTTTGCTGCAAAAAGCTCAGTTAATGGACAGGACGGCGGAGTGGCCACAGCACTTCTTGTTTCAGGCATGCAGCGAGGATTGTTTGACGCCGCCATTGTAGTCCAGAGGACTGATGGCTACAATTCGGAGGCAGTTATAGCAGAAAACGTTGATGACATAATGAAAGCGAAGGGCACGAAGTATCTGAGGGTTAAAATGATGTCAAAGCTCGGCGAGCTAATCAATAAAGGAAAGAAAAAAATCGCTGTTGTCGGCACCGCCTGCGAGGTAAGAGCGGCAAGGAAAATCCAGCAAATGGTGCTAAAGGAGTATCCAGACGTAGAAATCACAATAATTGGTTTATTCTGTTTCGAAGCTTTCGATTATGAAAAACTGAAGGAAGAAACGAAAAAACTTCTGGGCGTTGACTTAGACAAGGCGGAGAAGACGCAGATACATAAAGGGCAATATATCGTGCAGGTTGACGGAAAAGAATACTCATGCAAGGTAAAAGAACTGAACGATGCTATCGAAAAAGGATGTGCTTACTGCGATGACTTCACCGCTAAACTCGCTGACATCTCTGTCGGTTCAGTAGGCAGCCCAGATGGATATTCAACAGTTATAGTGCGCTCAGAAAAAGGGAAAAAGCTTCTGGAAAAACTTGACTTAGCCAAGGAAGACGCCAACACAGAAGATGTTACAAAACTGTCCATTTTTAAGAAAAAACGTGCCACTAAAAACTTTGCACCTATAGTGCAAGACCTCCAGGTGCAGACCGCGCCTCAGACAGAACAATGCTAGTCAGCTTAAACTGCACGTTTTCATCCATTTTTCATTTTTTAACTGAAAAATTAGAAAAATAAAGGGTCATCTTGTTAGACTGCGCATTCTAACAGCGACGCGATTCGTTTGGAAGCTTCAATTATCCGCTCTTTTGGCTGTGTCAGCGAGAACCGCACGTAGTTTTCTCCATGTTCGCCGAATCCTATGCCGGGTGTCACGACTATGCCTGCGCTGAGTAGTTTTGCGGCGAACTCGATTGAGCTGCCGTTGCAGTTTAGCCAGACGTAGAATGTGGCTTTCGGCTTGTCGCATTTGAAGCCCATTGCGCAGAGCCGTTCCACTAGTATGTCGCGTCTTTCCGCGTAAATCTTATTGTTTTTCTTGAGAAAAGGTGGCGGCTTGTCGTTTTTGTAGGTTGCTAAGGCTTTGGCGGCTACTTTTTGGATGTAAACTGATGGCCCCGAATCAACTTGCGACTTGACTTTTGTGAGTCCGCTGATTAGCTGCTTGTTGCCGACGGCGAAGGCTATGCGGTCGCCTGTCATGTTGAAGGTTTTTGAGAGCGAGTGAAACTCGATTGCCACTTCTTCGGCGCCGTCGATTTCGAGTATGCTGGGCGCCTTGTACCCGTCGAAGCTTACTTCTGAGTACGCGTTGTCGTAGCAGAGAATTATGTCGTTTTCCCGTGCAAACTCAACCACCTGCTTCAGAAACTTTTTGTCCACGGTGGCGCTGGTCGGGTTGTTCGGATAGTTCAGGAACATCATCTTCACTTTCTCGGTGTGCACCGCATCAAAGTCTGGCTTGAAACCGTTCTCCTGAAGCAGCGGCATGGGGACGGGGACGCCGTCGTTGAGTATGGTGCTGGCGTTGTTGTAGACAGGGTAGCTTGGGTCAGGCACAAGCACGTGGTCACCAGCGTTAACGAATGCCCTCGCAATGTTAGCTAAGCCTTCTTTTGACCCTAAAAGCGCGATTATCTCGTCTTGGGCTAAGTCAACACGGAAGCGTTTCTTGCACCAATCCGCGACTGCTTGCCTGAATTCTGGTTCGCCTTGGCTAAGCGAGTAGTTGTGATTCTTCAGGTTCGTCGTTTCCTCTTTAAGCGCTTCCACCACTACTAGAGGCGGCGGAAGGTCAGGGTCACCAATACTCAGCGAAATGAGGTCAACGCCCTGCGCCTTCTTCGCCTTCATGGTCTTCTCTATCTCGGCGAAAAGGTACGGCGGAAGCCGCTTCACGCGGTCAGCAAATTCAAACATCTCGTTTCACACATTCTCCTTAAACAGTGTTCCCTCAAAAACTTTCTCTGCAGCCCCATTCATGAGCAAGCGGTCTGAGTATTCAATTTGCAAGTCTCCGCCCAGCAGGTGAACCCGAACTTTCTCGCCGAGCTTTCCCAGCAGCTTCCCAGCAACCACTGTGGCGCATGCGCCTGTGCCGCACGCTAAGGTTTCTCCGCAGCCGCGCTCCCACACCCGCACTTTCACCTCGTTTTCACCCAAAATCTGAGCAAACTCCACATTCGTTCTCTTAGGGAAAAACGGGTGGTTTTCAATTTTCGAGCCGACTTGCTCAACTGGAAAATCCACGGAATCAACAAATATGACGCAGTGCGGATTCCCAACCGACAAGCACGTTGCCTTGTACGAGTCTCCGTTAACCCGCAAAACCTCGTTTATGAACCTGCCTTCACCCATCATGGGAATCTTGCTTCGTTCCAGCTCAGGCACGCCCATGTCAACCATAACCGACTGAACAAAGCCGCCTTCAACAGTCAACCATGTCCGCTTGACTCCAGCCAACGTTTCCACAACTATCTCGCTTTTTCGTGTGATGTTGTTTTCGTAGCAGTACTTGGCGAAGCAGCGGATGCCGTTGCCGCACATTTCAGCTTCGCTTCCGTCCGCGTTAAAAATCCGCATCTTCGCGTCCGCCACAGCAGAATCTGACACGAAGAGAACGCCGTCCGCGCCGACCGAGAACCGCCGCTTACACAGCTTCCCCGCTAACTCAGCAGCTTCAACGTCGCTTATTTTTGCGTCTCTGTTGTCGATTACGACGTAATCATTGCCTAACCCGTGCATCTTCCAAAACTTCATAGGGTTCACTCCGTCACTCGCTGCCCACGCATCAAATCATCCAGCGTTTCGCGTTCCCTAGTCACGGCGCACTTGCCATCCTTAACCAGAACTTCCGCGGCTCGGGGTCTAGCATTGTACTGTGAACTCATGGCGTAACCGTACGCGCCCGCGTTAAGAACCGCCAGCAAATCGCCTTCCTCCACCTTCGGAAGCCGCCTGTCTCTGGCTAACAAGTCTCCCGACTCGCAAATGGGTCCAGCAACATCATAAGTTTCGCCGTCAGGAGCGTCCAGCTTGTTCGCCACAAGCACATGATGGTACGAACCGTACATGGTGGGCCTCACCAAAGTGTTGAACCCTGCGTCTACGCCGACAAACCGCTTGAAAGGCGTCGCCTTCACAGTGTTCACGCGAGTAAGAAGTATGCCAGCGTCGCAGACCAAGTAGCGGCCAGGCTCCACACAGAAAAACGGCTCCCCAAGACCGTACTCGGCAACCCTGCGCTTAAACAGACCCAGAACTATCTCAGAGAAAGCAGCCAAAT
>Ga0307423_1002150_pt1 | contig 11256 bp, 12 predicted proteins | sample SalMarWE160310MG_FD_202154 | JGI IMG/M metagenome (GOLD analysis project Ga0307423, IMG submission 202154) | Salt marsh sediment microbial communities from the Plum Island Ecosystem LTER, Massachusetts, United States - WE1603-10 | ecosystem: Environmental > Aquatic > Marine > Intertidal zone >...
CATTCAGCATCGCTGAAATCATCCTGCTCACTCACCCGGTACTGGGTTGGTGTACCGGATATCCTGCTGTCCAGCGTTACACCACGACTGGTTGTAACCGCTGCCCCGTTATTTATGATAAAGCGATCGATCCGCAGCGCCGGTTCAAACCGGCTGATTTCCGTATCATCCGTCAGGCAGCGCGGGCCACCACCACCGGATGACAGCGACAGGACCAGCATCCTGCTGGTATTGGATGTAACGAGCATTTCCTGCTCCGACATGAATCCCGGCATCGAGGCAGTCACCAGCAGCCGGGCCCCGGGCACCGAGTCAAACACCGCATAACCATCGGCATCGGTCCTGGTTGCTCCGAACTGGTCCTGTCTTGCCTGGGTGCCCAGACAAACCGCCACACCTGTCAGCGGCACATTGCCTCCCCGCTCAAAAACACGCACGCGCAGGTCCGCAGCCGACAGCTCGCCGGAGGCGAACACCAGCAGGGCGAAAACGAGGAGAGCCGATATCCTGTTGTTTAATCGTTGCATAGTCACTGGAATACTCCTGAAAAATTGAGCTGTTTCACATTTTATTGACCTATCACTACCACACCCGATGAGACATTGCATGGTGAACAATCACAAACAGCGTAATCCGTCGGACGATCTGTCATGCGGGCAAGCGTCGGACCCCGTGGCTGTCGCAATCTCATCCATTACCCTGCGCAATTGCGTTTCTTCAACGGGGAAGGCAAGCGCGTGGTGGACCGGCAACCGGCTGCGCAGTTTCGCAAACTGCGGCGCAAACTCGTCTTCGTAGAAAACGACGACACGGATTTCCGGGAGGCGCTGCACCACTGCGAGCAGCGACTCGAGGCTGCTGGTACGATCACGGAAATCCGACTGGAAATTGAATTCTGCAACAATCACGTCGGGTGTGTGTCGCTTCAGGAATCCAATCGCCTTGCGCATGCGCGTTTCCGTGATCACCGTGTAACCGAACGACTCGTACAGGGGTCTGAAGTTTGGATACCCGCCCAGTTCGATGATCGATAACAGCAAGCGTTTATGTTCAGCCATGCCCCATTGTCCATTGCATACCTTGCGGCCCGGTAACGCACCTGGCAGAAAATACCCCCTGCCTCGATGGCCGGTATGCCCCAATCCTGTGCCCCTGAACGCTTTTCGGACACTGATAGATAGAAAATACCTCTTCTTGCGTCAAAAATCAGTCTTTTTTCCAATGCTCGGGTACTCAAATTCACCTATCTTACTGTAATGTATAAAAATAAAAGCCTACCCTCAGAATACTTTAGATATTATTAATATTAATGTTTGCTTATTTTAGGTGTTGCTAACATAATGTTTCCTGTCCTCGCTGACAAATACAATTTCCAAGCAGTTTAATAGGTTTTTTTTTGGAGAAACAAAATGAAAATTATCGCTACTGTAATTACTGCCGCCACGCTGGCAGTTGCTTCAACCGCTGCCTCCGCATGGGGTGGTTTCGGCCCGTTCGGTAACAACGGCTATAACGATGGCTGGGGTGACGGCTATGGTGACGGCGACTTCGACGGTGGTTTCAACATGAACTTCAGTGGTCGCGGTAGTGGTCGTGGTTATGGCCGCGGCTATAACAGCTACTACAACGGTTATGGCCCTTATGGCTATGCACCGTACGGTGGCGCCCCTTACGGTGGTGCTGCTCCTTACGGCGCTGCTCCTTACGGCGCTTCTCCGTACGGGTATGCCCCGGTTGGTGCACCGGCAGCTCCTGTTGCGCCTGCCAAGTAAGCCGGCCTGACAGACCAGTAAAGCCAAACGGGGGTGGTTCGCAAGAACCACCCCCGTTTTTTATCCTGACGGATTACACCGATAACCGGGTTACCGGACGGCTGGCGAGGCGCGGTGGCAGCGGACGCAGGCCCTTACTCGGCGGGCGGATTGTCCCCCAGATTTGTCTGACACAGCACACCGCGCATAGTACTGATCAGATCGAGCAGTTTCTCGTTGCTCACTGAATAATAGATCCGGTTGGCGTCACGCCTGGAACGTACGATGTTCTTGTTGCGCAGCTGGTCGAGGTGCTGCGAAACGTTGCTTTGCGAGGTGCCGATCTTCTCTACGATTTCCCCCACAGACATTTCCTTGTTGCCCAGCGTACACAGGATCTTCCAGCGCAGCGGGTGGCCCATTGCCTTGAGTGCTTCTGCCGTCAGGACAATATCTTCTTCCGGCAAGTGATTTTCAGACTCTTCCATCGAAAACTCCTGTAATACGGCTGCAAAGTGTACGCTGTGCGCAGCCGGTTGCAAACTGCAGCCGAACGCATTGCGCGCAGTTTCGTCAACCGTTCCCCGTGCGAGTATACCCCGTCATGTCTTTCGCAATGCAGATGATGTCGGTAATTTTGCAAGACTCGTCCTTGATTGCCGTTCTTGAAAACAGTATCGGTACGCGGCGCCGGTCGCTGGCAACAAAACTTGCCTCGATACTGCTGATGGTACCGGTGCGGATCAGCGCCTCGAGCCAGGTACCCATGAAGGCGTTTGCCTGTTCGGTTTCTTCCTCTTCGAACACATCGCCGATAGACATGCCGAGCAGGTCTTCCTCGCGGTATCCGAGCAGCCGGCAGGTGGTTGGATTGACGGCGGTGATGTGGCCGCCCGGCTCCAGTACCAGCAAGGCCTCCCCCATGTTGCTGATGATTTTTTCCAGGTAGTTCTTGGCGTGATTAAGCTCCCGGGTACGCTCCTCGACCAGCGCCTCCAGCCGGGTGCTGAGCTCGCGCTCCTTTTCGATCAGGCGCAGGTAGGTGCTGATCTTGTTGATCAGCTGGTTGTCGTCGATTGGCTTGAGCAGGTAGTCGGCGGCGCCGACGTCGTAGCCCTTCTGCTGGAACTCGTCAGTCTTGTAGGCAGCCGTGAGGAAAATGATCGGGATGTCACGGGTTTTCTGCCGCACCTTCAGCATGGAGGCGGTCTGGAAGCCATCCATTTCCGGCATCTGGACATCCAGCACGATAAGGTCGATACGTGGATTGTTGAGCGCGGTATCCAGCGCCGTCTGCCCGGAGCCTGCCTCCAGCACCTCGACATCCATGTGCTTGGCAATCAGGGAACGCAGGGCAAACAGGTTGTTCTCATTGTCATCGACAATCAGAATACGAAAGTCGGCATAACGTTTCCTGTCACCCATCATGGCCCCCCGTGGTGGTGTTTCTCAGCTGCCGGCCAGGTACTTGTCCAGCATCCCTTTCAGTACGAGCACGTCTACCGGCTTGACGATGCAGTCACTGGCACCGGACCGATGACACTGGCGGATGTCCTCGTCAGCGGTCCTGGCTGTCAGCGCGATTACCGGCAGGTCCGCAAAACGCGCCTGCTGCCTGATTCTGCCGATCGTTTCATGACCATCCATGCCGGGCATCATTATATCCATAAATACCAGGCTGAATTCCCCGTCCGTCGCGAGCGTCTCCAGGGCCTCTGGTCCGTCTCCCGCCGCCATCACCTCCAGGCCCCAGCGTTCCAGTACCGGTGTCAGTGCCAGGAGATTGCGCACGTCATCGTCTACCAGCAGGATGCGGGCGCCACCGTAATCGGCCGACGGGATTGTTTGCAGGGATGTCTTTCCGGCGCTGTTGCCAGGCGTTTTCTGGCTGGACCGTCGCGGCGATGATGGCAACTCGAGTGGCAACAGCAGGCTGAAGGTGCTGCCGTTGCCGGGCCGACTCTCTACAACGATATCGCCCCCCATCAGGTAGGCCAGCTCGCGACTGATGGCCAGTCCCAGACCTGTGCCTCCGAAGCGGCGGCTGGTCGAGCCGTCGGCCTGTTTGAAGGCCTCGAATATTTCTTCCAGCTTGTCACCGGGAATTCCGATACCGGTATCGGTAACACTGATACACACCGGATAGCGCACCCCGCCGTGATCCGGACCCGGCTTCAAGCGCACCGTGATGCTGCCGTGCGCGGTGAATTTCACCGCGTTGGAAAGAAAATTGATCAAAATCTGGCGCAGCTTTTCACTATCGGTGGTTATCGTTGCAGGGGCAGCCGCATCGATCTCTCTCACCAGCTCGAGGCGTTTTTCATCCAGCTGAGGCCTCATCAGCTCCAGCACGCTGTCGATCACTCCCTGCGGACTGACCGGTTCCGCGACCAGTGTCATCTGGCGTGCCTCGATGCGCGACAGGTCCAGTATATTGTCAATCAGCGCCTTGAGGTCTGTGCCGGCATTGTGTATGACCCGTGCCTGGTGCACCTGTTCCGGCGTGAGTTGCTGATGGGCATCGCCCTCGGCCAGCATCTTGGATAACAGCAGAATGGAATTCAGGGGTGTCCGCAGCTCATGACTGACATTGGCGAGAAATTCCGACTTGTAGCGGTTCGATGCCTCCAGTTCGCGGGCGTAATTGTTCATCGCCCGCGTATTCGCCGCGTGCGTCGCGGCGAGTTGCGTCAGGTTGTTGCCCAGTTCATGCAGCTCCTGTGGCTGACGCCAGGAAAACTCGACTTCCTCGTTACGCTCCAGGACGCGGGAGATGCGGTCGGTCAACTCACGCCCGAGACGTTCCGTCTTGACCGCGATCAGACGCGCGACGATGAACACCACCACCAGCAGTCCCATGGCGATAAAGGCGATGCGCAATTCCACGGCGCGCTGCAGTTTTGCCAGCGGCGAGGGATCGACGCTGCGCCCGACCCAGAGCGTGCCGGCGTCTTCGGTCTCGAACAGCGGCACCCACAGCACCTGCTGGCCGCCGAATTCCCACAAGGCGAGCTCGCCCTTGCCGAACAAGGCCTGCAAACCCTGAAAGTCCTCGAATGCCGTGCTCGGCCGGCTTTCCCCGCTTGGCGAGGGCAGGTAATGACCGTCACCCAGCACCCAGTAGTTACCCCGGTAGGCACTGGCGAGGCCGCCGAGGTCGATATAGACGATGACCGTCCCGCGCTGCTCCTTCACTGTGCCCTCCTCGTCTGAAAGCAACGGGATGACCACCGGACTGACCAGGCTCATCTGCATGAAACGTTCCGGCAAAGCAGCGCCTGCTGTGCGATTGAATATGATCGGCCCGTTCAGCACCACACCCGGCGCGACTTCCCGGCTGGCTTCAAGCAGGCGGGCATTCACAGCGGGATAGCCATCGGACCGGCTCTCCAGCCGGCCGGTCTTGAGGTTGCGGTCCAGCCAGAAGACGGGCGTGTCTGTCTCATCGAGAAACAGAATCTGGGTCACATCAAACTGGTCGATCAGCACCTGGTTCACCCAGCTGACGTAGCCGCTGCGTGCAGACTTCAGTTCCTGTGCCGATTGCCGGTCCTGCCGTGCCAGCAGCATGCCCGGTTCAGGCATCTTCGCCAGCAGGCGCGCCATTTCATGACGTCGTGCCAGGTGCTGGTCGAGGTCGCTGAATTCGGCGCGCAGGTTCTGCAGGTGGGCCTTGTGATAAAGTGCCTCGATGCGATCGAAGATCAGGGGCACATTGATCACGAAGGCCACCAGCAGCGGAATCAGCCCGAACAGGAAGAGATAGAGGGATAGCTGGGTGCGCAGCTTCATCGGCTATTGATTGACCGGCTTTGCGGTAAACATAACGCCATCATCGGGTTACTTTATCACGGCTGGTGAACAATCTGCCGTACGGAGGGGCGCCATGCGCAAGACAGGCATCAGACTCCGGGACATAGGGCCCGGCCTCGTCATTGCCGCGACCGGCCTCGGTGCTGGGGACCTGGTGGTCGCATCGGTGGCCGGTGCGAAGTACGGCACCGCGATACTCTGGACCGCCGTCCTCGGCGCCATGATGAAATTCGTCATGACCGAGGGCCTGGCCCGCTGGCAGCTCGCGACCGGCATCACCCTGCTGGAAGGCTGGGTTCAGCGCCTGCCGAAATTCGTCTCGATCTACTTTTTAATTTACCTGCTGCTGTGGAGCTTTGTCGTGGGCGCCGCCCTGATTGCCGGCACCGGGCTGGCGGCACACGCGCTGTATCCCGGCCTGTCCGTGGCCAACTGGGGTATTCTGCATTCCCTGCTGGCCGCCGTGCTGGTCCTCACCGGCAGCTATCGCCTGCTGGAGCCCCTCATGAAGCTGTTCATGGCTGTCATGATGCTGGTGGTGCTGGTGTGCGCTACCTGGGTCGCGCCGGACCTCGCCGACATCGCCGGGGGCCTGTTGATCCCCACGCTACCGAAAGGGTCGGTGCTGTTCATCATCGGTGTCATCGGTGGCGTGGGCGGCAGCGTCACGCTGCTGTGCTACGGGTACTGGATTCGTGAACGGAACTGGACCTCGCGTGACGACCTGGTGCGTTCGCGCCTTGACCTGGCCGTTGCCTACACGCTGACCGGACTGTTCGGCATCGCCATCATGATCATCTCCGCCGGGCTGCACCCGGATACCGTCTCCGGGCCGCAGATGGCGCTGGCCGTCGCGACACGCCTGGAAGAAGTCGTCGGCCCGGCAGGCAAATGGTGCTTCCTGATCGGCTTCTGGAGCGCGGTCTTCAGTTCCATGCTGGGTGTCTGGCAGGGTATTCCGTACCTGTTTGCCGATTTCGTGGGGCAATACACGTCACCCGGTTCGCAGCCCGGGGCCGTCAGCACACGCTCGCGGGCGTACCGCGGTTACCTGCTGTATATCGCCCTGCCCCCGATGTTGCTGCTGCTGGCGGGCAAGCCGGTATGGCTGGTACTGGCCTATGCCGTGGCAGGCGCCTTCTTCATGCCGCTGCTGGGCATCCTGCTGCTGGTCATGAACAACCGTCGCGCCTGGCTGGGTGAACTGCGCAACGGTCCCGTCGCAAACCTGGTGCTGCTGGGCACGGTGCTGCTCTTCGGCCTGCTGCTGTACGACACCCTGCGGCAGTATATCGGCTAGGGGAACGTCGTCAGCCAGCTACCCGTTGCGTGGCACGGGGGTCAGTCCAGGTAGCGGGCCTGCCACTCCAGGAACTTGCTGTGCGCGTAGGCCGCGTAAGACTCCCTGTCGCTGAACTCCCTGGGATCAAAGGCATCGTAGATGTAGTAGTTCGCGCGGCTGTTGCGCGCGATGCTCATGTGCCAGATCTTGTGCAACAGGGTCTGCGGACTGCGCCATTCGAAATCGTCCTGCGACTCGTAGTGCAGGAACACGGGCAGGATGGGGATGCCGCTGCGCAGCGAGATCTCGAAGGCACCATAGCGGAATGATTCGAAAATACGCCGGCCCTTGCAGCCGCCCTCTGGATACAACGCGATGTTCTTGCCGGCACGCAGCTCGCGGTCGATTTCCTCGGCCGCGGCATTGCGCGACTCCTTCGATTCACGCTGTACGTAAAGCGAGCCGGAAGCCGTGCTGATCCGCCCGACCACCCACCAGTCCTTCACCTCGATCTTGGCCAGCGAATGCACCGGAAACACGGCCGGTATCCCGATATCCTCGAAGGCCGAGGGATGATTGGCAATCAAAATGTACTGCTTCGGCAGCCCCTTGCTGGTGTATTTCTGGTGCACCCGCAGGTCGACGCCGAGCGCCCGCACGAAACTGCGCGCCCAGAAGCGGAACAGCGGAAAATAAAAGCCCCTGATTATCGCGCCGGGCAGCCAGGACAGCAGGTACATCACCAGGGTGAACAGGGCGAGCTCTATCCAGCAGACGATGCGCCAGATGATGATGAAGACAAAACGGATCACGTGCCCTGCCGCCCCTGTTGTTGGTCGCTTGCCGGCATCTTAGCAGTCATATGCGGCGTATTGCCATCGCCCGCCAGTCATCACTGCTGCACGACTGCCTACCGTCGTGCGCATTATGGCATCAGAATTTAAAGTCCTCGTTGGCACCGACGTTCTCGAAGATGTCCTCGAAGTAGTCCATCTTGTCCAGTACTTCATCGATATCACGAGGCGTCTGCTCGAGCTCCTGTGCCAGCGTCTCGACCTTTGCGGCATTGCCGCCGTCCAGCGGCACCCGGTCATTATCGATGAGATAGGGCGTCACCAGCACCACCAGTTCGGTGTTCTGGCTGGTGATCAGCTTGTTCGAAAACAGCTGGCCGATGCCGGGCAGGTCGCCAAGAATCGGTATGCCCTCGCGGGTCTTGCCCTGGTTGCGTGTGATCAGCCCGCCGATGAAGACCGTCTGCCCGCTCTCCACCAGCATCGAGGTGGTGACCTCGTCGGTCGACTGGCTGGGCAGGCCGTTCAGCACATCACCGGTGCTGACCTCCGGATGGATCTCCAGGAAGATGCGCCCCTCCCTGTCCACCGACGGTTTGACCTTCATGATCACGCCGGACTCGAGAAACTCGACCGAGGTGGTGGTCACGTTGTCGATGGTGGTGGTGACGTTGTAGCCGTGAGCACGTCTGCGGTCCTGGCATTGGCCAGGCTGACGGCACCGCTCTCGTCAAGCACCCCGATGGCATCGGGAAATGACTGCAGCACGGATTCGACGCGGGAACGCTTGCAGGAGACCAGCTTCGACGAGGTTTCCAGCCGCGAGCGGTCCGCTTCCAGGTCGCCGATGCGCTGTTGTGCGCTGTCGATGAACCGGTTGAAGCGCCCCATGAAATCCTGCAGCTCGTCGCTCGGCGTCAGTACCATCTTGCCGGTGAGGCCGCCCTGCTCCATCAACCTGCCGAGCTGGCTGTTGACCTGGTGCAGGGGTCGGACTTCGCACCTGACCAGGAAACAGGACACTGACGTCAACAGGAAGATCGGCAGGGCGAAGGTCGCGACGGACGCGAGCTGGCTGGTGCTCAGACCGAAGGCGGGCTTGAGGTAGCCAAGACGGATGTACCCGGCCACCTGCCCGCCATCGAACAACGGCGCATGAAATTCAATCACATCTCGGCGGTTGCCGGGCAGCAACAGCTGGCGATCGCCGACCAGGTGGTGGGATCAGCAGGTAACGGTGCGGACGGTACCACCATACCGGCACCGGTAATTTCCTCCACCGGGCGGCCCTGGCCGTCCATCATGGCCAGATAGGCCAGTGCAGAGATGCTCCGGGTGCGCTGCAGGACGGTCAGGGTGCCGGCCATGCCGGATCCGGGCACGAACTGTTCGAAGGGGATGCGTGACAGCCTGCGTACCAGGCTTGCCCCCTGGCCGCGCATGTGTGCCGCTTCCCCGCGCTGCTGGTGCAGGAACAGCAGCAACACGGTGATGCTGATAACCGCGAGCGAGGCGACAATCATCGTCAGCTCCAGGCGCTCTTTTCTCCACGCACTCACGATCCTTTGAGCGGCATGATATTCTCCGGCAAGGAATGTATTCCACTGCCCTCAAGAGGCGGATAATCACACAACTTGAATGGCTTAGGCATGCCCGACCGGTGACGCCCGCACCGTTTAAGGCACGCTCTCCAGCGGGATTGCCGCGTCCGGGAACGGGGCCGCCGCGCCGAATAATTTCAGGAACTTGTCGTTGAGAATAGGCCTGGCGGGCCAGGGAGAATGCCAGCCCGGATTTATCACCTGGATCCCGGATGCGGCACACGAAAACCAGCCAGGGCCGGTTGTTACCGGATTGGTGTCACTTTCATGGTTTCAACTCATATTGCCGGGCAAGCGCCGCCCGGTGAAAAATACGGGCTAGCGGAGATCGTCCAGCACCTTCACGATGAGGGCGCCGTCCTGCGGTGCCAGACCGTGGTTGGCCGGGATGGTGAGTAGCGAGGAACGGCCGCGCAGGGCCGGGACATTGTTCATGTCCTGGCTGTAGGCGGGCACCACGTAGTCGCCCCCGCCGGCTGCGGTCTCGGCACGTACAATAGAGATGTACTTGATATCGGGGTGCGGCTGGGTGTTCAGCCAGAACAGCAGGGAGCCCGGTTGTGGTCGCACCAGGTCCACATACAGACTGCGCGAGCGCATGGCGGTGTCATAGATGTCGCCGCCAAAAAAGTCCGTCACCAGCGAGAACGGGAACGGGATGTCGGTCGCATCCAGCGCCTGTTCGGCGCGCCAGGTACCGAGATGCGGGCTGGCGATGGTGACCAGCGCCTTGACGTTGCGGGTATCGCCACGCACCAGCGCGGTACGGGCAACCACACCACCGGCCGAATGCCCGACCAGCACGACAGGTTCCTGTCCGTGCCGTTGCGCGATGTCAGTCAGTATCTCGTGCAGCTGGTATACCTGTACCAGTACCGGGGCCTCGGACGGCAGATCGACCGCGTAAAACTTGTTGCTGGCCTGGAGGCCCCGCGCCGGGGTAAAACCGATGCCGCCCGGTCCCGCGTTGTATACACCCGCGCGCTGCCAGCCGTGCTGTTGCAGGATCGTGGTCACCCCGCTCTCGTCCCAGTAGCCCGCGCCGCTCAGGTAGCCATGCACCAGTACGACCACGTCGGCTCGCGCGCCCGGGACCGCCAGTATCAGCGCCGTCAGAAGTACCGCCAGGAACCCGTTTTTCATCGCATCACCCGCCTTGTGCATGTCCATGACTTCAGGAATCGGCCCGCCTATGAGGAGCCGGCGTGATGTCAGACGCACCCTCCCCGATACTGTTGCGGGCATGATTTAACGTAGTATATAAGAATATACTTAATAAGCAAGCCGGAATATTAGGAAGCGACTACACACGGCCATTTTCTTTTCCTCATCGATAACATGATCTTAGGGAACAAACCTGGAAAGCACTTGCCCCAGCCGTTGCAGAGTCCTGGTGGGGACACGGCGAGACGCTAATAATTAGCTATATATACAACAAGTTACATTGAACAGCCAAACTTGAATAAAAAATTTTTCTTCGAGTTTCGAATATATAAACATTACCCGATTCCGATATACGAGCATTATCAGACCCCTACATTTGGCCCCTCGGCAGAGCCCAAATTAACGTCAATTGATTGTGGTTGACAGCCTCCGGCCCAGCGGGCGTAATCATGGTCATTCATTGATCAGGTCTTGTTGAAGGAGCGATGCCTTGGAAAACATTACCTTCGATGTCGACGAGTTATCACGCCTGGACAGGATGGAACAGGCACAACGCCTCGAAGAGGCGGCGCGCCGGATCGATGAAGTGCAACGTGCTGCCACTGATGATCCCGACTCACGCAACTGGGTCGAGCAACAGCGAAAATACCTAGTTGATATGCAGCATTTGATATTTGAGTGTTAGCCCGACACCAACCTCCGTTACGACCCGCCCGTGTGGCGGGTTTTTTTTGCCCGCCGATTTTCTCGTAATACCTGTCGCATCATCCCGCCTGCCCCGTTACCCTGTCGGTAAACACCCGGGCAATGCGATCCCGCAACAGGTATGAACATCCGGCTGGCCATTGAAT
>Ga0307423_1002153_pt1 | contig 11251 bp, 12 predicted proteins | sample SalMarWE160310MG_FD_202154 | JGI IMG/M metagenome (GOLD analysis project Ga0307423, IMG submission 202154) | Salt marsh sediment microbial communities from the Plum Island Ecosystem LTER, Massachusetts, United States - WE1603-10 | ecosystem: Environmental > Aquatic > Marine > Intertidal zone >...
CATGTTTTCCTGCTTCAATTATTACCTCACAAGCTTTTTTTATTGTGTTTGTTTTATCGAGAAAAATGGGTGTTACTTGTGCAGCGGCAACTCGAATTGTATTATGTTTAGTCTGCTCCATGGCATTCCCTTCGTTTTTTTGCGTATAAATTAAATTGGATGCAGTAAATAATAAGAATACGCATAGAATTAGATTTTTATTCAAAATTATCTCCTGACAAAGATGAGAAAAGACTGGATATCATTATTGTAAAAAGTTGCAAGAGTTTTGTAACTAGCGATATTGTTACCCGAGAGTATATAAAACTATGACTTTGAAAGTCATAGTTTTAAAAAAAAATTTATCTGTCTTCCTTATTTAATACTGTCACTGTATTTAAATTAAGTTATGATGTTGGTTTAATATTTTGATTAACACGAAACAAGTTTTTAGGGTCATACTTGTTTTTGATTTTTACTAACCTATCATAATTATCTTTGTATGATGCTTTCACTCTTTCCTGTCCTTCATCATCCATCATAAAGTTGATGTAAGCACCACCAGCAGAATATGGATGGATAGCATTATAATAATCTTTTGCCCATTTAGTAATCTTTGCATTGTTCGCAGGATCAGGATCGATTCCAACCATAACCTGAGCCCAGTTTGCATCTCTATAAGCCCAGGGAGTATCATTTTTACCGACTTTATGTGCAGCTCCATCTATTGGATAAATATGTATTTGAGAAAGTGGTGTGGGCATTTCCTTTCCATACTTTGCGTGCAATTCAACTGCTTCATCTGGAATTTTATTTATAAAGTCAGCTCTCCAGTACCACTGCAAACCCGGGGGTAATATAGGATCAAACATACTGTTTAGTGCCGGATGAGGTATTGGTCCAACGAATTCAAAATCAGGTTTAAGATCACGGATAGGTTTAAATACTTCATCTGCTTTATTATGAGGTCCTAAATAATTCCAGACAACTCCACACATTTTTTTGCCGTGTAACGGTTCAGGAAATGGCGGACCCGGAATTGTTAATTGTGCAAAAAAACCATAAAGGTCTTCATCGGCTTTAAGTATGAAATCTCTGTACCACTTCAGTATTTTTTCAGTCTTTTCAATATGCCAAAGTGTGGGACCAGCATAGTTAGTATGTACCGGATGACCCTGAAATAAGAAGGATGTGATTATACCAAAATTACCGCCACCGCCTCGAATAGCCCAATAAAGATCAGCATTTTCCTTAGAATTTGCAGTGACAAATGATCCATCAGCTAATACCATATCAACTTCCAAAATGCTGTCAATTGTTAATCCATACTTACGCGTTAAATATCCAACTCCACCTCCCAGAGAAAGTCCTCCAACTCCAGTAGTTGAAATGGTCCCTCCCGGTATTGCCAATCCAAAAGTATGGGTTGCGTGATCAACATCTCCCCAGATTGCTCCACCGCCCACACGTATTGTTTTTGATTTTTTATCAACGTGCACAAAATTTATATCAGAGAGATCAATTACCAGTCCGTCATCACAGATTCCTAATCCTCCTGCATTGTGCCCACCGCCACGAACTGCTATTAGCATATTATTTTCTCTTCCCAAATTTAATGCTGTTATAACATCAGCCACATCCTTACATTTTGCGATTAATGCCGGACGTTTATCAATCATTGCATTAAAAACCTTACGAGCCTCATCATAATTGCTATCTTTAGGCTGAATTATTTGACCCCTGAATCCACTGGTTAAGCTAGTGATATCTATATTGCTTTTCATTTTACACTTTCCTTAAATATTTATTCGTTTAGTTATTATCCCTTATGTTGAACCAATAATTGTAGTTTATGGAGGAATGATCATTAGGTTTTCACTTAACTTAAATAGATAATATTGACAAGAATAAATGAATGATTCCATTTCTTAGATTCCTTATTAATAATATTTGTAATATTTTAGATTACAGGTGCTTAAGGATTAAGTCAAAAGTTGATAATATGGGGATAGCGAGTTAGGCTATAAACCTTTCCTTAAGAGGAACGAATATTTTTTAAGATCTGTAATTATACTTTAAATAGAACCAGATTTTTTAAAGACTTTAATTTCAAATAAAACCCCTACCAACCTGCCTACCGTCAGGCAGGCTTACCACTGATAGGGGTAAGATTAGTTATTCTATTTGAAATATTTCTCTTTTGCCTCCTTCAACCAGATCCATATAACCTGCCATTATTTCTTTTACTTTTTCCTGAGATGTAAAGCCTTTGTGATTCTCAAATTCCGCTAAGTTATTTACTTCACCTTCAAGAACAACAGTCCAGTAATTTGCGACAATGTCAGTCATTATTCTCACATTCTTTAGGTGCTGTTTTTCCATATAAGGAATTGTTTGTTTGAATTTTTTTACTAATTCTTTTGCCTTACCCGGTTTGCATTGAAAAATATCTCTTACCAAGTACATAGTGCCTCCTTATAATAATTTTAGATAAATAAACAATTAGACCATTAATTTTGTGCCGAACTTCGCAAAGCTCTAATTATTTACCAGCTAACATTTCCTTCATTTTATCTGGAGGTGTTGGCTGAGGTACCTCATTATGTATCGGTTTAATTGTTCGTAAATAAGCATACATTGCTTTCAAATCCTGATCGGTCATTTGTCCTATTCCTTGCCAGGGCATTGGAGGAAGTAATGGTCTTCCAACACCCATCCACTTACCTTCTCTAAGGGATTTAATAAACATCTCTTCTGTCAGAGCTCCAATCCCGGTTGCATTATCTGGTGTTAGATTGGCAGCATAGGAAATTCCCCAGGGGCCAACCCAGGCTGAGAAATTACTTTCTGTGGAAACCCAGTTACCCGGTGCTGCATACTTAACATCCAGAGCCGGAAGCTTTTCTCCTTGTTGAAAACCGGAAAGACTTTTTGTCGAGTCAGGTACTGGTCCGTTTGCTGTATAAATTTTAGGAGAATGGCAATCAGAACAACCACCAGTCGTTACTAAATATTTGCCGCGTGCTACTAACTCCTGTTGAGACATTTGTTTGTTTTCTTCCTTACCCGAACAGCTAACTTGTGAAATAACAAACAGTGTTACCATTGCGATGGAAATTGCAATAAAGAGATTTTTTTTCATTTTGATTCCCTTATTTGTTTTAGTTTAATTATATGCTATTTAGAACTATAAAAAAGATCAGATCTCATCAGACCGTTATGATGCTCAAATTTTTGAGTTATCGACATTGCCTTCTTCCACAATGCAGTTCCTTCATCTCCCAATAATTCATCCTGTTTATCAGAAAGGCTTGCAAAATCAACTCTACTTTTGGCAGGCTGAACGAATAAAATCATCGGCATATCAGTTCCCAAATCACCAATATAGACTCTATATCCCTCTTCAATATTCTTTTTTTCAAAAAGGGCTTTGTAATCTTTTATAAGTGAGATCATTTCCTGTTCTTTACCGGGTATTATATATAAATAATCCAGGTGTCTAAAATTTAATCCATCATTTGGATCCATGCCATATGTTGCTTTATATGATAAATCATTTCTTAACTTCAGGATAAAATTTTTGTGAGATGCATAACAGCCATCAAATTCACTCATTACTTGGCTAAACTTTTCGGCACCTATCTTCTTAACCATATCACGACCCATTCCCATTCGTTTTGCCAATCCCTCATAATCTTCTACTGGTGTGATATAAGAATATGTGGTGTATTCTGATTGAAGGGTTCTGATTGTTCTCTCTACTTTTGCATCTTTAAGCATTTGAATAAAATCCTTAGCAGCTTTTTCATATTTTTCCATTGCGTAAGGAAAAATGACATCTTCATGAATTAGGACTAACTCAGAATCCGGTAGTTTTTCCTGTGCTGGTAATTGAATGAATGGAATTAGAAAAAGAACAAACAGGGGTAAAAGCAATTTACTTTTCATAAGTGTGCCTCCTTTTGATAAAGAAATAGTTTGTTAATTCGAATAAATAATAAGCGATTCTTCTTAAACGATCCGTTTAACAGATAATAGCATAATTTGGGAATTACAAGAAGCTATTTTCTAAATATTATTTTTCCGGTAGTAAAAATAATGCTTTATAATAGCGGGGTGTTATGAAAATTCTCGCATTCTTTAGGATTATTCTCGCATTTGTGGTTTATTTTATGAATTAAGGCTTTTCAGAAGAGTTTTCTGGATTATCATATACAGGTTTTATCTGTTAAATGGCTTCACCTTATAGCACTCTCGGAGTAATTGAATTTATATGATTATAAAATTCATCAATTATTTATCATTGTCAAAAAATAAAACGGGAGCCAAGTGGCTCCCTTATTTTTAATTATATTTGAATATGGCTAACCTTGTTATTATATCAACTGCTCTTATAACTCTTGCGTTGATATTCTATTCACTTGGAGTATGGTCAGAGAGAATAGCAAGATATCTTAAACCCTGGCACGTTGTTACTTTTTGGGTTGGATTCACGTTTGATATATCGGGAACTTATGCAATGCACCTATTGGCTAAGGGTCCGTTTGATATTACAGAGCCACATACATTAACAGGACAAATAGCTCTTTGGCTTATGTTAGTTCACGCTATATGGGCTACTCGGGTAATTGTAAAAAAGAATGAGGAGATAAGAAATAAGTTCCACAAATTCAGCATTGTTGTTTGGTTGATTTGGCTAATCCCATACTTTGGAGGGATGTATTTAGGAATGAAGTAATATGTTTTTATTAATAAAACCCCCTACCAATAATTGTTGATATGGGAGAGGAATAATTTTGATGATATTGATTACACTTAAAGAATTGAATAACAATATCTAAATTTTTCTTATTTAAGTTTGATTGGAAGAAAATCCTAGTTAATCGAAACTCAAATGCGCCCGTAGTTCAATTGGATAGAATGTTGGATTCCGGTTCCAAAGGTTGCAGGTTCAAATCCTGCCGGGCGTACGCACTTAAATGTACAATTAACAATTTATAATGTAAAATGATTTATTGTACCGTTTTTGGCAGGTGAATTTCTCTTTTGAAGATTATCTGTTTTAGTGTTAACTTTGCCAAGTTTTTTAAGAAGAATTATAATAGGATAAATGAATGCTTACAAAAAAGAAAAAATTATCAAGAAAAGAGATTAAAGAAGATAAACTGGTTGAATTTTACTACAAAGCTCAATCCTTTTATGAGGGAAATAAAAATAGAGTTTTTATTTATGGTGGAATTTTAGTCGCAGTAATCTTTGCAGTCTACCTTTATCTTAATTATAGAAGCAACCAAAACCAAGAAGCGGGTACGCACTTGGCTAAAGTTATGGATGTTTATGATATGGGCTCCTTTCTTGAAGCTATTGAAGGTAAGCAAGGTTCTGATTTAATAGGATTGAAAAAAATTGTTCAAGATTACGGAAGTACTGAAAATGGCGAAACCGCAAAAATCTATCTTGCCAATTGTTATTCATATTTAGGTAAATATGACGATGCACTAAAGTATTACAAAAATTACGATGGTGATATTGATATTTATAAAGCTTCTGCACTTGCAGGGCAAGCGGGAATTCTTTCTTATCGCAATCAATTTGGTGAAGCCGCAGATTTATATTTAAAAGCATCTAAGGTCAGTAAGGGTGATATTCTTGATCCTGAATATATGTATGAGGCAGCCATAAATTTCATCCAATCAGGTGATAAAGAAGAGGCAAAAAATCTGTTTGAATCAATCAAAAATGATTATAAAACCTCCTCTGTTTATAGTAAAGTTGATAGATACCTTTCTCAGCTAAATTGAGCAATTTTGACTCATTTTTTTAAAAAACCGTGATAAAATTCACGGTTTTTTGTCATTTTTAGTTAAATTTAGATTCTTGACTTTGAACCCTTCTATATCTATTTTTTCTCAACAATTTTTAATAACAAACAAAAAATATGGCAGATACCTCAGATTTCCGTAATGGCCTAATCATTAAATATAAAAACGATCCTTATTCTATAGTAGAATTTCAGCATGTTAAACCTGGAAAAGGTGGCGCATTTGTTAGGAGTACACTAAAAAATTTAAAAACCGGAAAGGTTTTAGATAATACTTTTCGCTCTGGTGAATCTATAGATATCATTCGTGTTGAAAGAAAAAAGTTTCAATATTTATTCCGTGAAGGCGAATTTTTAGTATTAATGGATAATGAAACTTATGAACAAATAAATGTTCCGGTGATCCTTTTCGCTGATTCAGTAAACTATTTAAAGGAAAGCGAAGAAATAGAAATCCTTTTTAATGGCGATGATATAATAACAGTTGAACCTCCGATATTTGCATATCTTAAAGTTGTAGAAACCGAACCTGGTTTTAGGGGAAATACAGCGACTAATGCTTTCAAACCAGCAAAATTAGAAACCGGTGCAACAGTAAATGTTCCATTATTCATTAATGCTGATGATATCCTTAAAGTTGATGTCAGAACGGGTGGATATGTGGAAAGAGTAAAATCCTAATTAAAGGAAAAAAAATGGATTTAAACCAAATCAAAAAACTCATTAAACTTCTGGAATCAAGTGACGTTACTGATCTTGAGGTTGAAGAGAGTGGTGTAAGAATAAAACTTGCCAAAAAAGTTCGTGTTACTCAAACAGTAACAATGCCAAATATGTCTGCTCAGGCACAAGCGGCTATTCCTGTTGTTTCAGAAAGTACGACTAAGATTGATGATAAAATGACTGTTGTAGAAAATGTTGATACAGGTTTACATGAAATTAAATCTCCGATAGTTGGTACATTTTACAGGGCGCCTGCACCAGATGCTGATTCTTATGTTCAGGTTGGTGATAACATATCTGTAGGATCTGTTCTTTGTATTGTTGAAGCAATGAAACTTATGAATGAGATTGAATCTGATGTTAGTGGAAAAATTGTAAAAGTGTTAGTTGAAAACGGAAAGCCTGTCGAATACAATCAACCTCTTTTTTTAATAAAGACTAGTTAATCTAAACTAAATTTGAGATAGTGTGTTTAATAAAATATTAATTGCCAACCGCGGTGAAATTGCTCTTAGAATTATTAGAACCTGCAAAGAGTTAGGAATTAAAACTGTCGCTGTTTATTCTGAGGCTGATCGCGAATCTCTACATGTTACTTTTGCCGATGAAGCAGTTTGTATTGGCCCAGCTTCAGGCAAAGAAAGTTATCTTAAAATCCCTTCAATAATTTCAGCCGCACAAATAACGGGCGCTGATGCAATTCATCCCGGCTATGGTTTTCTTGCAGAAAATGACCATTTTTCTGAAATATGTGAAGAATCTGAAATTAAATTTATTGGCCCTTCTCCTGAAATGATAAGAGCTATGGGTGATAAGTCTTTTGCAAAAGAAACTATGCGTAAAAATGGAGTTCCAGTTGTGCCCGGCAGTGATGGAATTATTACTGATATAAAGGCAGCAATAGCAACTGCCCATAAAATAGGATTTCCTGTAATCATCAAAGCATCTGCAGGCGGTGGCGGCAAAGGAATGCGAATAGTTTGGGAAGAAAATGAATTTGAAAAAGCTTTTCAGACAGCGCAAAGCGAAGCTGAAGCATCATTTGGTAATCCAGATGTTTATCTTGAAAAATTTCTTGAAAACCCACGCCACATTGAAATACAGATTATGGGTGATTCACACGGGAATGTTCATCATTATGGAGAAAGAGATTGTTCTGTACAAAGAAGACATCAAAAATTAATTGAAGAATCTCCATCTCCGGCACTTGATGCTGAATTAAGAAATCGTATGGGAGATGCAGCAGTACTTGGTGCAAAGTCAGTAAATTATGAAGGCGCGGGGACAATAGAGTTTCTTTTAGATAAATATAAAAATTTTTATTTCATGGAAATGAATACCAGAATCCAGGTTGAGCATCCTGTTACAGAAATGGTTTATGATGTTGACCTGGTTAGACAACAGATTTTGGTGGCCGCAGGTCAAAAAATAGAACCACATGCACGCAAACCGTTGGGGCATGCAATAGAGTTTAGAATTAATGCTGAAGATTATGAAAACAATTTTAGACCAAGTCCGGGTAAAATTACTTCTCTTCATTTTCCCGGTGGTTTTGGTGTAAGGGTAGATACACATATTTATCAATCTTATACTATCCCTCCTTATTATGATTCCTTAATTGCTAAGTTAATTGTTTGGGGAAAAGACAGGCAGCGAACTATCGCACGAGGTAAAAGGGCTTTGGAAGAATTTACAGTTGAAGGAATAAAAACTACAATTCCTTTTCACTTAAAAGTTTTGGAAGACGAAAGATTTATCAGCGGAAATTTTGATACAGGGTTTTTAGAAAAATTTTAATTAAAAAAATATTATTTATCGCAAAATTTAAGAGGGAAAAATGAATATACCGCAACAATTTAAGTACACCAAAGAACATGAGTGGATTTTGATTGAAGGAAACATAGGCACTATTGGAGTTACGGATTATGCACAGGGTGAATTGGGCGATGTTGTTTTTGTCGATATTGATCCTTCGCTATCAGAAATAACTAAAGGCGAGTCAATAGGAACGATTGAAGCAGTAAAAACGGTAAGCGATATATTTGCACCATTTTCAGGTAAGGTTGTTGAAATAAATGAGGGACTTAAAGATAGTCCGGAAATAGTCAACACAGATCCATATGGCAATGGTTGGATGTTAAAGGTTGAAATCGGTGATCAATCTGAGTTATCTGATTTACTTGATGCTGCTGGATATCAGTCGTTAATCGGACAATAAAATTCGTTCAGGGGAAATTAAAACAAAATTTGGTTTAACCGGATTTTGTTTTATTATTTTAAACAAAAAAATCTTGAATGGAACACAGAGAAAAAATACTAATCATTGATTTTGGTTCTCAGTATACTCAACTAATTACTAGACGAGTTAGGGAAGCAAATGTTTATTCTGAAATTCATTCCTATAAAATCACATTTGAAGAAGTTAAAAAAATAAATCCTACCGGCATTATTCTTTCCGGCGGACCGATGAGCGTATATGATTCATCTGCTCCTGATATTGATTTAAATATTTTACAGATTAAAGTTCCTATTCTTGGCATATGCTATGGTCTTCAGATTTTATGTAAAAAGTTTGGCGGTAAAGTTGAGCCGGCATCAGATAGAGAATATGGAAGGGCAATTCTAAATCTTGAAACAGAATCAAAACTATTTAAAAATGTTAAAAATAACTCAAAAGTTTGGATGAGCCATGGTGATTATTTAACAGAATTGCCAAAGGGATTTAGTATTATTGCAAAGTCTGATCATTCTCCAATCTGTGCGATATCTGATGAAAAAAATAAAATCTATGGTTTACAATTTCATCCCGAAGTGGCTCACACAGATGAAGGGGAAAAACTAATTCACAATTTTCTTTTTAATATCTGTAATTGTAAAGGTGATTGGACTTCTCAAAATTTTATTGAGAAAACAGTAAAAGAAATAGAAAGTCGTGTGGGTTCAGCAAAAGTTATTTGTGCGTTAAGTGGTGGTGTCGATTCAACTGTTGCTGCAGTTCTTGTAAAACAAGCAATAGGAAAAAATCTTACTTGCATTCATATTGATACTGGTTTGATGCGCAAGAATGAAAGTTATGAGATTGGAAAAATATTTAAAGAAAAATTAAGTCTTGATCATATTCATATTGATGCTTCTGATAAATTCTTAAGCAGATTAAAAAACATTTCAGATCCTGAAGCAAAACGAAAAATAATTGGAAACACATTTATTGAGGTGTTTGAAGAAGAGGCAAGAAAAATAAAGGGCACAGAATTTCTTGTACAAGGAACTCTATATCCAGATGTTATTGAATCTGTTTCCGTTAATGGTGCGTCTGTAACAATTAAATCTCATCATAACGTTGGTGGTTTACCCAAAAAAATGAATCTAAAACTAATTGAACCTTTTAGAGAATTGTTTAAGGATGAAGTTAGAAATGTTGGGCGTGAACTAAATATCCCTGATGAGTTTATTCAAAGACATCCATTTCCGGGACCCGGATTGGCAGTTAGAGTGCTTGATTCGGTTGATAAAGAAAAACTTGACATTTTACGAGAAGCTGACGATATTTTTATAACGGCTATTAGAAATGCCGGAATCTATGATAAAATTTGGCAAGCATTCGCAGTATTGCTTCCTGTTCAATCAGTTGGGGTGATGGGTGATGCCCGCACATACGAGTTTGTGCTTGCTTTGCGTGCTGTCACTTCGGTTGATGGAATGACAGCAGATTGGTACTCATTTGAGCATGATTTTCTTTCAGATGTTTCAAACAAAATTATTAATAAAGTTCGTGGCGTAAACCGAGTTGTTTACGATATTAGTTCCAAACCACCTGCAACCATTGAGTGGGAATAATTGAGCGAAGAACAAATAAAAAATAAATTAAAATTGGTGTCTCAGTTCTTATCTGAAAATAAAAATCTTCATGCCTTGCAGATTTTAAACGGTCTTATTTTAGAAGTAAAAGACAAGGAAATATATTTTCAAATAGCAGAACTTTATGAAAGCATGGGTTTTGTTGAGAGTGGAAAAAAAATTCTTTTAGATCTTATTGAAATAAATCCACCGAATGATAAATTCAAACTTTTTTTAGGTCAGTATCTTCTGAGAAATTCCAAATGGTTTGATGCAATTGAAATTTTAAATGAAATCTCAGTTTCAAATCCTACTTCACTATTTTTGATTGGCTATTCCTATATGATGCTAAAAGAGTTTGAGCTTTCTCGTGAATACTTTAAAAGATTTATTAAAAGCGCTGGCGATAGTGAATTTAAACAGGAAGCAAATATTTATCTTGCAAATATTGAGTATGAGTTAAATCAATTTAATTCTGCTTTACATTATGCAAAAAATGCTCAATATCTTTACGCGGATTTTTGGGAACTCAATTTAATTTTAGCGAAAGTTTATTATAGTCTGGAAATGTTTACTCACGCAATAACCCCTATTCAAAAAGCATTGAAGCTTAACCCGAAAGAAGCCATTGTTAAAGAGTTTGCTGGAAAGATTTACTTTAAACTTGAAGACTTTAAAAAAGCAGAGAATTACTTCACAGAGTTTATTGAAATGAGTTCCGAAGTATCTGCTGAAATTTACACACTTTTAGCCAAATCATTCCTAAAACAGAGAAAGTCTGAAGAAGCAAAATTATTTTTTGAACTTGCATTAAACATTGATCCCGCATATTCACCTGCGATGATTGCTAAAAAGGAATTAATATGAGATTAAAATTGTTCGGAAATTCTA
>Ga0307423_1002154_pt1 | contig 11250 bp, 9 predicted proteins | sample SalMarWE160310MG_FD_202154 | JGI IMG/M metagenome (GOLD analysis project Ga0307423, IMG submission 202154) | Salt marsh sediment microbial communities from the Plum Island Ecosystem LTER, Massachusetts, United States - WE1603-10 | ecosystem: Environmental > Aquatic > Marine > Intertidal zone >...
GCGTTGAGAAGGTCTTGTGTAGATTCAGGTGAACAACATCAAAGCCCATATCACCAGGTCTGACCTTGTGCATTATTGCATTGAAATTAGCACCATCATAGTAAACCAGACCACCAGCATCATGAACGATTCCCGTGATCTCTTCGATATCTTTCTCAAAGACTCCAATGGTATTGGGGTTAGTAAGCATAAGTCCTGCAGTTTTTGGTCCAGCAACTGCTTTCAATGCATCAAGGTCAACAAGACCTTCTTTGCTTGAAGGAATAACAACTACATTGTATCCAGCCATTGCAGCGGATGCAGGGTTGGTTCCATGTGCTGCATCTGGAATAAGCATCTCAGTTCTTTGTTCGCATTGTTGTGTTACAGAGCGATGATACTCGCGCATCATCATCACCCCGGTCCACTCACCTTGAGCCCCCGCTGCTGGTTGAAGAGTGACCGCATCCATTCCAGTGATTTCACCTAACCATTGCTCTAGTTCCCACATTAGTTCTAATGCACCTTGAGTTGTGGAAACATCTTGTAGAGGGTGTATCCACGCAAAGCCAGGATGTGCTGCAGCTACATTGTTCTGTTCGGGGTTATATTTCATGGTACAACTTCCAAGAGGATATGTTCCAAGACTGACAGAGTAATTCATCTGAGAGAGTCTAGTGAAGTGGCGCACTATCGCAGGTTCAGAGACCTCAGGAAGCTTGGGCGGATTCTTACGTGCCATGGATTTTGGAATGATATCTGTAAGTCTTCCTACCTGTTTACGAATATGGTCTTCAGGAGTAGGGAATCTGTGCGCAATGACGCCAGGATTTGTTCGGTTGAAGAGGAGAGGTTCATCCCACTTTGCTTGTCGACTCTTGTTTCCATCTGAACGGCCGCTCATTTGGTCGCACCTCCCTTTGAAACAATTTCTTCAACCGTCTGCACCATAATATCGATATCTTGCTGAGTGTGAATTTCAGTGACACAGAATAACATGGATTCACCTAGGTCTGGATATTCATTATTCAGTATCTTACCACCTTGAATCCCATGATGTAAAAGACCTTCATGGACCTGATGAGCAGTAGTTCCATTCTCAAACTGAACGACAAATTCTTTCCATATCGATCCACCAATTGCTGGAGCATTGACTCCATTGATGGCATCTAGTTTCTTTGCAGCATAATTTGCTTTTAGAGCAATAGTTTCGCCAATCTGCTCTATTCCAGAGGGACCAAGCACAGACATATAGATTGCAGCAGTAACTGCAGCAAGTGCTTGATTAGAGCAAATATTGCTTGTAGCTTTTTCTCTGCGGATATGTTGTTCTCTAGGACTAAGGGTGAGGACATACCCATCTTCGTAGGGTTCTTCTTCAGTTCGCGTTAATCCAACCAGACGTCCAGGTAGTTGATAAATTAACTTTCTATCATTTATACAACCAAAAATCCCCAGTAATGGCCCCCCATAACTTACAGGAGAGCCGAGATGTTGCCCCTCTGCAACAACGATATCCGCAGCATAATCTCCAGGTGGTCGAAGAATACCAAGAGAGAGAATATCAACTCCTGCAACAAGTAATGATTCCTTTTCGTGTACAATTCGTGCAATGTCATCGACTTGCGTTTCAATGAACCCAAGATGACTGGGATTTTCGATGTAGACTCCTGCAACATCCTCATCCATCTTTGATTCAAGATCAGAGAGAGACATTAGACCCGTTTTTTTATCGAAATCAATTTTGGTAACTTCAATATCTACAGGTTCTGTGTAGGTATGAATGACGTCATAATGCTCTGGATTGATTGTCCCGGGAACAAGGAATTTCGACCGGTTCTTTTTTACTCGAGATGCCATTCGGGCAGCTTCTGCAACGCCAGTCGACATATCATACATTGAAGAATTAACAACATCGATTTGGAGTATTTCCGCTAACAGACTTTGATACTCGAATAGGGTTTGAAGCATCCCTTGACTGATTTCAGCCTGATAGCTTGTATAAGATGTCATAAATTCGGACCGTCCAGCTAGAGATGGGACAATAGCAGGAATATAATGCATTCCAACACCTGCTCCAAGAAAGACACTACCATCAGAAGCGGTTTTGTTTTTCCCAGCAAGTTCCTGAATTCTTTCAGATACTTCGAACTCAGAATGGGAGGCTGGAAGATTCAGATTATGGTTTACTTTGAATTTCTCAGGAATATTACAGAAAAGATCGTCTAGACTCTTCTTTCCAATAGAAGCAAGCATCTCTTTTTCTGTATCCTTTGTAATTGGAATCCAGGGATGTTTGTACTCCATCGATGTTGTCTCCAGTGTACACTGGTCTGCTTGCAGAGTATTTCAGCAAAATAGCTTTCGGGTCGCACAAAGTTTTGAGGTTCAAGGTCAGAATGATTTTTAACTATAATTGATGAAACAACGACAAGCCACAGGAGTGACATCAAAGTGAAGCATTGGCTCATGGATATCCTCGCTTGTCCAGCAAGCGACTGTAGAAGCAAACTCAACCTTGAGGTCTACAAGTCACATAAAGTGGAGTCAGAGGGAGAAGATATCGAAGAGATCGATGAAGCACTAATTAGATGCGATAAGTGTGGCAGATGGTATCCTGTAATTGATGGGATTGCATGCATGCTCCCAGATAACTTACGAATGGATGGCAAACAACACATCGAAGAGACCGCTTTTCTTGAAAGGTGGAGTGAAAAGGTACCGACCGACATCTTGAAGAATGGAATACCTTTCGGACAAACAAAATAGCCCCGTGGTGTAGTGGTCCAGCATCGAGGGTTTTGGTCTCTTGGACCTAGGTTCGAATCCTGGCGGGGCTACCACTTCTTATTTTTCATTTACCGGAGGTATATCCGCTGAATTAGACATCTGTACTCGGAACAATCGCTTCACATGTGAGAGGACTAAACGATCTCCATTGACAAGAATATCAATATCTACATGGTCCTGAAGACTAGAAGTAGAGAGCTTCTTTTCAAGAACTGCTTGAACCTGAAAGACGCCAGCAGGGTTATCCATTGCCACAGTGATTCTCAATGGTTTCTTGTCACCTTTCTCTAAAATGACATTGTTAATTGCCATAGCACTAACAGAGTGGATGTCGACCTTACCTTTTTGGAATGGTACAATTGTGCGTCCCTTTGTCATATCTGCACCATCACCAATCTTTGTCATACCTGCTTCAAGAGTGAGACACTGGGTATCATCATCATGTGCGTAGATTCCATGAAAGATGAATGAAAGGATATCAGTAGCTTTTGCAGGGTCATTATAGATATTCATTAACTTCGTTTCAAGAATCGGACCTGCAAGTTGAATTGCCGCTTGATTATGTTCATTTCGATGCACCACCATTCCGATATCATGGAGGTATGTTGAAGCAAGAACAATGAGACGGGCATCATCAATATCACCTATACCTTCAGCAACAACATTCGGTTGAAAAGTCTCATCAAGAATATCAAATACTCTAAGAGCATTCCATGTGGCTACTTCTGCGTGAACCGGGCCGTGATCAGTGTAGCCCAATCGAGAAACTGCCATCCTATTTGCTGTTCGAAGATAAGACTGGACTTTTGGTGAACCCGATAGGTACTGGTACATCTCCAGAGCTTTTGTATTATCTGGAATTAAGTCTCGAGCTCTGATTTTTTGGCGATCTATTACTTCATGAAAATTCATTGAAACCACTCTTTGGGGACAGATATGATATGCCTTTGTTTTGATAAGACTTACTAAGGTGGTAAAATCTCTCTCATTAAAAAAGAGAGATGCTAGATAGACGCTGTGTCTATCTAGATTTCTCCGGCTTCTTCTTGAATTGAGAGAAGGATTCTATCTGTAGCACTGGTTGCCTTCTGAATTGTCTTGAGGTAATCCTGTCTGGACTTTTCAAATGCAACACGGCTGATTCGTTGCTTCTTCTTTCTTAGGAGTAGCTGACGTAGACCTGCTTTCGCACCTTCGATTTTCTCATCTTCAAGTTCAAGATGAGAAACAAAGTCACGATATCGTGGCCCGTAACGTATCAAGTCCTCCTTTACCTTAGGAAGCTTGGAATCTATCTCTTCAATTTGCTTCTTCAAATCTTGTTCACGCATCATGTACTCTCGTTTCTTGACCTTTCCTCTTCTTCGTGAAGCTTCAAGTTTTTCAAGATCCATATTGAGTGCGGTCTTTCGAGAGTAGAGGTTGGCGAAGTCCATGAGGAGTTCTGGCGGTGCGCCTATTTGTCGTGGCTGTGAGGTGTCGGTATCGTGGTCCACTCGCATTCCAACTATTTCTTCTGGTAGTTCCACCTTTCTGTATGAAACATAGATAGCGGCAATAAGACCCACAATCAATGCAAAAATGATTGGTCTAGCAGCTGCTCCGAGAGTTGCTTGATAGACAACGGTGATTGAAGCAGGATTCTGTTGAGTCTGGTTGTAGAAGATATATTGGTATGTTGTATCAAAGATACCATAGAGAGCTCTATAACCTTCAGTTGCATCATTAGCAACTACTGATACTGGAAATACAACATTGATTGTGTGGGACAGTATCAGATTATTGCCTAAGAGCCCAATTGGAATCGTTAGTTGATTACCACCGAGTTCTGCTGTTTGATATGCACTCGCTTGAACTACAAATGACATATGGAATGTGTATTTGTATGTTGGAGCAAAACCACCACCGAATCTATCACTTTCTAGTTGGATTGTTACATCATTAGTTTCGTTATAGTTTCCAGAAGCAGTTGATTGAGATATTGCAAGTACGCCAACTTCGTCGTACACTTTGATATTCTTTGCATAAGCAGGAACTTGGAAGACGATTGATGTGACCGCACTTCCACCTGTATTCTCCAAGGTGAAAGTTTCTTTGTAACTTATCCATCCCCAAGCATCGATCACAGCTACAGTAGTTCGTTTAACAAGAATATTCTCAGTAAACAATCGAAGACCACTATGGAAGGTTGATTGATCAAAAGGCGCTAGATTCTGAGCTTGTGAGTCAGGTAGGGATTCTCCAGGTACGAGACTGCCTTGTTCTTCAAAGGATAAAGCAAATTTTGCTGAAGATAGCACATATGGTAATACTGGATATCGGAGGAAATTGAGTTGATATTCAAACTCGGTTGGATTAGAGAGCCAGAATAGCGTGTGCATGTACATAGTTGTTGAAAATTTGTACTCAGTCTGGAATCCTACAGGGTGTGGAAAGAGGAGTTTCCAGTGCATCATTCCATCTTCATTTTCCTGACGTATAATTTGAATAGATGTATCAGAGTCATCAACAGCTTCTATTGACAAGAAATGGATTTCATATCTCGCTGGTAAGTATAAGTCAATTGCACTAATTGGTGCGGATCCATTATTGAGGATGGTGTAAGAGTCTTCAACTCTCGAACCATAGCTTGCTGTAGTAATGAAATTACGACTTACTTGAATTCGCATTCCAAGTAGTGATTGGAATGGTCGAACAATTGTAAAATTGGTGATTGCTATTCCTGTGGCATTAGACCAATCTGTGGCATTGAAGGTAAATGTATGGGGTCCTTCATCAATAGCTGATAAATCATAACTACTTTCCCAAAGTCTAGTGAGGAAATTGTAGCCGAGTGAAGACCAAGGTTTATCATCAATTCGATAAGATGCTTGCTTGACGAAGTCATCAGTCGCATTTAGAACTAGCTCTGTAACCCACTCCAGTGTTGCGTCAGCCTCTGGGCTAACAACAAGTAGAGACGGGGGTGAATTTGGAATAAATTCACACATAGCAGGTTCAGCCCAGTAGGTATGCTGAACCGGAAGATCATTGAGTTCCTCTGTGTTTCCAAACATGAAAATAAAGGGATATCTGTCAGGAGCATCTTCGAGGAGGGGAATGTCATGAGTATCTGTACTATTCATCAAGATTGCGTACTCAATCTGAGTCACGGTGCCATTATCGTAGCCACCAGCCTCGATAATCTGTGATTGATCTGGGTCAGGTACATGCTGGAATGTGTTTGTTCCATACTCATCACTGAATACAATACCACCATTATCAGCAGGGTTTTCCAAACGGTCGATGCCTCCCCTATTGATGCGAGTTAGCTCAATCTCGTAAATTAGATCTTGGCCATAAAGAGCGTCAGTTGGTGTTGTGTATCCTTTGTCTGCAGGGATGACAAAGTGACGAACTTCACCAATTCGCATTCCAATGATTGCCTCCTTATACATTGTAAGAGCATTCAAATCTTGGACTGGTTCAGTAGAACCAATGTCAGGATAATCGTTCTCTTGAATCATAGTCCCATTTCGCAAAGACAGTTTGTAGTGAACTGAAACGGAATCTGTACCTATGACTCTCCATAAATCATTGGTAGTTTCGCCTGGAGCATATCCAATAATGACATCACTATTATTCAACCCAGCAGATGTGAAAGCTGAGCTAGTATTCTGCCAAGCAATTCCAATCCAACCTGGCGTTGTAGCTTCAAGACCGATATAGAGTATAGACCCATTATGTTCGAAGTATGATCTAACCCCAGTAATAGGATCCGTATAACTATAGGCGTACTCTGTTGGGTCAATTATACCATCTGCAGAACCATAGTGGTTGTCGACATAAGGTATAGAAATATTTGTTGCAGTCTCGGCTAGAAGAGATCTATCATCTAAACTGTGAGCCAAGTTATCTGCTTGCATTGTGTCTGAGATGGGACTGAAAGCCATCAAGCTACTTGACATGAAGAGAGTAAGTAACAGAATGGTTCCTATCTTTTTGTTCATTAGGCTCAATACGAATCACCATTAGTTTTTGGGGGGTTAATTGTAGGATCCACTGACCCTTGGATGATGCGCTCGTGCTTTGGTTTGTTATTATAGCTTATGGTTGTTAAAAGCATGCACGAATGATGTTTGTCCGAAAAGGTCAAAACTGAAACATAGAGCTTCGAGCTAGAAAGGTGTCCATTTATGCTTGAGATTCTGACAGCAATTCTTGTTTCATTCTTCGTAGTTGTATTATTCATGCCCAATGCAATTAAGATGCTCAAGGAAAAAAAGATTACAGGCATCGATGTTCACAAACCTGATAGGCCTGAAATCCCGAAGGGTGGCGGTTTTGTCATCCTTTTCGCAATTGTATTTGCACTATTAGTAGTGGTTGGGTTGAATACTTTTCAAAGCGTGTCAGTAGAGATGGTTGAACTATTCGCAGCACTTGTATCTATATTATTAGCAAGCATGATTGGGTTACTCGATGATCAATTGGACTTCAGCAATCGAGCAAAAGTAATCCTTCCAATGGTGGCTACTATTCCAATGATGGCTGTTAGTGTTGGAACACCAACAATGAATATTCCATTCATTGGTCTAGTGAACTTCGGTATTGCATACGCACTCTTGATTGTACCATTAATGATGACTTTCATTATTGATGCATCAAACATGTATGGTGGCATGAATGGGCTAGAGGTGGGACTAAGTACTATCAATGCATCAGGACTTATTGTATACGTTCTTCTGATACCGTTTATGAGAGGGTCTGCTCTTTCACCTAACGAATTACAAGCAGGCATCGTAGCGGCGGCACTTCTCGGAGCATCTCTTGGGTTTTTGATCTTCAATTGGTATCCTGCAAAAGTGCTCCCGGGTGATGTTGGTAGACTACCAATTGGTGCAGCGATAGCAACCGCGCTAATTATAGGAAATATGGATAGACTTGCAATATTGATGTATATACCCTTTGGAATCAACTTTCTTCTTTATATTGTCTACAGAATCTATGTCAAACGTAAAAACATCGAATGGGTCAAGTTTGCAAAACCAAGAGATGATGGTACCTTGGAAGTTGCAGGGCCATTTACAATCTACTGGGTACTTCCTCATTTCTTCAGGAATATGACTGAGAAGCGAAATGTATCTCTCTTAATGTTGTTTCAAGCCATACTAGTCTATGGTGCAATAATCATGTATACTCTTGGAATTCCGCTTGGTCTTGGCCTAATCTAGTTCACAAGAAATAAGTTACAAATCGGTGTCTTCCCAGAGTTCTGCACTCTGACGGTTCATATCGCGACGCATTCGTTCTAACCGAGAATATACAGCACTATGTGGGGCTCCTAATATAAGCATATCAACTGCCCTTCGTGCATAATCTAAACCAGGATTCATACCAATGATAGAAACAGTACGACCATAAATCGTGATTTTAGTTTCAGTTATCTGTTCGATGACCCTTCTTGTACGACCATTTTCACCAATTATCCTTCCAGATACTCGCTTCAACTGACTAGGAGAAGTTCCTACTGCTTCTCTAAGTGATATCACTATGAGCATCATGTCTTCGTCGACTAAACTTAATGCGTTTTTAGGACTGAAACCTCGAGCTATAGCACGTACAATGTCACGAGCTTTCCAAGCAAGTACAGGATCTTCAGATTGAGAGTAGCTACTTATTGTCACACTACCCTCAGAGTCAATGTTAAGTCTGACATTAGTCAGTTGTTCTATACGTCTTCGAACCTTCCCATTACGTCCAACGATAACACCGACTCTATCAGCAGGCACTCTGATTGTTTCTTGAAAGGCCATACTATTTTTCACCAGCTGCAACGATGTATCGAGCAATCACTTCGGGTTTCTCGGTTTCCACATCAAGTTTCTTGAAGAAATTAATTATGTTTTGAATGTCACGGAATAGATACTTTTTCGCATTATCATGACCAACCAGAACGGCTTGTGAAACATCAATGAATATTGGACCATCAGACCATAGAATATTATACTCACTCAAGTCAGCATGGACAAGACCTGCTTTTGTATATCCCTTCTGGATCATTCCAATAATTTTATCGAACGTCTTAACTGGATCGGGAATTTCTGTGTTCTTTAGTAAAGGAGCTGCAAGCGCCCGTTCATTATCACCGATGAACTCCATTGTCAGTACATTTCGCTCTATATCAATAGGTCGCGGTACTCTAATCCCTACCTCGTGATACCGCTTTAAGTTCTTGAATTCTTTCATAGCCCATTGTGGAATCAGCGATCGATTCTGCCGTTTAACATTCTTAAAACGAGGGTCGCCAGTGATATATTCAAGCATAAAATCAGTTTCCGCTGTACTCACACGATAGATTTTCACAGCAACGGAATTTCCATCAGCATCAATTCCTCGATATACATTAGCTTCTTTGCCAGTACTTATTGCACCATGCAATTCGGATAGAGTTCCACGACTAAGTAATTTGTAGAGAATTTTCATTGTGGGAGGGTCTATTACTCCTTCCACTACCTTGAATTCATCCACATCTTTACGACGTTTCATTTTACGTCGATCAAGTTCGGATTGATACCGTTTGCGTTGCTCTTCCGCTCGTTTCAACTGACTAAGCCTTCTACTATTTCTAAGTATTTACGTCTAAGTAAGGGGAGTGAGTTCAGAAAAGGCTTAACCTCTTCAAAAAACTTTGAGTAATCCTCTCTTCTCCAGCCAATCTAGTTCATTCCCGCGATAGCGATAGACAACATCGCACTTTTCATCACTCTGAAAGTCCCATGGAGTAAGCAGAACAGTATCACCAACTCTCATCCAGACTCTCTTCTTCATTCGGCCGGGAATTCTTCCAATTCGGATATTGCCATCTTCACATCTAACTCTTACACGATCAAAGCCTAACATTTGGATGATGATACCGAACATTTCACCATCACTTTGTCTTGGAGTCCTTACTCTCACTGGTTCACTATCACCAGGAGGTGGACCTCCACGTCGTTTACCTTTTTTATAGGACAAAATATTCCTCCAATATGTCGCTGGATAAGAATCCTCGAGCAACTAACAAGATTGCCGTTGTGAAGCATTTAAGCGTATTGAATTGTTTGTTATTAAAGGCGTAAATCGTTAGTTTTCTTTGATTTCTATGAATGCTTGGTCTGGCAGTATATAGAGTTGGTCTTCAACAAAAAGCCCATGAATTTTTGCTCCAGATGTAATTTCCGAATCAAATACAGATTCGTCTACCTCTGTGACATCGAAATTTAGAGAATCCATAATCTGAACAGGTTGTCCAAAGACGTGAGTTACAACCATGAACTCACGACGCTCGGTAAGAGGCGCGAGAAAATCTAGGGTTTTCCACTTTGGATTTCTTGGATTTATTGTAAAACGTTCTCTTCTGATAAGATTGAAGCATGTTAGATTACTGTTTCCCATTGCAAGTACCTGACATGGTTGTTCACTAACTAGAACAAAATCTCCAATTGAAAATCTTGGTAATCTGAGTAATATCGTAATTCTGTACTTCTTCTTACCAGTTTTATCTTCGCCAACTAAACTGAAGTTTTCCTTCCTTTCTGCAATATATCGACCCTCAAAATGGTCAGCAAGATTCTTTGCAAGATGTTCAGATCCAATATAGTAATCAATTCCAAACTTATTATCATCAATCAATGAAACGAAAGCCTTGTCATCAGACTTGTACCTCGCTACGGTCATTTCAGTGACTCTCTCTGTGAGTTCCTGCTTTTCATCGTCGGATAGTTGGCGACCATCAGCACGCATCTGAAGAATTGCTTCGTAGTATCCACCACTCATCATTCCACACGTGTCACAGGTACCATATCGAAATCTAATCTCGACAGGATGTTCTTCATCATGAGGAGGTAAATTTTCATGAGATTTTCCAGTAGCAGTTACAATAAGGTGAGTGACTCTATCTAATTTATTCACTTCTTCAAGAGATATGGTTAGTCCCTTGTAAAATAGCTTGAGTTCCTGTTCGAGAACAATATCTATCTGAGCTTCTGCCAATTCTTCTGCATTCATATTTCCAATGTATATCTTCTTCCATCCACCAGGCACTTTAACAGAGCCACATTTCTTGCAAGCAAGAAGAGCGATTGGTGTAGAAACCTCCATGAGAGGATGCTGTTCATCGTAGCAGGTGTTACAAAGACCATCTACGACCGCTTCTTTTCCACACAGATAACAAGGCGTCGCCAATTCAATCAACATCATTTTACGGAGCTTGTTCGTTTAAAATGTGGTCTATTGTGCTATTGAATCATAATTTGAATATAACACAAGTCTTTTGTTAGTCTATTCTTGTGAAAATGTATGCCTCGTAGAAAACGACACAGGTTAGTAACTAGAGAACCACCTGTATCAGTATACAAACCTGCGGGAATTCCTGCAATGGAGTTAGAAGAGATTCTAATCACTATCGATGAATTTGAGGCATTACGACTGGCTGATTTCGAAGGACTTAGTCAGCGAGAC
>Ga0307423_1002155_pt1 | contig 11233 bp, 11 predicted proteins | sample SalMarWE160310MG_FD_202154 | JGI IMG/M metagenome (GOLD analysis project Ga0307423, IMG submission 202154) | Salt marsh sediment microbial communities from the Plum Island Ecosystem LTER, Massachusetts, United States - WE1603-10 | ecosystem: Environmental > Aquatic > Marine > Intertidal zone >...
TACCGTTTCAACCGCCGATCCCTGATATCAAACCTCTTCCAATTTGTAGTAAGGCGTATCACCAACTCGGCCCCAATTACCTACAAGGAAATCAGACACGGACCGAGCCTTATGAAACCACTACATGGGTTGTCACGATAGGCCTATAATATGATTACCGGCTAACTCCACTCGCCATCTTCCTGGCTCTGTCCACGCACTGGTCCATGTTCAGGTATTCGAAGCTTCCCCAGCGGCCGCAGGTGTGCAGGTCGATGTCGCCAAGGTAATTATACACCGCGCCCCGGTTCTTCTGATAACCCAGGTCGTAGACCACATAAGCGTGAGGGATGCGCCGCACCTCTGCCGCGGTCACCTCGCTGGCCTTGATGCCGCAGAGGTCGGCCACATCCGCCAAGGTGCGCTCGAAAAGCGCGCCGTCTTCAGTCTTTAAAAGCGGATCACCGGGATGCACCGTGATCTCGGCCACCAAGTTTGACGAACCCTCAGGCGCGTTCCGGGGCGAAAAATAGCTCATGTAGCACACCCGGTGGGGCAGGCGCTGGGGGTCGGGCAGATAGATGGCGCTTTTATCCATGAGCCCTTGATGCCCCACGCCGATCATCACCAGGATGAGCGAATTATAGATGAGCTTGTCCGCCGTCTCCAGCACATCCTTGGGTGTGCCTTCCAAATAGCGCACCAAATGAAAAACTGGGATGGTGGAGACCAGCTCGCGGCAGCCGTAGATGCGCTTGCCATCCGACACCTCCCAGCCGTCCCCGGTTTTTCTCACTTTGGTCACCTTGAAGCCGGTAATCAGCGGTGCGTTTGCGGCCAGGCTATGGATAAGCGCCTCGATGCCGCCCTGGCGGGGATAGTGAAAATTAAGCTGATGCGTGTATCCCTCGGTGGCGATGCCGATGGCGCTCTTGACCACATCCTCCAAGGGCGGGCTGGGGATGCGCTCCACCCAATGCACCGAGATGTCCTTGGCGGCGCGTTTCCAAATCTTGTCGTTATAGGGTAATAGGTACTTTTCGCTGATGCCGTCGCCGAAGCGGAAGCGCGACCACTCCTCCAGGTTTTGCGGCACGCCGTCCGCGTTGCGCTCCAAAAAGCCCATCAGGCAGGCGAAGGTGTCTTCCTTGTCAAGTGCGGCCAGGTCGTTCTCAAAAGGATATTTCACGAAACGGTCTCGGAACCAGATCTGGTTGTTGCGGCGCTGGGTGAGAAGGTTATCGCCCAGCCAGCCCAGCAAGGTCCGCAGAAGCTCCTGGTCGCGGGAAAACAGAATGTGCCCGCCGATGTCATAGGTGAAGCCGTCCTTTTGAAAGCTGCGGCACAGTCCGCCCGGCCGTTCATCCGCCTCCAGGATCAGGCATTCCCGGCCCTTGAGAAAGCTGGCCAGGCTAAGGCCGCTTAATCCCCCGCCCAGGATGATGGTGTCGGCATAGTCGCTCATGCTTGGCCCTCTTACCCCTGTAAAACCTTTTCCAACTCCGCGATACCCTCTGGTGAGCCGATTTCGTAAAACGGTTGATCAGTCTCATAAGCAGCCAGCCGGCGCTCGGCCGCCAGGTCTTGAAAAACCTGCTCTATGGCAAACGGCTGACCAGCCGGCACCCGCTGCAGCACTTCTTTGCGGAGACAGGTCAAGCCTTCGTCAATATAGACCTTGGCCGGGTCTTCAACCCATTTATCATACACAACGACCTTGCCCCCGCTTACAACCACGTTGCTGGGCACCCGTTTATTCTGGTTGCGATAGACCACCATCATGGCAGGCAGGTCCTGGACCTGGAAGGACCGCCAGATGTCAGCGTAGTCCAAGAGCAAATAGGAATCGCCCCACATCATCATGAAATCGTCGTCCAAAAGACCTTCGGCCTTTTTCAGCGCCCCGCCGGTGCCCAAGAGATCTTTGCCCTCCCGGCTGTAAGCGATCTCCACGCCATAGGCCCCACCGTCGCCGAAGCGCTGTATGATCTTTTCGCCATAGTGGCCGATGCAAAGCACTAACCGCTTGATCCCGGCCTCGCGCACCAGTTCTATCTGGTGCTCCAAGAAAGGCTTTCCCAGCACCGGCACCAGCGATTTGGGGGTGTCGGCGGTGAGGGGGCCCAGACGCGTGCCCAGGCCGCCGGCCAGGATGGCGAGCTGCATGCCTACTCCTTGCCCAGCATCTCGCGCACCGAGCGGCGCACGGCCTGCATGGAGTTATGCCCGCAACGCCAGCCCAATGCCTTAAGCTTTTCCGCCGGCAGCCTAACCTGGGGCACGTCGCCCTTCCAGCCCCGGTCGCCGCCGGTGTATGCAAGCTGCGCGCCCTGAAGGCCCATCTCCTCCAGCACAATGTGGGCGATAGAGGTGACATCCAGGGTGTCGTCCGTGGCCAGGTTGAAGACGTTCACCACGTCACTGGTGTTCTCAGCCACAAAAAGATGGGCGTTGATTACGTCGGAAACGTGCACGTAGCTCTTCTGCTGGGTCCCGTCGCCCAGGATCTCCAGGCGGCCGGGGTCGGCTTTGAGTTTGTTGATGAAATCGAAACCCACCCCATGGGTCTGGCGGCGGCCCACCACGTTGCCCATGCGCAGGATGTAGCCCCGCATATCGAACTGATAGCAAAAGGCCGAGATCAGCCCCTCGCAGGCCAGCTTGGAGGCGCCATAAAAACTGATGGGCAAAAGCGGTCCGAACTCCTCCGGGGTGGGCGTGGTGCCCACGTCGCCGTAGATGCCCGAGCCCGAGGTGTAGAGAATGCGCCCCACCCCGCTGCTGCGCATGGCCTCCAGCACGTTGTAAGTGAGGATGGTGCCTTCCTTGATATCCAGGTCGGTCTCGAAAAAGCCGCGGGCGATGTCCGGGTTGGAGGCGTAATGGATAGCCAGGTCGTGCCCGACCATGGCCTGCTTAAGATGCTTTAGGTCGCCGCAGTCTCCTTCGACAAAATGCAGATTGGGCTTGTCCAGATGCTCCCGGATGAACTCCAGCTTGCCCGAGGAGAGATTGTCGTAGACCGTCACCTGGCCCTTATCAATCAGCGCGTCCACCATGTGGCTTCCGATGAAGCCGACGCCGCCGGTGATGAAGTATTTCAAGGGTTCTCCTCCTGCCCCTTCTGCCCTACCCCGGCGGCCAAGGGGGCCTGACTCCTTAAGCCGCCCAGGGTGAAGCCATAGCGGGCCAGATACATGAAGCCGATCAGGGCCGGCACGTAGAGTATGGCGTTCAGGAAAACGCTGTAGATCAGAGCCGGTTCTTCCTTGACCCCGAAGAAGCCGAAGCCCAGCACGCAAAAATATTGCAGCGGCCCGATATTGCCCACCGTGGCCGGGATCAGCATGCCCACGAATATGAAGCAAAGCACGAACAGGCTTTGCAAATAGCTTACCTGGAGCCCCATGGCCTTGGCCAAAAGCCAATAGGACCCGCCTTCGATGCAATAGACCACCAAACCCAGGACCAGCACCAGAAAAAGCCGGGCCGGGTCGCGCACCACGGCCAGGCCCTCCAGGAAGCGCTGGGCCAAACCCGCCACGCGCTGGCGCAGGCCGGGCCAGGGAATCAAGCCCACCAGTTTTAAAAGCCAATCGCCCCTTTTTTGCATGATGAAGATCAAAACCACCACGCCGCAGATCACGGCCAGTCCCATAAGCGCCCAGGAGCTAAGCGCACCCTGGCCGGTGGCCCACACTGTGAAGCCGAACAGGAGCATGAGGCTAAGCACCTCCAGCACCCGCTCCAGCACGACGGTGGAGAGCACCGAGGTGGCGGCCACCTCCTCGCGCCTGCCGCAGATATAGGCCCGCACCACCTCGCCCAAACGGGCCGGCAGCACCGCGTTACCCGCGCAGCCCACAAAAGAATAGCCCAAGCAAGCGCCCAAGGGAACGGCCTTCAGCTTGTGCAGGATCAAGCGCCATTTTTGCGCCCGAGGTATGAACCCGGCCATATAGACCAGAATCACGGCCGGCAACAAAAGATAGGACACCTCGCTGAAGGCCTGCTGCAGCCTGGCCCACTCCACCCGGCGGAACACCAGCCACAAGAAAAACAACGATATGGCCAGAGGCAGGAGCCGCCCCAGCCAGCGGCGCGCGGTCTGCGCTGCCGAAGGGGACCTCTGCTGTACGGCGGTTTGGCCTAGGCGTTGGTCGAGGCGTGGCGGCAATTATTTATCTTTCCCTTTAGCCCCTTAGGCGGGCTGGTTCACGTGGCTGCTATTGTACAAACCAGGCACGATTTTACAAGGGCGCTCCGTGGGTTGGCTGGCATGAACCGGGCGGTATGTTATATTGTCTGCCTTGAGAGGGAGATCAAAAAAGCATGAACCCACGCGTCACCGTAAGCATGATTTCCATGAACGAGGAAAAGGCCGTGGCCAAGGTGGTGGAGGAGATCCGCCGCCACGCGCCCCAGGCCGAGATCCTCTTGGTGGACTCCAGCCAGGACCGCACCCCGGAGATCGCCAAGGCCATGGGCGTAAATGTGATACGGCAATTCCCCCCCCAAGGCTACGGTCCGGCCATGGAGCGGGCCCTTAGAGAAGCTAACGGTGAGGTGGTGGTTACCATGGATTGCGACGGCACCTATCCCGCCGGCCGCATCATGGAGATGGCGGGCTACGTTCTCGACCAGGGCTATGACCTGGTGGACGCCAGCCGGCTGGAAAAGAAACCTGAAACCATGCCCTGGGTCAACTACCTGGCCAACTGTGGCTTCGCCTGGCTGGCCAGCATTCTTTTCCTGCGCCGCATCACGGACCTGCACTCGGGCATGCGGGCCTACCGCAAAAAGATGATCGATGAAACCGCCTTCGACGCCAAGGGCTCGGCCTTGCCGGTGGAGCTTTTGTTAAAGCCCTTGGCCCAGGGCCGCCGCTTGAAAACCATTTTCATCGACTATGATGAGCGGGTGGGCGAGTCCACCCTGGATCCTTTGATGAGCGCCTGGATGACTTTGAAGCGCATCCTGCGCTGCCGCTTCAAGGCAGGGGCTAAGCAGGCGTAAAAATTGACATTGCGGCCCGCTATTGCTAGTAATGGGCCAGGTGTTCGAGGCAGGTGCCTCTGCTTTTAGCTTGTAGTTTCCCTTTCCCCCAAAAAGGAGCCTGCTGGAGATTGTTACCCGCGGCTGTAAGAAGCGCATTACGCGGCACCGGCCTTCATAAGGCAGCCCGCTTGTGGTGCAAGGGGCCGGTGGTGCTTTTCTACCACGGAGTGGTGGAGCGCAAAAACCAGCCTCGCATGCAGTATCTGCACATGCCGCTTGAGCGCTTTGAGCGCGAGGCCGCCTACCTGGCCCGCGAGTGGGAAGTGATTTCGCTGGATGACTTGGCTCAAGGCTTGGCCGAGGGCAAAGGCCTGAACCGCCGTCAAGCTGTGCTCACCTTTGACGACGGCTTTCGCAACAACGCCACCCTGGCCGCCCCGGTCTTGGAGGCCTTGAACCTGCCTTACGCCGTATTCATCTCCACCCGCATGGTGGAGGAGAATCTCAGGGCTCCATCCTATTACATGCGGGCGCTGCTGTTTTTAAGCGGGCTAAAAAAAATCAAGGTTCCCTCTCTGGATATAGAGCTCAGCCTGGAGGGCGAGGCTGCGGTGGAGGCCGCCCGTCAAACCTTGCGCACGGCCCTGGAGCGCCTGCCCCAAGAAAAGGTTCGCCTCATCATCCAGGACCTCATAAATGCGCTGCCAGTCGAGCGCTGGGCTGAGATTGACGGCAGCCTTTCCTCCGAGGCCATGATGACCTGGCCCGAGGTCGAGACGCTGGCCGCAGGCAAGGCCACCATCGCCGCCCATTGCCATGACCACGCCATCTTGCACGCGGCCCAATCCGCCGAAGAAGTGGACTATCAGCTTGGCGAGAGCAAAAAAAGAATTGAGGCGCGCCTGGGGCCCTGCCGTTACTTCGCCTATCCCCGCGGGGTTGCCAGCGGCGTGAGCCCCCTCGCCCTGCAAAAGGTAGAGGAGCACGGATTCGAGCTTTCCTTCACCACCCTGGCCGGCGAAGTGTATCAGGTGCCCAGCCCCCACCTGCTCCCCCGTTTCATCAGCCCGGACCTGGACAGCCCCAGCCTGGACTCGCTTTCTTATCTCCTCAGCAGCCGCTTTCGTATACAGGAGGAATACCTCGCCCAGTGCCGGCGCATAATGGAGGCGCGGCCATGAGCAAGCTTATCCAGGTGCAGCCCGAGCACTACGATGAGTTGGCCCGCTTCATGGGCGACTTTCCCGGCGACAAGCGGGGCCGCGATTTCTGGCGGGCGCGCTTGGATTTCTGGTGGGAGCATAACCCGGCCATGGACCTGGATCAGCCCCGGGGGTGGGTCTTGGCGGATAATGGAACCATCAAGGGCTTTGCGGGCAACATCCCCACCCGCATGCTGATCGCCGGCCAGCCGACCATTGTGATGAATGCCACCGGCTGGAAAGTGGATGCGGACCAGCGCTCGCAAAGCATGCTGATCTGGCTGGCGCTCATGGGCGCGGCCAGAAAGCGGCTTTTGTTCTGCACCACGCCCAACGACGTGGCCTTGCAAATCCTTTTGGGGCTTAAATTCCAGCCCAGCGGCATGCCCTTTGAGCGCAGCAACTTGAGGATCACTTATAACGCGCCCTTGGAACTGCGCCTGGGGAAAAACATATTAAGCAAAGCCGCCGCAAGCGCGCTCAACCTGGCCGGACGTGCCCGCCTGGCCGGCCAAAAATCGGATTCGGCATTTGATGTCCGGCACCTGACGCAAGCCGGCCCGGAGATCGACCGCCTGTGGGCCCGCACCGCCGGGCTCTTTCGCAACACCAACCTGCGCGACTCCGCCGCCCTGAACTGGTATTGCTTCGGCCACTCCAAGCTGCAAAAGCTCTTGTTGGGCTGTTTCAAGAACCAGGAGCTTGTGGGCTTGGCCATCTTCCGCCAGGTCGGCGGCCCAGGCGACCGCGGCCTGGAGTGCTTGGACCTCTGGCTGGACCCCGCGGTAAAGGGCATCGTGAAGGCGCTGGCGCTGGCCGCGCTGAAGCACGCGCAAGCGGACAACCTCGACGTGGTGATCTTCCCCCATTTCAAGCCGTCCCTTGGCGCCGAGATAGCCGCGCTGGGCCTGGGCCAAACGCGCACGGTGGACCACCGCCACTATTTCTGGGCCGGCAAGGAAATGACCCAGGAGATCAAGGGGTCCGGCTCCTATCTGGTGGGGCTGCAGGGCGACGTGGGTGTTTGACGTGGGCCTCATCATCTGACAAGGTAGGCTTTAATGGCCCGGACATTTGGCGACATAGATTGGGAAAGCATCCACGGTTTGGCGACCTATGTGGAAACCGGCGACTGCTGGCGTGAGTGCGGCTCCTATTGCTGCAAGACCAACCATGCCGAGTTCAGCTTCCGTTTCATCCGGCCGGGTCAAGTGCTCTTGCCCCTGTGCCCTGCCGAATACCAACACCTGAAGGGCCAAGGCCTCTTGCCCGACAACTCGCCGCAAGCGGTGAGCCGCCTGGCCATTGACTTGGAGCCGGGGCGCAGCGCGGCGGTTTATATGGTGCGTTGCGACCGGGGAGGTCTTTGCGATCATCCCGACTTAAGGCCGCTCATCTGCAAGATCTATCCCTATTATCCCCTGCCCACACCGGAAGGAGAAATCGAGGATCTGGTGCTGGGTTCGGTATTCGATGTGGCGCGCTGGACCAAGGACCGCCATTTGGCTTGCCCAGCCTTACGCAATGAAGACCAGGCGGTGCGGGAGAAGGCCAAGAAAAACTACCGGCGCCTTTTCCAGCATCCCCACCTGATCTTCTATTTCAGGCTGGGCTGGGGGATCATGCAGGTTATGCTTAAACACCTGCAAGGCGAGCACGCGGAAATCCTGAAACTTCCACTAACCGACTACTTCCGCAAGTGGGAAGTGCTCTACATGACCGGCAAGCTGACCCCCGGAGCCGAAGTCGCCGAGCTTGGCCGGCGGGAGTATGCAGAGGTGAGCCGGGTTTGGGGCGAATTTGATCTGGAATGAGCAGGGCTATTAACGGCCTTGGAGCGATTTAATGGCGGAGACCCATAAATATCAAAGCCTATATGAGGGCTTCTTGCGCGCGGCCGCTGAATATCCCGATAATCCCGCACTGTGGGTGGATGGGGAGAGCCACACCTATGCCGGGCTTAAGTCCTATGCCGAACGCCTGGCCCGCGCCATCTTGGCCCAGGAAACGCGATCGGTTCCCTTGGCCGCAGTAATGGGCTACCGCAGTTTCAGCTCCTATGCCTCGGTGCTGGGCGTCCTGGCCGCGGGCAAGGGTTACGTGCCTTTGAACCCCACCTTTCCGCCCGAGCGCCTGCGCCGTATGCTCACCTTGAGCGGGGTGGAGGTGCTGGTGGCCTCGGCCGAGGCCTTGGAACTTTTGGGCCAGGTCCTGGAAGGGGTGGAAGGCCGTCTGGTCATAATCTGCCCTGATGAAGGCGGTCCCGGCGATCTGGCCCAGCGCTTCCCCGCTCATCTCTGGTTGGGACCGGAAGTCCTGGAGACTGACGCGGACACACCAGCCCCCCCCGCCGTCACCCCCGGCGCCACAGCCTATCTGCTATTCACCTCGGGTAGCACCGGCATCCCCAAGGGGGTGGCCGTGAGTCAGGGCAACGTGTCGGCCTATCTCAGCTACACCATTGAGCGCTACCAGGTAGGTCCCCAGGACCGGTTGAGCCAGACCTTTGACCTCACCTTTGACTTAAGCGTGCACGACCTTTTCGTATCCTGGTGGAGCGGCGCCTGCCTGTATGCCATTCCCCGCCGCCAGCTCATGGGGCCCGGCAAGTTCATCCGCGACCACGAGCTGACCATGTGGTTCTCGGTGCCCTCGCTCATCATGCTGATGGCCCAGATGCGCATGCTTAAAGCCAGCCTGTTCCCCTCTTTGCGCTGGAGCCTTTTCTGCGGCGAGCCGCTGCCGGCCAAAAGCGCCGCCCTGTGGCAGGAGGCTGCCAATAAATCAATTTTGGAAAACCTCTACGGACCCACCGAAGCCACCATCGCCATCAGCAACTACCGCTGGGACCGGGAAGCCTCACCGTCGGTTTGCCGCCAAGGCGTGGTGCCCATCGGCCAAGTCTTTGCCGGCCAAAGAGCGGCTGTGGTTGACCGCGAACTAAAGCAGGTCCCCAACGGCGGCCAAGGCGAACTGGTGCTGGCCGGCAGCCAAGTCACCGGCGGCTACTTGAACAACCCGGAAAAGACCGCTGCCCAGTTCGTGCAACGACCGGATGATCCCGGCGCCACCTGGTACCGCACCGGCGACCTGGTGGAAGCGGATGAGAACGGTTGCCTGTATTATATGGGGCGGGTAGACAACCAGGTGCAGGTGCGCGGTTATCGGGTGGAACTGCAAGAGATCGATCACGCCCTGCGCGAGGCGTCGGGCAGCGACCTGGCGGTGAGCGTGGCCTATCCGCCGGACTCGGCCACGGTGGAAGCGGTCTACGGCTTTGTGGCCGCCTTAAGCGCTCCGCCGGAAGACAAGATCCTGGCCAAGTGCCGCGTCAGCCTGCCGGACTACATGGTGCCCGAACGGGTATTTCTGGTGGATAGCTTGCCGCGCAATGTCAACGGCAAGATCGACCGCAAGGCCCTGGGCCTCAAGCTCAAGGAGATGATCGGTGGCTCTAAGTCCTGAAGCCATAGAAAAATACATCCGCCATCACCTGGCCCAGGCGGCCCAAGAAAAAGGCGTCACCCTGCCGGAAATAGACGGCCAGAGCAATCTCCTGGATTTGGGCGTGCTGGATTCCCTGGGCTTCGTACAGATGCTGATGGGCCTGGAGGCTGAATTCGGTCTGGAAATGGACCTCACGGAAATGGACCCCGAGGAGTTCACCAGCCTGCAAGGCCTGGTGGACACGGCGTTGAAAACCAGCCAGGCAGCCTAGCTTTTTCTTTAAGCTAGATTTAGCATAATGAGCGCTTTTGCCTAGTTGCACTATCCTTTTTGAACCATGCAAATTCCTGGCGATACCATGAACCAAGCCAACGCCATATCCTATGAAGACCGCGAAAGCAAAGCGCTATACGTATGGAATAAGTACAGACCCTATCTGGAAAACCGCTCTATATTAGATGTTGGAGCTGACCGGTGTTATTTGAAGAACCATCTAGATTCCCAGAGTTCCTATTGGGGAGTGGGCTTGGGCGGAGATTGCGATCAGGAGATTGATCTTGAAGAAGGTTACTTGCCCTTTGAGGACAACTCTTTTGATTGCGTTCTTTGCTTGGAAGTGTTGGAGCACTTGGAGAAGTTGCATGCGATTTTCGACGAGTGCTGCAGGGTGGCAAGAAGGCATGTTATCATCTCCTTGCCTAACGCCTGGTCTGACATATATCTCATTTTGCGCGGCGCTGGCTACAAGCCCGACCGTCCTTTAAAATTCTACGGATTGCCGTTGCAACCGCCTCTAGATCGCCACCGCTGGTTCTTTTCTTTGCAAGAAGCAAAACGTTTTATCCAAAGGCGCGCAAAAATAAACGGCATGAGTTTGGTTAGAATCGATGAATACGGCCCCAAGCGGGAACCCACTTTATTGGGCCGTTTAAGAGGTGCAGTATTGCGCCCTCTGCTTTTCGGAAAAAATACAGTCCCCACCAAGGAACTGTTTGTTTTCAATGTCTGGGCGGTCTTGGCCAAGCCCGATGACGCGAACTAGGCCCTTTGGATTAGCGGCTTGAACTCCTGCCCATAGAATGAGTCTTTAAGGACATCCTCTTGATAAGCCAATCCAAAACGCCGGAACCAAACCAGCTCGTTGTATTTGGTGCCCACCAAGCCCAATAGCGGCGCCACCCAGGGATGGTAAAACAGGCCGCCCACCAGGGGCACCCCCCGCAAGGTCCGCTCCAGCAGAGACACCAGGTCGCCGCTGACTTGGGGCCGCTCAAATGGCTGAGGTACAAATGCGTCGCCGACAATCTCATACTGCAGGCTGCCCACGCCGCGCTCAGCTGCCAGAGTCACGTGCGGAGCCATCTCCCGCGGCATGGCCATGAAATCCAAAACCGCGCTGTCCAAGGCCACCCGGTCGGCGCCGGCCATCACCACCGAGCACACCTTGGGCCGTCCGGTCTTGGGGCCGGGCCCCTCGATGCACACCGTGCCGTCCACCAGGTTGTAGACCGTCTTTTTGACCTGGCGGTTGATCTCGGCGATAACCTGATTCACCCGCACATGGTGCTGATAACGGAAGGTGGGCATCAAGCCCCAGTGGTTTTTCA
>Ga0307423_1002157_pt1 | contig 11217 bp, 14 predicted proteins | sample SalMarWE160310MG_FD_202154 | JGI IMG/M metagenome (GOLD analysis project Ga0307423, IMG submission 202154) | Salt marsh sediment microbial communities from the Plum Island Ecosystem LTER, Massachusetts, United States - WE1603-10 | ecosystem: Environmental > Aquatic > Marine > Intertidal zone >...
TCAAAATCTGGGCTCTTATGTGGCGGTGGCGATCGGGATACACAATATACCGGAGGGACTGGCGGTTGCGATCCCATTACGCGCTGCTGGTGCCAGCATCAACAAATGCTTTTGGGCGGCATTTTTAACCAGTCTTCCCCAACCCATTGCCGCCATTCCTGCCAGTCTCGCCGCCTGGTTCTTCAATCCGGTTGTGAGCATTCTAATGGGGTTTGCCGCCGGCGCCATGATCTTTTTGATCTTATTAGAGTTAATTCCCGAAGCCCTCGAAAGCGAAACTCCGGTTCGGATTGCCTGGTTTTTTATGATTGGTTTTTGCCTGATGCTGTTAATTCAGGTAATTCTGTAGTTCATCTGTTTTCTTTTATTTGTTGATTCATTCCGACTTCTTCTTACATTTAAGACTTTGATCATTCGCGTGAAAGGTGCAGAATGAAATTTCACATTATCGGTCTGTTTTTCCTCCTGCTCTTAATAATTAAGTGCCAGAGTGGAAGTTCTGAAATAATTCCTTTAAAATTAGTCAAAGCCCTCCCTGTTGAATACTCCGAATCCGTGGAGCCATCGGGATTGACCTTTTATAACGGTGATTTCTATACCCTTTCGGATGATCACGATAGCATTATTTTTAAATTGGAGATGTTGGAGGACAAGGTAGTTCTTCATCCGCACATCATATTTGAAGCGCCGTCACTGAAAGGTGTAGATAAGTTTGATTTTGAAGGCATAACCTGCGACACCGACGGCAATTTCTATTTGAGCAGTGAAAATGCTTTCAGAATTCTAAAAGTCAGTCATGACGGGCAAAAAGTCACCTGGCTATTTGACTCACTAAAACAATTAGGGGAAGAAAAGGGGCTATTTCAGGTGCCAAATGCATCTTTGGAAGGAATTGCCTTGATCAACCCCGATCAATTTGTATTGTGTGCCGAAAGGCAGCCGCGCGCCATTATAAAAGCCAATTTGAAAGGTTCGCCGCAAATCCAAATATATTATCCGAAGAAAACAAAACTTGATTTGCTTGTTGCCCATTTCCCCGACTTCACCGGGCTTTTTATTGAGAATAAAAATATATATGTATTGGAACGAGCAGAGTGCGTTATAAGCAGGGTTAATTTTGAGGGGGACAGCGTTGCGTTATCGCGGCGATGGACTTACAAGAGTATTGAGACTTCCGATGAATACAGGTACGCCGATACGGTGTTTACTTCTGGCGAAGGTTTATGGATGGATTCAAATTACATTTATGTTATCCTGGATAATAACCGCAATTCCCGTTTTTCAAATCCAGGGGACCGCCGTCCATTATTGTTCATAATGAACAGACCATAACGGATTGTAGAACATGGAGCACAGCATGCCGTTTAAAACTGCCGATTTATGTGATCAGTATCCAGAACTCATTCAAGCAGCTGAACCGATTTTTAAGCATTATGGAAGGAAAGACTATTTTGGCGGCATAATCTCGACTGTAAAAGTGTTAGAAGATAATGTTCTTGTTCGAAATATGTTGGAAAAGAACGGTGCAGGTAAGGTGCTGGTAGTGGATGGCGGCGGCTCTATGCGCTGTGCCTTGTTAGGAGACCGTCTGGCGACATTGGCAATTCAAAATGGATGGAATGGCGTACTGATAAACGGATGCATCAGAGACTCAAAGAAAATATCAAATATGGATATTGCTGTAAAAGCGCTGGGGACGAACCCGATGAAAAGCATTAAAAAAGGGGCGGGGGAACAAGACATCCCGGTGCGGTTTGCAGGCGTGGAATTTACCCCCGGAGATTTTTTCTACGCCGATGATGATGGCGTTATTATTTCAAAACAACAACTTGACAAGGCAGATTAAACCAATCCTGTATGGGTGAATATCCACAAAAACCGGAAGTCGCTGTTGGCGCGTTAATTATTAAAAATGAAAAGGTTTTGCTGGTAAAGCGCGACCGACCGCCGGCAAAAAGCCAATGGGCAGTACCGGGAGGCAAAGTCAATTTAGGAGAGACACTACAGCAAGCCGCGGTTAGAGAAATATTTGAAGAAACCGGTATTTCAATTATCCCCGGTGAACCCATATACACATTTGATACAATTCATATGGATGATAGCGGGAAAGTGCAGTTTCACTATGTGATTGTTGATATTTTGGCAGAATTCAAAGAAGGCGAATTAAAAGCAGGGGATGATGCCAGCGATGTAGGATGGTTTTCAAAAGAAGATATAGAAAAACTATCTGTCAATCCAAAGACAAAAACTTTAGCGTTTAAATATCTGAAGCCCAAATAATGAGGAAAAATATAGCTGACTCAGCTTTCCGCGCATTAATAAAAATCATCTAAATTTCCTCTTATTTAGTGCGATTCTTATAAATAGAAAGAAAACAGGGAATGATTCTTGAAATATAGCAAATTTAATCAATCGGAATAATGACGAAAGTAATAACAATCGCTAATCCAAAAGGAGGGGTCGGCAAAACTACCACTACTATTAATTTAGCCGCCAGCTTGGCGATGGTCGAGAAAAAGGTTCTGATTATTGATCTGGATCCCAACGGTGCATTAAGCAGCGGGTTAAAATATAATAGCAGGGAAACAGCCGGTGGGGTATTCAATTTATTTTTGGGAACCGGCGAGTGGACCGATGTTATTTATCAGAGCAAAATGCCCAATCTGGATATCATTCCCAGCGATATCTTTTCCACTGAGAAAGAGGTTCGCCTTTTCACACTGGCAGAAAATCGTATGATTTTAAAACGCAAAATAACCGATATGCTTGAAAAGAGGAAACTCGATTACGACTTCCTGATTATCGATACTCCCCCATCGGTAAATAATTTGACCTTAGCTGCCATGTACGCCGCGCATTCGGTTTTAATTCCGCTGCAATGTGGCTTTTTTTCGCTGCAAATCATCGATCGCCTGATCATGATGATCCATCGCATCCGCAAAAGCATTAATCCGGAGCTAACCATAGAAGGGGTGGTTCTCAATTTTTATGAGAAGAATACACGTGCTTCCCGCCGCAGCGAGGAAGAGGCAAAAGAGCTTTTCGAAAATCTGCTTTTTAGGACCTATATCCCCAAAAATACCACTATAAATTTTGCTTCTTTTGAGAAAAAACCCGTCCTGCTGGTCGATGCTTTTTCAAGCGGTGCATTGGCTTATTTCGCATTAGCCGAAGAAATCATCGAGAAGAATAAAAACTGGAACCGGCAGTTTGAACGCAAACGGTCTCTGCAGGACGAGCATGATTTCAGATTTTTTGAATGAACCTTCTTACTAGATCCTGCTAAATCAAAATTTCCTACTAAATATCATTAAATTGTTATACCCCACCCCGTGAACCTCGCAAAATAATTATTTATCTGTGGAAGCACTTTGAACTATCCGCGAAGGTTTATTCTTTTTACTGCTCCGAATTTTGCTATTTAATCTAAGATTAAACTCTTTCGAATTTTTAGCCGGGTAATCATACTTTATTAATAGTTCATATCCGATTTTATCAAATTCCCTCCATCCCTTCCCGGTCAATTTGCCTCCGCTTTGCCTGCCGTTTTTGGGCAGATCATTCCTAATTGATTGGATATTCGGTCTTTTAATTTATTTTCATGATCCCGGATTTTTAGGAATGCCATCAGACGCTTCAGGACACATTCAGGAGTGCGAACCAGATCCTCGTATCTGACTTCGATAAACTGATTTTTAGGCAGCGTTATTTCAAACATCCCAGCGATTTCAATCTGTTTTTTCCAATCCATAGCGTCCTTAATCCCATTATTACCCCAATAAGCAGGTTGATCAACGGAAATCGAGGCATTCCGCCAATCCCTGATAATGTGAATATATTTCGCTCGGGGGAATAAGTTATAGAGAACCGGCCAGGTATGAATTTGATCCGGAGTTTTGAAGCCCCACCCGGTCATGTTCATTTGTTTGGTGATTTGGTTAAATATAGCATTCAAAATGCCGCCGGTATCTTTTTCAGCAATATCTTTTAATATTCGCCGGACATTCAGTTCAATATTTTGATGCTTTCCCACCAAATCGATGCAAGCCTTCTTATAAATCTTATCAACAGCAAATGCCACATCAACATCGTCGTTAAGATTTTCAAATCTATTTATCTCACCATTATAATATTTTTTAATAATGGTATTATCAAAAAAGTGAATATTCAGGTATTTACGTAACAACTTTGAAAGAAGATTTGTACCGGAGCGGGCAAATCCTATAATAATAACCGGGGAACTAATAGTGAGATTACGAATATTTTTATTATTGTCAGTATTCATAAAACTTCGGAATTTTTTGCCACCCAAGTATGAAGCTTGATTGGCGTAATTTGATTGAGTTGTGATTGCGAAATGGTTAAGCTTTCATAACAATTTGATTGAAAAATATTATCGGCAGACATGCAATAATATTTTAATTTTGGTTTGAGGGGAAAAACCGTTAATTTTAGCCTGGAAAGTGCTAAAGTGCGTCGGTGTTCAAGCTATTAGGGTAATAGGATTTCTATTTGAACACTTTCGCACTTAAACACCTGAACACTTTATCGGAGAGGTGCCGGAGCGGTTGAACGGGGCGGTCTCGAAAACCGTTGTGCACTTTGTGTACCGTGGGTTCGAATCCCACCCTCTCCGCATATGAAGCCCTTAATTTACAAGGGCTTTTTTCATATCTTTTCTGAGGTAATATTTAATTTTAAATACACATATTTTTTTTACTCTTTTTTATATTTGTAAAACAATTTTCTGAGGAACAATAATGTCCAAATCAAAAAAACTGTTCAACATTTTAACCAAAAATCGATTAATCGCACTCCTTACTCCCCAGACCGCTAAACAATGTGTAACAGCTTATGAAACATTTGAACCATTAAATATCACTTTGGAAATAGCATTTCGTTCTGAATATGCATTAGATGGGATTAAAGCAATATTAAAGAAATATCCGGATGCTCTATTGCTTGCCGGAACAGTAATGACCAAAGAACAGGCTGAACAAGCAGTGGATGCAGGTATAGCTGGTGTGGTTTCTGCAGATTACATCACCGATGTTGTAGAAGTCTGTGCAAAGAAAGATGTTATGTACCCGGAGGTCTGTCTGACTTAGGTAAACAACTGGTTCAAAAGGCAACATTATATAAATGTTCTCTGGAGGAATTAAAAGTAAAATTCCCGTATCAGTGGATATATAAAATTTTCCCGGCAATTACGTCAACAGCCAACAACATTGGTTTATCAAAAGCAATGTTAGGACCATTTGGTGATGTTCAATTTGTATATACTGGCGGGATTTCTCTTCAAAATCTGCAAAGTGCGGTTGAATTAAATCCTAAGGGAGTTTTCTGTGGATCGGCTTTGACAAAAGAGATAGATAATCCCGGAAAGATGAAGAAAGAAGCGGAAAAGTGGTTAGATATAATTCATGATAAACAGAAAAAATCTGCGAAAAAGCAAGAATCTCGAACACAAAGGCAAACCACAAAACAAAAAGTAATCACGTTTGGTGAAATCATGATACGGCTGGCTACACCGGATAAGCAACGTTTTGTGCAGGCTGATGAATTTAAAATAACTTTTGGAGGAGCAGAGGCGAATATTTCCGTTGCCTTAGCAAATTTTGGTTTGAATTCTATTTTTGTTTCAGCCTTGCCTTAGCATAAATTAGGGCAGGTCGCAGTAAAATCATTACGTAAATATGGAGTTGATACATCATTTATTCACAGGGATAATAATCGGTTGGGAATCCATTTTTTGGAACATGGAGCATCTCAGAGACCCTCAAAAGTCATCTATGATAGGCAACATTCTTCAATAGCTAAATTAAAACCCTGTCAAATTGACTGGGCTGCAATCTTCAAAAATGCCAGCTGGTTTCACTGGTCAGGAATAACGCCTGCATTAAACTATCGTGAAACCACCAGGGCGGACCGAGCTTCAGGGCGGGATAATGTCCTGCAAGAGGCGCAAGTTCTCTCGAATAAGTCGATTCATCCAAAGTAAAAACGATGATAGTTAGTTCAGGATTGTTACCATATTTGTTCAGTAGTTCATGCAGATTATGCGTGTATTCAGTGCTCATGGGAATATCGGCGCCTTTATCCGCACCGAAACGTTCAAAAAAGTGCTGTCCCCTGTCGGGATTCCCAGGTGCTCCAATAGAATTCCCTGTGAATACAGCATTCGGAAAACATAATGATTGGGGATCAGGATGAGATCGGTTGGATCAGGGAAGGGTTTATTTTCGCTGAACCACGCCGGTTCCGTGTGTCCGTGGGGCTGATAATGGGCAAATCTCTTACGTCGAGATATAGTTCCCGCGCGATTTTCCGTACCGAAGGATCAGGATCAAAAAAGCGGTCTTCGTTTAAAACAAGTTCATTTGACATTTCAAGTGTTCGAGTGTTTAGGTGTTCAAGTCAATGACAATTAATGATGGCAAAGCCGAATAACAATCGAATGACCTTCTCTCTCCGCTTCTCCATTTCTCTTATTTTCCGATTCATTTGTTGTCCTGTATCCGACATCCAAATTATTGCCATTCAGTATGAAAAAACTTTCCCCGTGGTTTATCCAGCCGCTCGTATTTATGCGCTCCAAAAAAATCGCGCTGCGCTTGCAGCAGATTCGCCGGCAACTGCTCCAGCCGGTAACTGTCGTAATATGCCAGCGCCGTGCTGAACGCCGGCACCGGAATACCCAATTCAACTGCCGTGGCGATCACTTTTCGCCAGGCTTGCTGATTTTCTTCTATCGCCGATTTGAAATATTTATCCAACAGAAGATTCAACAGATTTGGATCGTTCTCGAATGCCGCCTGGATTTTATCCAGGAATTGCGCTCGGATTATGCACCCTGCCCGCCAAAGCGAAGCGATGCTCCCGTACTTCAAGTTCATTTTGTGCTCATCACTGGCAGCACGCAGCAATTGAAAGCCCTGTGCATAGGAACAAATTTTTGATGCATAAAGCGCTTTGCGGATCATTTCGATTAATTCAATCTCGCTGCCCTTAAATTTCATGTCGGGACCGTTTAATATTTTTGATGCCTTGACACGCTCGTCCTTCAGGGCGCTCAGCATTCTGGCGAAAACTGCGCTAGCAATCGTGATAGCAGGAATTCCCTGGTCTAGCGCCTCCTGGCTGGTCCATTTTCCGGTGCCTTTCTGACCAGCAGTATCCAGAATCACATGAATCATAGGCTTGTCAGTTTCGGGATCTTTGGCTGACATAATCTTACTGGTGATTTCAATCAGGTAACTGTTCAAATCTCCTGAGTTCCAATCTAAGAAAATATCATGCATTTCTTCAGGGGATAATCCCAGCACGCGCTCCATTAAGAAATATGCCTCACAGATCATTTGCATATCCCCGTACTCAATTCCATTATGCACCATCTTGACGAAATGTCCGGCGCCGCCATTGCCCACCCAATCGCAGCACGGCGTGCCATCATCCACTTTTGCTGCGATCGCCTGCAGTATGGGTTTCACCAGCGGCCAGCCATCCGGATTTCCGCCGGGCATGATCGAGGGTCCCCACAGTGCACCCTCTTCGCCACCGCTGACGCCTGCACCAATATAAAGAATACCGGAATCCTGAAGCTCCTTCATCCGGCGGTCGGTATCCTTAAAATAGGTGTTTCCACCATCTATCAACAGATCGCCCTTGTGCAAATGGGGTTTCAGATCCTGAATAACCGAATCGACTGCTTTTCCGGCTGGAACCATTATCATGATCTTGCGCGGAGTCACCAGGTTATTGAGAAATTCTGAAATATTATCGAAGACTTTGATATCCTTTCCGGCAAATTTTTCTTCCGACGATTTTCGCGTTTCAGCATTCAAATCATATCCGGCTGCGGAATATCCATTGCGCTCCATATTGAGGGTCAGATTTCTTCCCATTACGCCCAACCCAATCATTCCAATTTGCTGCTTGCTCATTTTTTCTCCTTTTTTTAAATGCTATTACCTCTGAACCCTTGCTGATCCACCTTTTGCAAACGCCTCCACCTCTGAAAGTTTTGCCATCGTTGTATCCCCGGGAAAGGTTGTAAGAAGCGCACCATGTGCCCATCCGAGACGCAGCGCTTCTTCAGGCTTCCGCCTGGATATTAAACCATAAATAAGTCCTGAGGCAAAACCGTCCCCACCACCGATACGATCCAACACATGAAGTTCGGTCGCAGGAGCCGCATACTCCTTACCATTATGCCACAAAACGGCTCCCCATTGATGCTTGTTAGCCGATTCAACTTCTCTTAAGGTTGTGGCAACCATTTTAATATTCGGGAATTTTTTGACTACCTGTTCTATCATTTCAAAAAAACTTTTTGTCAAATTTTGATTTTGAAGTTGCCTTGGGGCCAGGAATTCCGAGTCCCAATTGAAGATCTTCCTCATTCCCGATCAAGACATCTAGATTACTCACAATTTGTCTGAGTGTCCGTTGAGCCTTTTTTAATCCTCCGATAGGCGCCCATAGCTTTGCTCTGTAATTCAAGTCAAAAGAATTAATCGTACCTTTGCTTTTAGCTGCCTGCATTCCTTCGATGATCACTTCGGAAGTTGTTCTGGATAGTGCTGCGAAAATTCCTCCGGAATGGAACCATTTTACCCCTTTTGAAAATATTTTCTTCCAGTCAATATCACTCGGTTTAAGAAGTCCGGCGGCTTCATTTGATCGGTTATAAAAAACAACCGGCGGACGCACTCCATGACCCAAATCACTGTACACCGCAGCAATGTTGGGTCCCCGAACCCCATCATGTTCATAAAATTTAAAAAACGGCTTTACTCCCATTTCCCGAACGCGGTTTTGAACCAACTCCCCTATTCCGTAATTCACCATGGCAGACACAATTCCAGTCTGCAATCCGAAGCAATCGGAAAGATTCGCCGCCACATTATATTCACCTCCTGATACATGGATATTGAGGGAGCGCGCTTTGCGAAAGGGAATAAATCCCGGATCAAGTCTATGAACAAGGGCGCCAAGAGATAGGAAATCCAGCTCGCAGGCGTCTTTGCGTATTTTTAGCTCACTCATAAATTCTACTCTTAAACATAAAAAGTTATTTCAGGTTCAAACTGGCGCTAATTATTGCCTTCCTGCTTAAAATTTTTCTCGTATGCCCACAATCCCAATCCGGGATGAGAGATAAAATATACCTGCTCACCGTTGGGGAGCGTATTCAATCCTTCCTCCAGTTTTTGGGGATTATAAATCTTCGGCATTTCCTCCAGATCGGCATATTGGAAATTCACACATTCTATTTCTTCTTTTGTAAGATGTCCCGGACAATAGGTGATCGTAAACCGATTTTCTGATGAACCATGAATCAGGTGAGCGGTAGCACCAAGATTCTGCCCCAGATCATCATTCTGCCTGACCGCTTCCAGTATTTCAGGTGTAGTCAGGTAGCCATATTTGCGGATCAGCGCGTCAATTCCCCTGTCTTCTCCAAACTCCCGGACACCCGGCGCCAGCACGATCAGCTCTCCTCCGTCAGCGATTGCCATACGGGTCCGGTAAATGCTTTTATTTCCCAGCCAGGTGCTTTTGAATTCACCGGGGTCCAGATAGACGACAACCTTTTGCAATGGTTGGGGAAGCATGGTCAAATTCACCTTTTGGGAGAGATCGATCCGGTGAGAGATCCTCTTCTTTTATTTAATGAAATCCTGAAGCCGCGAATATCGGCATTGCCAAGATCGGTGACCACATTGCCCATCGCTTGATATTCGATGTCCGGTTGCTCGGTTGGAAAAACAGGATTTTCCTGGTTCGCCCGCAAAGCCACGAACATTCGCATTTGATCATTGATGGGACCTCCGGTTGCCATCTCAATGGAGTAATCGACCTTGTTTCCGTATGTTCTCCCAATGTTTCTTTTGGTCTGCGCCCACAGCGCCCGGGCGACAGCCAATTGAACGGTGGTATCGCCCGCAAAACTGTTTGCAAAATTTGAGATCATGGTTGTGTAATACGAGTTGCTGTTGGGTGAGCTGGGATCGCCGGACAACCAGACATCTTCATTCTGAAGGAGCCTGAGATATACATTTGCATTGGGATCATAAACACTTGGTCCAAAATGTTTGCGACCCGGCGCACGCATCCGGGATTCAATTCTGGTTTTCCAGACATTCCGGTCGCCCTCTTTCATAGAAATATTTACGATACCGGATTGTGCATTTCCATATTGAGCACCGAATCCACTGGTAATCACTTCAACTTCTTCAACCCCGCTCATAATCGGGAGGAAAGCTGAGGAACGATCCAACGGATTGACAATTCCCATTCCCTGCAGGATGTAATATTCCTCGCCCTCACGCCCCCCCCTGAAGTGTCCATCATAAACATCAGCGCAAAGATTTATAACGTCACTGATATCTCTAACACCGGGCAGCTCCTTTACATCATCAAAACGGACAATTGCGCTGGTCGAGGTCTTATCCCGCTCCACATCGGGTCTTTCCGCCGTAACAACAACCTCTTCACCTTCAATCACCTCCTCCGTGAGCGGAAAATTTATGTTGGTTGTCTTTCCGGAATTAACAATCACATCGATGACTTTCATCGTCTTATAGCCGATCATGCTCGCACGAACTTCGCATTTTCCCGGGGAGATATTTAAAATGAAGTACCCACCATCTACATCGGAAGCCGCATCCATATTTGTCCCGACAATTTCTATATTTGCACCAATCAACAGCTCATTGGTTAACGAATCCGTCACGATGCCGGAGATTTTTCCAACCGATTGAGCGGAGAGCGGATTTAGCAGCAGAAATGTAGCAAGCCCAAAGAAAAGAACACAAAATTCAAAAGAACGTAGTAGAAAACGTAGCAAAAAATACCTCGATGACTTTGTTAGTTATTAATAGTTTTTTGCCATCATAACATTTTCCAGCGCATGCCCATACTTACTTCGAACGATTAGCGGCAAACAAATATTTTCGGTCAGCACATTTGCCGGAATACAATGGTAGTATACAATATCGATAACACTTTCAAAATAAAAGTTAACAACTGTCAAAAACTGTGAACAACACCAAATTACAATCATATTGCAAATTTGCTGAGAATATCCTTCTTTAAGAATTACTAGCCAGCTATACGAAATCTTGCTCATAGGGTTCTTAGATAATTCTATTACTTTATCATGAACAATTAGATGCATGCTAACAGGAAACTTAGAAATATTTCTCATTGATT
>Ga0307423_1002158_pt1 | contig 11212 bp, 7 predicted proteins | sample SalMarWE160310MG_FD_202154 | JGI IMG/M metagenome (GOLD analysis project Ga0307423, IMG submission 202154) | Salt marsh sediment microbial communities from the Plum Island Ecosystem LTER, Massachusetts, United States - WE1603-10 | ecosystem: Environmental > Aquatic > Marine > Intertidal zone >...
CTTTTTAATGCCAATCAAGAATTATTTTATCGAAAAACAATTAGAGAGTAGGAATTATGTCAACAATAGTATTTGTCATTCCAATGTTAGTATGCATTTTTTGTCTATGGATGTTGTTACTGCTCAGCGATTCCAGTAAAAAAAACCGCCACCATATAAAGGATCAATGTCATAGACAATTCCGAAAACCCATCCTTAACGTGGACTTGCGAAACGCCCCTAAATTATAACATTCGTTTGAAATACCACAACTTTTGCCTGAGACAGGACAACCACAATATGGGCATCGACTTATTTTCTGACCACATACCAGTTGTTCTGAATATCGTGCGCAAGTTGGTTTGTCTCGATCGATTTAAAACCAGCCTTCTCGAGGTATTCCCGCGCTTTTTCTTCACCCCACATGGCACCCAGTCCCTCACCACCTTGCGATAAAGAAACCGTCATACAGTGCATCGTCGAAATGGTGTAAATGAATGTTCCGATCGGGTGGTCAACATTATTATAAACAAGGCTTGATCCCCTAATATCCTGCATCAAGTAAACACCGTCGGATTTCAATGCACGGTAAATGCCTTTGAGAACGTTGAGCGGTTTGATTTGATCATGTATGGCGTCAAAAGAAGTGATAAGATCAAACGCCTCAGGTTCGGCCGTTTCGTCGAAATCGCTCAGGTCACGGACCACAAATTCAACATTCCGCACGCGTTTCTGTGATGCCTCAACGCGCGCTGTACCGATCGCCTCCACGGAAATGTCCATCCCCGTAAACCGGCTATTCGAATACAGTTCGGCCAATCGGTTCAGTATTCGCCCGCTACCGCAACCGATATCCAAAACGCTGATGCCTTTGGCGAGTCTGTCGGTAAGACCGGGCACGAGCGGAAGCACGTGGGTCTCTAGAGACGAAATCACCGACTGCCCGCTGTCTTCTGCCATTACGGAGTGAAATCTCAGGAAATCGTCATACGGCACACCGCCGCCTTTTTTGAAACACTCGACGATCTTATCCTCCACTGAGCCCAGCACACCGATGTACTGGGTGAAAACGGCGAAATTGTCTGCACCCGCCGCCCGGGTCAAAAAGGCGGCATGTTCGGCCGGCAACTTATATCTTGTGCTCGTCGGGTCGACGTCAATCACCCCGGCAGTGACCATCGCTCCCAGCCACTCACGGACGTAGCGTTCGTTCAGGCCGGAAACTTTAGCAACCTCCTCCGAGGTCGAGGGGGGCAATGCTCTCATGGCATCAAAAATCCCCGTGCGATGTCCAATAGACATCATCAACGACAATGAGCCATAATTAAGTGCCATTAAGAGTTTTTCTGAAAATGCTTCTGCTTTGTCGGCGTCGAACGCCTTTTGATTATTTTCTGAGGTCATGAGATTCACCTCCTTGTTAATATCCATCAAACCTTCGTAGATGGCATTTGTTCGTTTAATCTTCGTTGTTGAGTTTGTCCGTTCCGAGTGTGAGGCAACTCGTCCCAGGTTATATGACGAAAAAATAAGACCAGTTTTAAAATTTGGCAAGGCTCAAGGAGATTTGGATGACAGTTTAATGGTGAACTTTTGAAGTTGGGGACATTCGTGCAGAACGTTCAAAAACTTTATTTGAGGGGACAGGGATCTGGCCACGATAAGCATTTAAATGAGGGGTCGGGGAGTTTTTCTAAACAACCGCTACATGGATAATCTTTTTTTAAACCGCATGAACTCGTGGCAAGAGATCGTAAAGAAAAAACAGGAAACTATCTTTGAAATATCAATAGGTTATCTGCATCATTTTAAAATTCTATTAAAGACACGATTTCGGTATGCGTCTGTTTTTTCTAACGATCCCTAAACCACTCAGACAGCATCCGATTTATAAAAAGATCATCCATTCCGCTCTCCGAGGCGTAGGCTCTACCCTCCGGCCTGTAAGCCCTACGGGCTGGAAGCGGAGCCGGAGGCTAATATTCAAGGAATTAGGACAAAAACTCCCCGACCCCAAATGCAGTTCTTATCCTTTTCTATTCCATCTGTGCCTTCACCAATTCAGCAAAAGAAACCTGTTTATATCCAGAAGGAACCTTGAACTCACTTTCCGGGATAGTCTTTTTTTCCAATTGCACCACATCCGTTTCGGGCTCCGGGTTGCCATTCTCATACCTCACGCTCTTTAGCTCAAATCCTGCTTCCGAGAGTTTTTGATATTCAGGTGTATTTTCCGGCGAAGACTCCATCTCCATGCGACTCGTGCAGGAATTAAACTTTTTTAATACAGGCATTAACGGTTTGTATTCTTTCATCAATGATGTATCAAGGGTCAGCCAAATTTCTTTAAACAATTCGCCGCCTGCCAGAACCTTGTATTTTACCGTTTTATAACCTGCGATGGTTCCTCCATCACCGAGTTTGACAATGGATACATCCTGCCCGGAGGTCTCTTTGCCTTTTCCCATCATCTGCTCCATCATCTTTCTCTGTTCCTCGGGAACTCTCTTCATCATCTGCTCAAACGTTGCCGATATGGAATTGCAGTATTCATCGGTCGCTCCACGGGAATACGTCTTTTGCTCATCGTTAATAAAAATCATCTCATCGCTGGGACCGTTGAATATAAAAACAATCCCCTCCGAGACGTTCTTTATCCTTCCCTTGGAAATCAACGTAGTCTCACCATTTTGATCCAACATAACAAACCCGGCATTCGCCGGAATCACCAACCAGAAAACCACTGCCACAGCCATCAGTACAGACCATTTTCTTGATATCATCTTGTATATCTCCTTTTCATTACCCACTCTTCAAAAACAAATAGCTTCATCATAACTACAATCAGGGCCTACGTGTGCGATGCCCACCTTGTTACTACTTTGTGGCATAATGGGTCAAGCTGAAAATTTGCGCATATGGAAAAGTACGAATGGAAAGGTGTTGGGTATTTTGGGGGTTAAGATCTCTTGAGACAATCAAGTAATCATGAATGAGGGTCGGGCCACGATAAGTATTAGAGATATTAAAACTCAGTCTAATCATCAAAACGATTATTGAAATAAATTTTTAATGATAGTTCTCGGTGTTGTTTACGCTCAATTGAGGTTGTAGGCCGGACGTGTTCCCTTCTGCTCGTAGTAGGGCATCATTTGAGGTATGAGGGAGGCGAGGTTTTTTTCTCGGTTTCCCGGTGCCGGGTGGGTGCTGAGAAATTCGGGAGGACCTTTACCACCGACTTTGGCCATCTTTTCCCATAAAGTGACAGCGGCGTGAGGATCGTAACCTGCTTTGGCTGCCAACTCGATGCCAATACGATCCGCCTCAGACTCTGCTGCCCGGCTGTTTGGCATTTGGACTGCCAACGCGGCGGCCAACGACGCACCTGTCAGTGCCAATCCATCGCTCTTCGTTGCGATGCCCACAGCCATCACACCGATTTGACTGGCCATGGCTACCGACATCTTTTCAGCCGAGTGCTTGGCCAAAGCATGACCGATCTCGTGGCCCAGGACCTGAGCCAACTCGTCATCGGAGGGTTTAATTTTTTCTACCAGACCCGTATAAAGAGCCATTTTCCCCCCCGCCATGGCCCATGCGTTGACTGTCTCGGGATCATCGATGATCTTGATGCTCCAATCCCAGTTTTTTGTCTCCGGACGAATTTTAATGGCCTGGGCAATCAAACGCCCAGTGATTTTATAGACCCGATTCTTCAAGGCCGGATCGTTATCGATGTCGCCTTTCTCGGCATATGGCCGCAACATTTCGACGTATGCTTCTTTAGACGCGGCAATGGCCGAGTCTTCCGAAACGATCATAAGCTGAGACCTCCCCGTAATGCTGGTGGCACAGGCAGTGATTAGCGCCACGAAAAGCAGCATTATGCCGTATAATATTTTCATTATCGGTTTTGTTTACGCTCACTTAGGGTTATGGAATTTCTAAACCACTTTAAAGCAAAGTGATCAGAGGTCACTTTCTACAAAAGAAATTATAATGGTTTGAACTTGTGTGTCAAGTTAAAGGACCGGGTTTTTCAGGGCAAAATAACAACTCTTCGTCCCTTCAATTATTTTTTTGTTTGAATATTTCAGTATTAACCAAATATTGCCGATATTTATTTAACAGCAACCGATAATAAACTTATAGGGTTTAATGGGTTTAAAAACAAATATTGCTGTTTAACAATACATTTTAAAAAATGATAGAATGTTAAGTATTGGCGGTAATTTATAAAGATCACCCAGGACCGGGGATTACATTTAGGGCAGGGCTGAAAAGGAAATAAAAATGAACTGTGTGTTTGGTAAAACCATATACACCGGTCAAGCGCTAAACGAAAACGCATTTCTGCAAATCAAAAATGACCGGATCGCCGGAATTTCCAAAACAGCCCAAGGCAGGCTTTTAGGAAAATTCGACGTGATTACGCCGGCATTTATTGATCCGCACAGTCACATCGGTATCAGTCGTTCCGGAGAGCCGAATGATCAGGGGGAAGTCAACGAGAAGATGAATACCTTTCCGGTTCTTTCCGACGCCCTCGATTCAGTGCAAATGGACGATTGCGCCTTTAGAGACGCAATAGAGATGGGGGTGCTGTATTCATGTATCGTTCCCGGCAGCGGTAATATTCTTAGCGGCCGGTCCGCGGTCATTCGCCACTGGGCCAAACACAGCACCGGCGCTCTGGTCTCAAGGGCCGGAATCAAGGCGGCTTTAGGCTACAATCCGATGTCTGCCAAAGACTGGAAAGGAGAACGACCTACCACCCGCATGGGGGTCCTAGGTCTTCTCAGGGGACAACTGGATGAAGTGCGTCAAAAGCTGAAAACCCAGCATCGGGCCAAGGGGAGAAAGAAAGAAGAAATTATTTTTTCAGCGACCCAGGCGGTTTTTAGGGATATTCTGGAGGGCAAGGAGACGCTGCGGATTCATGCCCACAAAACTGACGATATTGCAGCCATGCTTCGTCTTGTGGATGAATTCAAGCTCAGGGCAACGGTCGAGCATGCCATGGACGTGTATCGTCCGGATATTTTCGGCGAATTGAAAAAAGCAGGTATCCCGGTCGTTTACGGACCGATTGACAGCATTGCATCCAAGGTGGAACTCAAGCACAAAAACTGGAAAAATATCCGGCATCTCCTGAACTCCGGGGTGAAATACGGACTGATGTCCGACCACCCCGTAACTCCCGCCAGAAATCTTTTGATGCAGACCCGCTGGTTCATCCGTGCCGGCCTGTCAAAACAGCAGGCCATAGAGCTGATCTCCCGTTGCAACGCCGAAATCTTAGGCGTTGATCGAATGCTCGGCACGCTTCGGAAAGACCGATGGGCATCCTTTGTCTGCTGGAACGGTGATCCTTTCGACCTGACAAAATACCCGGTAGCTGTATTTGCCGAAGGATCTCAGGTATATCCGGTTTAGATCTCCTCCGAGCATTTAAAAGGAGACGGGGAATAGAGCCAAAAAGAGTCGTTTAAGACGATTTTAGGGTCTATTTTATTCTTCATTTGCTGTTATTTTATTTGGTTACTATGGTTCGACCCCAAATGCGTTTACTGTGATTATCTCAATGTATCACAGAAATCGTCAAACCCGCGATTACGAATGAATATCTCAAATTTCTACGAACCATATCAGATTAGATTGTTACCAGAAATCTATATTTCGAACAAAATTAAATCGTTATTCAATCGAACTCCTAATCAGTTAATTACCATATCCCCAAACATTTTAACCCAGTTGTAATTCGCTCATATCGTATTATATTATTAATCAATATAAGCTACCTGAATTTCTTGCACCAACGGATCCAAAGCTGATTTCTTTCAAGACTTGTTTTCTGGCTTAGAGCTTTTTTCTTTTCTGAACGAACCAATTTCTTTGGCCATAAACCATCAGGGAGGTCTCCCGTGGTTGAACAAGACTTCAAACGTAAGCTAACCGCCATCCTCAGTGCCGATGTCAAAGGCTACAGCATCCTTATGAGAGATAATGAAGAGGAGACTGTGCGGACTATAACGGCCTATAGGGAGGTGATAGGCTCAATCATCCGGAAACACAGAGGTGAAGTGGTAGACTCTCCCGGGGATAATATATTGGCAGAATTTTCCAGTGTGGTGGATGCGGTGCGAAGCGCTGTGGAAATACAAAAAGAGCTCAAGGTTAAGAACACCGAGTTAGCTGAAATCCGGAGGATGGAGTTTCGTATCGGCATCAATTTGGGTGATGTCATCTATGATGGGGAGCGGATCTACGGCGACGGTGTCAATGTGGCCGCAAGAATGGAATCACTGGCTGAGGCCGGCGGCATATGTGTCTCTGGAAGCGCCTATGACCAGATCGAAAACAAGCTTACTTTCGGATGTGAATACTTGGGCGAGCAGACGGTAAAGAACATATCGACGCCCATTCGAGTCTACCAGCTAACCGGTGATGAAACCACCCCTGAGTGTACGGTCAAAACACCGGCACGGAAATCATCGACTCGCCTTATTTACGCTGCTGTGATCGGCCTGCTGATAATCTCGATCGGTGGATTTTTTGCCTGGAATATGATCCGGCGCCCGGCTGCCAGACTACTGAAAATTGCCTCTATGGATCAAATGGCTTATCCACTGCCCGACAAACCATCAATCGCTGTTCTGCCGTTTAACAACATGAGCGGTGATCCCAGTCAGGAATACATTGGTGATGGGTTTACCGAGGAGATTATCGCTGCACTTAGCAGTGTTCCAACGCTCTTTGTAATCGCACGAAACTCCACATTTACTTATAAGGGAAAGCCGGTAAAGGTTAATCAGGTGGCTGAAGAGCTGGGGGTGAGATATGTTTTAGAGGGGAGTGTCAGAATGGCCGGAGACAAAGTTAGAGTAACAGCCCAGTTGATTGATGCTCTTAATGGGCATCACCTTTGGTCGGAACAGTATGATCGAAATCTGAGCGATATATTTGCCGTTCAGGACGAAATCACAAAAAAAATTATCACCGCCATGCAGGTAAAGCTGACGGTGGGGGAGGGAGTAAAAGTTGCTTCGAAAGGCACAAATAACCTTGGTGCCTATCTAAAGTGCTTGCAGGCGAATGAGCTTATTAACAAAATCAATCCAGAAAGTAATGCTTTGGCAAAACAATTGGCACAAGAAGCCATTGTCTTAGACCCAAACTATGCTTGGGCATACTATATTCTTGGTAGAACATACATGATGGACGTGTGGGTAGGAGCCAGTAAATCTCCCAAAGCGTCTATGGGAAAGGCCATGGAACTCGTGCAAAAGGCTATTGCCATGGATGATACAAATGCTGATTCGTACAGCCTTTCGGGTTTCCTATATTCAATGACGAATCAGCATGATAAGGCCATTGCCCAAGCGGAGAAGGCTGTGGCCCTTAATCCCAATTCGGCCTTTGCTCATTACATGTTGGGTAAGATTCTTTGGTTTGCTGGAAGACCCGAAGAATCCATTCCGGAATATAAGATAGCGATGCGTCTTAATCCTATTTCGCCGGATAGGTATTTTTGGAGCTTAGGATTGTCCTACGCTTATACGGGGCAATACGATGAGGCAATAAAGTTGTGTCAAAAATCCGTTCGTCAAGCGCCTAATGATCTCTTGGCCCGCATGGTTATGACTGTGGTTTACAGCTTGTCAGGAAAAGATGAGAAAGCTCGGGCTGAAGCCGATGAACTGCTCAGGATACAACCCAAGTTTTCTTTGCAGGCATTAAAAAAGAAACTCACATACAAGAGGGAAGCTGATAGAGATCGGTTTCTTGGTGCCTTGCGCAAGGCAGGGCTGAAGTGATGGGAAACAAACAACTTCGATTAAATATTATAAACAGCGGTTAACTTTTATTCAGCGAATTTTGCAGATATTTGTCACAACTACACAAATAGGCCAATCTGAGATATGTAGTGGTGGGCACTGGAATCTGGCCTCTCTGAATACGTGAGATACCTCCAACATATATGAGATTTGAAACCCTCCTATTAAGAGTAGACTTGTTCTTTGAGCTTTAACATAATTTTTCGGCGATTCTCCCACTCTTGTCCGCCGGTTGTTTGGAGAAAATGACAAATCCTGCATCTTATCGTTTCAACGGATGCCAATCATCTCTTATCCAGAGTTATTAAGTTCTGCCCCTCCTTTAAGCGGGATAAATTGCCAGCCTCCCGCTTGGAAAGTAGGACAGGCATCCTTACCTCTATAGGGGTTCTAATGCCCAATATTCGTGCGCAGGCTTTCTCACCCCAGTTGGAAAAACTTGTTAATATACGGTTGGATATGATAGACACGGGGATAGCCGGTCAATCCGGTATTTGTATTGGAGTTGGGATTAATTATAGGTAGAGAATGTTAAACTCATCATCTGATGGGATGCAAATTCAATATGGTGTGGGTATGGTGTCAACTCTTGACAGGCTGCTGCTTAAAAGAGATTAGTACAATATCATAAAGGAGAAAGAATGATGACAAAAAGTTCCAGGGAATATCCCTCCGTTATTTATATTGTGGGCGCAGGCAATGTCGGTGTATGGACGGCCTATCGGCTTACCAGGCTTTATGAAGCCGGGGGGTTGACCCCCCCTAAGATTCACATCTTTGACAAAAACGCGGATGCGGCGCGGCAGATCAGCGCACAGATTGGTGCACATTTACAGCCTGATGAGACATTGCATGATTTTGAGCATGGACTTCACCGGCTAAATTTACGTTTAACCTTTATTGATGGCGGCCGCATGCTGGGTTCTCCGGATACCAAACTTAAAAAGCGTCTAGAAGAATTTGGAAACCGTGGCCTGGAATGGCTGCTGCAATATGTTGCTGCTGATCAGGGAGTTGAAAGGGACGAATTTGAAGAACGTTTGGGAAAACAGATCCAAATCGGCACCCGAAGCATGCAGCTCTGGCAAGAGGTGATGGCCGAGCTGGATGGACCTATACCGGATTTCAGACTGAGGACCAATTTCACTTACGGTTATGAAAGCGATGGCAGTGGTATTCTTAAGTTCATGGACGGTAAACTGCCGCCGAATTATGTTACCGATGGACTTGAAATATGCAATGAAAACGGTCTAAATTCGCGGTCGATATCATATGATGAAGTCACCACTATAGATAACGGTGCTTATGGACTGGATGAGGTCAAGGGTGATTTGGCAGGTGGAACCTGTGTGCTTCAAGACGGTGGTGCGTTTCAGTCCGAAATTGCGGCGCGTCTTTTACTCAATCACATGATAAAACATGCCGGCTTCAATGTAACATTCCACCCGGAAACGCTCATTTCCAATATACGATTTGCCGAAGACGGCCGCATTGAAGCCCTGGAAACCTCGGACGGCGCAGCGGTGGCTGAGGACGGCACATTTGTGTTTGCTGCGGGCAATCTGTTAAACCTGTTTGAAAGCGTTCAAATTCGGGATGCTGTCCCCATAATGGGGATTTGCGGTGTTACCCAGAATATTGATCCCGGCCTGGAGTTTTGGAAAGGGAAAAAAATGCCGCGGAGGCCCATTAAATCCGTAACAGCAGGTGACATTGGCGGTATCACCAAATGTGTCATTACTCCTGATTTTGTGTATGAACAATATGCGGACGGTTCCGTCAAGCGCGGCGATAACGGTGAGCCGGTTGTAAAATCGATGTATATCCGTGTGGGCGGGCAATTCGGTTTTCGAGATCAAGGGCTGGAAAAATTAGGATTTCTGAGCGAAATTGGTGACCTTGATCCGGATTTGGAAGCGTTTGCCCGGGAAGCACTTCAAAGAGAACTGGAAGTAATGGAAGCGCTGTGGCCGGGCATTGTGGATGCTGCCAGAGAAAATTATCGTAAAACGCATGGGATTGCTGACGACCGGAAAGTCAGTGATGCCGATGCCTTCCAACAATGGCTACAGGCACGTCCGGGCAGCCCGGACCACTGTGCCATGGTCGGTCGACTGTTCAGAAATCTGAAAGGCAAGCAAGTGGCCGTGCCCAATGCGTGGTCGATTATGGGCCGAGGTTCCGGAGGAGTGAGCTTTGTTCAAGCAGACGCAGAAATGCTCTTTCAGCAGATGGTGCTGGGCCGTAAACCGGAAGAGGTGTCACTTGTCAACGCCGCATCAGAAATCATTCCAGGTGCCGGTGAATCGGCCGATCCACGCCGTTTTACCGATAACAAAAGCCTGTTTGCATATCAGGACAAAAACGGCAATCAGGTGTCCATGGCCGGAAGCATCCAAACCCCTGAAGACCGGTCGCACGCCATTGCACTTATTACTACGGCAGCAGAGGGGATGTTACCATAGATGAAAGGAATCCTCATTTATGAACGATGACTTCTTGTATCGGGATGTTCCCGCTTTCGGGCGTCGGGTGTTCCGGCTCGGATTGGCCACTAACTATGGTGTTGAAGGAGTGGACTTGGAGTGGGCCCTTGAGCAGGGTGTAAACTATGTTTTTTGGACCCCCAAAGCACGAGGGGTAACAAAGTCCCTCAAAGCAGCCATAAAGCGTGATCGGGAATCCCTTATCATAGCTTGCGGGCCGACCACCGGATATTTTGGACCGAGTATCAGGCGTGCCTGTGAGCGATTGCTTAAGGAACTCGGCACGGAGTATCTCGATGTTTTTCAACTGTTTTGGCTGGGCCGTATGAGCGCCTGGAGGCCATCCACCATTGACGCTTTGGTATCCCTTCGGGAATCAGGCAAAGTTCGGGCCATTGGGTTGAGCATTCACGACCGTAAACGGGCGGGAAAGCTCGCCGAAGATTCTCCGCTGAACATGCTGATGATCCGTTATAATGCCGCTCATACAGGAGCCGAGCAAGACATCTTCCCTCACCTTGCCAAACGCCAACCAGCCATTGTCGCCTATACCGCCACTAGATGGGGTGGTCTTCTTAAGCGTCCCAAAGGTTGGAACGGTCCTCTAATGACCGCATCAGATTGCTACCGCTTCTGCCTGTCAAATCCCCATGTTGATCTGGTGCTCACGGGCCCTAAAAACCGCCGACAACTCCAGGAAAATCTAAGCCGTCTTCAGGAAAAAGGTCCACTGTCAGAGGAAGAAAATCGCTGGATCAGAAACTTCGGGCAGATGGTTCACACCAGCAGCTCGCGGTTTACATTTAGATTTTAGCCCATTTTTTTCAACATAAGTGACCATAAATTTAATATGGAACGTTCACAAACCTTATCATGTGCCATCTATGTTTTACCTAAACTGAGCGTTTC
>Ga0307423_1002159_pt1 | contig 11210 bp, 16 predicted proteins | sample SalMarWE160310MG_FD_202154 | JGI IMG/M metagenome (GOLD analysis project Ga0307423, IMG submission 202154) | Salt marsh sediment microbial communities from the Plum Island Ecosystem LTER, Massachusetts, United States - WE1603-10 | ecosystem: Environmental > Aquatic > Marine > Intertidal zone >...
ACGGGGTTGATGCCTAAAGGCATGAACGACGCGGTGAGGCACCTGTCGAAAGCCAAGCTCATTGACAACCCTTACCCGTCAAAAGGATATGGACCTTACGATTTCTACGCTGTCGAAATAACTGAACCTGGACGGCAAGTGCTCGAGAAATTCATGTGAAACTGCACTTCAGCTCTTAAGAATCTGTTTGTTTTAGTTTAGTAGGGTATCTAAGCACGCTCCATCGCATTGCCTTCTGTGCGGTGAAGAGTGCAAATAGTAATTATTTGGTTGAAGTAGATTCTTTTAACCATTTACTAGATAGAACTTTTGCTTCTTTTTCAAACTTTTCTGCTTGTTCAACAGAAATGTTTGTGTATGCGGGATGTTTCAAGTAGGCATGAGCTATTTCATGGGCTATTCTGGCTTCTGATGCGTCCTCGTTCAATAGCACGAGGAAGTTTTTCTCTATTTCTGGAATTGGGAGACAACAATCCATGGCTTTTTCAAACTGCACATTTCTTACAACGTATTCGTAGACTTCATCAGGAAGTTTCTTTACTGTATTGATGATTTTCATGTTAAGTTCAGGATTAAGGTCAAGTTTTAATTCTCGACTCACTTGCTCAAATGTTCCTTTCATGATTCTCTCCGTATATGAAAGAACTTGACATGTAGAAAAAGTTTCAGGTTCACATGCTAATATTTTTGGAGTAAACTGAACTAGATTGGTTTAGCTTAATTTTCAATTTTAATCTAATCTGCAAGAGAAGCGACAACATTTATAAAAAGAAATCGCCTATTTAGCCTACATTGGGGTTTTAGCTTTGAAAGTAAATAAACTGAATGGAATGAGTGTAATCACTGATGATGCAGTTACCCTTGGAGAAGTTGATGGAGCTCAAGTGAATACAGTAACTTGGCAACTCACATATTTGGATGTGGCTTTAACCAAAGAAGCAACAATGGAACTTGGATTCAAGAAACCTGTGCTTGGTTCTCTAACAATCTGTTTACCGGTCTCTGCCATCAAGAATATTGGTGATGTAATTACACTCAACTTTTCTCTTAAAACATTCAAAAATCTTAAAGAATGCCAAGTTGAGTGAAAACCACCTTTTTAACAACTCTCCCTTGTAGACCAAAAACTAATAGCACCGTAAATAGTAATTATTAGGTTGGATGTATAAAATATGACAAATTTTAGTGAGTTAATGGACAAAGACGTTTTTGTGGAAAACCAAAAAATTGCAAAGATCAAAGATGTTACCTTAGACACTGATGAGTGGAAGGTAACCCACCTTGTTATCGAGTTGACCAAGGAAGGTGCTGAGGAGATTCTGGGCGCAACACCTGCATTGACGAAAGGTGTACTTAACAAATTAGCCATTTCATCATTGAAGAAAGGAACCGCTTGCTGCACACCCACAGGCGTAGAAATTAAAGTTTCTAAGGGTCAACTCCACATATACCTTCGCCCAGTATAAGCAAATTCTTGGTCTTCCTCACAAACTCATTTTTTTTTTATTCGTCTTTTTTCCTGATTTTTAATACTGCTACCCCACTTACTGTTATTATTAGAAAAACTGCAAAAGTTACTAACACAAGAATTGGTATCGAAGAGGATTCAAAAATACATATAACCATGTCATATATGTATAAGGAAAGAATTACTCCAGTTATAATCAGCAGAAGGATTTTGCCAGCTGTTTTGTTTGTTATTTTGATTACCCAATTTTAGCCGGTTCGAGCCTATTTCTGTTTTGGTTTCTTTTTAATCTCTAGGATTATGTTTTGTCTCTCAATAAGAAAGGTTCTTATTTCCTCACGGATTCTTTCTTCAGAGCACAGCACTTGTTCCATGATTTTTTCTGCAGGTGGACTGTTTTTTGGAGTATCATGAATGATTTTCAACGCATACTCATTATTATTGTGCAGCAACTCGAATTCTAATTTGAGAATGATGGGTCTAACACCGGGCTCAGCAACTGGAACAACTAGAGTGTATCCATTTTTATGTTGATGGATATGTGGTTGCTGCATTTTTGTTAATCCTTCTTCATTAAACACTTTCACAACTGGTAAAAGTTGAGACTCCAACAGCTTTTGCAGCTTCATAAGTTCACTTTCATTTGATGTTGAACTGGTTTTTTCCTTTTCCTGAGTTTTCATTATTTCTTCATTAAACTGTTTCTTCATTTTCCTTAGTTCGGATTCCCAGTTTCCATTCATCTTAAAACCTGAGGATGGATACTTAATCAACATATTTAGATGTTCGCTTAAAGCCTCAAATTTTTTAGGCAACTAAAGTATTGATGCGGATTAACCCAATCTTCAGCATTAATTCCCTAACGTAATTAACCTTCAAATATGGCTTAGCAATCGCAGATTTGAATACGAAGCTTTCTTTTGTTATGACGGAAATAGTTTTCTTATTAAAACCGAGTTTTTCTTTTCTAACGTAAAGCTCTTATTTGTCTAGAAGACAGTTTCTTATGATAGCTTTTGAATAAAATTGAAGTAACCGTGACAAAAGAGGAAGCTAGCAAAGTTGAAGACCTGCTAAAAAAGACAGAACTCGTATATCTCTCCTCTGAAGTTGAAATTGAAGGCGAAAAATGCCGTTACTACTCCATTGTCTTGCCAGACGATTTAACTGAAAAGTTAGTTACAGATATTTCCAGCATAATAGATTTACGTCTAAGGGAGAACACCATAAGCATTGTCTGCGTAGAAGGCGCGGTATCCACCTACCTAGACAGATTGAAAGAAAAAGTCGCGAAGAAATCTACGCCGACGAGTCCTTTGGAGAGACTCGTAGAAAGCACCGACCGATACACACGTCTGAACAAAGATGTTTTAACTATGGCTCTGTTCGCAACGATGATAGCCTTAGCCGGGCTGTTTCTAGACAACGTTGCTATAGTAATCGGAGCCATGCTGCTTTCTCCACTACTGGGACCCATCAATGCTTTCGCGGTAAACGCAAACCTCGGCAGAATTAGGAAACTGGCGAAAAGCCAAGCCGCTGTCCTTCTCTTGCTAGCTTCAATCATAATAGTGGCAGCCATTATAACTCTGCTAGCAGCGCAACTTGTGACGCTATCAGAAAATACCAACCAGATAGCTATTAGAACTCACGCAGGGCTAATAGATGTTTTAATAGCATTAATACTTGGCTTGGCAGCAGGTTTAGCATTGTTAGTTGGTTTTCCAGAAATTTTGGTGGGTGTTGCCATCGCTGTTGCCATAGTGCCGCCAGCCGCTGTCACCGGAATCGGATTGGCACTTTTAAACATAAACCTCGTTCTAGGAGCCTTTGTCTTAACACTAGTTTATCTCCTGGGCTTGCAGTTGGGTTCCACTTTAATTTTGAGAATTAGAGGAGTTTTACCTCGCCGATACTATCAGCAAAGTGAAGCGAAAAAGCGGTCAGCCTATTCTATCTTGGTTCTTGCTTTACTTCTTGCGTTACTCACTTTAATTGTGGTGCTCTCACAATTTGCATGAAATGGATACTGGAAATGGCTGTAACAAAATGTAGCAACAACACCTTTGGGCTACATCTGAGTCTCCGAGCCTTGTTCTCCCTCGGAAAAACGGTTTCCATCCTTCCGCGGTTTCAAACCCTAAAATGTTTGTGTGAAAAACTTTTCTGAATCCTTGGTGATTCTCACTCCGATTCCTTTGTTCATCTCTGCAAAACCGTAATTCAACAGGAACGACACGGTAGCCTCTATCTGCTTTTTGCTAAAACTAGTTTCCTTCTGGAGTTCATCTAAGGAATGGCATCTGCCGTCACAAAGCAGATTAATCATTTTCTGTAATTTAGAGGACAAGCGATTTACCTTCTTGGTAAATCGTTTAACACATCTTTTAAGTTTTTATGGAACTGAGTTCTATAGTCAAATGCTATTTGAGATAAGGGAAGAGAAAATCGTATACTAATTTATCGCATATACCTTTCCGTTCGCTAGTACAGCGGAGATACGATTGCCGTGACTGTTCCCTCAATGTGTGGAACGTCCTTTTGGATCCTTGCAATGAGTTTTTGAAGTTCATTCTTGTCTCTTACTCTGACAGCGGATATTACATCGTATGGTCCAAAGACCGTGTCTGCTGACAGCACTTCAGGTATGTTTTGTAATGCTTCTTGCACTTTTTCGAGGTTTCGTGGTTGAGTATTCAGGAAAAGGAATGCATACGGTTCTTCGTTAAACTCTTTGCCTCCTGAAATTACTATTAGAGTTTGAGTTTTCTCGATCATGGGTTCTTGAGGGTTTAACATTCTGATGGGGTTAAACCATTTCTTGACAAAGTCATCAAGATTTTTTAGTCCTGAGAATTTGACGAGAATGTCAACTGGACCGAAGAGCAAGAAAATCTCATTCTTGGAAAGGTTCATTTTTATGAGTTCGTCCAAGACTTTGCTGTAAGCTCCCACTTTGCATGTTAAAGCCATGTATACTTTCATTTCAGATCACAAAATAGTACACTCTTAACTTGATAAGGTTAGCGGAATATGATAAAAAATCCTCCTGTTGAAACGAGATATCTCGGTTACTTTGCATTTTCTGCGAATAGGTGAAGAGAGGGTAGCTAAGGGATTATTTCTATGCGTTTTTTAGAAAAATGTAGGGATCCCTTTTTGGTCTTCTCCTTCAAATGGCAGAACTTGTTTCAGTTCTTTGAATTGTTTGAGCGTGACTTTTCCTCTTTGAGTGATTGCGTAAACTACACGGCGCTTCCCTACGCTTTTTTCCTCAACGAGTCCCTGATTAGTCAGAAACTCCAAATTTTCCTTGAGTGCACTACAGTTAATGTTAGCCTTATACATGACGTGAGTCAATTTAAGCGGACCGCGGAGAGCCAGCACCGTTAAAATATCTATGTACATTTCAAGCTTTGACCGTCTCATAATCCGCACAGTCCATTATTTTAATCTCAAAATCTGATTGAATTCTGTTTAACACTTTCAACCTATTCTCAAAAGCTGTAACGAGATCATCTAACAAAATTTTCTGCATATCCATCGGAAGCGTTTGGATATTTTCGCCGAAAGCACTTGCCATTTTAAGCTTAAGCTTCTTCCTGTCTAAAGGATTGTATTGACTTTTCACGGTTGATCCTCTCAAGAGTCCGTTGTTATTATACTGGAAGCATTTAACTGACTTGTGATTTTTTAATATAAATTATAAATTCACGTTCTACTGAAAAATCGCGCTTGTATTTGCTGTTCAGTCTTTCAAAAAGAAATCCGCGCTGCTTTTTTTGTTTTGGCGGATAGCTATAGGATATTTTTTGTTTATTTTCGGGTTTTTGTTATATGTGTTGAACAGTTTGGTTTTGGCGGCGTTTGGAATGATTTTGCAAGGTAAAGCTTTGGTTTTTAGCCCTGTTTTATGTTTTTGATATGTTTAGATATGCTTATGATATGCATGAATATTTATATAGTCGTTTATGCAGTAATAAGTCATGAGATATGTCTGAAAAAGGACATATTGTACACCTGTCCAACACAAATACAAAGGAAAAATAGAATGACGAACGTACAAAAGGAAGTCCAAACCAAACTAGCCAAAGGCCTACTAAACCTCATAGTTCTCCAACTCTTGGACACGCGGCCAATGCACGGCTACCAAATAATCACCAAAATACGCAGAAACTTCGGAGTCTACTTCGGCCCTAGCACCATCTACCCGTTATTGGCTTCATTAGAAAAGAAGGGGCAAGTGGAAAGCAAATGGAACATGACAAGCCAAAGACCACGAAAAGTCTACGAACTCACAAGCAAAGGAAAAAACGTCCTAGACTTCACCGAAAACTCACTCAACCTCATATGCCAGAAGATAGGAAACGACACACCAGCACCATTCGAGATTTCAGCAACAGGAAATAACCCCAAACCCACTCGTTACCAAAAGAAACCATTCACTCACACAACTCTGAATCACCATTAAAGACAATTCAAGATTGTTTACACTCGATTAATTTTTTGCAATTCATGCATTCTTCGGGGAGGGAAGCGTTACTTGGAAAAGTGGCTAAATACCCCACTTCGTGGTTACATTCTGAAGAGGCTGTTTTTTGGAAATCGTTGGAGACATCTTTTCCTTGATAGATAGAAGTTGTTAGGGGAGAGTATGGCGAATTTTTGTTTTTTTGCGTGGGAAGTTCTTCTGGGATAATGTTTTGCCCAGGCATATTTTTTTTAATTATTTTTGAATAGCTGAAAAGTCCTACTGACAAGAGACAAAGAGCGATAAGCTGAATAATTTGTTCAATTTCAAACGCTGTAGTTAGTGAAAGAAACACGTCGTTCAGAATTGTTATGAGTGAACTTACTGCGAACAGAACACTCGATATGAATATGGGTATCCAGAACAGTTTACCCACATTCAAGTATTTTATGGCTTTTAGAGTATTCCAACCGAGCACACAAAGGGATGCGGAAATTACACAGAAAGCTATGTTCGCTATTATAATTAACCAGTTCACATTTATCCCCACAAGTATTTTCTATTAAGATTTACGATAAGTTTTCTGGGATTTAAGTCTTGTTGTAGCAATGTTCAACACAAATACAACTGTGAAAATATATTTGAGCGGATGTAACAACCCAACCAGTATTCATGTTCTACTAGTAAAAAATAATATTTATTAAGTATCAATATTCGTCACTGTGTGAAACAGAAGTGGAGTTATGCCGTTAATGGACTACGTTAAGGGAAGCCAAAGAGACAGGTGGCATTGGTGCAAAAACTGCACACAATATCCAATGTTCATTTATCAAAAAACGTCTAAAGAACCTTCATTCAACCTTTGCGAACAGTGCAAAACAAAGGAAGCCAATGGAAACTGCCAATGTGTAGAAGAAAATAAACAAGCCCAATGCCTAAATTAGAAATGTAGAGATTCAGCTAATAAAAACCGTATATACTACAATAGAGAAGCTCTTTAATTTCTTCTAAATTAGAAGAAAATTAGAATCCCTGCTCTTTCTTTTTTGCTAGTCACATATCACATAAAGAAGTAAAAACAAATGCAGTTACAGAAAACAATAGGCGTTGCAGCCAAATCACAGTCACGAAACATTACACGTGTAGGCGCAGTTGATTTTATGGGATTAAGAATGCCTTACCCTTTAATGAGACACACCGTTAAAGATTATGTGAAATGAAAAATGTTTTTTTATGAGCATCAACCGACACGGCAAAAGAGAGGTTCGAAAGGCGCTCACCTCTACCACAATTCACAGAAACCAAACGACCTCATTATTGTCTTTAAATGGGACACTCTGGACAACGCTAGAAAATTTGCTGAATTAAATGATTTACAGGAACAAATGGAGAAAGCTGGAGCAATAGGCACACCAGATGTTTACTTCCTAGAGGAGGTGGAAAGTTTCTCAAAGTAAAATCTTTAGCGTACACTTTTTATTGATTTTTCTCACAAAAAAGGGGTTGTGCGGGTGATGTCCCCATTTGTTCGGGGTTCAAATAAATCCTTGCCTCCAGAACATCGCCGCACATGAAGATTCTAATGACAGAAACTTTGACCGTCTTGAGCCGATTTATTCATATTCATTCAAAGCACCAACATGGCAAAACCACCTTCCCATCATTTAAATTGGTTTATTTCAGGTGGTCAAGGAACCACGTGGTGGCTAGCTTCGCAACTTCCTCAAGTTTTCCTGGTTCCTCAAAAAGATGCGTGGCGACAGGCACAATTTCAAGTTTCTTTTTAGCGGATACTTCCGCCATTGCCTTCTTGTTTAAGTCGATTACGACCGTATCTCTTCCGCCTACGATAAAAAGACTCGGTGCCCGAACCTTAGCAAGATGTTCCATCGCAAGGTCTGGACGACCGCCACGAGACACGACCGCCGCAACATCGCCGGGAAGCTTGGCAGACGCTATTAGTGCTGCAGCTGCACCCGTGCTAGACCCGAAAATGCCTATCTTCAAGTTCTGTGTTCGAGGGTTTTTCTTGAGCCATTCAGCCGCGCTTATTAGCCGTTCAGTCAGTAGGGCAATGTCAAATCTGAACTGGCGTGTGCGCATGTCAACCTGCTCCTCAGCTCTTGTGAGAAGATCAATCAACAACGTGGCAATCTCGGCGTTGTTAAGCACCCCAGCTACGTATTGGTTTCGCGGGCTGAACCTGCTACTTCCGCTTCCATGGGCAAACAAAACCACACCTTTGGCGCCCGCTGGCACACGCAAGTTACCCTCTATGAAGTCGCCGTCTACAAGGATCCGCACAACATTTTCTTCTTTTTCACTCATTCACTCACCTCTTTGTTCCTTGACAAGTTTCAGCAACCGCCTAACTTCCTCATCTCGAGTCTGAGTAAAATCCCTGTAAAACTGACCTATAGCATAAAAGGATTCAGGAGCATGCAAACACACGACGCGGTTAGCTTCTCGCTCCACCTCTGTAATTGTGGACGGCGGACCCACAGGAATTGCGACCACAACGGTTTTGGCGCCTCTTTTGCGAACCGAAGCTAAGGCAGCTTTCATGGTGGAACCTGTGGCTATGCCATCGTCAACAAGGATGACATCACGATTCGCCAAACTAGGATAGGGGAAGTCGCCCCGGTACAGTTTCAGCCTGCGCTGGATCTCCAACTTTTGAGCCGCACTTTCTTCCTTAATATAATAATCTGAAACTTGCAGTTGCTCAACTAATCTCTCATCAAGTAATACTGTTCCATCCTCTGTCATAGCTCCAATGGCTAATTCGGGATTGCTGGGAGCACCTATTTTTCTGGGAATTATAACGTCCAAAGGAAGTTTAAGCGCTTTAGCGACCTCGTAACCCACGACCACTCCGCCTCTAGGAATAGCCAAAACAATAGCATCTTTATCAACAAGACCCCTCAAAGCTGAAACCAAACGTCTTCCAGCATCAACTCTATCAGCAAAGAGAACCACTTTTTCACGTTCCTTCAGAACAAGCTACAAGAAATAAGCCGAGCCTCTGATATAAAAGTGCCTTTCATAGCTTCATCGCCTGCAATTCTGGAAACTACCAAAGGCATGAAAGAAACAACTATCCTGAAGAGAAAAAGGTGGATTTGCGGGTGACATCTCCAGCTACATGGGGTTCAATTACCATTTGACCGACAGTTAGTGTGCGGATTCTTCCTAAACCCGTCGAGCCACGGATATTTATCAGTTTACTCTCGCCTAAACCAGAGTAGTCTTTTTCATAGGTAGTTTTAAAAGTAAATTGTGTCTCCAAAGTTTGTCCTATACTGTTTAAATGTTATCGTTAATCCCAATTATGTGGTAACGAACAATGAAGAAACTTTTTGTAGTTTTAACGTCGATTCTAGCAGCATCAATAGCATTGCCCGTTGCCTCCGTTCTGGCAACACCACCCGACCATTCCAACTCGGGCGGACGCAACTTCGGCACACTCTGGTACGACGGCTACCAAGTAAGAACATTCGTCCCCAACGGCAAACCACTAAACAACCCAGGAACCGACCCGCTATACGCCTTTCCAAACGGAGAACAAAGCAGCATCACCCAGTACGCTCCCGGCGACCCCGAATACATGGGAGGCCACTGGCAAGTATACTTCGTCACTTGGAATGTAGCACCTTACCTGATAGAATCCTACAGTGAACTAATGACCGCATGGGGCAACGGTGACGTGAGTATCGTAAGAGAATCAAGCGCCGACGTCCTATGCCCAGTAATGCCATAAACTGCGTGCCCATAATCGACTCAACATAAAAAACCAAATCTCCTCTTTTTTTAGTCTAATGAAAAACAAATTATGTTTTTCAACAGGCTTTTTTTAACTTTAACCTTGGTCTATAGACATTCGAGAGTTCGTTTCTTCACTTGTTTCTTATGTTCTAAACGCTAATTGGACTCGGAGTTTGCGAACTTGATTTCCTTAGTGCGCTCCTAATCCGACCTCTTACGGTTTAAATAAACCATTCAGAACCAAGCAACCAAAAAAAAGATAAAAGGTTACGGGGTACAGGGGAAAAATACCTAAAACGAAACAAGCTACCTCACCTCGGCCATTTTTAGATACAAAAAAGGCGAAAAGGTCGCGGGAGAAATCACCAACTCCATGCAATTTGGTTAAATTGAATCCTTCAAGTTTTTCAAAACGAGTTATATACCTAATGGGAGGGAACGACTGGACGGAGTTATATCACCGTAGTATTCCCAACCATGTGCAGTCTTGATCCTTCTGGCTGCAAATATTTGGTTACCATCTGTTCTAACATTTATCATTCCATGGAGGCGTCTCTTGAACTGTTTTCGCAGTTTCTCCAAGGAGTTGGAGTCTAAAGCCTTCCACTCCTTATCACTAAGGTCTAAGTTCTCACGAAGATTTTCATCTGTGTCCTTAAACTTCCCAGCAATTTGAGTGGCAAAAATTAGGGATTGCTGCCTCGATGCTCTTCCCACTGTTCCCATGAAGTTTCCGCGGGGGTGACCGTATGTGTTTTCCTCTCCCGAGCTAATTACAGTCAGTTGGGGATTTACCTGCTCCAAGAAAGGAGGATAATAGTGATGACTTCCATGATGGGGAGCTTTAAGGACATGGCTATCATACTTGGGTTTGAGGGTGATGTCATTCAGAAGGTGTTTCGAACCCTTTGTGTTTATATCACCAGGAAAAAGAAAAGAAAAACTTCCATAAGTCACTTTCAGGATAACAGAATTACCATTTATAGTATTAGCCTCATCTGTAAACCAAGGCAGGTAAGAGTTATGACTATTAGTGTCAGGTTCAACCCTAGGCCCAAGTATCTCAAGTTTTAATCCTGGCTCAATGTCTATAAGCTGATATGCTTTGACTGAGTTGTAGTCCAAATTTGCATTGGTTTGGATAGCTTGTTTCCATTCTAGAAAAGTGTCTGAAATCTCATTATCCTTGAGTTCATTGAGTTTATCGTGTCGAGTTGCGAGGAATTTCTTGTCAGGGGTCCTATCTCCCAGCTCTGTCTCGTAGATACCAGCTTTATATGTGGCTATCCCATTATGTCGGATTTTGCCCACTTTGAATTTTGAGTTTTTCAACATAAATATAAGACCTTTTAAATGATCATCGTCAGCATGGCTTAGCACCATAAGGTCGATGAAAAGAGCGTCACCTGGCTGATAGTCTTGAAGTCTGTATTTCCAAGACAAGAACTTCAGGGCTTGGTTATTGATGCCACCATCTATGAGTATCTTTTTTCGTCCAGGTGTTAC
>Ga0307423_1002160_pt1 | contig 11199 bp, 13 predicted proteins | sample SalMarWE160310MG_FD_202154 | JGI IMG/M metagenome (GOLD analysis project Ga0307423, IMG submission 202154) | Salt marsh sediment microbial communities from the Plum Island Ecosystem LTER, Massachusetts, United States - WE1603-10 | ecosystem: Environmental > Aquatic > Marine > Intertidal zone >...
ATTCAGATCAGCCGCCGGCCCACGACTTGGCCTGCACCTCCTGCCACCTGGGACAGGGGCAAGCCAAAGATGCGCCTGCCGCCCACCAGGGCATGGCCGCCAACCCCTCCGCCTTGGATCAGGCGGCACGCGCTTGCGGCCCCTGCCATGTGGGCTGGCCGGAAAAAGTAGTGGCCTCTCCCATGGCCAGCAACATGGGGATCATCAACCAAACCCGCTATCTGTGGGGTGCGGCGGGCGACGCCGTGCCGCGCTTTGGAGTACGCGCGGGGCCGGGGCTCCTGGCCTTGCCGACTCCGGAGCAGACCGGCGAGCCAGTCGACGATTTCCTGCGCCGACGCTGCTTGCGTTGCCATCTTTGGGGCGAGGGGGCGGACTTGGAGGGAGCGCGGCGCTCGTCGGGCTGCGCGGCCTGCCATCGGCCCTATAAGAACGGCAAGCCCCCGCAGGGGCACGGCTTGACCAAACGTATACCCGTGAGCCAATGCCTCACCTGCCATGCGGGCTGCGGGGCTGGCGCCGAATACACCGGCCGCATTCCCCGCGACGACCGGGAAGCGGCCCGTTTCCTGGCGGGCAACCCGGACCGGCCCGTTTTATGGCAAGGCCGCGCCTGGCGTCCCATGCAGCCTGATCTGCATTACGCCGCCGGCCTGGGCTGCATAGATTGCCATCCCCGTCCTGAAATCATGGGCGACGGCAAACAGCGGCCCGCCGCGCTGTTGCACGTGGGCTTGCGCTGCTCCTCCTGTCACGGCCAGTCCGGCAAACCAGCCCTTGATGCGCTTACCAGTCACGGTGTGCGGCTAAGCCATGTGCGGGCTGGGGAAGGCGGCTTGGTTTTAACCGGCAAGCTGGACGGTAAGGCGCGGGTGGTGCCACCCCTGGCCGGCGGTCCCCGGGCGGCGGTGGCCCACCAGGTGCCAGAACACGCGCGGGTAGCCTGCCACGCCTGCCATAGCGCCACCAATCCGGCGGACTGGGGGTTCATGGTGCAGTTGGAGACCCGCGGCTCATTTCAGATTTGGCAGTCCATCGCGGCCCAGGGCGACCCCCAGGTTCTGGAGCTTTTAAGCCGGCCCCTGCCCCGCCCACCGGCCATGGCCCTGCCGCCCGCCACCCGCGATTACCTAAGCGGCGAGACCCGCCCCGGCTTGTGGATCGTTTCGCCCTTTTTCCAGCGCTTCGCCTGGCGGGTCTATGGGCAGGCGCCGGACGGGCGCACCATGCTCCTGGCGCCCCGCTTTCAATACGTGATCACCCGCCTGGATGACGAGGGCCGCCTGTTGAGCCAGGCCGTCAAGCCCAAGCCGGGCCTGGGGATGGCTCCCTGGCATCCCCACACCACGCGCCGGGCCAGCGCGGGCTGCTCCGATTGCCACGGCAAGGCGCGCGCCTTGGGCCTGGGGCTGACGTTCCTGCGCAATGAAGCACCGGGCAATAAAGACAAACCCGGTGCTCTCGCATCCCGCTTGGCGCCCAACCTATGGCAGCCAGAGGCGGAGGGGCTATCACTGCCAGATTGGACCCGGGTGGTGGACTTAGAGGGCCGCGCGCAACAGGCTTTTCTACTCCCTGGCTCCCGGCCTTATTCCCGGGAGCAGCTCCGCTGGCTCCTGCAGCCCGGAAAAAAGTACCAGCGCTGGCTGCTAAAAGCCCTGGACCAGGAATGGCCCTGGCGGCAGAGAGCGGATGTTAAGCCTGCGGACAAGCATTAGCCGGATAGAGGCAGGATCATTCTTGACCGGGCTCGCGCCAAAGGGCCCAAAAACTTTCCGGCGGCGCGTCCCACAGATCACGCAAGGGCTTGCATTTCAGTTTGAATATGAAAAAGCCGGGACACGGTAAGGTGCGCTCCAAGGTGCTCAAGTAGTTGGCCATGCCTTTGGCCACGATAAGATCGGTGCCCTCCAACAGGGCCGTGAACTCCGGTGAAGTCCTTTCCCAGTCTATGCCCGCCGCATCGGCCCCGGAGTCGGCCAAATCCCCTACGCGAGCCAGCAGGCCGGCCCGCTCAAGGTCGGCCCTGGTGAGATCGTTCTGAGCCGGCCCGCCTTTGACCACCAAGACCACTAGCCCTACCCCCCGGCCGCGCAAGTAATCCACCAACGGCAGATCAAAATAGATCTCTCCGGCGTTGTCGGTCAGGAAAAGCATTCGCCTCGGTGCACGCTCCAAGGCTTTTTCGAAAACCGCCAGGTCGTCGCGATGAAATGAAACTCCTTTAAGGATTTGGTCTTTCAAACCGGCCAGGGCCTGACTGGGGTCTTGAAAAAAGTCCAGGCTGTTGCCCAAGGCAGCTAAAGAGACCAGGCCGCGCAGATCGCCGGGCATATTATCCGGGCCCAGACTATCCATAACCGCCTTGGCCTGGTCCATCTCCTGCTGCTTGAAACCCGCGTAGGGATCATCCATTCCGGTTAGGCAGCGAACCTCCCAGAGCATGCGGGAGGCTATGGCAGGCGAGCGCAAGCCCTGCTCCAAGCCTTGGGCCAACGCTCGCCTGGCCGCTTTCTCGGCGGCGAGTTGCAAAGTAGGGTTGCTTCCGGCCGCAGCCTCTGCGGCGCTGTCCGCCAGGCGTATCAAGCATTTTTTGCACTCGGGGAATTGTGGACGCATTGGCATCCGTCACTCTGCGCGGCCAATAACATGGGGCTTACCAGAAAAAAACAAGGCCTGCCCGAATAGGAAAACGAGCCTAGCGGATTTTCATTGCGCTGGGCAGGATATGATTATTTTTCTGATCTTGGCGAATGGTATGCGTTCCATCCCGGCCGGACCCTTGCCCGACCAAAAGGTGGAGCCGTTTAGCCCTATCTTTTTCTTGGCGCCGCCTACGGTCTCCACTTCAAAGATCAGCAATCCGATCATGTCTCCCTTGGCTTCTTCCGGCAGGCGCTCGACCCGCTTTACCTCCCGCAGGCCGATCATAGCCACCTCTTTGCCGTCTTGGCCGATCAAATAGGGATAGGGCTTTTCCAGCACGCAATGAGCCACACTCTGCAAGGTCTGATTTTGCCCTCCCACCAAGTCCAACTCAGCACTGCAGCCAGTGGCCTGAGCCCAAACCAACGGAGCGCCGGCGGCCGCCAGCCACAGCCAGGCAAACGAGAAGATCAGCGCAATTCCCAAGGCTCCCCGCAGGTGCCTCATAAGCACTCTCCCGGTTAGGTGAAAACAGTCACTATTAACTTTAATAGCATCTTATGGATGCATTTGACTAGATGCTTTAGGTCAAGGCGATTTGGCCAGTAACGAAGCCTATGCCCTTAATAACAAAAGGAAGGAGCCGCATTGGCATGCAGCCCCTTCCTCTTACTTTCGCTTGGTCGGGACGACTGGATTTGAACCAGCGACCCCTTGAACCCCATTCAAGTGCGCTCCCATACTGCGCCACGTCCCGACGGCGTAGTTTTTACCACTCCGGCACCTTACTGTCAATCACAGCCGTGCCGGGCGGCAAGTATTTTCCCCAGCGCCTCTTCCAGGAATTCCAGGGCTGTAGCCAATTCGCCTCCGGTGCGCCGGGGTGAGGGAAACCAGCGCTCTCCAATGCCGTGGCCCGCCTCATCGGGCGGCGAGCCTTCCAGACCGGCCGCCTGAGCGGCCAAGGCGATAGGGCCCATCTCCCACACCGGCATAAGCTCAATTTCCAGCTTGCGCACCAGCTCCTCGTGCTCCGGGCCGGCCGCGACGTTCAAGGCCCGGCAAAGCACCACCAGGCTCCACACCTCCAGCCCCCTGGCGCCCCTGCGCCAAAGGGGCATGGCCGGATGGCGCGGCTCCCACAAGCCCAAGGATAGGCCCTGCTGCCAAAGAGCCTCGGCCTGTTCGGCCAGTTTCATTGATGCCGGCAAAGGGCAAAGCACTCGCGGACTGGGTTCCTGGGCCTCCAGGCCCAGCCAATGTTGCCAAAGGTTTTTCAGGCAGCGGGCTCCGATCTGGCTGCCCGGTGTGTCGAAATGCAAATAAGAAAGCAGCAACTCCCCCCGGCCCAGCTTGGCCTGTATCACCGCCGGCCGACCGCTGAGGATAGTGGGGTCCAAGCGCATGCCGTAGCGCTCTTCAAGCCTATTAAGCTCAAGAGGGGTGGTTTGGTCCACTATGATGTCCGCGCAGCAAAAGCCCGCGCAGGGCTCCTGATAGCGCGCCAGCACCGTCACCGGGGCGTTCTTGGTGGCCGCGAACTGACCGGGCCACCAAACGTGCAGGCGGGCCGGCTGGTCCACGCCCCGCCACAAGGGGTGGGCCAGCCCTTCCTTTGTGGCCTGCACCAAAATGGGTCCCGAGGCCGACGGCAGTCTTTTTGCGCCCGTGGTGCGGCCCAGGTCCACCAAGCCCAAGCCGTCTTCCACATTGAGCGCCAGGCCCGCGCCGCCGCACAAGCCAAGGTAACGGCCCCCTCCCTGGATAAAGGCTCTCACCGCCTCCCGGCCTTCCCCCCCCAGGGCGCGTTTTTTGCGGGAAGGCCAGCCGCCGGGCACCACCAAAAGCTCGGCGTCCCGTAAGCCGCCGGCCGCCACTTCCTCCGCCCGGATGGCCTTAAGCGGCAGGCCCAGGTCCCGGCAGGCCTGCCAGGTCATCACGGACCAAAGCCCGCCTCCATCCCAAAGAAGACGGGCTTTGTGCTGCGCCTGACTCATGTGTTTTTTAGCCTTGATGCATACCGCCCACCACCAGGCTGGGTATGCGCAGGGTGGGTTGGGCGTCGGCCACCGGCGCTCCCTGGCCGTCCTTGCCGCAGGTGCCCAGGGAATAGCCCAAATCATTGGCCACCCGGTCGATATCCATCAGCACCTTGGGACCGTTGCCGGTGAGCGTGGCGCCGCGCACCGGGCGGCCGATGGCGCCGTTTTCGATGAGATAGCCTTCCCCCACCTCGAACACGAAATCGCCGTTCACGGTGTTGACCTGTCCCCCGCCCATCTTGGCCACGTATAGCCCGGTGGGCGTGTCCCTGAGGATCGCCTGGGGATCGTCGCTACCGGGCAGGATCAAGGTGTTGGACATGCGGGGCACCGGCCTGAAGCGATAGGACTCCCGGCGTCCGTTGCCCGTGGGCTCCGCGCCCATTTTTAAGGCGGAAAGGCGGTCGTGCATGTAGCCCTTGAGCACGCCCTTTTCTATGAGCAGGGTGTTCTGGCTGGGCGCGCCCTCGTCGTCAAAGCCATAAGAGCCCCGCCTGCCAGGCAAGGTGCCGTCATCCGATACGCTGACCAGACGGCTGGCTACCTGCTGGCCCATCTTGCCCGCATATACGCTCATGTTCTCGTTGATGTGGTCGCCCTCCAGGCCATGGCCCACCGCTTCGTGGATCATGGTGCCCCCCGCCGAGGCGGCCAACACCACGGGCATGGCCCCGCCCGGGGCGGGATCAGCTTCCAGCTGCAGGAGCGCCCGGCGGGCGGAGATGCGGGCCACCTCTTCGGGATCGGCTTCATCCAGAATCTCCAAGCCGCCCAAGCCGCCGGCGGTCTCATAGCCGGTCTGCACCAAGTCGCCATCCGCCGCCACGCAGTGCACCGCCAAGACGAGATAGGGCCTCAAGTCTTCAACCTCCGGCCCCAGAGAAGACGCTATGAACACCTCCTGCATGCGGTCGGCATAGGTGACCCTTACCTGGCGGATGCGGGGATCCAGCGCCCTGGCCGCGGCCTCGGCCGCGCGCACCATCTCCACCTTGCGGCTGGTCTCGGCATCACGAAAGGGCTTTCGCACCACGGCCCGGTAGCCGGGTTCCAAGCGCTGGACCGGCGCCGGCGATATTGCCGCGCCTCCGGCCAGACTGGCCAGATTGCGGGCCAAGGGCAAAAGGCCCTCCAGGCTTTGATCGTTGGCGTGGGCATAAGCGGTGCGGCTGTCATACACCAAACGCAGCCCGGCTCCCCGGTCCACTCCGCCGATGATTTTTTCCACCTTGCCATCATCCATGATGATGGTGAGCCCGGTGCTGTCCTCCACGAAAAGCTCGGACCACTGACCGCCGCCGGCCAGGGCGGCTTCCAGGATGGGTTGGGCCTTAAGTCGCTCTTTCATGCTGCTATTTTGCCTCCCGCCGGGCGGCTGGGTATCTGCCCCGGCCTTTTGCTGCGAACCTTAGCATAGCCCCTGCGGAGGGTCAACGCGGGCCGCGCAGACTCATCAAACCGGACGGCGCCTCTGGCTTTACTTGGCTGGAGCGGTTTGTGTTATAATCCTTCTGACCGTTGACAAGTAATTGGCCCGGACGTATTATCTGCCGTCAAGCCAATGATATATATGAAGGAAACCGCCACATGCCACGTAGATTCATAATCGGTGCGCTTGCTGCTTTATTGATACTGGCACCCATGGGCTCCATCGGCAAGGAAGCCAAAAAGGCCTCCACCATAACCGCCTTGCAAGCCCAAGAGATGTTTAGCCAGGAAGGCAAGCCCACCTTTATGGTTGATGTGCGCACCAGGGCCGAATTCGCCCTTTTGGGACATCCCCCCCAAGCCTATAACGTGCCCTGGCGCTTTTTGACCAACGATTTCCAAATAAAAGGAGCCCCCTACCAAGGCGGCAAGGCACCGTTCACCGGTTACCAGCTAAGCGCCCAGCCCAACCCCGATTTCGTGGGCGTGGTGCAGTCATTGTTCAAGCCCGAGGACCGGCTCATACTCATATCCTCTTTTGGCGACAGCGGCGCCGAAGCGGCCGATGTACTGGTCAAGGCCGGCTTTAAGCAGGTCTACAATATCCGCCACGGCTTCTTGGGCGATGCCCTCACCGCGCCGGAGCAGGAAAAGCTGGCCGAGAGCTTTTCACCGTTCAACGGCCTGCGCGGCAAGATGAACGGCTGGGTCTATTGGGGTCTGCCGGTGAGCCACAACATAGATCCCCGCTATGTCTACCCGCCAGACCTTAAACGCATGCAGACCCTGCGCTAAGTCAGTAACCATACAATATCGTTAAAGACCTGAAGTGGGACGTCCATCGCGCCGGATGCGCCAGAAGTGGTACATGGCCACCGTGAAGGTGAGCATGGGAAGTCCCAGGCAATGCAGCACATAGAAGCGCAGAAGCGTGGCCTCGCCCAGGTTTTCTCCACCCAGTAAAAGCCTCTTCATGAGGCCGCCCAACCAAGGAAGTTCTCCCAGGAGCCCCGCCACCACCGTGGCCGCGGCCTTGGTGGGTTCGTCCCAGCGCAGCACATAGCCGCTGAGATCCAGGGCCAAGGTGAGCACCAACAGCAGTAGTCCCACCAGCCAGTTCAGGGACCTGGGAGGCAAATAGGCCCCGGTGGCCAACACCCGGAGCATGTGCAGAATAAGGGTCATCACCATGGCCTGGCCGGCCAGGTAATGCAGGCGCCGGAAGAACCAGGCAAAGGGCAGCGCTCCCGCCTCCTGGGCGAAGAAGCCGGCCGCGCCCTGGGGAGTGGGCACGTAATGGAACATAAGCACCGCACCGCTTAGGCCCAGCACCACGAAAAGCAGGAAAGAGAGCCCGCCCAGGCAAAAGGTGTGACGCACCCGGGCCCGCTCCGCCTCCATGCGCGGTGGATGCAGATGCTCAAAAAAGCCTTGGCGGGCCATCAGGACACTTCCGGCTTGAGCCGCAGGCCGGGCGCAACCGGCCGGCCGGGATGGGCCACCAGCCAGCCCCTGGAGTCGCGCTCAAGGGCGATGGCGGCAAGGTTTTTATTGGCCGGGCCTTTTAAGAGGGTACCGTCATAGGCGAAGGCCGAACCGTGACAGGGACAAAGAAAGCGGCCCTCCGCGGCGTCCCACGCCGGGCGGCAACCCAAATGCGGACAGCTTAGGTTGAGCGCGAAAAATCCGCCGGAATCGCGATTGAGCGCCACTCGGCCTTCCCGCCGCACCTGGCCTGGCTGGGGCAGGCTCTGTGGATCAAAGGCCACTGGTCCGGAAGCCTGCTCTCCGACGCCGGAATGGGCCCCGGCCAAGCGCAGCACCGCGCCCAGGCCCAGGCTGGCGGCCGCCACCAGGCCGGCCCACAAGACCAGCCACATGCCTTTGAGCACGCCACGCCGGGAGGCGTCTTCCATGTCCCCAATGTTGCCCTTTTTCGACATGCCTTCAATCTACCCGCATTTAGCGCAAATCCGCAACAAAGCTTGTGCCCCGGTCAACCGGGAGCTATGCTTTAAGCCATGCAGACCGACTTCGCCACACGGGATACGCTTCTGGCCAAGGAGGGCCTGGCCTCGCTCGCCGCCCTGGTGGTCTTGGCTTTGGCCGCGGCGCTCTACCCTTTGCAGCCGGTGGGGGCCGGGGCTCCAAGCGGCCATGCTGACGCGCCCTGGCTGTTTTTGGGCTTGCAGGAGCTTTTGCGTCATCTGCCCGCTTCTATTGCGGGCCTGCTCATTCCCTTGGCCGCGCTGGCGCTTTATGCCGCCCTGCCCTGGCTGGGGGAAAGCCCGGCCCCGCCTACCCCGCTTTGGCGGCGTTCCTGGCGTGCGTGGGAATATCCGGCCTGGCTGGCATTTTTGGCCTGGGCCGGGCTTACCCTATACGCCGCCTTCTTCCGCTAGAAGCCATCCATTATTTGAGCGTCTCCTGCAGTTGGCCCGGCCAGGGCTGATTAAAGCAAAACCCGCATCTCCCAAAGAGAGAGATGCGGGCTTGCCGGATTGATTCGGGCCTAGACCACTTTACTCACAATGGAGCCCTTACCCATGGGACTTAGGCTTGAGCTGGCGCTCATGCCACTGCCCCTGCCCGGGCCAATGGCCATTGCGGCGCCGGCGATATCCTTGAGGTCCTGCTTGAAAGCCGACCCCTTGAGGCGGTTCTTCATGCCGCCTCCGCTCATCAGCTTGCTGACCAAGCCCTCGCCTAATCCCTCTTCTTCGCCGCCCATCATATTGCTGATGGCCAGCGCGTTGCCTTCCTGCTTACCCAGGCCCATGCTGCTAGCTTGGGACTGCCCGACCGCCAGGGCGGACTGGGTCTGCATTTTGGCCAAACCGCCAAAAGTAATCGCCATAGGAGCACCTCCAACTAGGGCGCCCTCCTTGGACGTGTCTTGCCTTCCTTGGGGTTTTAAATCCGGACGTGATAGCAAAATAATAATAGCAAGTTTGCCGGGATATGCCAAGAAGTTTTATTTTTACATTTAAGGACTTCCGCGCCCGCGTAGAGGCGCTGTCCGATTGCATTAAAAACAGGGCTCAGGTAGCCTTTTTAATAGCAGACAAAATTTAAGCCAGCTTTTTACACCGCTGACCGGAGCTGAACATGCCCATTCCCGGTAATCTTCTGACCACCGCCATGGCCGTGATGCCCCACAAGGACGTGGACCGGGCCCTGGAGCAGGCTTTGAGCCTGGACGTGCCCTTCTGGCCCCAGCTCCCTCATGTCAGCTATTACGAGGACATGTACGTGCAGGCGGCCGAACATTTCCCTGGCACGGTGCTGGATTTGGAAAAGCGCACCTTGAGCTTTTCTCATGAGAAATTCTATGCCGAGTTTGAAGAGACCATGGCTCACATGGAGGAGCCGGAGTACTTTGACATCTCACCGCAATACTCGGTGGTGTATCACAAGTTCCTGGATATGGACCTTTCCGGCCGGCCCGCCATCCGCGGCCAGTTGGAGGGGCCCATCAGCTTCGGGCTGAACGTCAAGGACCAGGACGACCGTCCCATCCTTTTCGACGACACGGTGCGGCCCTTCATGCTGGAATTCATGGCCCAGCGGATCAATGTGCAGCTGGCCCGGCTGAAAAAAATTAACCCCAACGCCTTCATGTTTATTGACGAGCCGGGCCTGCAGTTCATCTTTAGCGCCTTGTCGGGCTATGGCGACACCAAGGCTTCCGAAGATTTTCAAACCTTTTTAGCGGCCATAGAAAAGCCCCGCGGCGTGCACCTCTGCGGCAACCCGGATTGGGACTTTCTCTTGAAGCTGGATATGGACGTGCTCAGCCTGGACGCCTATTCCAACGGCGAAGTTTTCGCCTCCTATGCCAAGTCTATCTCGCGCTTTCTGGAGCGCGGCGGCCGCCTGGTGTGGGGCATGGTGCCCACCAACTTCGAGCCTTTCAGCCAAGAGGACTTGGCCTCCCTGGAGGCGCGCCTGGCCGAGGCCTGGGGCGCGCTGGCCCGCCGGGGGGTGGACAGGGATTTTCTCCTGTCACGCAGCATGCTTTCCCCGGCCACCTGCTGTCTGGTGAATCAGGACGGCGAAAAGACGGTGGAAAAGGCCTTTGCCACGGTGCGGGCCTTGTCCGACCGCTTGCGCGAAAAATTCCGTTTGGAGTAACCCATAGCTTGCGAGGGAATTCCGCATGGCTGATCTCATAAAAAACATCGACAAGGCCGAGGTCTTGGATTTCGCCGGGTTGGTCACCTATCAAGACGGCCAGGTGGTGAGCCGTACCCTGGCCCAGAACAACGCGCTCAGCCTGACCCTGTTCGCCTTCCCCATTGGCGAGGGCATCAGCGCCCACACAGTGCCGGCCGACGCCCTGGTGCAGGTGCTGGACGGCGAAGCGCTGGTCACCATCGACGGCGAGAAGTTCACGGTGGGGGCGGGCCAGGCCATTGTCATGCCCCAGGGCAAGCCCCACGCCCTGGACGCGGAAAAGCCTTTCAAGATGCTTTTGGTGGTGGTGAAAGCGCCCCAGCAAACGCTGGGCGCCTTATAGGACCTCTGGCGCAAACTCTGCGCGGCCAAGCTGTGCGCTGCTAAAAAAAGGGGGACCCATACGGGGCCTCCCTTTTCAGGTCGATCACAATGGAGCGCCGCTATTTCAGGCCACCTCCACGGCTCCCCAAAGTCTGATATCGGGCGGCCCGGCCACCAGGTCCTTTATCCGCGTGCGCATCTCCAGCATGTGCGGCGCCTTGCTGTGGGCTGCCAGAGCCTCGCTGCTTTGCCAGGTCTCGTAAAACATGAACACGGGCTTGCCGTCGGCGCTGCGATGGAGGTCATAGCGCAGGCAGCCGTCTTCCTGGCGCACCACGGGCACCACCGCGCGAAGCTCCTTTTCAAGCTCGTCCTTGGCGTCATCCTTGCCGGTTATCAGGGCCATCACGTAAACCAAAGGCATGCAGCTCTCCTTTTTCCGGTCAGTCAAGTTTAGGGTTGTAATAGCCGTGCTTGAGACGGGGGAAACGCCGCTTGAGCTCGCTGATGAGCTGCTCGATGCCCATGCGCTCCTCGGGCGGTTCCAGGCCCAGTTCGGCCACATAAACCTCGGGGTCTATAT
>Ga0307423_1002161_pt1 | contig 11197 bp, 5 predicted proteins | sample SalMarWE160310MG_FD_202154 | JGI IMG/M metagenome (GOLD analysis project Ga0307423, IMG submission 202154) | Salt marsh sediment microbial communities from the Plum Island Ecosystem LTER, Massachusetts, United States - WE1603-10 | ecosystem: Environmental > Aquatic > Marine > Intertidal zone >...
ATGAGACCACCTACCGCACCCCCCGCCAGGAGCATGCCTTCCTCGAGGTGGAAGGCGGCGCTGCCTGGATCGAGGACGGCCGCATCACGGTGGTGGCCGGTGGCCAGAACCCGGTGGTGGATCGGGCGCAGGTGGCCGCGGCACTCGGGGTAGAGCCTGCCGACGTACGGGTGATCAACGCCCCTACCGGCGGCGCGTTCGGGGGCAAAGAGGACGCCTCGGTGCAGATCCCGCTGGCGCTTGCCGTGCAGCGAACCGGCCGGGCATGCCGCTACGTGTACGACCGCAGCGAGTCGCTCATCGCCGGCTACAAACGCCACCCCTTCAAGGTGACGTACCGTTCCGGCGCAGACGATGAGGGCAGGATCCACGCCCTCGACGTGTCCTTTGTTGCCGATGCCGGCGCATACGTCGCGCTCAGCCCGGCGGTGATCGCCCTGGCGGCCGAGCACGCCGCGGGTGGCTATGCGATCCCGTCGGTGCGGGTGGAGGGCAAGGCGGTGTTCACCAACAACGGCATCTCGAGCGCCTTCCGTGGCTTCGGCAACCCGCAGATGGCGGCCGGGCTGGAACAGCACATCGACATGATCGCCGCCGCTACCGGCCTCGACCCGATCGAGGTGCGACGCCGCAACCTTCCGTCTCGCTCTGCGACCGGTGTCGACGAGCTGCTGCGGGTAGACCCCGAATCGGCGCGGCGGGTCATCAACGTGGCTGCAGGCTGGCAACCCTCCGCCGCCGCCCCGCCCGGCCCGGGCTGGAACAGGGGCACCGGGCTGGCGATGGTCACCCAGGGTTACGGCCTCGGCGTCGGTGTCGAGGCGGGCGCAACCGTGGTGTGTCGGCTGACCGATGCGGGTGACCTGGTGGTCGAGGTCAGCTCACCTGACATGGGCACGGGCGTGCACACGTCCTATGCGATGCTGCTCGGCGAGGCGCTCGGTGTGCCTGCCGATACGGTGATCGTCAGTTCCGGTGATTCGCAGGCGCCCGATACCGGGTCGAGCAACGCATCGCGCAGTTCCTTCATCGTCGGCAACGCGGTGAGCAGCGCCGCCACCGAGCTGCGGGAGCGGGTGCGGGCGGCAGCCGCCAAGATGCTCGACGTCCCTGTGGAGGAAGTGGCCGTCACCGAAGACGGCATCATCGCCGGCGAGATCACCGTCGGGCTTGCCAAGGTGGCGGCGTATGCCGGTGCGATCACCGTCGAGGGGAACTTCCAACCCGGCGGCGACGCCCCGTCACCACAGCCGGGGCTCCCCCACTACGGCTATGCGGTCGGGGTGGTGGAGGTGTGTCTCGACGTCGACCGGTACACCGGGGCGGTGCGACTGGTGTCGGCCCGGGCGGTCGTCGACCCGGGGCATGTCATCAACCCGGCGGCGGTGCGGTCTCAGGTGGAGGGCGCCATGGCGCAGGGAATCGGGTTCGCCCTGTATGAGGATGCGACCTACGAGGAGGGGGTTCCGTTGCGGACCCGGCTGACCAACTACATCATCCCCACCGCACCCGACATGCCGACCGGAGCCCTCGAGGTGGAACTGGTACAAACCCCTGCGGGCACCAATCCGCTCGGGGTGCGTGGCATCGCCGAGCTGGGGTTGACGCCGATGGCACCCGCCATCGCCAATGCCGTCGCTGATGCCATCGGGAAACGCTTCGACGCATTCCCCATCCTGCCCGAGCACATCCTCGATGCGCCGTTGGCCGGGGAGGTGCCGGCATGAGCGCCACCGTGCGGGTCAACGGCGCCGGGCATGAGACGGAGCAGCCGACCCGGTTGCTGCTCGACTGGTTGCGTGACGAGCTGGGGCTCACCGGCACCAAATACGGCTGTGGTGAGGGTGAGTGCGGTGCCTGCACCGTGCTGGTGGACGGCGAGGCCCGCCTCTCCTGCCTGACGGCGGTGGGGACGGTGGCGGGCCGTGAGGTGACCACCATCGAGGGTCTCGTGGGCGACCCCGCTGCTGAAGCAGTGATGGATGCGGCGGCTGCTGGTGACGGGGTGCAGTGCGGGTTCTGCACGCCGGGCATGGTGGTTTCGCTCACCGCGGCGACGGTTTCCGACGACCCGGCTGCGGCGATCGCAGGCAACCTGTGCCGTTGCACCGGCTACCGGCCGCTGGTGGATGCGGCGCCCGTTGGGTTGCTGGAAGCGCCGCAGCGGGCGGTGGTCGATGCGGTTTCTGTCGCCGGGTATCACCGCCCCACCGCGATGGAGACGGCGTTGGCGCTGCTGGCGGGAGGGCGCTACACGGTTCTGGCGGGCGGCACCGATGTGCTGGTCGCCGGTGGCCCGCCGGGGCCAGTGCTCGACATCACGGGGCTGGCGGAGCTGGGCGAGATCACCGAGACCGCCACCGAGGTGCGGATCGGCGCCGGGGTGACCTTCACCCAGCTCATCGGCTCGGAGCTGGTGGGTACCTGGTGCCGGCCGCTGACGCAGGCCGCGGCGTTGGTGGGTGGGCGCCAGATCCAGAACCAGGGGACGATCGGCGGCAACATCGCCAATGCCTCCCCGGCGGCAGACAGCCTGCCGGCGCTGGCGGTGCTGGGTGCGGCGGTCGAGCTGCGTTCAACGGCGGGTAGCCGGAGGGTGCCGATCGGTGAGTTCTGCACCGGTCCCGGCCGGACGGTGCTGCGACCCGGTGAGCTGATCACCAACATCGTCATCCCCAAGGCAGATCCGGGGTCGCTGGCGTTCTTTGTCAAGGTGGGGCCACGCCGGGCTCAGGCGATCAGCATTGTCAGCGTTGCGCTGAGAGCCAACGTAGCGAGCGGCCGGTTGCGCAACGTCGCGGTGAGCTACGGGGCGGTCTCACCTGTCGTGGGTGTCGACCCTGTGGTGGCGGCCGTGCTCGAGTCGGGCCCACTGACCCAAGACCTGATCCGGGCCGCCGCAGCCCGATCGACGGCAACCCCCATCAGCGACGTGCGGGCATCGGCAACATACCGGCGTCGCCTGCTGGCCGGGGTACTGCTACGAGGCTTTGCGGACGCCGGGTTGGTGTAGCCGACGGGTGGTTGCCGGCTGTTGCGGCGCCGCTCGCTTGCTTGCTTCAATCCCCCAAAGCACGGTGCAGGAATGCGGCCATCTGGGCCCGAGTCACGGGAGCGTTGGGGCAGAACATGTCATTGGTCGGTGGGTTGCAGCCCTTGGTGACCCCCGCCTCGGCGAGCCGTTCGATGTCGGCTTCGAACACCGACCCATCGTCGTCGGTGAACCGGTCCGAACCGGCACCCGCCGTATAGCCGAGGGCACGCACCAAGAACGCCGCCATCTGACCCCGCGTCACCGACTGGGCAGGACAGAACATGTCATTGTCCGGCGGATTACAACCCTTGGTGATCCCCACCGACCCCAGCCACTCGATATCCGCCTCAAACGCTAAGCCGTCGTCGTCGACGAATGTGACCGCAGGCCCCGGGGTGAGCGTGCCACCGAGCGCCCGGTGCAGGAACGCCGCCATCTGACCCCTGGTCACTGGATTGGTGGGACAGAACAGGTCGTTGTCCGGCGGGTTGCAGCCCCTGGTGATCCCCGACGCCGCCAACCACTCGATGTCGCCATAGAAGGTGTGCGTCTGTGGCACGTCTGTGAAGGTGGGGACATCGGTAACAGCGATGGTGACGGTCCCGGTGCCGGAGAGCAGCCCGTCGCTGACGGCGACGGTGAGCGAGTAGGACGGTGTGATCACATAGTTCAGGCCTGCGGCGGTGGTGATCTCCCCGGTGGCGGCATCGATGGCGAACTTACCGTCGTCGTTGCCTGCGGTGATCGAATAGGCCAGCGTGGCCCCGGCATCACTGGCGGAAACCGTACCGACGGTGGTCCCCACTGCGACGTCCTCGCTGATGGTGAAGGTGGCGTCGGATACGGCAGGGGCGGCGTTGGTGACGTCGATGGTGATGGTGGCGGTGTCGGCGTACTGTCCGTCGCCGACCTCGACGGTGAGTGAGTACGACGGTGTGGTCTCGAAATCCAGGGCCGCCGCGGTGGTGATCTCACCGGTGGCGGTGTCGATGGCGAACTTCCCGGCACCGTTGCCTGCTGTGATCGCATATTCGAGGATGGCTCCGTCATCGGCGGCCGGAGCTGTTCCGACGGTGGTTCCCACTGCGGCATCCTCGGCGATGGTGAATGTCGCATCGTCGGCCACCGGGGCGGTGTTGCACAGCACTCCCGGGCTGGTGAGCCACGGGTCGTAGTCGACGTCGACACCGACCGTGTCGCCGGACCCGGGCCCGGAGCCGGACGGCCCGTCGATGGCTCCCCACCAGTTGTTCTCGAAGTTGGCGCCCGTCCCGGTGCCGTTGGTGACACCTGCGGTGTTGCCGACGACACAGTTGCCGGTGGACCCGGCTGCAATGGTGGCGGTGTCGGCCAGCTGCACGCCGGAGGAGGAGGAGTTGGCGATGAAGTTGCCACTCAGCTGTGGGCTCGTCGTCCCGTTGATCCCGATACCGACTCCGTTGGCTCCTGTAGTGCCGTCGGCGGTGACTCCGATGAGGTTGCCGCCGATGAGCAGCCCGGAGCCGGGGGCGTCCACCACGATCCCGTGCTGTACGGCACCCAGGATGGTGTTGTCCCGGATCTCGTAGCCGGAGAAGGCAACATCAGAAGCGACCGAGATGCCTTTGCTGGACGTCGCCGCGGTTCCGGTCGGGCCTCTACCTATCACGTTGCCGACGATCTCGTTGCCCGTGGTGACGTACGTCCCGGTTGTGATGATGATCGACGCGTAGGCGTTTCCGAAGTAGTTGACCTCGATGTCGTCGGAGACACCGTCGCCGTCGACACCGACGAGATTGTTCGACGAGTCCTGGCGCATGTAGACGCTGCCGTATGAGATGGTGCTGGTCCCGTCGGGGGTGAACCCGAAGTAGTTGCCGGAGATGCGGTTGTTGGTGTTGCCGTTGATATAGATGCTGTATCCGTCGGATCCGAAGACGTTGCGCTCGGCAATGTCGTCGCTGCCGTCACCGTCGGTTCCGATGACGACACCCTCGGCGTAGCCGTCGACGGCCACCATGGCGTCGAAGGTCCCGGTGCCGAGCTTGCTGGTGCCGGCTGCATCGAGCCCGAGGTGGTTACAGGCGATGTGGTGGCCGCCGCCGTCGTATGCGTCGATACCGCTCCAGAAACCGCTGCCGCTGTAGTTGGTGCCGATGGCGAAGCCGCGGATGGTCGACGGGCTGCCGGTGTAGTTGATGACGAACCCGTTGCCGTCGGCACCGGTCGGATCGACCACCAGCTCGATCCGCATGTACGAAGGCTCGGTTTCGGTAGCGCACACGTTAGCCTGGGGACCACCGTTCTGCACCTGGGTGGTGGCGTCGATGGTCACCGCCTCGGTGATCGTGAGCGAACCTTCGGTGAGCGTGATCGGGCAGACCCCGCCGGGGCATTGCATAGCCGGGATGAGGAAGTCGATGGTGTCGGCGCCGGCGGTGGTGTTGGCTTTGGTGATGGCCCCGCGCAGGCTGCAGTCCCCCGGAGCGAGTGTGCAGCCGCTGAGTGCCCCATCGTCGACGGTGGTGTCGACCACGAACGTGGTGGCACCGGCCGCAGGCGCAACGCCGACGACAACCAAGGTGGAGATCACCAACCCGAGCAACGAAAGCGCGACAAACAACCGACGCCGAATCCCCGTAACCATTCCCGTACCTCCCGACCGGAGCCTTACAGGAGAAACCTACACCGATTCGATGCAGATTTGCAGGCACACTGCGCCGCTCCGACATCCTGGGGAACCATCGCCATCGCGTTCTCCAGCGGCTCGCTCAACACGTCTCGAGCCTCGCTCGCTTGCGGCGCCGGGCGCTCGGCCACGAACCCTCAGCGGAGAGATCATCCCCAACTCGATCGTCAGCATGCGGGGACACTCCACAGGCTCGGGTGCCCGTGCATTGGATGTCACCTGGATCCGATAGGGTGCGCTCATGCGCGACGAGGATCGCCAGACCACCCAACACGACCGGCTCGAGGCCCTTCCGCAAGGAGGCGTCACCTCTATTTCCGCTCTGTTCGAGCGGCTACCAAAGTAGGACATTATCCAGAGGGTCGGCCTCGGCCACTCGTGGACGCCGCTCAGGTGATTCGCGTCACGCCCGGGACAACGTCAAAGCCGCGGTCAAAAGTGAGTATCCGGGTACAGCCCAACCGACGCATGGCAGCAACATGGATAGCGTCACGAGCGGACAAGTCAGCGCCGGCAAGCACGAGGTCCCGGGCGGCGGTGACGTCGTCGATGTCGATCGGGACGATCTGGTCGGTGATTGAGGCCAGCAACTGCCACGCCGGGGCGATGGCGTCACGACGCTCGATCGCCACATAGCGGTGCAGGATCTCCTGGAACACCTCGACGTCGGTCACCAGAGCCTCTCCGGCGACGATGGCCCGCTCCAGCAGCCGCTGCGCATCGGTCTTGTGCGGATGGTCGGCACCCACCAGATACATCGGAATGTTCGAATCGACAAAGATCACTTCAGATAGCCGGTTTCGATCTCGTCGAGCATCAAGTCGAGATCTCCCGTCGGGAACTCATGCTGAGCAGCTGCTCTCACCGCCGCGATCTTCCCGTCTTCTGCGAGCAGGGACCGGTCTCGCCGCACCTTGCGCAGCGCTTGGCGCACCCACTCGCTGACGGTCATCCCCACCGATGAAGACACCATTTGCAGCTCCTCATATTCCTCGTCGGACAGGATTACCTGAAGGCGCTTACTCATACAATGAGTATAACTGCCTCATCGTTGAGTAGTGAGGGACCGTCGGCAACCTCGGAGCATCTGACGCTCAATCCCCGAGCGCCCGGTGCAGGAATGCGGCCATTTGACCGCGGGTCACCGGACGGTTGGGGCAGAATCTGTCGTTGGTTGGGGGGTTACAGCCCCGAGTGACCCCGGCTGTCGCCAGCTTGTCGATGGCGCTCTCGAACACCGACCCGTCGTCGTCGACAAACAGATCGCCGCCACCATCGTCGCTATAGCCGAGCGCTCGTACCAGGAACGCCGCCATCTGACCCCGCGTGACAACATCGTCCGGGCAGAACATGTCATTCGTCGGCGGATTACAGCCCCGGGTCACCCCCACCGCACCCAGCCAGTCGATGTCCGCCTCGAAGATCGACCCGTCGTCGTCCACGAACTCCACCGCAGCTCCCGGCGTCAACACACCACCGAGGGCCCGATGCAAGAACGCCGCCATCTGACCCCTCGTCACCGAAGCATCCGGACAGAACATGTCATTGGTCGGCGGGTTGCACCCCCGGGTGATCCCCCCAGCCGCCAACCACTCGATATCCGCATAGAAGATGTGGGGGAACGGCACGTCGATGAATCTGGGATCGTCGTCGATATCTGTCACGAGAACGGCCACGGAAGTCAGCGCGGCAATGAACGGATCTGCAACGCTGACTGCGAGCAGGTACGAAGGAGTGCCCTCGTAGTCGAGCCCGGATGCCACCGTGATCTGCCCGGTGGTCTCGTCGATGGCGAAGGCACCGCCGGTGTTGCCGCCCTCGATCGCGAAGGTGATGTCGTCGCCGTCGTCGTCGGCATAGAGCGAGCCGACCACGGTTCCCACCGTGGCGTCCTCGGGGACGGTGAAGTTGGCCGGGTCAACTCGGGGTGGGGTGTTGCACTGCCGCGGCGGTGCCGTCAACCACGGCTCGTAATCCACCAACTCACCCACCGGATCGCCGGTTCCGGGCCCCAATAGCGACGGCCCGGACATGTCACCCCACCAGTTGTTCTCAAACAGAACACCATCGCCGCTGAAGTTGGTGACCCCGGTGGTGTTGCCGACCAGGCAGTTGTCCCGGGAACCCTCTGCCAGTGAACCGTTATCGACTACGGCGATCCCGTACAGCTCGCTGCTCCGGATCAGGTTGTCGCTGATGACATGTGACGCCCCACCCCCGACACTGATCGCGACCTGGCCTCCGTAGGTCACTCCCCCATCCTGCCCACCAAATCGATTGCCGCTGACGGTCACCCCACCATCGGCGTTGTCGAGCCTGATGCCGGTCGTCACCCAACCAAACGTGTTGTCCCGAACCTCGACACCGGTCGTCGACGCAGTCAGCCGCTGGATCACAACACCGACGTCGGTTCTGACTGGATCGCCCGCGGGCGTCATCCCAAAGGTGTTCCCGGCAATCAGCACGTCGTCGGCGTCCATGCCGCTGCCATCGACGTAGACAGAGGTGCCGCAGCAGAAGAAGTTCCCTTCGGCATCATCCGAAACACCGTCGCCGTTGCTGCCGATACGGGCTCCGACGGAGTCGTAGTGGACCGTCAGCGACTCGGCACCCAGCGCGGTGTCGCCGTCGGCGGTGAAACCGATGTAGTTGCCGGCGACAACGGCGCGTTCCGAGCCGCTGACATCGAGAACCATGGATCCGGTGTCCGACCCGAATACGTTGCGCTCACCGACGTCGTCGATGCCGTCCCCGTTGGTACCCACCACGACATCGCTCGTTAGCGGGCCTAGGCCAATCCCGGTGTAGAACTCACCGGTCCCCAGACTCCCGGCTCCGGCGGCGTCGAGCGCGATGTGATTGCATTCGATCCGGTGCCCGCTGCCACTAGACACCATGACGGCTTCCCCACGATTGAGCTCTGTACCGAACGCAAACCCGCGAATCCTGGTCGCCCCGGTGTCGTGGTCGATGGCGAAGATGCTGCCGTCGATGCCGGCATCGATCACGATCTCCACACGCATATACGACGGAGCGCTATCGGTGGCGCACACATTCGCCTGGGGAGCGTCGTTCTGCGGCTGAGTCGACGCATCGATGTCCACCGCCTCAGTGATCGTCATCACATCCGCTACCACCTGAAGAGGACACACGCCACCCGGGCACTCACCAGCCGGGATGTCGAAATGAATGACGTCTGCACCCGGATTTGCGTTGGCGGCACTGATTGCACCCTGCAGGCTGCAATCGCCGGGTGCCGAGGTACAGGCATCGAGTGACGACAGGTAGCTGGTCGTGTCAACCACGAAGGTGGTAGCGGCACCGGCAGGAACCGGTGGCTCCGCGACCAGGATCGAAGCGGCCAGCAAGGCAACGATCCCCAGGACGGAACGGTGAGAGATTCCAAACATGATGTCGCTCCTAGCTCAATGCCCGATGCAGAAAGGCGGCCATCTGGCCACGGGTCACCGGATCATTCGGGCAGAATCTGTTGTTGGTGGGCGGGTTACAGCCCCTCGTGATCCCGGCCCCAGCCAGCTTCTCGATATCCCCCTCAAACACCGAGTTGTCATCATCGACGAAATCGATACCGGCAGCCGCAGGCAAGTCGAGAGCCCGAGCGAGGAACGCCGCCATCTGACCCCGCGTGACGACATCGTCCGGGCAGAACATGTCATTGGTCGGCGGGTTGCAGCCCCGGGTCACCCCCACCGCACCCAGCCACTCGATGTCCGCCTCGAAGATCGACCCGTCGTCGTCCACGAACTCCACCGCAGCTCCGGGCGTCAACACACCACCGAGGGCCCGATGCAAGAACGCCGCCATCTGACCCCGCGTCACCGAAGCATCCGGACAGAACAGATCGTTGCTCGGCGGGTTGCACCCCCGGGTGATCCCCTCAGCCGCCAACCACTCGATATCCGCATAGAAGGTATGGGTCTCCGGCACATCGAGGAAAGTCGGCCCGACCTTGGTCACGTCGATGGTCACCCTTGCCGTGCCGGTGAGCAGGCCGTCGCTCACCGCAACGGTCACTACGTGCGACCAGGTCGGCCCATACTCCAGCGGCGCGGCGGTCGTGATCTCCCCCGTCGCCGAGTCGATCGAGAACAGCCCTTCGTCGTTGCCCTCGGTGATCGAGTACACCAACGTTGCCCCGGGGTCGCTCGCGGTGACCGTGCCCACCGACGTTCCCACCGCGGCGTCTTCGGACACGTAGAACGTCGCAGAGTGAACCTCCGGAGCCTCGTTCGTGACAGTGATCTCGATGGTGGCGCTATCCGTGAACGTCCCGTCGTCCACTTTCACGGTCAGCGAGTACAACGGGGTCGTCTCGAAGTCCAGCAACCCGGCGGCAGCGATCGCCCCCGTCGCCGGATTGATCGAGAAGGCCCCTCCTGTGTTGCCCGCCGTGATCGAGTGCACCAACGTCCCCCCGTCGTCGCTCGACGTCACGTGCCCCGCCAGCGCCCCTGCCGGCGAGTTCTCTCTGATCGAGAGCGATCCATCGGAAATCGTCGGCGGCTGGTTGCATTGCTCCGGTGGAGTCGTCAACCAGGGCGTGAAGTCGACATCTTGGCTCACATAATCTCCCGAACCGGACCCGAGCCCGGAAGGGCCGGTGTACCAACCCCACCAGTTGTCCTCGAACACAGTCAACACATGGGTGCTGTTGAACACGCCATCGGGGGTATTGCCCATGATGCAGTTGCCTGTCGAGCCCGACCCGAACCCTGCCGAACCGACGAGATCCACGCCGACGTCGGTGGAATTGGCAATGATGTTGTTGCTCACCTGGGGACTGACCGACCCGGTGAGATAGACGCCGATTTCGTTGCCCGCCGCGGTCCCGTCGGGTGTCTCGCCGATCCAGTTTCCGTCGACGATGAGACCGGAACCGGTTCCGGAGACGTTGATCGCCTCTTCGCTGAGAGCCACGAGGGTGTTGCCGGCAATCTCGTAGCCCGTGTCGGCCGGTTCGAAACCTTCGATCACGATTCCGTTGGTCCCGGGATTGATGACGCCCGTCGGGGTCAGCCCGATCACGTTCCCGATGACCCGGTTGCCGGACGTCGTATACAGCTCGGGCCACAGGTAGATCGGGGTCTCCGCTGAGATGTAGTTGGGCTCGATGTCGTCCGACACGCCATCGATCTCCACCCCGACGAGGTTGTTCGAAGAGGTCTGCCGCACGACGACCATCCCCCCGAGGATGGGCGTAGTGCCGTCGGCGGTGTACCCGATGTAGTTGCCCGAGATCCGGTTGTTGTCATTTGCGTTGACGTAGACGGCCTCGCCGGTGGTTGCCATCACGTTGCGCTCGGCCAGGTCGTCGTTGCCATCACCGTCGGTGCCGATGACGACGCCGCTCACGTCGTCTCCGTCGATGAGCACGAGCTTCTCGAACGGTGGCGAGCCCAGCATGGCGGCACCGGCAGCGTCGAGCCCGAGGTGATTGCAGGCAATGTGATGGCCCTCCCCGGCGTTGACCGCGA
>Ga0307423_1002163_pt1 | contig 11196 bp, 7 predicted proteins | sample SalMarWE160310MG_FD_202154 | JGI IMG/M metagenome (GOLD analysis project Ga0307423, IMG submission 202154) | Salt marsh sediment microbial communities from the Plum Island Ecosystem LTER, Massachusetts, United States - WE1603-10 | ecosystem: Environmental > Aquatic > Marine > Intertidal zone >...
GTTGTCTGGTGGTCTCGACTCAGCGACCGTCCTGGCCATCGCCCGCGCGGAGGGCCTCGAGTGTCACTGTCTGACCGTGGACTACGGGCAGCGGCATCGGGTCGAGCTCGATGCGGCGCGAAGGGTGGCGGATGCCCTCGGGGCCACATCACACCGGATCATCACTCTCGACCTCAGGGCAATCGGCGGTTCCGCCCTGACCGACGATATCAACGTCCCCAAGGACCGCGACACCGGGTCCGGCGAGGTGCCGGTCACCTACGTCCCAGCCCGCAACACCGTCCTGCTGTCGCTCCTCCTCGGGCTTGCCGAGGTGGTCGAGGCCGACCAGCTCTTCATCGGCGCCAACGCCGTCGACTACTCGGGCTACCCCGACTGCCGACCGGCCTTTCTCCAGACCTTCGAGGACCTGGCCGCGCTGGCCACCGTCGCCGGCGCCGAGCACGGCGTGCAGTTCCGCGTGCGAGCACCCCTCCTCGAGTTATCCAAAGCCGACATCATCCGCCGCGGCCTCGAGCTCGGAGTCGACTACGGTCTCACCTGGTCGTGTTACGACCCGACCCCGGACGGCCTCGCCTGCGGGCACTGCGACGCATGCATTCTGCGGCGGCGGGGGTTCAGCGAAGCCAACATTTTGGATCCTATTGAGGCAGCCTGAAGGGCGTCAATTCGGTTGGGTTTCAGCACCTGCGGACCGGGGGCCGGCACCGACCCTCCGAAGACGGGACTGTCCGAGCGTCAGGGCGCCCGGCACGACCTCGCGCAGGGTGGTCCACTGCTCGGGGGTCAGGGTCTTTCGGACGGCAATCAGCTGATCCACCGACACAGCCATCACCGAGGCACCGGTTGCTTCGATTTCGCGCCGCCGGGCGCCGATGACCGACTCATCGACCGTGACCTCCGACAGGGCATCGAGGTATCGGGCATACGCCTCTGCAAACTCGGCCGACGCTGCGGCTCGCTTCTTCTCAGCTTCGTCGGCGACGGCATCGAGCCGCGCCTTCTGATCGTCCGAAAGGCCGACCTTATCGGCGATTTGAGGCCTGTTCCACCACCGCGCCGCCCGGTCCATCTGCCGCATCAGGGACTGGCCGCGGCCTCGGGTGTTGCCCCCTTTCGCCTGCTGCGCGATCGCCGTCGTCAATGAGACGAGCATCCACATCGCCAACATGACTGCGAAAACCAGCTTCCGTCCCATGGTCGCCTCCACTTGCATCTCACCCCCGGTAGCCTACCATGACGCCTGAGGTGCGAAGATGACCCGTCGTAGATTGGCGATCGTGCTTTCGTTGGTCGGTTCGGTGGTGGCCGTTCTCGGTTTCGTCAGCTTGCTCATCCGTCCGTCAACCCAGGTTGCAGGAGGCTTGCGACCCGTGCGCGGCGCAAGCTTGCTGCTCCTGACGATGGACACCACGCGGGCCGACCATCTTGGAGCCTTCGGCGGCGACCATGAGACCACGCCCAACCTCGACCGGCTTGCCGCCCGCGGCGCAAGCTTTCTCCAGGCTCAATCGCCCGCCCCCATCACCCTGGTCGCCCACACGTCGATTCATTCGGGTCTGTACCCCTACCACCACGGGGTCCGCAACAACGGCGCATTCAAGCTCCCCGACTCGGTGCCCACCCTCGCCACCACCCTGCGCGCCGAGAAGTACCACACCGGCGCGTTCGTTTCAGCCTACGTCCTGGCGCGGCGGTATGGCCTCGACCGAGGCTTCGAGGTCTACGACGACGATCTCAGCCTCGGTCGGCAGGACCATGCCGGCGAGGTCCCGTCGCGTCGCGCCGAGGTCACCATAGACTCCGCGATCCAATGGCTCGACTCAATCGATGATGACTCGCCATTCTTCTGTTGGGTCCACCTCTACGACCCGCACGCCCCGTACGACCCGCCTGGGGAGTACGGGCGCCGCTTTGCATCCGACCCGTACAGCGGAGAGATCGCCTACATGGATGCTGAAATCGGTCGATTGCTCGAGCATCTCGAGGCGAGAGGCCTCAGCCGTCGCCTGGTTGTCGCCGCAATCGGCGACCATGGCGAGGCCCGCGGTGAGCACGGCGAGCTGACACACGCGATCCTGCTGCACCAGGCGACGACCCGGGTTCCTCTCATCCTCGTCGCACCGACCGTGCCGGCCGGCGCTCGAGTCAGCACGCCGGTATCCGCGGTCGACCTGGCGCCGACCGTGGCATGGATCCTCGACGTCGCCTTACCCTCGGACCCGCCCCTCGACGGCATCTCACTGGAACCGCTGATAAGGGGCAACGCGACAGGATTTTCGGACCGCCTTATCTACTCCGAGACCATGCTGCCGCGCTTCCAGTACGGGTGGAAACCTCTCCGCGGTCTGCGTCGGGGCAAGTGGCAGTACATCTCGGGCGTACACAGCTCGCTCTTCGATCTCGACCGCGACCCGCGGGAGCTCGTCGACCGCCTCGACCGCGAGACGATGGTACGAAACGAGCTCAGCACCGAGCTCGAACGCATCGCGGCGGTCGACTCCTTGACACCGGACGAGCAACAACCGATCAGCGAGGGCGAGCGCGAACAGCTGGCCGCCCTCGGCTATTTCGGCTTCAGCGATCTCCCGCGGACCGACCCGCCCGATCCGCGCGACCTCATTGGCGCCCATGTGCACATGGAGCGCGCGCGAACGCTATCGGCTCGGGGTATGGCGGATGAGGCGCTGGCGGAAATCAATCGGATGCTCGACCAGGACGCTCAGAACTCCTCCGCCCGGAGCCTCAGAGCGAGCATCCTAACGCAGCTCGGTCGGCTCGACGAAGCGGCGGACGAGTACCAACAAGTCATCGCCCTCGACCCCGAAAACGCTCAGAGCTATCGCAGTCTCGCCCAGCTCGAGCTAGCCAGAGGGCGGCCCGCGGTGGCGCTCGAGCTGGCGCGGCTTGGATCGGAGAAACGAGGCGCTTTCGGATCGCTGGCGGCCAGCGAAGCGGCGGCCCTGGTGGCACTCGGGCGAATCGGCGAGGCCGAAACGCTTCTCGACGGGAAGCTCACGGTCAACCCGGACGACCCCGAGCTGCTGGCGGCACGCGCCGGGCTCTATCTCGCAGCCGGCGCACATGAGGAAGGCGAGACCCTGTTGCGTAGGGCGGTCACGGCCGACGCCCTCCACCATCGATCCCGGCTCGCCCTGGCCTCGCTGCTCGAGAGCACCGGGCGTTCGCAGGAGGCAATCGCTCTGCTCGAAGATCTCCTGAGGATCGACCCCGGTCACGCCGAGGCACTGGCGAGAATAGGCGCCATGCATCGCGATGATCCCGATATCGCACGTGCATACCTCGAGGAGGCCGTCCGCCTACAGCCGCGACGCGCCGACTACTTGCTGCAGCTGGGCGTCTGCTACCTCAAGCTCGGCGACCACCGCCGCGCTGAGGCGTCATTGCGGCGCGGTCTCGAGGTGCGACCCGAGGATCGTGACCTTCTCAACAACCTCTCTATCGTGCTGACCCTCGAGGAACGTTTTGCCGAGGCGGAGACCACGCTCGGGCGCGTGCTCGACGGGGATCCCGAATTCGCCGAAGCGCGCAACAACCTCGCACTCTGTCTGCTGTACCAGGAGCGGTTCAACGAGGCGGAGGCTGAGGTGCGGCGCGCCCTGGAGCTCGAGCCCGGGCTGCGCGACGCCCGGCTCACCCTGTCATCGGTCCTTTTCGAGACCGGCCGTTTCGCAGAATGCGCGTCGCTCCTTAAGGATCTCATGGCTGAGGATCCAGACCCAGAGCTGAGGGCTCGCCTCGGTATGGCGTTGGAGGCGGCCGGCGAGGCGTTGCAAGCGCTGCCACACCTGCGCGCCGCAATGCCGTCGTTCCCGCAACATCTCGAGCTCGCCATGGCCCTCGCGCGGGCCGAAGAACGGGTGGGAGATCCGACCGCGGCCAAACGCCTCTACGCATCGCTCGCCCAGACCAGCCCGCACGGCGCGCTGCGCGACGAAGCGGCGGTGGCTCTCGAGCGGATGGCCCTCGGCAACGGGTCGCATCGAACGGATAACAATGCCGTTGAAATCCGCTGATGGTGAGAGTATCGTGAGATAACGATTGAGTTTTTTGGGGGGAGTTTGATGCGTTCGACAACCGCAGCCCTCGTTGTTGTCTCGATCGGCGTGTTCTGCACCACGGTCTCAGCGGACACGGGACGGTTCACCTCATTCTCGGCCACCGCGGCGAGGTCCCCGGCGCAGGTGACGGTCAATGTCAGCGTGAGCACGACCGGCCTGGTGTCACCCGGCACGACGACACCCGACCTCGTGTATGTCCTCGGCGGAGTGATCCCAACGACCGGGACCTACTTCACTGGTACCGGAACGGTGCTCACCATTGCCCGCTCAGGGCTCGGAGCCAACGCGTTCGCCGGTTCGTTTTCGGTCACCGGTCTGGATCCCGGTACGAACTACAAGTGGATCGCGCTCGGATTCGGCGACGTCGGTGGTCTCGGATTTGGGTTCACCGGCTTCTATTTCGTCTATTTCTTTCTCTACTACGGGTGTTTGCCAATCCCCACCACCTCCCCGATCTTCATCACCACACCATCCAACCCGACCCTGGTCCCCGCCGCCTGCACCACCACTCCAAGCTATGGCGGCCCGCTGTACGATTTCGTGAACAGCAATGTCAGCACCATCGACACCACCATCAACTGGTGGTATTCGAACGGGACGACCATCTATCCTGCGCTGGCCAGCGGTCTCGAGGGCGGAAGGGCCGCTCTGATTGCGGGGATTCCGACCCTCGCGAGCTGTGGATTGATGGTTTTGGGAGCCCTGATCGCCCTCACCGGCGTCATCCTCTCGCGACGAGGCTGAGCGGCACCGAGCCAGCAAACCCTGTATCGGAACAGCCCGAACTGCGTGTCGTGTTTCGACGTCTTGACAAACTACCGAGGTAGTATTACCTTGGTAGTTTAAGGAGACTTCATGGGCAAGCACACACTCGGAGAGCTGCAGCACGCCATCATGCGGGTGCTGTGGGCACGCGACGAGGCGACGGTGGCCGAGGTCCACGAAGCGCTTTTTGATGAGCGTGGCCTGGCACCGACAACCATCGCCACCATGCTTCGTAAGATGGAAGACAAGGGGGTTGTCGCCCACCGGGTCGAGGATCGCCACTTCGTCTACCGGCCCATGGTCACCGAGGATGCGGTCCGATCGTCGATGGTCGGCGAGCTCCTCGACCGACTTTTCGCCGGCGACCCGGCGGCGCTGGTATCGCACCTAGTGGCCGACCGCGACATTGACGAAGAGGAGATCGAGCGTCTGCGCGCGCTCCTGCAGAGCGCAGAGGCGAAAAAGGGAGAGAACCGATGAGTACCGCGGCCATGACATCCTGGCTCCTCACCTATCTGGTCCACAGCACAGTGCTGCTCGGTGCCGCCTGGCTCATCACGCGCTACCTGGGTGACCGTTGCCTCGCGTTCCAAGAGATCCTCCTCCGCACCGCCCTGATCGGCGGTCTGCTGACAACCACTCTTCAGGTCGGTTTCGGCGTCGAACCGGTCGGCGGAGCGCTGGCGATCGCTGACATCTCACAGCCGGAAGTTGTTGCGACCAGCGGTAGAGCCAACACAGCTGTCATCGCGGAAAATATCCCCCTCTCGCCCACCCCGACCATCAACAGTCCGATCCTCGATTTCTGGCCGGTGACGTTGCTCTCGCTGTGGGGTCTCGGGTCGCTGCTGGCGATGCTGGTCCTCGGCCGCTCGATCCTCGACCTCAAACGGCTCCTGAAAACGCGCCGTTTTCGTCCCGCGGGGCCGCTCCTCGACCGCCTGGCCACCGCCATGGGCCTGCGGAAGTTGGTTCGGCTGAGCACGTCTGCGGCCATCGCGGTGCCGTTCGCCACGGGTATTCGGCATCCGGAGATCTGCTGCCCGGAGCGCGTTAGTGACCTCGCCTTCGAACATCGGAAAAGCCTCTTCGCACACGAGCTGGCCCACCTCGCCCGCCGTGATCCGGCCTGGCAGCTCCTCTACCGCCTCGGCGAAGCCATCCTCTTCCTGCAACCACTCAATCGCGTCGTACGGCGCCGGCTCGAAGAAATCGCCGAGCACCTGACCGACGAACGCGCTGTCGCCTGCACAAAAGACCGTCTCGGTCTCGCCCGTTGTCTGGTGGTGGTCGCCCACTGGGGCCTATCGGATGCTCCCGGAATACCGGCAACGGCCTTCGCGGCGAGCCCACGTCTCGACCGCCGTGTCCGACATCTGATCTCCGGCACCATCGGCCAACACCGCAACACACGGTGGACGGCCCCAGTCCTCATGGCGCTGGTGGTCGGGTCGGTCGTCCTGCTGCCGGCCGTTGCTCCGTCCTCGGTCCACGCCGACATCTCACCCACCGGTCCCGGTTCGGCGCCGATCCAGATGTGGTCCATCACATCTGCCGACGACCCCGAGGCCGAGGCGCCGGCAGCTCCGGCACCTCCTGCGGTGCCACCTTCGAGCGACGTTTCCCCGCCGCTCGCACCGGTGACCGATGTGGCGCCCGCGCCCGATGTCGTTCCCCGCTCGCCCGCAGAACCGCGGCCCGTCTCTGCGCCGGCGCCTGCGGTTGAACCGGCACCAGAAACCACCCCCGACTCAAAAACGATGTCGGCACCTCCGGCCCCTCCCGCCTCGCCGGCGCCTCCGTCCAAGGCCGACAAACAAATACCCGAGGAACGCACTCCGAGTGAACGTGAGCGGACCAGAGACGAAGCGCGGGACCAACAACGCGAGACCCACAGAGAACGCTCCGCAGCCGAAGCGCGGGCCCCCGAGCAGGCACGCGCACTCGAAGCGGAGGCTCTAGCTTTCACCGATCAGGCCAGAGGGCAGGCCCGCCAGTTCGCCGAACAGCTCTCGCGGCTCACCGACGCCGAACGCGAAAATCTCAGGAACGCGGCCCGTGAACAATCAAGGCTGGCGGCGGAAAGACTACGTCTTACCGAGCCCGAGCGCGAGGAAATGCGGCGTCGTATCGAGGAGCTCCAAACCCAGTCTCGGGAGTTGGCCCGCCAGTCCACAGAACGTTCGAAGCTCTCCGACACCGAACGCGAAAAGCTCAGGGAAGAGGCCCGCGAACTCAGGAAGCAGGCCGAGGTCAAAGCCCGAGAGCACTCGAGACAGGTGGCCGAGCGACTGCGCTTCACCGATGCAGAACGCGAGGAAATGCGCCGTCGAGTCGAGGCGCTCCACGCCGAGGCACGGGAGATGGCGCGCGAAGCTGCCCGCGAGTCCAGGGAGCAGGCGAGAGAGCTCGCCGAGCAAGCGCGTCGCCTCGCCGACGAGGCCGAGGCGGAGCGTCAGAAGAAAGAAGAGCGTCGCCGGCACGAGCGACACGACTGAGAGCTACGAAAAGAACAGAGCGTAGCCGAAGCGTCCGGTAACCGCGATCACGGCTGCCAACACGACCGAGAATGCAGAGATCACAGCAGTGTCACGCCAGCCGAGCTCCTTTGCCATCACCGCTATCGTCGCTACACACGGCACGTAAAAAACAACGAAGAGGGTAAACGTCAGCATCTGTCCGTCGGTCATCACCGCCGAGAGGTGGGCCGTGCCCAAGGCCTGAACCAGCATCACCAGGGTCAGTTCCTTGCGCAGGATCCCGAACACCAGAGTCAGCCCGACCGCCGCCGGCAGGCCGAGGAGGGTCACCGTCAGCGGTGACAGCAGGGCATTGACGGCATCGGCCCCGTGCGCCCACTCGAGGACCCCGAGGACGATCGACGAAACCACGAGGAGGGGCCAGGCGATGGTAATGAACTCCTTCAAGGTGAGCCAGGTCTTGGCCACCAGAGTCTTCAGGTTGGGGACCTGGAGCTCGGGAATCTCGAGAATCAGACCGGGCGAGGCGCCTTTCATCGTGCGCGCCAAAACGTTGCCCAGGATAACGACGACGAAAAGGTTGAGGAGGTAGATCCCGAGCGCCCACCAGGGACCCATGTAGGCCGCCACCAGCCCGAAGATCACGATGGTTCGCGCCGAACAGGGGATGAACGACGCCAAGAATGCCGTGATCCGGCGATCCCGTCGCGACTCGAGGATGCGGGTCGATAAGACCGCCGGAACCGAGCACCCATAGCCGAGGATCAGCGGCAGCACCGACTTGCCGTGCAGGCCGATGCGGTGCATGAAGTTGTCGAGGATGTAGGCGATGCGCGGCAGGTAGCCGCTGTCCTCGAGAATCGCAAGCCCGATCAGGAAGGGCAATAGGTAGGGCAGAACGATGGCCACGCCACCCGCGATGCCGTTCAGAGCGCCACCCGCCAGGGTCCCGAGAAGGGTCTCCGGCGGGAGCTTTTCGGCCAGGGCAGCTGCGAGCTGATCCGTCAGCTCGACCAGCGGCACCTCGAGCCGCTGGCCGACCCGGAACACGACCCAGAACAGCAGACCGAGGATCGCAACCATCACCGGCCCACCAGTCCAGGGATGGAGGAACACCCGGTCCGCCCACTCCCGCCAACCGATACGCGGTCGCTCGAGGGTCACGGTCTCCTCTTCAATACAGTGGGCGACGGCATGGCGACTCCCAGAGATCACTTGGTCGGCGCTCCAGCCGTGCGCCTTTTGCAGCACCGAGGCAACTCCGCGGACCGTCTTCTTGAGCTCAGGATGCTGTGCGTAGATCTCGCGTTCGAAGTGGGGATCCCTCTCGAGCAGCTTCTCCGCTACGAACCGTCGCGGCACGCTGTTGCCGAAGCCGTTGGCCTCGAGCAGCTCGGCCACCTCCTCGAGCGCCTCCTCGACCTCACGGTCGAGGGTGAGGGCAAAGCTCTCTTCGCCCTGGTGGGCGTGCTGCAGCGCTCGCCGGAAGAGCTCCTTGAGTCCGAGGCCCCGTCTGCCGACCGTCGGCACCACCGGCACCCCGATCTGCCGCGACAGCTTCTCATGATCGACCTCCATGCCGTGGCGCGCCGCCTCGTCCATCATGTTGAGGGCGACGATCATCGGTCGTTCGAGCTCGAGCAGCTGCATGGTCAGCTCGAGCGACCTGCCGAGGCGGCTGGCGTCAACGACGTTGATGATGAGATCGTACGACTCTTCCAGGAGATAGCCCTCTGCCTTGCCCGAATCCTCCGTCGAAGAGGTCAGAGAGTAGATCCCGGGAAGGTCCACCACCTCCACCTCGCGGCCGAGAATCAGCGCACGGCTGAAGGTGAAGGTGGTCGAGGAGCCGGGGAAATTGGCGGTCGCAGCGCGGTAGCCGGCGACCGAGTTGAAGATTGTGCTCTTTCCGCAGTTCGGCTGTCCGGCGAGGACGAACCTCATCGCTGTTCGGTCTCGGATTCCGGCGCACGCCGCACCAGCGGCTGCAGCGCGCCATCAACCTCGACCTGGATCTTGGCGGCGACACCGCGTCCGAGGGCGAGGCGGGTGCCGTTGATCTCCACCAGAACCGGCCCCCGAAAGGGAGCCCGCTCGACCACCGTCAGCCAATCGCCAATATGGATTCCGAGGGTGTTGAGGTGGGCGCGAACACGGTGACCGCCATCGATCATCATGACCCGGACTTGCCGTTTCACATCCACCGTATCGAGAGCCATCATCGGGTTCAGCACCCTCCAGAAAAAGATCTTATCTGATTGTAAAAAGATTTGCGAACAGTTTTCAACAATAGATTAGTGATTCCCCACGAGTACTTTAGCTCTCTCCCTGGAGGTTCAACGCATGTCATTATCGTGTCAGATTCGAGATGAATATTGAGAACCAAACTCCACCATGCGCCCACCCGCTGCTCGATGCTGGATGCCTGATACGCTGCACGGCCTTACGGCTATGCGGCTATTCGGGGCACCCCCCACCCAAGAGAAACCGCTTCCCGAGAACAGGGCGTCCCACCATGAAGCGCTAGGTGCCATTTTTCGCATTGTTAGAGGTGAATCGACCAAACGAGACCAATGTCGCTGTCAACAATGCGAAAGGTGGCTCCTGATACTCGGTGGCGAAACCGAGTAGTGGTCGGGCGCGGACTCGGACGCGGAAGCGGGCGCAGGTTGAGACCAAGACGTATATTGTCAATGTCCGATCGAAACCTCGGAGAACGAGGAGGTACGTCATGAAATCGGGCCGACGCGCCGTGTTGGCGCTTTCAATGTGCCTGGCAGGTCTTTCGGTGGCCGCCTCTTTCGACGACGGGCTGCGAGTGAAGCCATCGCCGCGGGTCCCGACCCGCCGAGTGCGGCCGGCGAGGCCGGTGGCTCAATCGACCATCGCTCTGCAAGCCCTCTCGAGCTGCGATGAGGTTCGCGCCTACCTGATCGAGGTGGCGGTCGAGCGCGTCCTCGAGTACCGCTACGGCTGGCGATGGTGGGGACCGCCGTGGGCGGGTGCCGAAGGCGGCCGCGACGTGGCGGACGTGCCGAGCGATTACACGACCACAAATACCCAGGAGTACGGTGTCGACGAGCTCGATATCGTCAAGACAAGCGGGACTCACCTCTATGCGGTCGAGGGCGACCGGCTGCATATCCTGAGATCCTGGCCTGCCGAAGCGACCTCGGAGTTGGCTACAGTCGACGCCGGGGATTACAGCTCCGGCCTCTTCCTCCGTGGTGATCGAGTTCTCGTCGTGTCGTATGCCTGGAGCGAAGAAGCCGACTTTTTGTTCGAATCCGGCGGAACCCGTCTCGAGCTTTTGGACGTGAGCGACCCATCATCACCCCTGGTGCTCCGCACTATCGACGTCGAAGGCTGGCTCGTCGACGCTCGCCTCATCGACGGTGATTTCTACGCGGTGGTTCGCTCGTATATCGACCTCCCGAGCGAGCTCTGGGACCTGGCGTGGCGCGAGGACATCGGTCTTCCCGACCTTCCCTGGGACGCAACCGACCTGGAGCGCGAGCGAGTTCTTGCCGAGGCGCGAGCCGTTCTCACACCGTACGTGATCGAGATCATGAACCGCCATCCACTCGAAGAGATGCTCCCGCACCTCCGTGACGAAACCCCGTATGGACCCGACACAGGACCGAGGCAGCTCTTCGACTGTGAATCGATCTTCAGACCGGCGAAGACCTCCGATTGGTCGATTCTCTCCGTCCTTCACCTCGACCTCGACGAGGGTGGGCCTGTCACCGCGACCGGCTTGATTGCGGAAGGATGGACGGTCTACGCATCGAAGGGAAATCTCTACGTGGCGCAGACGAGTGATTCGTGGTCGTGGTGGTGGGGCTGGGCGCCGGCCGAAATGACCACCG